>WNGA01009365.1_pt1 | contig 13213 bp, 12 predicted proteins | sample 5400061 | NCBI WGS metagenome assembly WNGA01 (sample SAMN13153366, study PRJNA577476) | soil metagenome | isolation source: 100 cm soil or saprolite under grassland replicate 2 | place: USA:California | collected 2016-06-15
TCACCATGCGCGAGCATCCTTTCAACCCAGGGGCACTCTGCGCCACTCGATCCCGGGCATCCTGTGGACAACCGTGACACGCGGGCGGTTCACCGACGGTATCCGGGCCTTCACCCGGGGGCGCAACTGCGTTAGCGGTGGACGAGGGTGTGCTCGAAGGCGTAGCGGCTGGCGCGGAACAGGTGGGAGCCGTACTCGACGGGCTGCCCGTGGTCGTCGTACGTGATCCGCGTGGTCGCCAGCAATGGGCTGCCGGGCTCCTCGGACAGGAGGCGGGCCTGCTCCGGTGTCGCGGGTACGGCGGAGATCGTCTGGTGCGCCACCTTCAGCCGCACACCCTCCGCCCGCAGCAACTCGTAGAGCCCGCGCTCAGCCAGCGTGGCCGGGTCGGTCTCCAGCAGTTCCGGCGGCAACCAGTTCCGCATCAGAGCTAGCGGCTCGCCGTCAGCCCGGCGCAAGCGCTCCAGCCTGAGTACCCGATCCCCCTGCTCTAACTGCAGAGCAGCAGCCACAGCCGCGTTCGCCGGAGCGATTCCGAACCGCAGTACGTCGGTCTCCGGCTTCCGGTGCGCCGCGGCCAGGTCGTCGTACAAGCTGGTGAGCTCCAAGGAGCGCCGTACCTGGCCGGAGTTCCCCACCACCTGCGTGCCGACGCCGCGCTTGCGCACGAGCAGGCCCTGGTCCACCAGCCGTGCAATCGCTTGCCGCACTGTCGGCCGACTCAACCCGTACGCCTCGGCCAGGTCCACCTCGTTGCTCAGCCGAGAGCCGACCGGCAACTCGCCACCCTGGATCGCCGCCTCCAACTGCTGTGCCAACTGCACGTGCAACGGCGTACGGCTGCTCCGATCAACGTGGACCTGCACGGTACTCATGCGCACATCCTGAAGCCTTCACCCTGATCCGTCGACCCGCCGCATTGATTTGATCAGATGTCTTCCTTTGTGAACACGGCCCGGAAACGCCGCAACGCGAGATCGCTGTCGGCTTCGGCGAAGGCCTCCAGGCCGACGGTGCCTTGATATCCGTGCTTGCGCAGCGCGGCCGCGATCGCGGGGTAGTTGATCTCACCGGTACCGGGTTCGCGGCGGCCGGGAACGTCGGCGACTTGGATTTCACCGATGTACGGAAACGCCTTGCCGATCAGCTCGATCAGGTTCCCCTCGCCGATCTGCGCGTGGTAGAGGTCGAGCATCAGTTTCAGGTGCGGATGGTCGACGGCTCTGACCAGCGCGAGGGTGTCGGCGGCTTTCCCGAACGGCACGCCAGGATGATCGACCTCGGCATTGAGGTTCTCCAGTACGAACGTCACGTCGTACCGCTCGGCGAGTTTCGCCAGCCGTTCCAGCGTTCGCGCGGCCGTCAGCCACATGTCGCCGGTGACCTCGTACTGCGGGACGACCGGCAACCCACGATCGCCGAGCTCGGTGCCGTGCAGGTTGAGCCGTGGGCAGCCGAGCTCGAGCGCGACCTGGACGGACTGTTCCGCGGTTTCCAGCAGCCGGTCCTGGTCATGCGTGAGCGAGCCGCCGGTATAGCCGGTCATCGACGAGAAGGCGGCACCGGTCTTCCGCAGGGCGGATATGTCCTTGGTCGTCCAGTTCCAGATCTCGACGTCGAATCCGGCCGCGTGAATGCGTTCCACCCGGTCGAGGAAGGGCAACTCGGTGAAGACCATTTCGGCACAGACGGCGAGCTTCATCCGATCTCCTCGATCTGCACCGGACGGCTTTCCTGGTGCGACTTCATCGCCGCGAGCGCGACCTGCAGTGCGTTGCGCGCATCCGCGCCGGTGACCGCGGGTACGTCGTTCCCGCGGACGACCTCGGCGAAATGGGCGAGTTCCTCGATGTAGGCGTCGCGGAACATGTCCTCGTCGCTGCGCAGGGTCTGCTGGTGTGATCCGTTCACGTCGTAATGCACCAGCGGACTGCTCGCCAACCGGCCGGTGACGACCATGCCCTTGCTGCCGAAGACCTCTCCGCGTACGTCGTACCCGTACAGCGCCGAGAAGTTCGCCTCCGCGGTCGCGATCGCGCCGTTGTCGAACGTGATCATCACGACCGCGGTGTCGAGCAGCCCGTTGTCCTTGTACTGCGGCGCGACGAGTGCGTCCGCCTTCGTGTACACCTCGACCGGCCGCGCGCCCGGATTGAGCCAGAGCAGCGCGTCGAAGTCGTGGATGAGCGTCTCGCGGAAGATCGTCCACGGCCGGATCCCGGCGGCCGCCGTGCCCAGCCCTTCCGGCCGGCCCGGATCCCGGGTGATCGACCGCATCAGCTGCGGCGTACCGATGCCGCCGTCCTCGATCGTCTTGCGCGCGGCCGCGAAGTCCCGGGCGAACCTGCGGTTGAAGCCGACCTGGAAGGCGACGCCGGCTTGCTCGGTCGCGGCGATCGCCCGGCCGATCTCATCGAGGGTCAGCGACGCCGGCTTCTCACACCAGACCGGCTTGCGCGCGGCCGCCGTCCGCACGATCAGCTCGTGGTGCGCGGATGCGAGCGAAGTGATCACGACCCCGTCGATCTCGGGGTCCTTGATCAGTGAGTCCACGTCCCGGACCTCGGCGTCGTACCTCGCCGCGAGCTGTTGCGCCGCTTCCGGCCTGGTGTCGGCGACCGCGGCGAGCTCCGCCCCGGGCACGTGGCGGGCGATGTTCCCGGCATGCATCGTCCCGATCCGCCCGGCGCCGATCAGCCCGAGCCGCACCACCCGCAGTCCGTGGTCGTTCCGCATCTTCAACCCCCTCCATCGGCGACGCAGTACCAGTCGTCGGCCAGCGAACACCACTGTGCTGCCGGGGTCAAGACCGGCGCGAATGACGGGTTTCTGACGGTTCAGGGGAGTCCGAATCCATCCGTAAGCTAGAACAACCAGGAGAGGAGCCACCCCATGAACACCGTTTGGCTGAACCCCGACGACGTCCGGCTGGACGACCTGCTGACTGTCCTCAAGGAGCAGACCGACGCCGCGGACTACCCGTACGCCGAGCGGATCGAGCAGCAGGTCCCGGTGTACGACGCCGCCCACGTGCGTCGCGAGGATCGGCGGGCCGTGCAGGCCGAGTTCGTCACCGCGTTCAGCGACGGGCCGGGGATCATCGTCCTGAAAGGTGCCTTCAGCAACGATGTGGTCGATGCCGCGACGGCCGAGTTCAACCGGCTGATCGACGAGCAGCGCCGGTCCGGGGCCGCGGCCGGCGACCACTTCGCGAAGCCCGGCGCGAACGACCGGGTCTGGAACGCCCTGGAGAAGCTGGCGATCGGGGCACCCGAGGTGTTCGCCTCGTACTACGCCAACGACCTGCTCGCGCTGGTTGCGGAGGCCTGGCTCGGACCGGCGTACCAAGTGACGTCGCAGGTCAACGTGGTGAACCCCGGCGGCGAGGGCCAGACCGTGCATCGCGACTACCACCTCGGGTTCCAGTCCGACGAGGTCGCGGCACAGTACCCGGCTCATGTCCACCGGTTGTCGTCCGTACTGACGCTGCAAGGTGCTGTGGCTCATTGCGACATGCCGGTCGAATCCGGCCCGACGCTGTACCTGCCGCATTCGCAGAAGTACGAACTCGGCTACTTGGCCTATCGGCGGCCCGAGTTCGCCGAGCACTTCGAGACGTTCCACGTGCAACTGCCCTTGGACAAGGGTGATGCCGTCTTCTTCAACCCGGCGCTGTTCCACGCGGCCGGCAGCAATCACTCCGCAGACATCAAGCGGATGGCGAACCTGCTGCAGATCTCGTCCGCCTTCGGCCGCGCGATGGAGAGCCTGGACCGAACCCGGATGTCGGCCGCCCTCTACCCCGTCCTGCTCCGGCTGGCGAAGGACGACCCGACCGCCGTCGACAAGGTCATCGCCGCCACCGCCGAGGGCTACGCCTTCCCCACCAATCTCGACCGGGACCAGCCCATCGGCGGCCTCGCACCTCAGTCGCAGGCCGACCTGCTGCGCCAAGCTGTCGCCGAGACCTGGTCGGCCGATCGGCTGGAGCAGGCCCTCACCGACCACTCGCTCCGTCGCGAGACCCATTGAGCGCAGGACAAAGGGGGCCTTTGGCAAGGATGTGGGTGAACGGGGCGGGGACGGAAGGTGAAGGTCTGGATGGATCGGCGGAGTGCGGGTCCGGATGGCGGGCAGGGGGTATCGGGGTTCCGAGTGGTAGGGAAAGATGGCGCCTTCGGCCGCCGTCCGGTTGAAAGCTGAAGGAGAACGTATGGAACCGCTGCGCATCGGCATTCTCGGTGCTGCCCGGATCGCGGGCAAGGCCATCGTCGAACCGGCCCGGCTGACCGGCGCCCGGCTGGTCGCGGTCGCCGCGCGGGACGCGGACCGGGCCGAGGCCTTCGCCGCGGAACACGGTGTCGAGCGGGTCCACGCGACGTACGACGACCTGATCGCGGATCCCGAGGTCGAGGCGATCTACAACCCGCTCGCGAACTCGCTGCACGGCCCGTGGAATCTCAAAGCCATTGCCGCAGGCAAGCATGTGCTGACGGAGAAACCGTCCGCGAGCAACGCGGCCGAGGCCGCGGCGGTGCGCGACGCTGCCGTCGAGCACGGTGTGGTGCTGATGGAGGGCTTCCACTACGTGTTCCACCCGGTGACGCGGCGGCTGCACGAGCTGCTGGCCAAGGGCGAACTGGGCGAGTTGCAGCACGTCGAGACGACGATGGTGATGCCGGCGCCGCCCGACGACGATCCGCGCTGGTCGCTGCCGCTGGCCGGGGGTGCCCTGATGGACGTCGGCTGCTACGCCCTGCATGCGCAGCGGATGGTGGCGCCGTGGGCCGGTGGGGCGCCGAAGCTGATCAGCGCGCGTGCGGGTGAACGGAAGCGGCTGCCCGGCGTCGACGAGTGGCTGAACGCGGACCTCGGGTTCCCCAACGGCGCAACGGGCGCGGTGCGGACGAGCATGGCAGCGGAGGTGGTCGACTTCAGCTGCAAGATCGTCGGTACGCGCGGTGAGGCGTTCGCTCCGAGCTTCGTACTGCCGCACCTGGACGACCGGGTCATCGTCACGACCAAGGAAGACCACTGGGTCGAGCATTTGGGCCGCAAGTCGTCGTACACCTATCAACTGGAGGCGTTCGCGGCCCACATCCGCAGCGGCGCCCCTCTGCCGATCGACGCCGACGACGCGGTCGCGACGATGGAACTCATCGACGCGTCCTACCAGGCCGCCGGCCTCGAGCCCCGCCCCAGCACCAGCCTCTAGCCGGCCGAGTCGCACCGCGAGGCCGTGGCGCTCGCCCTCGGCCCTGTTCCAGCCGGGGCCGAGGGTTGTCGCGACAGATTCCGACCCGGCGGCTACTTCCGGCCCTGCTTGGTGGGCGGAATGATCGACGTGTCGCTCTGGGTGGCTTTCGGCTGTTTGGGCTGCTTGGGTTTGCGGACCTCACGTCCGCCCTTGTTCTTCGCCATGACGCGCTCCTGGGGCTCGAGGTGACTCCGGACGGGCCGACGGCCCTTCGTACGCCGCGGTACTCCTCATGCCTCGGGGGTTGTCTTCGACGCTACACCCAAGCAGCCCGATCGCGGTCCTTTCAGTCGTGGGTGGGGAAGCCCAGGTTGAGGCCGCCGTGGCTGGGGTCCAGCCAGCGGGAGGTGACGACCTTGCCGCGGGTGAAGAAGTGGACACCTTCCGTTCCGTGGGCGTGGGTGTCGCCGAACAGCGAGTTCTTCCAGCCGCCGAACGAGTAGTACGCCATCGGGACCGGGATCGGCACGTTGATGCCGACCATGCCGACCTCCACCTCGTTCTGGAAGCGGCGTGCCGCTCCGCCGTCATTGGTGAAGATCGCCGTGCCGTTGCCGTACTGGTTCGAGTTGATCAGGTCGAGGGCCTCGTCGTACGACGACGCCCGTACCACTGACAGCACCGGACCGAAGATCTCGTCGGTGTAGATCGACATCTCCGGCGTCACCTTGTCGAACAGCGTCGGGCCGAGCCAGAAGCCGTCCTCCCCACCGTCGAACGAGCCGTTGCGGCCGTCGACCACCAGTTCGGCGCCCTCGTCCACGCCGGCGGCGACGTACCCGGTCACCTTGTCGCGGTGCGGTCCGGTCACCAGCGGGCCCATGTCGCAGCCACGGGTGCCGTCGCCGGTCTTGATCTTGGCCATCCGGTCCGTGATCTTGCTGATCAGCTCGTCGCCGATCGGGTCGACCGCGACCAGGGCCGAGATCGCCATGCAGCGCTCACCCGCCGAGCCGAAGCCGGCGTTCACCGCCGCGTCCGCGGCGAGGTCGAGGTCGGCGTCGGGCAGCACGACCATGTGGTTCTTCGCACCGCCGAGCGCCTGCACGCGCTTGCCGTTCTTGGTGCCGTTCTCGTACACGTACCTCGCGATCGGGGTGGAGCCGACGAACGACACCGACTTGACGTCCGGGTGCTCGAGCAGCCGGTCGACCGCCTCCTTGTCGCCGTGGAGAACGTTGACGACGCCGTCCGGCAGGCCGGCCTCCTTCCAGTACGACGCCATCGCGTTCGCGGCCGACGGGTCCTTCTCGGACGGCTTGATCACCACACTGTTGCCGCAGGCAACGGCGATCGGGACGAACCACATCGGCACCATGGCAGGGAAGTTGAACGGCGAGATCACCGCGCACACGCCCAGCGGCTGGCGGATCGAGTAGACGTCCACCTTGGTCGAGACGCCCTCGCTGAAGCCGCCCTTCAGCAGGTGCGGGATGCCGCAGGCGAACTCGATCACCTCCAGGCCGCGGGTCACCTCGCCCAGGGCGTCCGACAGCACCTTGCCGTGCTCGGCGGTGATCAGCGCGGCGATCTTCTCCTTGTTGGCGTTGATCAGCTCGCGGTAGGCGAACAGCACCTGCGCGCGCTTGGTCAGCGAGGTCTGCGCCCACGCGCGCCCGGCGTCGTGGGCGACCTTGACCACCTCGTCGACGGTCGCGGTCGACGCGAAGTCGACCCGGCCGGTGACCTCGCCGGTCGCCGGGTTGTACACGTCGCCGGTGCGTTCGGCGACGCCGGTCCAGGGGTTGCCGCCGACCAGATGGGTGATGCGCTTGACGTCAGTCACAATGGTTCCTTTTGTTGCGATGGTTGTTACAGGGTCTCGAAGGTGGGCGGCGTTGCCCAGCGGGAAACATGTACGGGTCGAGCGTGAGCTTCATCGATCCATGCCTCGTCAGCTCTTGGTGTAGAAGTCGGGACGCTCGCGCTGCGAGACGACGGTCCGGGTACCGGTCCGCAGTGCCTCCTGGCAGGCGTCGGACACGACGGCCGCGGCGTAGCCGTCCCAGGCGCTCGGCCCGGTGAACCCGCCGGTCGCCACGGCGTCGATCCAGTCCTGCAGTTCGATGTCGTACGCGCGGATGAACCGCTCCCGCCAGTCGGCCGGAACGCGGCCCGAGAACCGGCCCTCGCTCTTGACGATCGTGCCCGTGGTCTCGGCCAGCGAGGCGGTGCCGCTCTCGCCGACGACCTCGCCGCGGATGTCGTAGCCGAAGCCGATGTTCATCGACAGCTCGACGTCGACCAGGACGCCACTCGCCATCTCCAGCAGCAGGAAGAGCGGGTCGTGCAGGTCGTCACTGCCGTTGCTGCTGCGTCGCGGCTTCAGCACGGTGGCGGCGGCGATCTCCTCGCCGAACATCCACCGCACCAGGTCGATCTCGTGGATGGCGGAGTCGGTGATGATCATGTCGGTGGTGAACCCGTACGGCGGCACGGCCGGGTTCCGGTGCGCGCAGTGCATCATCAGCGGCGTACCGATCGCACCGTCGTCCACCGCCGCCTTCACCGCCTGGTACGACGCGTCGTACCGGCGCATGAACCCCACCATCACGAGGCGCCGGCCGCTGGCCACCTCGGCGTCGAGGATCCGCTGGCAGGCCTCTTCCGTTGTGGCGAGGGGCTTCTCGCAGAAGACCGGCTTGCCCGCCTCGATGGCAGCGAGCACGTACTCCTCATGGGTGGCGCCCCACGATGCGACCAGTACCGCGTCGACGTCCTCGTCGCGGATCAGCTCCTGCCCGGTCGCATGCACCCGGACGCCGGGCAGACCGTCGGCGACCGTCTGTGCGCGCGCCACGTCCACATCGGTCACCGCGACCACCTGCGCGCCCGAGAGCACGTGGGTGAGCCGGCGGATGTGGTCCTGCCCGATCATGCCGACACCGATGACTCCGACCCGGACCGTCATCACTCGTCACCTCCGATGCCTACGCTGCGCAGGTAGTCGTACGTCCGCTGCGCAATGGGTTTCGGTACGTCGAAGTCGCACGGATAGAGGTCTTGTTCGACGATCACGAACAGCTCCTCGCGGTCGAGTCCTTGCAGCGCCTCGGCGATCGGCTCGATCTTCGGCTCGGCCTTCGGCGGCTCCGCCATCACCCCGCGTTTGACGGCCTCGCCGAAGGACAGGTCTTCCGCGTCGACCTGCTTGAGGACCTCGGGATCGACTCCCTTGATGTGCAGGAAGCCGATCCGCTCCGCGTACTTGCCGATCAGCCCGACGTTGTCGCCGTGGCGGTAGGCGAAGTGCCCCGTGTCGAGGCACAGCGACACGTACCGCGGGTCGGTGTCGTGGAGGAACCGCTCGACCTGTTCTTGGTTCTCCACGTGGCTGTCGGCATGCGGGTGGAACGCGACCGTCAGGTCGTACTCCTCGCCGATGATCCGACCCAGCTCGTTGTTCTGCCGGACGAGCGTCTTCCAGGCGTCGGCGTCGAGTTCACGCGGCTCGCGGACCTCACCCGTCCTCCCGTCCCGGTATTCGCCGGGGAGAATCACCATGAACCGCCCACCGACCGCCGTGACGAGCTCGGCGACCCTACGGGCCTCCGCCAGGATGGACGTCCACTGGTCGGCATGCTGCAGCGCTGCGCCGACGGCCTGCCCCGACACCCTGAGTCCGCGCCTGTCCAGCTCTTCGGTCAGCTGTCCCGGGTCGGTCGGGAGATAGCCGTACGGGCCCAGCTCCAGCCAGCGGTAGCCGACGTCGGCGAGCTCGTCGAGGAACCGCTGCCAGGGCGTTTGGAGCGGGTCGTCGGCGAACCACACACCCCACGAATCGGGGCAGCTGCCCAAGGCCAGGCGAGGAGCGCGCCGTGCGGGCGGCACGTTCACGGGGTCAGTCGTGCTCATGAGAGATTGGGTCCTTCCGGAATCTCAGGGACAGCAGAGGGCGCCTTGCGGGCCGGACGGTCGCGCGGGCGACGCGCCGGCCCGCCCGTGTCACGAACCGGAGGCGGATTCGCCGGTGATGCCGAGCTGCTGCACCTCCTCCTCCAGCACCTGCGCCGCCTTGGCGGCCGCTTTGCCGCCGGTCTGGAGCTCGTGGTGGAGCTGGTCGAGTTCGGCGCCGCCGGCCATCTGTGCGGTGAGCTCATCCCTGGTGATCTCGTCCTTGGCGTAGTAGCCGATAGCTTTGCCGCGTTTGAGCAGCAGGAAGCGGTCACCGACAGGGTAGGCGTGGTGTGGGTTGTGAGTGATGAAGATGACGCCGAGGCCGCGCTCCCGTGCCTGGACGATGTACTTCAGCACCACGCCGGACTGCTTGACTCCGAGGGCAGCGGTCGGCTCGTCCAGGATCAGCACCTTGGCGCCGAAATACACCGCCCGCGAGATCGCGACGCACTGACGCTCACCGCCGGACAGCGTGCCGATCGGCTGGTCGACGTCGCGAAGGTCGATGCCCATGTCGAGCAGTTCCTTCTTCGTCGTCTTCCGCATGAAGTCGATGTCGAGGCGGCTGATCGGGCCGAGCTTCTTGCGGACCTCGTTGCCGAGGAAGAAGTTCCGCCACACCGGCATCAGCGGCACCACCGCAAGATCCTGATACACGGTGGCGATGCCGTGCTCGAGCGCCTCGCGAGGCGAGTCGAAGCTGACCGGCTCTCCCTCCACCTCATAGGTGCCGTGGCTGGGTTTGTGCAGCCCGGCGATGATCTTGATCAGGGTGGACTTGCCAGCACCGTTGTCGCCGAGCACGCAGGTCACCTCGCCGGCGTCGACCTCCAGCGAGATCCCGCCGAGCGCGATGATGTTGCCGTAGTTCTTGTCGCAGGCCTTGAGCCGGACCAGCGGCGCCTTGGCCGGAGCTTCCATGGTTGTGGTCATCTCGATGCCTCCGCACGTCGACGGATGTAGGTGTTCAACACGATCGCGCCGAGCAGCAGCGCGCCGAGGAAGAAGTAGAACCAGTCCGGGTTCCAGCCGGCGTAGACGATGCCGAGCTGGGCCATGCCGAAGATGAACGCGCCGATCGCGGCGCCGATCGCCGACCCGTACCCGCCGGTCAGCAGGCACCCGCCGACCACGGCGGCCACGATGTAGATGAACTCGTTGCCCACCCCGAGCCCCGACTGCACCGTGTTGAACGCGAACAACGTGTGCATCCCGGTGAACCAGCACAAGAAGCTGACCCCCATGAACAACCCGATCTTCACCCGCTTCACCGGCACCCCGACCGCCCGCGAACTCGGCGCCGACCCGCCGACCGCGAAGATCCAGTTCCCCACCCGGGTCCGCAGCAGCACCCAGGTCGCCACCGCCACGAACAGGACCCACCACAACAACGTGATCCGGACCGACACGCCCCCGACGGTGAACTGGGACGCGAACACGTTCTGCGCCGAGCCGAACCCGTCGACGTTCGACACGTCGTTGGTGGCGACGTTGCCGGTGATCACCTTCGTCATCGCCAGGTTCAGCCCGCGCAGCATGAAGAAGGTGCCGAGCGTCACCAGGAAGCTCGGGATGCCCGTCTTCACCACCAGATACCCGTTCACGAAACCGATCCCGAGCGTGACCACCAGCGACACCGCCACGCCGACCCACATGTTCGCGGTGAACTGGTAACTGAACATGGACGCGACCAGCGCCGAACTGGTCACCGCGACACCCGCCGACAGGTCGAACTCGCCACCGATCATCAGCATCGCGACCGCCACCGCCGGGATCCCGTACGTCGAGCTCTGATACAGCACCGTCGACAACGAGGTCGCCTCCCGGAACGGTACCGCGACAATGAAGAACACGACGTAGATCACGATCGCGCCGACCAGCGCACCCATCTCCGGACGGGCCAGCAGCCCGGACAGAAGGGACTTTCGGGCGATCCGCTCGTCCCTGGCCGGCGGAGCCGGAGAAGCCACTGTCTGACTCATGGAGACCTCCTAGTCTCTGGTTCCCCCGGGAGTCGCGGCTGGGGCGACCCCGGGGGTGGCTACCGGAGCGGCTACCGGGTGCCGGCGGCCGCGAACTTGCCGACGAAGTCGACGTTCTGCTTGTCGACCAGGAATGGGCCGGTCAGCGTCGGCTTCCCACCACCGAGGATGTTGCCGTTCACCTTGTACAACCACAGCGAGTCGACCGACTCATAACCCTGCAGGTACGGCTGCTGGTCGATCGCGAACTGCAACTCACCCGACTGGATCTTCGCCGGGATCTGCGGGTTGAAGTCGAACGTCCCCAACTTCGCCTTGCTCGCCGAATCCTTGATCGCATTGATCGCCGCCAACGCATCCGGCGCGCCCAGGGTGATGACGAAATCGATGCTCGGATCCTGCTTCAGCTTCGCCGCGATCGTCGACTGCTCCGACGGCCGATCCGCACCGTTCACATAGATCTTCGTCCACTGCCCGGTGAACGTCTTCTTCACCCCGTTACACCGATCCTCCAACTGCACCTGGCCCTGGAACTGGATCACACACAACACGTGCTTGTAACCACCCTCCGAGGCCCGCTTGCCGCCCGCCTCGCCGGCCAGGGACTCGTCGGAACCGAAGTACGACAGCGCCCCCGACTGCTCGAACGACGTGATCCCCGCGTTCAGCGCCACCACCGGAATCCCCGCCGCGATCGCCTTCTTCACCGCCGGGATCAACGCCGGCGGATCCGGCATCGTCACCGCAATACCATCCACCTTGCTGTCGATCGCACTCTGAATCAGATTCGCCTGATTACCCGACGACGGATCCGACGAATACTTCAGATCGACGTTGTCCTTCGCCGCGGCCGCCTTCGCACCCTTCTGAATGATGTCCCAGAACGTGTCACCCGGCGCGCCATGCGTCACCATCGCGATCGTGATCCGCGGTGTGTCGGCCTTCCCGGCCCCGATGTTCGCACTCCCTTCCTCGGCCTTCTTACCCCCGCCGCTGCTGCACGCCCCCGCCATCACGGCCAGGCTTACCACCAGCGCCGCTCCGAGGAGCCGCTTACCGGATCTGAACATTTCTCTGCCCTTCTTTCAGGAGTTCTTGATCGACTGCGGCTGTCGCCCAGTCGGGGTTCGCCACCGCCGCAGGCCGGCGACCGGTGAGCACGTCGCCGATGCCGCGAGCTGCCTCGGCGAAGGTCGCAGCGGTGGCTCGCCGGGTGAGTCCCATCAGGTGCGGCGTCAGTACGACGTTGGGGTGGTCGAACAGCGGATGGTGCTGTGGGGGCTCGGGATCGAAGACGTCGAGGCCGACACCGCCGAGCTGTCCGGACTCCAACGCCGCGAGCGCGGAGTCGAGATCGAGCAGCCCGCCGCGACCGCAGTTGACCAGATTCGTTCCCGGCCGCACGCCGGCCAGGAATTGCTCGTCGACAAGACCGTGGGTCTGCTCCGTGAGGGGAACGTGCAGCGTTAGTACGTCGCTTGCGGCGGTGAGCTCCTTCAGGTCTGCACAGGCCAGCTCGTCAGGCGGCGGGTTGAGCGGGTCGTGTGCGAGCACTCGCATCCCGAATGCGGTGGACAACTCGGCGACTCGGCGGCCGATCCGGCCGTATCCGACGATGCCGATGGTGGAGCCGTCGAGGTCCCCGACCGGCACTCGATCGCGCTCGGCCCAGCGGCCGTTGCGAACCAGTTCGGTCAACGGCCCCAGCCGTTTGACGAGATGCAGGCTCAGCGCGAGGACGCCCTCTGCGACAGCGCGCGTTCCGCTGCCCGGAGTGATCACGACCGGGATACCACGAGCACTGGCGGCGGCCAGGTCCACGCGGTCGACGCCGACGCCGGTGCGGGCCAGCACCTTCAAGTGCGGGGCACGATCGAGCAGTGCGCCGTCAACCACCACGTCCGCACGCACAATGGCGCCTACGGCAACGACCAGATCCTCATCGCTCGGCTCGGCGACGAACGAGATCCCTTCGCCGAGTACGTCGATCACCAGCGCCGGATCCACGGCTCCGAGGGCTACGACGACGGGGCGGTCTTCGGTCATCATCCTCACCGCTCGGCAGCGGAAGCCGACG
>WNGA01015084.1_pt1 | contig 13210 bp, 9 predicted proteins | sample 5400061 | NCBI WGS metagenome assembly WNGA01 (sample SAMN13153366, study PRJNA577476) | soil metagenome | isolation source: 100 cm soil or saprolite under grassland replicate 2 | place: USA:California | collected 2016-06-15
GTGACTCGCGAAGGTTACCTGTATCGAGTGGATCTCCGGCTACGTCCCAATGGGAAAAATGGTCCGCTGGTAACGAGTTCCGAAGGATTTCTCGACTATGTAAGACAGCGCAGTGCAATCTGGGAGTGGCTTGCCTATGTAAAACTGCGTGCTGTGGCTGGCGATCTGGAATTGGGCAGAATGGTCGAGACTCATGCGAGACATGCTATTCATGAAAGGGCTCGCGAGGTAAATTCAGAGGAGTTAAGGCAGGAGACGCGGCGCGTGCGCGAGCGCCTTGAGCGGGAGAAGGGAAGGAGCCTTAATCAAAATGGCCGTCATCGGGCGCATTACATTGGCGGTCGTAATGGCGGAGGCCATCAGGCCACAGAGACGAAATATTCAGCCGGCGGCATGCTCGACGTTTACTTTGCGACCCGTTACCTTCAGCTTCGCGATGATGTCCCGGATGAAGGAGAGAATCGCTCAACTCAAGCGACCCTGGAAAATCTCGAGGCCAGCGGATCTTTAGAAACTCACGACCATCAGTCGCTCAGTCGTGGTTACGAGCTTCTTCGATCCGTAGACCATCATCTGCGACTTATCGTTGGCAAGGTCGCAGTCCTGCCGTCAATGGATTCTCCTGCATACAGGGAGATTGCCAAGCGGCTGGGTTTCGAATCACCTGCCGACTTAAGCGAGACTCTGCGCGAACGAATGCTTGCCATACGTGAGGCTTACGATCGGATTACGGCGTGATTGTAGGTGGACCCGCTTTGTCACTGTCTGTACGTCGCAATGAAGCCGGGCAGGCCCAAGCCCTGCGCCTACAGTTTTATGCGGAGTGCTCAACAGCTTCAGTCTCTTCATACCAGCAACGCGTACACCATCGATGCATTGTTTGGCGCTCCGATGCTTCATAGTCGCTCGAACCGGGCAACCGTCGTACTACTTCGCGCTCGTCATCTGCGAGCTCGTCCCAGGTTCGCAATGTCTCTTCGCCACACTTGGGACAACGTCTATCACTAGTCACTTCAAACTCCTTTTGCTGGAATGCAAGCGTCAGCTTGCCGCTTAACTATGTCAAGGGTCCAACCTCTAATGTGCAATGCAAGTTAGCTGAGGAGAGACATTGGACCGCGACTGTTGGACTTTGGACTCATAAAAATCACCTGTTTACGGACGCGTCCTTATCGTGTAACTTAACTTTGGCGGTGCGTTGGTGCAACAAACGACCGCGACAGCGCATCCACAAGTTTAGAACCTTACTACTGGGAACACGGCAGGATAGCAAATGTTTCGAATCAAAGCTTCATATACAGGGCAGTTGGAATTGAAGACCACCCTGGAACGAGCCCGCGAGTTTTTTGGCGAACTCAGAAACTTCGCAGACTTGATGCCTGGCATTGAAGGAATTCGTAAGGAGTCTGGTGGCATCATGCGCTGGATTGTACGCGCTGAGGTGCCGGTTATTGGTTCAGTGCAAGCGAGCTTTGCCGTGCGCAAGACCGAAGATCGGCCGGAAAGACTTGAGTGGTCTCCTGCTGGTTCCGAGATGAAAAACTACCTTCGCTATGCCGCAGCTTTTGAAGTGCGCGGGCATAACGTATTGATCAAGATTTCCCAGCATGTGGAGCTCCGCCGGGCCCATGCCAGAGAATTGCACCGCCTTGCGGCTTTGGTTGGTGAGGGCGCGATCAGCTCGGAAATGCAGAAACGAGTTGGCGAAATGATTCGGACGTTTCTGGAACGCGCCCAGACGAAGCTTGAAGGCGAGTCAGCCGTCGAACAGGAAGCAATTTCATAGAGCAGACATGCTACTGCTCGAGTTCAAGTTGGCGCAACTCGACTGTAAAAGCGTTCGCAGATTTTCCATTCCGCTTTTGAAAACTCCCATCCATCTATAATTTGCGGGCCCATTCTTTTGTGAGTCAGTTCACGAATTCTGCGCCGGTCGTCGGCTGCCAGTCCTATTTCACTGACGGAGAGCATTTATGCTTGTCTACGGCGCGGGGCGCGTGAGACCGCAGTTTCTCCAGTTACTAGCAGATTCAGAGGGCGCTCAAAACGGCCGGAACGATTCGGCTGTTTTGTCGGTTGCCAACCCGGGAATTGCGCGATATAGTATGCCCAACTAGATGGTTGGTGAATCCTTCCATCCACGTGGTTGCTGGGGTGAGGACAGTAACCACATAAGATTAGGCGCGACAGTCCAAAAACTGTTGCGCCTTTTCGCTTTTATGTTGCTATTGCGTGTGATTTCGTTATTAAAGGCCGACCGGAGCGCTAGCGCCTCATCAAGCCACATGCTGAATAAGGAACCTGTTCCGGCGCTCTACCAAATCACAGTTTACTGCATTACGGATCGCTAAAAGGATCTACCGGAGCGCGTTTAACTGTGACAGAACTCACGGTTGGCCAAACCGCGATCGATATTCTGTCGAGACGATGAACGCCTTGACCATCTCGGCGTTGACGAAGTTACCGTTGAAGGCGTTCAGCTTCGCGAGCCAAACTGGTAACCGTTGTCGTTACTGTCGGGCGGGTCGGTGGGATTTCTTCGTAAGTATCCGAAGTACTGCATCAGGACGAATGCCGGTCTGAACTCCGCCGCGCGCAACGTCTGCGAGTCGACGACTGTTCGCAGGGCTGTTGTTCGACCCGCCGTGCCGCCTGCCCCGAAGGCATTAATTGCATCCTGCGCTCTGACGCTGAGGGCTTGACACCTGACGAAGCGAAAAGCGCATCCACGAAGATATCAGCGCTTTGGTTGAGTGGGTACTGGGCTATGAACTGCTGACTGGTGACGACCTGTTCGGCGTAAGCTTGCTTGTTGTCTTCGAGTTTTTGCGGCCAGCCGGGCTCACCGACGACTCGAGGCAGTTAGATCTGCCATTGGACAATCTGTCTAAAGCTGACTCATCCTTGCTGAGGACACTTACATTAAGGCGTTGCTATTTTTCGAGTTGGCAAATCGCTCGGTTAAGAAACAATCAGGTGTGTTGCTTCGTAGCTAAACTGCGCTCGTGAGGACTGGGAAAACACACCCACCACGGTAGGTGAGCCTGCGAAAGAATTCTCATCAAAAACCTGCGGTCTTGCGCTTTGTGCCGAACAATCTGGCCTCAATCCCGGTACGCATATTGCCGTCTCCTTATTTAGGTTTCAAAGCAGGTTTGAACCGCAGCTCGTAGTGTTGCTGAAGCGCGGCAGGCGGACGGTTGGAGGGAAGGAATATATGAGTGAACGGATGAAGATTCTCATCGGTTACAAAGGATCAGATTGTGCAGAGGCGGCACTCGATGATCTCAAGCGGGCTGGGCTGCCGCCGAACGCGGAGGCCTGCATTCTCTCGGTCGCGGAAGTATGGCTCCCGCCGCCACCACCTTCAGTCACGAGATTGTCGAACAGGCAAGTTCGCGCGGTGTCCAGGCTTAGATTTAACGTGATGAAAGAATCAGCTCAATGATTACTACATTGAACGATGATCAGGCTTATGAGTTGCTTAAGACGGCGCAGGTTGGGAGACTCGGCTGCATAGTGAATGGTGAGCCATACATAACTCCGATCAATTACAAGCTCGAAGACAACTGCATTTACAGTCACTCTCTGGCCGGTTTGAAAATAATAGCTCTCCGAAAAAATCCGCGAGCATGTATCCAGGTCGATGAGATCGAAAGTGACTTGCGCTGGAGCAGTGTCCTTGGCTTCGGCAAGTTTGAAGAGATAACCCAGCCCAGCGAGCGCAGAAACATTTTGTCCCAACTTCTTAAACGGTTCCCCATGCTGACGCCGGTCGAGTCTGCTATCGCCGAGGATGGCTCTTCTCCGGAGGTTATCGTCTTTCGCATTAGACTGGAACGAGTGACGGGCCGCGCGGAAGGTTAACCAAACAGGACTCGGCGAGCCTTCCGAACATTACACCTATCTTCTGCCTGAGACCCGCGGCCAGGGATAATGTCCCACGACAGAATTACTGAATCGGGTTCGAGCTCTCTCGTTGGCGGTAAAATCTTACAGATCGCGGCGCTCTTTCTGTGCCTGGTGCGTTGAAAACGCTTCCGGGGTTAAGGTTCCCGTGACACTGAGGGAGGCCGTCGTCTAACGCCCCACATTGAAGGCTTGTCGCGCATCCATAAAACCAGCCGCCCGCCTCGCGTTACTTCGGTGTGCGAGAGCCAAGCGCGGCCAAGCGTCTGCCCATTAAGCGTGGCCCGCTGCACATACTTGTTGATTGCTGATGCATTCGGAGCGTCAATCGTAAACACGCGCCCATTACCTACGTTAATTTGCGCGCGGCGGAACAGCGGGCTGCCGATGTAATAGTATGGTTGGCCTGCATTTGGATAGAGGCCAACGGCATTCCACACGTACCACGATGACATTGTGCCCGCATCGTCGTTTCCAGGCAGCCCGGCGCGTCCGAGTCGATATTTCTTCGCCAGGATGCGACGCAGAGTTTCCTGGGTGCGATCAGCGCGCCCCGCATGTATGTATAGAAACGCTGCCAGCAGATCCGGTTCATTTCCCTGGCTATACAACCCCGAATTGTCCTGGCCGCTGCCCGTAATGTTATCGAAGAAAGCATCGAGCCACGCAACGAACGGTGCATCGCCGCCGAGGCGATTGATTAGTCCTTGTACGTCGTGCGGCACATAGGTGGAATATTGATAACCTGACCCTTCGTAGTATGGCGCTCCCCACCATGAAAATCTTGCGCTATCAAGCGAGTAGATGTTCAGCGGATCGTAAGGTTGCATCCACTTGCCATTAGCTTCGCGCGGGCGGATGGTGCGGGTATCCACATCCCACAAATTGGTCCAATTCTGTGAGCGCTTTAAATACTTTGCCGCATCGGTCACCTTGCCCAGCCGCCGCGCGACCTCAGCAATACAAAAATCGTCATACGCATACTCCAGGGTGCGCGAGGCTGAACGCTCTTTCTGAAGACTGAGGTAGCCAAGTCGCTTGTACTCGGAAATCTCACGTCCTTCAAAAACCGGACGAGGGCTCTCCTCTTCGGCGTCCTTACGCAGCGCTGCATAAGCGATCTCGTAGTCGATGCCGCGCAATCCCTTGACCAGAGCGTCGGCAACGAGAATATCGCCATTTGAGCCGCCTTGCGTCAATCCGTTTGCACCAGCAACGCGCGCATCCGGAATCCAGCCTGTATGACGATAAGTGTCCACCAGCGACCGCACCATGTCTCGCTGTCGGTCGGGCTGAATCAAAGTCAGTAGCGGATGAAGCGTGCGGAATGTGTCCCAAAGGCAGTAGTAATCTTCATAGTGAGGCTCGTCGGATTTCCACCAAACGTTTTCACCGGACAGGTCGTGCGGCATGTAGTGTGAGCGATAAAGCGCCGTGTAAAAGATCCGCCGCTGCTCATCCGTGCCGCCCTCGACGAGGATGCGTGATAGAGCCTCTTCCCAAAGGGCCGCTGCATTCCGGCGCACTTCCGCGAAAGTTTTTTTCCCGACTTCACGCTCCACGTTTGCGCGAGCCTGTTCGGCACTGATAAACGAGAGGCCGATCTTAACCTCGACTGTCGCTTCAAGCGTCGTGTCAAACGTAAGGTAAAGGCCCGTGCGCTCGCCACCCTGAGCCGACGTTGCACCCAACTGCGACGCTTCGCCACTCCACGCACCATGAGCCGCGAACGGTCGGCTGAACTCTGCGAAGAAGTGCAGTGTGTAAGGTGTGGGATTCCAACCGCCCCTAAACTTGCCCGTGCCTTCAACCTGGTTTGGACCGACGATGCGTGCGGTGCAATCAACTGCGCGCTGTCGCTGGTCGCCACCGGAGCTAACCATGGAACTCACGTCAAGCAACAAATGCGACTCGGTTGATTTGGGAAATGTATAGCGATGCACTGCGACCAGACGCGTGGCCGTCAATTCCACGCCTACATTTGCGCGTGCATCCGCGCGCGCATCAGGGCCCGTTAGCGTCACCGCGTAGTAACCGGGCATAGCGAGCTCATCTTTCTTCGCAGAAGCTAAATTCCGGATCCTTAATTCGCCGACCTCAGGTGTAATGCGGAAATTGCCGTACTTGCTGGCGCCGCCGGTGCCGGAGACATGTGTTTGGCTGAATCCGATTATCGGTTGCCGCGAATCGTAACCCGACGTGTCGTGTCGCAGCGTGTCCGGACTAGGGTTTGCAAAACCGAACGGTACCGCAGCGCCCGGTACAGTATTGCCGCCGCCGTCGGCCCCGATGAACGGATCGCAATTAGACGTGAGCGGCAGATGAGACGTCAGGTGAGACGTTTGCCCGGCAACAAGTTTGGCGGCCGTTTTAGCTGCCAGCGCGACGATTAACAGCGCCAAAATCCACGCGATAAAAGATTTTGCCTCTGAAACCAAAGCCGCTGGGCCACGATATGAGCGCCTGTTCGAATCCATCATTTCGCCTCAGAGTAATTTATCTGGAAACATGTTCGTCGATGATCTGCCACTGGACCCAACATGCTGTGGCGGCTTTTTCAAGGCGAATGTTTGAAGGTCATCACAAGGGAACGCAACGCTGTCCAGCGAAGGTCAACCGTTAATTTGATGTTTGGCGCTTGTGTTTATCTCAATGCCGGGCAGGTTTTCGCAAGCGCGCAGTCGCATTCAGCAATGCCTGGCTAACAGCGCTCTTGACGCTCTTTCCGGAATTGGTCAATCATTCGCTGGCCGCTGAGTAGTTGGCAGCACGATAAAGGACAGAGACATGAGGAGGCACAGTGATTTCAACAGAACTGGCCGATCGTCTCCGCGTCGTTGCTCGCAGCTTTCGCTGTTCCCGCCGACTACGGTGATCTGGTTGCAAATCCCGCCAAAAGGCTTACGTAAATACGTCGATTTTCACATTATTGGCTTCTTCATCCTGGCACTCGGCAGCAGAATCTGGCGCCTGGATTATCAACTTAGAAAGTGGCCGTTATGCGGGCTTTAGACCACGGAATCGCGAAACTTTCCGCAGCAACTTACGCCCTGCCAGAAGAATGTCCCGGCAAACTTCGGGCACGTCTCTTGCTCCACAACAAAGAGGCCATCAAGGCGAAGGGACACACAGATGCAATTGGATTCAAGAACCATGGAAATATTACCAAACGCAATCAGTACTAACACAACGACTCAGGAAGAGGAGCCCTCCGACTCTAATCACGTGACCCCGGCGCGTACGACGGTCGCTGATGATGGCCGCTGTCTTGTCGCACATCGAGATGGCGACGTTGTACTTCGGGATGGTTCAACCGTTCGCATCCGCGTAATGCGTCCGATGGATGAACCGAGCCTTCTCGCTTTACTGCAGTCGCTATCCGAAGAGTCGCGCTGGCTGCGATTTTATTCTTCGGCAAGTGGTTCTGCTCTGGCCACTGAGGCCCATCGTGAAGCCAATCTCGATCATACATTTGGTCTACTTGCATTCAGCGGCGCTGAAGAGCGAGTCGTTGGTCATGCATTTTATGCCGTCGTCGATGAACATCGCGCGGAGGTTGCCTTTACGATCGCGAACGATTTTCAGGGACGTGGGCTCGGCACAATGTTGCTCGGTCAGTTGGCCGAGGTCGCGGCTGCCAATGGAATTCAAGTGTTTGAGGCTGAGGTAGTGGCTGCAAACCACGCGATGCTCCACGTCTTCCGAGCGTCAGGGTTTCCCATTGAGGTGGACGCGACTGCGGGTCAACTTCACGTGACGTTCCCGACTTCTTTTAGTGCAGAGGCAATCAAACGCTTCGAACAACGCGAGACGATCGCAGCGGTCAACGCCTTGAAGCTCTTCTTCAATCCATGTGCGGTGGCGGTCATTGGCGCCTCCCGCCAACGTGGGACCATCGGCGGCGAGATATTTCATAACTTATTGAGCTACGGTTTCCAGGGCCCCGTTTATCCGGTTAATCCCAGCGCCGAGGTTATTCAGTGTGTTCCTGCTTACCCGTCGGTCGAAGCGATTGCAGGCCCGGTTGATCTGGCTATCATCATTGTTCCTGCGGCCCGGGTTGTCGAAGTCGCAATCGAGTGCGGCCTCAAAGGAGTGAAAGCGCTCGTAGTCATCTCAGCCGGTTTCTCGGAGACTGGAAAAGAAGGACAGGAACGCCAGGCCGAGTTGGTGCGCGTTTGCCGTGCTGCCGGCATGCGGCTGATTGGGCCAAATTGCATGGGCATCGCCAACACGGATCCTGCGGTGTTGCTCGATGCGACGTTCGCGCCCGGTGTGCCACCTCCAGGACGCGTTGGCTTTTCTTCGCAGAGCGGGGCGTTGGGATTAGCCATCATCGAATACGCAAACTCTCTTGGACTTGGTATTTCCACTTTTGTATCAGTCGGCAACAAGGCTGACATCTCCGGAAACGATCTACTGCGTTACTGGGAATCAGACGACGGTACCGATGTGATTTTGCTCTACCTCGAGTCATTCGGTAACCCGAAAAAGTTTTCACAGCTTGCACGCAGGGTTGGCCGCAGGAAACCGATCGTCGTTGTGAAGAGCGGCCGCTCTGCTGCCGGCGCGAGGGCCACTTCATCACACACCGGCGCGCTGCTAGCTGCTTCGGATGTTACGGTCGATGCGCTGTTTCGTCAGGCAGGCGTAATTCGCACGGATACGCTGGCAGAATTGTTTGATGTGGCTTCGCTGCTCGTGAATCAACCGCTTCCGCGAGGTCAACGCGTGGGGATCATTACGAATGCTGGTGGACCAGCAATTCTATGCGCCGACGCTTGTGAAGCCAGAGGACTCGAGGTCCCCGTATTAGCCGAAGGCAGCCAGGAAAAACTGCGCTCGTTTCTATTACCGGGAGCTAGTGCCATTAACCCTGTTGATATGATCGCGTCCGCTTCGGCTGAAGACTATCGCAAAGCTGTCGAGATAGTGGCCGCAGACAAAAATGTAGATGCGCTAATTGTGATCTTCACTCCGCCGTTGGTCACCCGCGCCGAGGAGGTGGCGCGGTCGATCGTCGATGCCGTTCGGGCGTTGGACAGAAGTAAGCCGGTAATAAGCGTGTTCCTTTCCGCGCGTGGAACACCGGAAGAGTTGCGTTCAGCAGATATAAGCATTCCGTCTTATGCATTCCCCGAAACCGCGGCAATTGCACTGGCACGCGCTTCTCGTTATCGCGAATGGCGTGAACAACCTGAAACGGCCGCGCCTGTGTTTGAAGACATACGGCGAGATGAGGCCGCTGCGGTTATCGCCACAGCACTTTCCCGCGGCGACGGCTGGCTTGATGCAGCAGAAACCGCTGCCCTTCTGCGTTGCTACGGCCTGCCTCTAATCGAACAAAGAATTGCCGCGACTGCTAACGACACAGGCACAGCGGCGGAAGAGATGGGCGGAGAAGTGGCGCTGAAAGCAATTGCGCCGGGAGTGATTCACAAAACTGAAGCAGGCGCGGTTCGTCTGCATTTGCGCGGTGCAGAAGAAGTTCGCACGGCTGCCGCGGCGATGTCGGAACAACTGAAAAGGCAGGGACAACCACCGACTGGGTTTGTAGTTCAGAGCATGGTTCAGAGCGGAGTCGAGATGCTGGTCGGAGTTGTGCACGATCCGCAGTTTGGTCCGGTTGTGGCCTGCGGCGCCGGCGGGGTTCAAGTGGAGCTGCTGCGTGATGTTTCCGTGCGCCTGACGCCGCTTTCAAAAGAAGATGCTTCAGAGATGGTTAGCAGTTTGAAGACTTATCCATTATTGACAGGGAGGTCGAGCCTCGCCCGTTGTTGGGTGTCCGCCGCTGAGCTGATCCATCCGTTCTTATTTTTCGTGGGCGAGCTGTCTATTCTTGACGCGCGCTTGTAACGCAAACTGTTAGTTTGCGGACGGCTCGTAGCCACTCAGTTAAGCGTTAGTCAACTCACGCAAACTCCACAGTTTGCCGTTACGTTTGCCGTAATCAGCTACCAGCGACAGACCGTATCAAAATCAGTCCAGGTAGCGATCGGGGCGGCGCGCCTTAGAGGAACGTAATGAGGTTCCCACATCTTGTCGCGCACGATTTGTTCCAGTTTGTCGAGCTCCACTTCGGCCAGGCCGGCACGCTTTGCTTCGCGCGCAACTTCCAACGCCACTTTGAACGAGATCTCGCGCACCTCTTCCAGCGGCGGATAGAGTGGTGCTTCAGGGTCGTGCAGCACCGGGGCAAAATCACTTAACACTCGCGCTGCGGCCACGAACATGGCATCGGTTACGCGGCGGGCGCCGGATGCGATCACGCCCAGTCCAACACCGGGAAAGATAAACGAGTTGTTGCATTGGCCGATCCGAATTAGACCGCGATCAGTGACGATTGGTGGGAAGGGACTGCCGGTGGCTATCACGGCTCGTCCATTTGTCCATTTGAAGAGGTCAATCGGACTTGCTTCGCTCTTCGAGGTAGGATTCGAAAGCGCAAAGATCACAGGACGCTCCACATGGTTTGCCATCTCGCGAACGATCTCTTCGGTGAATGTTCCCGGCTGCGCTGACGTGCCAATCAGAATGGTCGGCTGCACATTCTTGATGACATCGCCGAATGTGAGTTGCGAAGGATCAGTCACTTTCCAGCTGAATGTTCTCTCGATCGACTGCGCGTATTTCTGCTTGAATGGTTCGACCTTAGTCCGTCCTGTGTTTACCAGGCCCTGGCTGTCAATTAGCCAGAGTCTTGAGCGCGCTTCGAGCTCTGTTGCGCCTTCAAACATCATCGCTGCGACGATTTGATTGCTGATACCAATCGCCGAGGCGCCGGCGCCGAGAATAACTATGCGCTGCTCACTCAGTTTCCCGCGCGTCAGCTTTGTCGCGGCCAGCAAACCGGCCACGGTGACTGCACCGGTTCCCTGTATGTCGTCATTGAAAGTGCAGAGTCGATCGCGATAGCGCTCGAGTATTCTGGGCGCATTGTGTTTTGAAAAGTCTTCCCACTGCAGCAGGACGTTTGGAAACTTCTGTTTAACCGCTACGACAAAGGCTTCGATAAAATCGTCGTAATCTTTGCCCCGAACACGTTCGTGACTCCAGCCAAGGTACAGAGGATCGTCAAGCAACTCCCGATTGTCAGTCCCAACGTCGAGCAGAATCGGCAAAGTTGTCGCTGGATGAATTCCTGCGCAAACGGTATAGAGTGAAAGTTTGCCCACGGGAATTCCCATTCCGCCTACGCCGAGATCGCCCAAACCGAGAATGCGTTCACCGTCAGTCACCACGATTACCTCAGCATTTGACGCGGGCGCATTGTTCAGGAGCGAGATAATCTCGTCGCGGTAAGGATAAGAGACGTACAGGCCACGGGGTCGGCGAAACACATGGCTGTATTGGCGACAACCCTCGCCGACAGTCGGCGTGTAGATGATCGGCATCATTTCGGTAACATGTTCCCGCAACAACCGGTAGAACAGTGTTTCGTTCCGGTCCTGCAAGGCGCTGAGAAAAATATAACGTTCGATGTCGCTGTCTTTACGCTGGTAGTTTTCGTAAGCACGGTTGAGTTGTTCTTCGATGGTCGAAGTATGCAGCGGAAGCAGCCCCAATAGCCCCAGCGCGCGCCGCTCTTCTTCGGGGAAGGCACTGCTTTTATTCAGTAAGGGATCGTCGAGTAGTCGTTGGCCGCTAATCGATATGGTCTTTGATTCCGATTCAGTAAACTCCAGTGCGAACAAAGCGGAATTCATCTTACGGTTTCCTTTGGTGCCTGCAGCATCCCGAGTGCTTCGACCTTCCATTCACGAAGCTCTGAATAAGTATCGCTGGTTGCAAACGGGATGGAATTTCTCTGCGAGTCTGCCATTACGCGCGTTGCTATTCAATATCGGTTCTTCGCACCTAAGCTCAGCGAATCAACCCCTGAGGGACGATACCAAATCCTCCCGCCAGCAACTTCTTACGCTTGCTTCAGTTCGACGTACGCACTCGACAAAACTAAATCTCATCGAACACCCGCTAACCGCGAGGCGTTGATGAAATCGAAAAACTAGGTGTCCCCTTCGATTAATCCTATGGCGCGATGTTCAAGTGCGCTATTGGTTGACTAAAGGGCACCAGATGGGCTTCGGTGCTACCCGCAAACTGAAACTCTCGCAGCTCGTATTGTCCTGGGGCAGTCAGCACGGTCCGCACCGTAAAATGAGCAACTTTGCCGCGCACCGCCGGCAAGCAGTGAAAAGAAACAACCAGGTTTCTGGGTATTTCAGCGAGGCCTTTATAGACGAACGTGCATGCTTCTCCGTGCGCCATCGTCTGGTCATCATGGACGAATAGGTATTCACCTTTCAGCGTTACGCCCATAAGTTCAACCGGCCGATCGAATTTCACTACCGCCTGCTCTTTGTTTGCAGCATTGGCCGCATTGGTAACAGATGCCGCTGAGCTGCTGCTCAGAGTTATGGCACAAAGAAGTGCGATGAACAGTAGAAAAATCTTCATGATGTCTCCCTTTTAACTATCTACATCTTCTGGGCCTTGACCGGCGAGAATTGGCATGACCCTCCTAAATAACTTACTTAGGAATGGCAACGCACGTGCCGATACAATTTTCCTATTTTCCTTAACAAAAGGAGGAGTTGGAGACCTGATGCTGCGAAAAGTTTCCCATTCGGAGGGAGAAAGACCTCAGTATTTGCTCAGCGGCAACCGCCTCGCCGTATTGCTATCAGAATCTGGAGTTGATCAAAGCTTCTTCACGCTTGATTCATCCGGTCGCTACCACCACCCCAAGCGGGCTGCCCGCTTGGGGACCCCGGTCGCTCCCGGTTCTGAATTCATCGACCCACGACATCGGTTTCTTCACTTTTACGTGTTTTGTAGTGCACCTGTTTCTGGCTTCTCTTCAAATCCTTTAAGAGATTGAGAGCGAGGAAAAACAAATACAGAACCCGGAGCGGTAGCGACGGGACTGTCTTACATAGCCAGTCGAGCTTCTTTAGTTGATATTTTTTGGCGCAGCTAATGGGTGCCCAATGTGAGTTAACATTAATCTGTTACAAGCACCGCCGCTCCCCTAATCGAATCGTTCTTAAGAGCAATGAGCGCTTCGTTTGCCTCATCGAATGGGAAGGTTTGCGTATGTGTGCGTACGGGGATGCGCGACGCCTCAAGGAGAAACTCAGTGCCATCGTCTCGCGTGTTGTTGGCGACGCTACGGACCACTCGCTCACCATAGATAAGCGAATAATCGAAGGATGGTATCGGGCTCATGTGAATGCCGCCTAAAACCACGCTGCCTCCTTTGAGAAGGGCCGCAAGCGCAACGGGAACAAGTTCACCAGCC
>WNGA01009369.1_pt1 | contig 13208 bp, 15 predicted proteins | sample 5400061 | NCBI WGS metagenome assembly WNGA01 (sample SAMN13153366, study PRJNA577476) | soil metagenome | isolation source: 100 cm soil or saprolite under grassland replicate 2 | place: USA:California | collected 2016-06-15
CCCGCAGGCGCGCTCCGAGGGAGCGGCCCGATGCGGCGCGGCTGCGCCTCCAGCGCGCGGTGACGGCTGTCGTGGACGTCGCCCGCGACCTCGACGAGACGGACCCGCCCCAGCGCGTCCGCCTGGCGCAGCTCGCCTTCCGGCGGGAGATGCGCGCGGTCCTGTCCGAGAGCTGGATCATGCATCGGTCGCTTACGAAGCCGCGTGGCCTCGCGGGCGACCACCTCCTCCTCGACGCGTTCTACACGCGGCGGACCTCGACGACTGTCGTGGGGCGATTCCTGGACGACTTCGTCCTCGACTGCGCGGCCGGTCGCGCCGTCGTCGAACGGAAGCGGTACGTGACGCGGTGGATCGACGAGCGGCTGGCGGCGCAGCCGACGGCGCTCATCGCCGACATCGCGTGCGGCCCCTGCCGCCTCGAGAGCGACGTCCTGAGCGGCCCGCGCGCGCAGCGTGCGCGCTTCCTCGCGATGGACGGCGACGAGGAGGCGCTCGCTTACGCGCAGCGCATCCTCGACGGCGACTCGCGCGTCCAGCTCTGGCACGAGAACGCGATCCGCATCGCCCGCGACCCGTACGCGGCCGCGCCGCTCGCCGGCGCGGACCTCCTCGTCTCGCTCGGGCTGTTCGACTACCTGCCGGACCGGATCGCGGTGCGGTTGCTGCGCGTCCTCGCGCGCTCGATCCGGCCCGGCGGCGAGATGCTGATCGGGAACTTCGCGGCGGACAACCCGTCGCGGCTCTTCATGGAGTGGTTCGGCGACTGGCCGCTCATCCACCGCACCGAGCAGGAGTTCCTCTACCTGTTCGAGCAGGCTGGTCTCCCCTGTCTCGATCTCGCGGTCGAGCGTGAGGCGCCGGGCGGCAGTGTCCTGATGGTGACCGCCGGGACGGCGGCCAAGGGGGGCCGTCGCGGGGTCAGCGCGACGCTTGTCGCGGAAGCCGGAGTGTGAACTCCGTCCCCTCCGTCTCGTTCGACCGCACCTCGAGCGTTCCGCCGTGAGCGCGCGCGATCTCGTGCGCGATGAAGAGCCCGAGCCCGACGCCGCTCGCCCGCCCGCCGGTCTCCGCGCCCTGGCGGAAGGGCTCGAACAGGTGGGCCCGCACGGCGGGCGGGATGGGCTCTCCGAAGTTGTGCACGCGAACCGACACCGGATCGCCGGTGCCGTCCCACTCCACCGTGATCGGCTCGCCGCTCGCCCCGTGCTTCAGCGCGTTCCCGACGAGGTTCGCGAGCGCCTGGCTCACGCGCTCCGGGTCCCAGTGGACGGCGGGGTCGCCGCGTCCTGCGACGCGGATCTGCGGAGCCGGCACCGCGGTCTCGCCCTCCGCGACGACCTCGGCGCAGATGTCATCCGCGCGGGCTGCGCGCGGCTCGATGCGGATCCCGCGCGCGGACTCGACGCGCGTCAGGTCGAGCAGGTCGTGGGCGATGCGCGCCGCCTTGAGCGCGCACTCGTCGATGCGCTGGATGGTCCGGACCTGGCCCTCGTCCAGTCCACCGGTCTTGCGGAGGACGTGCACGAAGCCCGAGATCGCGCTGAGCGGGTTGCGGAGGTCGTGCCCGACGATCCCGAGCAGGTTCCTGCGGAACTCCTCCGCGCGCCGTGCGGAGGTGATCTCTCGCGTGACGACGGCGAGCCCGATCGTGTCGCCGCCCGCGACGACCGGATAGCAGCTCTCTAGCCAGGTCCGGATCGCGGACGGATCGTCGCGGCTGCTGCGCTGCTCCTCGAGCTCGAGCACCGGAGCGCCTGTCGTGAGCACCCGCCGCCAGCGGCCGATGCGCGTCGCGCCCTCCTCGCCGGGGAGCGCGTCGGTGACGAGCTTGCCGACGCACGCGGCCGGCATCTTCCCGTGGAGCCTCGCCCAAGCCGCGTTGACGTGGACGAACCGCAGGTCCCAGTCGACGAACGCGAGCCCGATCGGGACGCTCGAGAACATCGTATCGAGGAGCGCCGCCGTCCGCTCCGCCTGCGCGCGCAGCGCCTGCTGCTGCTCGTACAGGCGCGCGCGTTCCAGCGCCTCCGCGGTCTGGTGCGCGATCGCCAGGATGACGCTGCGGTCCGGCGCGTCGAACCGCCTCGGCGCGTTGAAGTCCATCCCCAGCACGCCGACGACCCGCTCACCCGCGACGAGCGGCACCGCGACCGACGCGCCGGCGCTCGGATGATGGTGCGCAACGCTGAGGTGCGGGTAGCGTGCCGAGTGATCCGCGGGCGACTCCAGCCAGATCGGCTCGCCGGTGCGGAACGCGTCGGCGAGCGCGGTGGGGACGTCGGCGGGGAAGCGCCGCCCGGCGACGAGCGACTCATCCGGGTAGCCGAACGCGTCCAGGACCTCGAGCTGCTCGCGGCCAACGGCCCAGGAGAGGCTCCCGGCGGTCGCGTCGAGCAGCCCGATCCCTTGCTCCGTCACCACGCGAGCGACCTGGGCCGGCGTCAGCGCCGCAGCGAGCGACGCGGTGACGGCCTGGAGGCGGATCAAGACTTGTATGGCCCGCTCCGCCTCGCGGCGAGCCTCCTGCGGGACCTCCTCGGCGGGATGGGCCTCCGTGACGTCGGAGAGGATCACGCAGACCCAGAGCACGGCGCCATCGTCGGAGAACGCGGGCTGGAAGCTCGCCACCCACTGCGTCGGATCACCGCGTTCGTGTCCGCGGCGAAGTACCGTGGGACCTGCCGAGGTGGGGAGTCCCGCGTCGAGCGCTGATCGCAACTCGGGCGACCGGGCGAGCGGGCCCAGGACCTCCTCGGCGGGTCTTCCCGAGGCGTCCTTCGCCTCGAGCGCCGCCATCTTGGCGGCCGCGGGGTTGATCTGGACGAGGCGCAACTCACGATCGACGAGCACGATCGGAAGCGGTGCCGTCCAGAGCGCGAAGAGAACCGGGTCCGCACCACTGCCGCCCCGCTCGGCAAGCCCGGTACTCGCAGCGGAGAAGTCCGACATTGCCACCACCTACCTGACGGCGACCGCAAAGCGGTGCCAATTTACGAACCTAGCGCGCGCCAACCGATCGGTACACGAGACGCTCCGACGAAGCGTCGCCTTCCGGCGGCACGTCCGGGCGCCCGAGGGGAGACTTGGCGACCACAGCGTCGCCTGAAATGATCGGATCAATGACATCGATACGTACTCATACCGGAGCGGCGCCGCCTCCACCGCCATTTCGAGGGTCGACACCGCCGCGAACCCGCGGTGCGGGCGGATGTTTGGTCGGGAGGCTGCTCGCGATCTTTCCTCTGGGGGCGGCGGGCTGGAACCACGCGCCCGCAGCCTCCGCATGAAGAACGAGATCGGCCAGGGAGCGGGGACTCCCAGAGTTGTTGCAACCACTCTGGAGCCCCGGTCGCCGCAAGGTGACCGGGAGTTCGCGTTTCGGGCGCGCGAACCAGCGGGTGACGGGGCCGCTGGGCCGAAACGTCATCTATCTGCCTGGCCGTACACGGGCGTTGGCGCGCTGTGCGCGACATCACTCGCCCGCGCTCGAGTTGTGCTCGGGGACCGGATCTCCGCTCGGCTACCCGCGCTCGTCCACCCGGTCCACGGTAGCCTTGCGTGCACCCGAAGGCTGCCGGCCCGCGGGCTACGGCGTCGTCACCAGCACGTTGTCGGCGTGGCCGGTGCCCGGGATCGTGTCCGTGGCGCTCGGGCCGGTGATCTTGACGTAGAGGGTGAGCGACGGGAACCCGGGCACCGACTGCTGGAGCACGCCGTCGCGGTACCAGGCCGCGTTGCCGGCCGCGTCGATGGAGAGCGTTGACTTCGGGCCGCAACCCGAACGTCGCTGAGCCGTCCGCAACGCGAAGTCGGAAGCACATGTCGATGGTTGGCAAGCTTCGAACCGGGCTTCAGGGGGCACGCGTTCGACTTCCGGGCCGGGTTCGCCTAATAGCCAGCGCGTTCGTGATCCAGGCGGTCACCGCTACGATGCGCGCCGAACGGCGGAGATCGGGGTGGGTCACAATCCAGGCCTCGCGTGAGGGGAGCGCGACCCCTGGGAGGACGCGGGTGAGCCCCGGATCCTGGGCCGCGAACAGCTCGGCGACAGCCGCGATCCCTGCGCCCGCGCGGCACGCCGCGAGCACGACGGGGATCGTCGAGCCGCGGCCGCGAAGCCTTTCTGGGGGAACGTGCTGCGCGATCCAGCGCATCTCAGGGGTGGCAGCGAGGGAGCTGTCGAACCCGATGACGTCGTGCCGAGCGAGTTCGGCGAGGGAGCGCGGCGTGCCCGCACGCTGAAGATAATCGGGCGAAGCGAAGAGCCCGTATCGCAGGATCGCGGCGCGGGTCGCGACCAGTGCCGGCTCGCGCGGGCGGAACAGCCGGACCGCTACGTCCGCCTCGCCGTGTGCGAGATCGAGGGGCCGACTCGTCGCGAGGAGCTCGACCCGCAGCGAGGGGTGACGATCGAGGAGGACGGGTAGCGCGGGGGCGAGCGCGTGTACCAGGACGCCGTCGCCGCTGGTGATGCGCACGGTCCCCTCGGCCCGCTCGTCCCCGCCCGCGACCTCGCGCTCGAGAGCGAGCACCGCCTCGCCGGCCTGTTCGGCGGCGGTGAGCGCGCGGAGCCCTGCCGCCGTCGGCCGGAGCCCATCCGGTGTCCGCGTGAAGAGGCGCGTCCCGAGCGCCCGCTCGGCGTTGGCGAGCCGGCGCCCGACGGTGGTCGCATCCACCCGAAGAGCGCGGGCGGCGGCAGCGAGGGAGCCGTCACGGAGGGCCAGCCGAGACGCCGCCGGTCCCGAAGACGAGCACGTGGTCTCCGGGCTCGTCAGGGCGCATGGGCCACGGTGGACCGCAGCGCCGAGCCGGCCGCCTGGGAGGACCGGGTCCACGCGCTCACCGGGGGAAGGGGGGTGGACGTGGCGATCGACGTCGTCGGAGGCGAGAACACCGCGCGAGCCGCCGCGGCGATCCGGATGGGCGGAACGCTACTTCTCGTCGGCTTCCTCGGCGGCCCGGAGCTGCGGCTCGACGTGCGCGCACTCCTGCGGCGGTGCCTGCGCCTCGAGGCGCTCTCGGGAGGGGGGAGCCGAGACGATCTCGAGGACCTCTCTCGTGCGATCGCCGGGAGCCGCTTTCGTCCTGTCATCGACCGGGTCTTTCCGCTGGAGGGGGCGCGCGAGGCGTTCGCGCACCTCGCGGCGGGAGCGCACCTCGGCAAGGTCGTCGTCGAGGTATCGACGTGATGCTGGGCGACGGACCCTGTCGCGAGCCGCTACTCCTGGCGCCAATCGCCGGCCGCTTCGCGTGACCTCCTACACCCGTCAGCATATCGTGTGCCATGACCGAGCAGGCGATTCGCACGCGGGTCCTCGAAGGCGGCGTCGCCCTCCTCACGCTCTCCCGGCCCGGCAAGCGCAACGCCATTTCCATCGAGATGCGGCGCGAGATCTCCGCCTGCCTCGCCTCCTGGGGCGACGACGCCGCCATCGGAGCGGTGGTCCTCACGGGCGACGGAGCCGCGTTCAGCGCCGGGTTCGACCTCGACGAGTTCAAGCAGCCCGAGCGGTTTGACGAGCTGTTCGAGACCTCCACGCGGTACCACCGCGACGTATGGGCCTTCCCGAAGCCGGTCGTCGCCGCGGTGAACGGGCCGGCCATGGGCGGCGGGTTCGACCTCGCCACTCTCTGCGACCTCCGCGTGGCGTCGACACGGGCGACGTTCGGGCACCCCGAGATCAAGTTTGGCGCTCCGCCCTTGTACACGCCGCTGCGCTACATCGTGGGCGAGGGCGTCGCGCGGGACCTGTGCCTTACCGGTCGGCGAATGGGCGCCGAGGAGGCGCAGCGGGTCGGCCTCGTCTCCGAAGTGATCGATTCCCACCAGCTCGAGGACCGCGCAGTCGCGGTGGCCAGGCAGATCCTGGAGGCGCCCGCGCACGCACTTCGGTTCACGAAGGGCTACTTCCTGGCCAACGCCGGAAAGGGGTTCGAGGAGTCCTTCCTCGTCGAACACGACCGCGCGTTCCGCGAGGTGATCCTTCCCGACATGGCGGCGCGCGCGCGTCACGCGGGGGAGCCCTGATTGATTCCGCCAGCGCGCCGCTGCAACCGTCTCTCGCCGGAATCGCACGAGGACAGATGAGCAGCGATCGCTTACCTGCGCCTGCGCTTCCGCCCTGGCTCGAGCGAATGATTCCGTTCGAGCGCTCGTGCATCGAGGGGCGGGTGAATATTCCCAGGACCCACCAGGATCCCCCGCTGTAATCCGAGCGGTGGTCGCTGGACGATCACGGCGGCGGAGGAGGCTCGGATGGAGCTCAGAAACGTCGCCCGTCATGATGGATCGTTCGTCCGATGGGTGAGATGCGGAGCATGACAGGAACCGCCGGTGCCGCCGGAGGGCACGCAGCGGGGCTCGACGATCCCGAGCTCGTCCGGCGGGTCCGCGCCGGCGATCGTTCCGCCTTCGCCGCGCTCGTTCGGCAGCACGGCGGCGCGCTGCTGCGCTTCGCGCGTGTGTTCGTCCGGGACGAGGCGGTGGCGGAGGAGGTCGTCCAGGACACCTGGATGGCAGCGCTCGAAGGCCTCGACGGCTTCGAGGGACGCGCCTCGTTCAAAACCTGGCTGTACCGGATCCTCGCGAACCGGGCGCGGACCCGGGCCGTTCGGGAGGGGCGGAGCGTCCCGTTCTCGGCGCTCGCGGGAAGGGAGGACGACGAGCCTCCGTTGGATCCCGAGCGGTTCGACGCCGGGGGGATGTGGCGCGACCCGCCAGTGGGTTGGACGGACGAAACGCCGGAGCGGCTGGCGCTCGAGGCCGAGACCCGCGCGATGATGGACGCAGCGGTCAAGGCGCTCCCGCCCGCGCAGCGCGCGGTCCTCGTCCTGCGAGACGAGGATGGCCTCGAGACGGAGGAGATCTGTAATCTTCTCGATCTGACCGTGACCAACGAGAGAGTGCTCCTCCATCGCGCGCGGACGCGCGTCCGGCAGGCACTCGAGACGCACATGCGAGGCGGACGTTGATGCTGACGTGCAAGGAGATCACGGAGCTCGTCACGGAGTATGCGGAGGGGAACCTCTCCTTCATGGATCGGGTCCGTTTCCAGATGCACATCGGCATGTGCCGGAACTGCCGACGGTACGTCCGCCAGGTGAAGGCGACCGCGGCCGCGCTCGGCTTGCTGCCTGCACCGGAGATGTCTCCGGACCTGGAGCAGGAGTTGATGCGGCGTTTCGAGAGCTGGAAGCAGACGCGCGGCTCCTGATGGCAACTCCGTCCAGCGACGCTAAGGCACCTTCGCGATCAGCTGGTGGTGCGCCGTGACGCCGACCTCGCCGCGCGACTCTCCGTGAGGCTTTCCGTCGCTGTGGTACACGAGCAGCACCGCGTTCACCCCCGTCGGCACCTCGGGGGCATGGACCGTCAATGTCGCCGAGCCGTCGCGCTTCGCCGTGAACGAGTTCCGCGTCCCCGTGCCATCAAGCGGGGTGAAGCTGATGGGCTTCGTGTCGAAGTGGTTCTCGAACAGGCTGTAGAGTCCGCCCGCCTTCAACCCCTCGAACGTGGCCGTGACCTCGGCGCCGCCCTTCGGATCCGGTGTGATCGTCACCCGACCGCTCGCGCCGAGCCACTTGCCGGCCGTGAATCCGAGCGGCTTCCCAGTTGCGGAGTAAAGCTTTGTCTCCGCGGGGTCGCCGAGGAGCAGGGTCCGGAATCCCTTCACGTGCTTGATTCCCTGGGGCCCCAGTCCTGGCGCGGCGGTGGGATCGCGCACGAACACCTGCGGATCGAGTGGGGCCGGCTGCTTCGTCTCCTGCGAGAAGAAGCTGGCGTGCGTGACGAGCTCGAGATGGAGCGGCTCGGCAGCAACGGACGAAGCTGGGACCACCGCCGTCGCGAAGAGAACGCCCGTCATAGCCAAAATGCAACTGCCGACCTGGTGTCTCATGGCCAGTATCCCTCCTGTCTCATCGTGGCTCCTGGTACGTCTGGTGGATCACGCCGTCAACGTTCGGTGCAGCGCGAAGATGTCCCCTTCCCGCACGCAGTGTTTACTCATTGCATGCGCGTGCGGTGTGAATCACGGCCGGACTGCAGTGGCTACCCACCGGGGGGATGAGTCCCGCGACCCAGCTCTCGTCGAACCAGGACTGCAGCGCATTGAATGCTGCCGAGCACGCGGATCTGCGCGGCGCGGAATGGGATCGAGAGCGCCATCTCGCCGGCGTGGAACCGCATTGCCGTCGTGACGTCGAGATCGCGGTCGGCGTGGTGGATCTCGTGAAACCGCCAGAGCAGCGGGACCCGATGCGTGAGCACGTGCCACAGGTAAAGCGTGTAGTCGAGGAGCACGACCGAGGCGGCCGTCTCGGCCGCGGGGGAAAGCGGAAGGCGCTGGACGAGCCCGCGCCGCCGCCGGACCGCCGTCTGCGCCACGCGCAGTGCGAGGGGCGCTCGAGCCCGCCGGCCACGGCGCCGGCGAACGCCACCATCGCGAGATTCCGAACCGCGCGTGCGCCGGAGGGCTCACGGCGCGGGCGCAGCGGCCAGCGCCCCTCGGCGAGCGCGAGCGCGACGAACGCGGCGACGACGAAGAGCCCCGATTGCGTGCTCGACAGCGGCATCAGCGCCGCACTCGATCGCCGCCGGCACGTCATCGGCCACGAACGCGGCGCTCGCGCACGTGCTGAGCCGATTCCGGAGACGCCGCAGCCGCGCTACAGAGAGGACTCAACGCTGGCGGGGCCTACTCCGCGGCGAGCTGCTCGGCTGCGAGATTTACCCCTAGAGCGTGCCGGGGTTCTCGCGGTTCGGCTCGTAGAACGCGTCCACGTTCCAGCGGTCCGCGGGCACACGAATCCGCGGGCCTATAGATGCTCCGGGTCAGGCAGCGGAGCCTCCTCACGTTCGATGAAGCCGACCTGCTGCTTCGGGCCGCCGCGCCCGACTCGACGGCGCGACGGGAGACGTGGGGGAGACGTCGGCAGACTGAAAAGAAAAGGGCTCCGGGATCACGAGTCACCCTGTGACGCGCGCGCCTTCCCGTGGCCGCGTTCTCGGGATCGTAAGGGGTGCCGCGCCTGCGGCCTGCGTCCGGCACGCAGCGTTGCGTGCCGGATGGATTGAGCTACGTGGGGCGCGTGGCGGTGGGAGCGGCGGAACTCGAGGCGCTGGACGCCGTGGTCGCAACGACTCCGGCGCGCGATCGCGACGTGCCGCGGCGCGGGTAGGGCCGCCGCGTGGTTGGACCCGGCGATCGTCTGCGAGGTGCGATTCCTCACCTCTGTACGACCGCCTGCTCAAGCTCATCTCGGGCCTACGTCTTCACGAACAGCCGCTCCGGCGACACACCGGTGGAGATGCTTGGCGAAACGAAGGGCAAGCTCGTGGCCGACGCGTACAGCGGGTACAACAAGGCGCTGGCGCTCACAGCGCATCTCGTCTTCGGCGCGGTCCTCGGCGCGTTCTACCGGGTCGTGCCGGGCTGACGGAGCCTGGGGCGCCCGACGAGCTCGCCGAGGGCGGCGAGGCGCGGAACTCGCTCCCCGGGTAGTCGGGCACACGGACCCCTGCCTCCCGTAATTTCCGGCGAAGGCACGAGACCGTACGGTCAGAACAGGCCGAAAGTGCGCTCGGAGCGAGACCATGGTCAACGAGCGTCGCAACTCCCCAGAGAGGGAAGAGGCACAGGCACGAGAGCGACGCGCCGCATGCTGGGGTTCGCGTGCCTCGCCCTCGCTCTCCTCGCGCTGAAGGCGTGGAGTAGCCCTGGTATGGCGACCGATCGGCGGCTCGACGAGCTGGCGAGGCACGTCGTCTCCGGCGGGCCGCCGAAGGACGGGATCCCTCCCGTCGACAAGCCGAAGTTCGTCTCTGCCCGCGAGGCGGAGCGCTTCCTCGATGACGGCGACGTCGTGTTCGGCGTCAATCGCGAGGGCGTCCTGCGCGCGTACCCGCAGCACATCCTCGTCTGGCACGAGGTGGTGAACGAGACGAGCGGCGGGAGTCCGGTCTCCGTTACGTATTGCCCTCTCACCGGCTCCGCGATCGGATTCTCCGGGAGCTTCCAAGGGACGAGCACCACGTTCGGCACCTCCGGAAAGCTCCTGAACAGCAACCTCGTGATGTACGACCGGCAGTCGGACAGCGAGTGGCCTCAGATCCTCGGCGCCGCGATCACGGGCCCTAAGAAGGGCACCAAGCTGAACGGCTTCCCGGTCGTCTGGACCACGTGGGGACGGTGGAAGGCGGCGTTTCCCGAGGCGGAAGTCCTGTCGCGGAGCACCGGAGCCCTCCGCGCGTACGGCACGGATCCCTATGGCTCCTATCGCCGCGGCGGCACCTATTACCAGGAAGGCGGGCCGATATTCCCCGTGCTTGCACGTGACGCGCGGCTGCCGGACAAGCACGTCGTCATCGGGGTCGATCATGGTGGCCAGGCGGCCGCGGTCTCGAAGGACGCGCTCCGCAAGAACCGCTTCGCGATCCTGAAGCTGGCCGGCGACGACGTCGTGGTGATCTACGACGACGCGCTGGACGACGGGCTGGCCTACAGGACGGGGGGCAAGAAGTTCTCATCGCGCCAAGGTCAGGTCGTCGACGCCAGCGGTGCCGTGTGGAACGTATGGGGAAAGTCGAACCGCGGCGATCAGCTCGAGTTCGTGAGCTCGTTCGACGTGATGTGGTTCGCCTGGCACGCGTTCCATCCCGACGCGGAGGTGGTCCGCTGAACAGCCATCGACAGCGGCTCGGGCGAGTATGGGGGTACCGGCCCGCGAGAGCGGTCGCCCTCGTGAGCGGGATCGTCTACCTGCTCATGTATCTCCTCGCCGTCGGAGACGTCGTGATCTCGCGCGTACCTCTCGTCGATGAAGCGCCGTTCGTCCAGGTGGTGGACGAGTGGACGCGCATGTTTCGCGCGCGGGTGACGTTCATCTACGAGCCGATCGCCGCTGTCTACGTCACGAGCCGGCTGGCGTACTTCCTCTCGCCCGTGAACGTCCTCCTCGCAGGTGCCCTGGCAGCTCTCGTCGGGCTGAACTTCGCGTTCCTCGCGTTCGCGCTGAAGCGGCCGGAGGCCTGTGGCCGCTTCTCGCGAAAGGGGGTCCTCGCTTCGGTCCCGGCGCTCTTCCTCGGTTTCGCCTGCTGCGCTCCGACGATCCTCGTTGCGCTCGGGTCGGCGGCCGCGAGCGTCACCATGGGATTCATCGCCGTGCGCGCGGCGCTCTACCCCGTCGCGCTCGTGGGGCTGATCGCGGCGCTCTGGCTCAACCTCCGCCGCATGAGGAGCGCGGCGGAGGCTCCGATGGATGGAGTGCGGCAGGCAGGCTGACGATCACGTGTCCTGGGCTCGGCGGACGGTCAATGCGCGCCCGACGATCGCGCCGTAGACGACGTGGCCCACGAGCATCCCTGGGATGGTCATCGGCCCGTATGCCGTCGGGCGCAGGGGCCTCAATCCGGCCTGGCGGGGCCGCGGGTGAACGTACGGGGCGACGGCCAGACCTGCGATCGCCGCCGCAAAGTGGGCGGCACCCAGAATGACACCAGACTGCGCATCGGGTGCGACCCGGGCGGCGCGGAACAACGCGCGGTAGCCGAGCGCGAACAGGACGCCATTCGCGCCGTGCATGATCCATCCGAGCGCCCGCGTCGATCGGCGGTCGGGGCGCACCGTCGTCCCGAGCGTCCGGCCGAAGTCGAGGGTCATGAGCCCCAGCGCTCGCGATGCGGCGCTCAACACGGTGATCGCGGCGGTCGCGGCGGCTCCCCCTGCCAACGCGGCGGTCGTGCTTCCGATCCAGCGGTCCGTCGCGTCGAGCCGGTCCGACCGAGAGGAGCCATCGCGCGCGATCAGGGTGCCAGTTCGTGCGTCGTGGCCTGGGTCCATCGTTCCTCCTCGCCTGAAGTGCGTCGGCCGGACCCCGCGCCCGGCGCGGGCGTGCAGCCGCGCCAGGCGCGAGACATCGCTCGAAGTCACGCGGTGCGCGCCGCCGGCGCAGGAGCGTGGATCCTACGCTCGGAAGCCGCGTAGATGAGCGCGAGCGGCAGTCCGAAGAACAGCCCGTGCATCATCGCCTGCAGGATCTGGGGCGTCTTCAGGAACCAGGGGTAGAGGACCCGCGCGATGACCTGGAAGTTCACGAACCAGACGGCGAGGCCGAACAGGATCCCGACGCCGGCCTGGCGGCCGAAGCTCGTCTTGGTCGTCTCTGAGAGCCGCGCGTTGAAAAGCCCGTAGATGATCCCGAACACCGCCGAGAGTGCAAGGTGGGCGATCGTTCCTACGACCAACGCCGTGCCGAGCGGGCCCTCCATGGCGCCCATCCCGAGCACGACGCTCGCGAACATCCGGACCGGCATGAGCGCCGGGTTCCCCATCAGCACCGCACTGACGATCTCCATCATCGCGAACATGACGCCGGCGATGAGTCCAGCCGTGACCCCTTCGCCTACGGAACGCCGATTCCTGTCTGCCATGACTCTCTCTCCTTCCAGGGCGCGCATGGCGCGCCTTCATGATGTGGAGTCCCGCGGGGGCGTGAGGGATTACGCGACGCCGCTCGAACGGTCGCCTTCACAGCGGGGCAGGGGGCGCTCTCGACAGCGCGGCGATCGCGCTTCTCAACGGCGCGACCGGTCGGATGCTCGCCGCTGCGAGATCCCATCGAGGGCCCTCGAGCACGACTGTGGAAGCGGGACGCTCCCGGTACGTCTCCGCGAGCGAGCGCCAGGCGATGCGGCCGTCGGGTCCGACGACGAAGATCGCAGGCCACGCAATTGCGTTCTCGGCATCCTCGACGCCGTAGGCGCGGAGGGCCGAGAGCTCCTGTCGGACGGCAAGCTGAGGACGGAGGAGCTGCCGGGCGGAGTGCTCCAGGTGTCCGGTCGGCTGGAGCTGCTGGCCCGGTACATCGAACACTTCTGGTTCGAGCCCGGTGACGACGGCGCTCACAGGCACCCGGAGCAGGCATTCGCGGGCGAGCTCTACCCGCGTTCAGCGATGATCGTCATCCAAGTCGACAACGATGCGAACGACCCGGAACGCTCGGCGGCGAACAACCGCGACGTCAGCTGACGATCCAGCGTCGACACCGTCGCGGACCGGCGACGAAGACAGATGCGACCGCTGGTATCGCAGAGGAGGGTCGGATGCGGTTTCCTGTCGCGCTGCCGAATCACCAGATTTGGCGACTTCAGTATCGCGAGGACCGATACGCCCGTCACCCGTCTCAGGTTGAACTGAACGGTCGTA
>WNGA01025592.1_pt1 | contig 13208 bp, 10 predicted proteins | sample 5400061 | NCBI WGS metagenome assembly WNGA01 (sample SAMN13153366, study PRJNA577476) | soil metagenome | isolation source: 100 cm soil or saprolite under grassland replicate 2 | place: USA:California | collected 2016-06-15
AAGCGGGCCCACGTCAGGTAGATCCCCAGGCTCGCGCCGAAGAGAATTCCGATCACGACCAGCCACGACGTCCCCAGCCACCGATCGAGCCCCCAGCCGATCAGTCCGTACACGAGGACTCCCGAAACGAGGTAGCCGAACGCATGCCAAGGGTCGCCCCGTGGACCGTCTGCTTCGGGCCGGTCCGGAGGGATGCGGTTCGGTTCGTTGGGAGAGTCCGCAGACGGAGAGTTCTGCTGAGCCATCGCGCACCGGACAATAGCAGCCGTGAGGGGTCATTGCGCACCCGCCTCGTGTCCGTCGGACGCCGGGTCGGACACCGTGTGACCGGCCGCGTCACCCGCCTGGTCGGATGGAAGATCGAAGGCCGGGATCCGGGCTTTGGCCGCGTAGACGACCTGGGTGGCGAGCCAGGCGAACGTACAGACGATGACGGAACCGGCCAGCCAGCCGCGATCGAGCGCGTCGTCCAGCAGCCCGCTGCGAGTGAGTACGACGAACACCATCGCCATCACCAGCACCTGGACCGTGTAGGTCATCAGGGCGACCAGCAGCGAGACCGTGGGCATCGACCCGGCCACCGCGTTGACCACGAAGGTGCCGAACGCGAAGACGGCTACCACGATGAGCGTGCCGGCCAGGGCGCCGTACGCCGCGGACGTGCCGCCCGCGATCGCGCCGGTGAAGGTGGTGAGACCACCGAGGAGGAGAGCCACCATGGCCGCACCGAGGAGCATGGCAACGCCGTTGGGGCGCGTGTCCTGCTTCGACTCGGTCGTCATCGTTGGCGGCCGTTCTCTCAAGGAATTTTCAGGTGGCGTTCGATGGGTTCTTCGAACGCTTGTGAAAACTAGCACAAAGTCCGCGCGGCATGGAAATCGGGTCCTTCCGGCAGGCGCTACTCCTGCCTGAGCGGCAGCGGATGGATCGTCCTCAGCCGCGGCAGCACGAACGTGACGCCGAGCGTGAAGATCAGGCCGAGGACCAGACCACTCCACATGAGTACGCCGCTGTAGAGGCTCGCGAACACCGTGCCGAAGCCGACCATCGCCGCCCACATCCACATGATGATGACCGCGCGTCGGTGCGAGTGGCCGATCTCGAGCAGCCGGTGGTGGAGATGCTGCTTGTCCGGCGCGAACGGCGACCGGCCGGCCCGGGTCCGGCGTACGACGGCGAGGACCAGGTCGGCCAGTGGCACCACCAGGATCGAGACCGGCAGGATCACCGGCAGCAGCGTCGGCAGCAGGCTCGCTTGGCCGTGCAGGTCGCGCGGGTCGGTCTGACCGGTCAGGGTCAGCGCGCTGGAGGAGAGCACCAGGCCGATCAGCATCGAGCCGCTGTCGCCCATGAAGAGCCGCGCCGGGTAGACGTTGTGCGGCAGGAAGCCGGCGCACGCCCCGGCCAGGGAGGCGCAGAGCACCGCGGCGCCGATCGACAGCGTCAGCCCGTTGGCGCTGTAGAGCCGGTAGGAGAAGACGAAGAAGGCGATCGCGCCCACGCCCACCACGCCGGCCGCGAGCCCGTCGAGACCGTCGACGAAGTTCACCGCGTTGACGGTCGCGACCACGATGAAGACGGTCAGCAGCGCCGCCTGCGCGGGGTCGAGCGAGAGCTGCCCGCCGCCGGGCTGGGGCCAGATCCAGTACTGCACGCCGCCCCACACCAGGAAGCCGCCGGCCAGGATCTGCCCGCCCAGCTTGGTGAGCGCGTCGAGCTCCACCAGGTCGTCGACCACGCCGACGATGCAGATCAGCGCGCCGGCGATCAGCACCACCCGGATGTCGCGGAAGGTCAGCTCGTTGCCGCGGCTGAGGAACGGCAGGTGCGAGGCGACGGCGTACGCCGCCCAGAGGCCGCCCAGCATCGCGGGCCCGCCGAAGTACGGGATGGGTACGGCGTGCACGTCGCGGTCGCGGACCTGGGCCACCGCGCCGGTGCGCAGGGCGACCTCGCGGGCGATGACCGTCAGGAGGTACGTCGTCGCGGCGGCGACGAGGAAGACGAGGAGGTATTCGCGCATCAGGCTCAGACGTCGGATTCGCTGGTTGTCATCACTTGGCGGATCAGTCGTCCGTGAGGGTGGCGCCGAGGGGCTCGAGGACCGCGTTGAGCTCGTCGAGCCCGAGCGCGCCGCGGCGCAGGATCCGGCCCTGCGAGCCGGTCACGTCGACGATCGTGGACGCGTCCTTGCCGAAGCTGGGGCCGGCGTCGACGAACACCTCGACGCTCTCCCCCAGCATCTCCTCGGCCGCCTCGGCGGTCGTCGCGGCCGCCTCACCAGTGATGTTGGCGCTGCTCACCGCCAGCGGCCCGGTGCGCTCGAGGATCTCCAGCGCGACCGGGTGGTCGGGCATCCGGATCGCGACGGTGCCACGGGTGTCGCCGAGGTCCCACTGCAGCGAGGTCTGCTGGCGCGCGACGATCGTGAGCGGGCCGGGCCAGAACTTCTCGATCAGCGCCCGGGCGTACGACGGCAGCCCGATCGCCAGCGCGTCGGCGGTGGTGGCGGCGGAGATCAGTACCGGCGGGGGCATGTCCCGGCCTCGGCCCTTGGCCTTCAGCAGCGCGCGGACGGCTGCGGGGTCGAAGGCGTCCGCCCCGACGCCGTACACGGTGTCGGTGGGCAGCACGACCAGCTCGCCGCGGCGTACTGCCAGAGCGGCGGCCTCGACCGCGGCCTCGCGTTCGTCATCGGTGCCGGTCGCGTAGCGCGTGCTCAAACTGCCCACCTCACGGTTGTACTGCGTGCATGCCTTCGGTCATCGTGCCAGCCTCGCGGTGAGGTAGCGGGGGCGACCTGCCAGATCGAGGTGATCTCGTACGTCGGCCCACCGGCCCGCGCCGCTGAACACCGCCGGAGCGGCCTCGCCCTGCTCGTCGGCGTGCTCGGCACCCACCACTCCCCCGCGCTTGAGAAGGTACGCCGCCCGCCGCTCCAGCACCCGCATCGCGTCGAGCCCGTCGGCGCCGGAGAACAGCGCCAGGTGCGGGTCGTGGTCGCGGGCCTCGACGGCGACCGACTCCCACGCCTCGAGCGGGATGTACGGCGGGTTGCAGACCACCACGTCGACCGAGCCCTCGAGCTCGTCGAACGCGGTCGCCATGTCGCCGTGGCGCAGGTCGACCCCGGTGCCGGCCAGGTTGCGGGCGGCCCAGGCGTGCGCGGACTCGTCGAGCTCGACGGCGTACACGCGGGCGGTCGGGACCTCGTGGGCGACCGCCTTCGCGATCGCGCCCGAGCCGGTGCAGAGGTCGACGACGACGGGGTTGTCGACGGCCGAGGCCTGCTCGACCGCCCAGCCGGCGAGCAGCTCGGTCTCCGGCCGCGGCACGAAGACGCCGGGGCCGACCTCGACGTCGACGTAGCGGAACCCCGTCGTGCCGGTCAGGTGCTGCAGCGGCTCGCGGCGGGCCCGGCGCTCGACCAGCTCGAGGAAGCGGGCCTCCTGGTCGGCCGTGACGCTCTCGACCAGCGGGAGCCGGCTGCGGGTGGTGCCGAGCACGAAGGCGAGCAGCGCGGGGGCGTCGTACTCGGGGCTGGCGACGCCGGCGGCGAGCAGCCGCTCGGCGGCGGTCGCCAGGAGGACCGCGGTCGGCCGGACGGTCACCGTCATCAGCTCTCGAGCGCTTCCAGCCGGGCGGCCAGGTCGGCCTCGACGCAGCTGGTGATCACGGGGCCGAGCTCGCCGTTGAGTACGGCGTCGAGGTTGTAGGCCTTGTAGCCGGTGCGGTGGTCGGAGATGCGGTTCTCCGGGTAGTTGTAGGTGCGGATCCGCTCGGAGCGGTCGACGGTGCGGACCTGGCTCTTGCGGGCCGCGCTGGCCTCGGCGTTCGCCTCCTCCTCGGCCGCCGCGAGCAGCCGGGCGCGCAGGATCCGCATCGCGGAGTCCTTGTTCTGGAGCTGGCTCTTCTCGTTCTGGCAGCTCACCACGATGCCGGTGGGCAGGTGGGTGATCCGGACCGCCGAGTCGGTGGTGTTGACGCTCTGGCCGCCCGGGCCGCTGGAGCGGAAGACGTCGATACGGAGGTCGTTCTCGTCGATGCTGACGTCGACCTGCTCGGCCTCCGGCATCACGAGTACGCCGGCCGCGCTGGTGTGCACGCGCCCCTGCGACTCGGTCACGGGCACCCGCTGCACCCGATGCACGCCGCCCTCGAACTTCAGCAGCGCGTACGGCGCCTCGCCCGGCTCGGGGGTGCCCTTGGCCTTCACCGCGAGGGTCACCGACTTGTAGCCGCCCAGGTCGGAGTCGGTCGCGTCGAGGATCTCGGTGCTCCAGCCGCGCTGCTCGGCGTACCGGGTGTACATGCGGAGCAGGTCGGCGGCGAACAGCGCCGACTCCTCGCCGCCCTCGCCGGACTTCACCTCGAGCAGGGCGTCTTTGGAGTCGCTCGGGTCGCGCGGCACCAGCAGGTGGCGGAGCCGTTCCTCGGCTTGCGCGCGGCGCTCGGCGAACGTCTCGGCCTCGGCGGCGAAGGAGGGGTCCTCACCAGCCAGCTCGCGGGCCGCCTCGAGGTCGTCGCCAAGCTGCTGCCACTCGCGCCAGGTGCGCACGATCGCCGAGACCTCGGCGTACCGCTGGTTGAGCTTCTTGGCGAGCGCCTGGTCGGCATGGGTCGCCGGGTCGGCGAGGCGCTGCTCGAGCTCGGCGTGCTCGAGCACGAGCCCTTCGACGGCCTCGAACATGGCTTTCCTCCTCGGCTGGATCGGGCTGCGCTCGACTGGCAATTGGCCGGTCTTGGGATGGCGCAGTCGGTCGGACAAATCACGAGCGCCGGTCACCACATGGAGGCGGTGACCGGCGCTCGTAAGGGGCTACTTGCTGGCAGCCTTCTTGGCGTAGCGGGCCTCGAAGCGGGCGACGCGGCCGCCGGTGTCGAGGATCTTCTGCTTGCCGGTGTAGAACGGGTGGCAGTTGGAGCAGACGTCGGCGTGGATCTGGCCGGTCGTGCTCGTGCTGCGGGTGGTGAACGTGTTGCCGCAGGTGCAGGTCACCTGGGTGTCGACGTACTCCGGGTGGATGTCCTTCTTCATGGTGTCCTCAGTTCTGTGTCAGAGTCGCCGGGTCGCTCGCCTCGATGGCGAACGTGAACCGGAACCAGCGCACAAGTGTGCCACCCCATCGAACACCGTGGCGAATCACGGCATTCCCGCGCGCCTGCCCGGTCAGGCAGGCCCGTCAGGCCGGGACCGAGGCTCGCGCCGCGCGGATCACCTCGACCAGCTCGGCCCGCGTCGGCCCGGGCGTGTACGCCGGCCGCCAGCCCCCGGCGTACACCTCGCGTGCGACGGGTTCGACCGCCGCCAGCGTGGTCGGCAGCGCGAAGAGTCCCAGGTAGGGCCCGATCACCGGTCCGATCGCCGCGCCGGCCTCCGGACTGGAGTCGGCGGCCCGCATGATCAGGTCGGACGGGAGCGGCTGGGAGAGGTCGATGTCCTCGCCCGCCCAACGCCGGGCCTGGGCGGTGTCGATCCGGACGTGGTCCTCGACCCAGGGGCGCATCTGCTCGTCGGCCCAGGCATCGAACGCGCCGACCAGGTCGGGCTCACCCGCGTCGAGCAGCCGCAGCGCGTGCTGGACCTGGAGCAGGCTGGTCGCGACGCCGCGGCCGAAGTTGGGAGTCGTGGTGCAGACCGCGTCGCCCAGGAAGAGCAGGTTGTTGGCGACCAGGCCGCCGTCGCGGGCGCGCTGGCTGCGGTAGTAGTTCAGCAGCGGCCCGCCCGGGAACACCTCGGTGATCGGGCGCGCCCGCTCCGGGTCGGTCCACACCGCCAGTCCGGGCACGGCCCGGCAGGCGGCCTCGAACGCGTCGGTGTGGCGCAACAGCCGCAGGTCCGGGTCGTCGGTGGGCCGCACGAAGAGAACCGAGAAGATGCCGTGCTCGTGGACGAAGAGGATCACCAGGTAGCCGTCGTACTCGCCCTGCCAGGCGATCGGGTTGAGCAGCGGACCGGGCTCGGCGCCAGGGTGCAGCTGGTACTGCCGGTCGACGTACGCGATGCCGCACGGCCCGCCCAGCTCGGGCTCGGCCCGCAGACTGCGGGTGACGCGGCCGCCGCGACCGGAGGCGTCGACCACCAGGTCGGCGGACAGCAGTTCGCCGTCGACGACCAGCCCCAGGGCCCGCCGCGCCTCGACCGCGACCGCGTCGACGTGGCCGCAGCGCAGCTCGACTCCGCTCTGCGCGAGCACCGCCGGCCGGACGGCCTGCTCGAAGGTCGACCGGCGCGAGCGCATCGCCGTGATGCTCGGCTGGCCCGGGCCACCGAGCTCGGCGGGTTCGGCGCCGGCGGCCAGCCACGCGTCGTACGCCGTGGGGCACTCCTCGCGGAGCACCTGCACCACCTGTGGCCGGAACGCGTGGGCGTGGTGGAACTGCATGACGCCTCGCCGGGCCCAGGTGCCGTCCGGGTCGGGACCGGCGTCCCGGTCCACCATCACCACCTCGTGGCCGCGTCTGGCCAGGCCGCCGGCCAGGACCAAGCCGGTCGGCCCGGCTCCGATGATCGCAACGCGCATGGTGGTGTCCTCTCGCCGCCCTGACAGCAAGAGTGTCCCGCGGCGACGGCAGATACGACGGCTTTCGGCAGGATCCGAGGAACACCGGGGTCTGGTCGGGCCCGGAGACGGCGACGGGGCCGGTCCGCCCTGCGGCGTACCGGCCCCGTCCTCGCGTGTTGCTAGCGGTGATCTCACCCGGCGGAGCTTCCAGATGATGGAGAGTTCCTCCTTGCTCATCAGGAGCTCCTCGCGACGCGTGCCGGACTGGACGGCGTCGATGGCCGGGAAGATCCGCTTGTCCGCGAAGTCGCGGCGCAGCCGGATCTCCATGTTGCCGGTGCCCTTGAACTCCTCGAAGATCACCTCGTCCATCTTCGAGCCGCTCTCGACGAGCGCGGTCGCCAGGATGGTCAGCGAGCCGCCGTTCTCGATGTTGCGGGCGGCACCGAAGAAGCGCTTCGGCGGGTAGAGCGCCGCGGAGTCGACACCACCGGACAGGATCCGGCCGCTGGCGGGGGCCGCCAGGTTGTAGGCGCGGCCCAGTCGCGTGATGCCGTCCAGGAGTACGACGACATCGTGGCCGAGCTCGACGAGTCGCTTGGCCCGCTCGATGGCCAGCTCGGCGACCGTGGTGTGGTCGCTGGCCGGACGGTCGAAGGTCGAGGAGATGACCTCGCCCTTGACCGAACGCTCGAAGTCGGTGACCTCCTCGGGACGCTCGTCCACGAGCACGACCATCAGGTGGCACTCGGGGTTGTTGGTCGTGATCGAGTTGGCGATCGACTGCATGATCATCGTCTTGCCGGCCTTGGACGGCGAGACGATCAGGCCGCGCTGGCCCTTGCCGATCGGAGCCGCGATGTCGATGACGCGACCGATCAGGTTCTGCGGCTCGGTCTCGAGGCGCAGCCGCTCGGAGGGGTAGAGCGGGGTCAGCTTGGGGAACTCAACGCGCCCCTTGGCCGCCTCCGGGTCCGCCCCGTTGACGCTGTCGATGCGCACCATCGGGTTGAACTTCTCCTTGCGCTCGCCCTCGCGGGGCTGGCGCACCTGGCCGACGATCGCGTCGCCGCGGCGCAGGCCGTACTTGCGCACCATCGACAGGGAGACGTAGACGTCGTCGGTGCCGGGCAGGTAGCCGCTGGTCCGGACGAACGCGTAGTTGTCGAGTACGTCGAGAATGCCGGCCGCCGGCACCAGGACATCGTCCTCGAGGATCGTGGTGTCGGGCTCGCTGCGGCTGCCACCGCGGCCGCCACCGCCCGCCCCGCCGCCACCGCGGTTGTCGCGGTCGCGGCCGCGGCGCCGACGGTTGCGTCGGCCGCCGTCGTCGTCGCGGTTCTGGTCGCGGCCCTGATCACGGTTCTGGTCGCGGTTCTGGCCGCCACCCTGACCCTGGCCGCCACCCTGGCGGTTGCCCTGGTTGCGGTCCTGGGTGCGGTCCCGGTTGCCCTCGCGGTTGCCCTGGCTGCCCTCGCGGTTGCCCTGGCTGCCCTCGCGGTTGGCCTGGCTGCCCTCGCGGTTGGCCTGGCTGCCCTCACGGTTGCCCTGGTTGTCGCGGTTGCCACCGTCGCGGTTGCGGTCGCCGGACTGCTTCTCCGCAGCCTGCTCGGCCGGCTTCTCCTCGCGCTTGGCGGCCTGGTCGGACGAGCCGTCCTTGGCCTGCGGCGCGGAGTCACCGCTCACGTTCTCCTTCGCAGCGGCACTGGGGGCGCTCGAACGTCCGCTGGCCTGGGATCCCGACTGGACTGACTTGATGGCGTCGATCAGCTGAGCTTTCTTCATGGAGCCACTCCCCGAAATCCCCATGCCGCCAGCCATCGCCTTCAGATCGGCGAGGAGCATGGAGTTGAGACCGCCACCGCGCTTCTTCGGCGCCGCCGAACCGTCGGCGGGCGGCGCAGGGGTGGTGGCGTCGATTGTTTCCGTCACGTGAGGTCCTTCCCACGTATCAGTGCCGATCTGGCTCGATTGCCGTCGGCAACGGTTGATTTCCCTCTCGTCCCTTCGTGCACGCGTCAACGCGCAGATCACACGGAATCGGAAGAGGTGGGTGCACCCGCGGATCAGACCGGTGGGTGCGAGCACCGAGACTTAACGGCGCGACCTCACTTTAGCACCCGCCCCATGGATTGTGGCAGAGGGCACGTGGTGTGGACGTCCGGTTCGTCCCTTGTGCGGCCGGCCGAGCCTCCGCTCAGGCAAGGAGTACGCCGTCGCGGTCGACCGAGAGGTGGTGCGCGGCCCAGCCCGCGGGTGCTCGGCGGAGGAGCGACTTCGGCGACTGCAGCGTCGAGGGCGCCACCGAGGCGGGGCCGTTGGTGAAGGCGAGCACGGTCGGGCCGGCGCCCGAGACGATGGCCGGGATGCCGTCGCCGCGCAGCGACCGCACCAACGCGAGCGAGTCCGGCATCGCGGGCTCGCGGTAGTCCTGGTGGAGGTAGTCCCGGGTGGCCCGGAGCAGGTGCTCGGGCTGGCCCGCGAGAGCGGCAACGAGCAGCGCAGTGCGTCCGGAGTTGGCGGCGGCGTCGGCATGCGCGACCTGCTCGGGCAGCAGGCCGCGGGCCACCGTGGTCTCGACGCCCGCGGGCGGCACGAAGACCACCGCCGTCACCCGCGGGTCGACCGTGGAGCGCACGGCGTAGAACTCGCCGTCCTCGCTCCCCGAGATCACGAAGCCGCCGTAGAAGGCCGGGGCCACGTTGTCGGGGTGCCCCTCCAGCCGGGCCGCGAGCCGGAACAGCGCGTCGTCGTCGACCACCAGCGAGCCACCGGCCACCAGGGCCCGGGCCAGGGCGACCCCCGCGACGATGGCGGCGGAGGACGAGCCCAACCCGCGGGCGTGCGGGATGACGTTGGTGCAGCGCAGCCGCAGGCCGCCCGGCTGTTCCCCGAGTACGTCGAACGCCGCGCGCATCGAGCGGACCACCAGGTGCGACTCGTCCAGGGGTACGGCATCGGGGCCGCTCACCTCGATCTCGAGCCCGCGGGCGACCACCTCCGCCTCGACCCGGTCGCGCAGCGAGAGCGCCAGACCGAGGGAGTCGAAGCCGGGGCCCAGGTTGGCCGAGGTGGCCGGGACCGAGACCCGCACCGGGCCGTCGACGAACGCGACCACTAGTGGTCATCTCCGGAAGTAGGTCGGGGGTGTCTCGTGCTCTGGGTGCGTGCCTCGCAAGGCGGAGGAGCGAAGGCGGGCCGGAGGCCCGTCGAGTCGACGACAACGAAGCGAGGTGCGTGCCCGGGGTGCGGGACACACGACGAACTTCCGGGGATGACCACTGGTCAGGCCAGCCCGGCGGCGCGCGCGGCCGCGTCGACCTCGGCGTCGACGATGGTGTCGACGAGCGGACCGCAGCCCTCGAGCGCGGTCACGGTGTCCTTGAGCCCGTGGCCGGTCACGGTGACGACCACGGTGGCACCGGCGTACGACTCGCCGGCCTCGAGATCCTGCAGCAGGCCGGCGATGCCGGCGGCCGACGCGGGCTCGACGAAGACGCCGTCGCGGCGGGCCAGGTCGCGCTGCGCGGAGAGGATCTGGTCGTCGCTGACGGCGGCGAACCGGCCACCCGACTCGGCGGCCGCGGCGTCGGCGAGCTTCCAGGAGGCGGGGTTGCCGATCCGGATCGCGGTCGCCTTGGTCTCGGGGTGCGGGAACGGCTCGCCGGTGACCAGCGGGGCGGCTCCCTCGGCCTGGAAGGCGCGCATGACGGGACGGCGGGTGGCGCGGCCGAGGTCGGCGTACTGCTGGTAGCCGAGCCAGTACGCCGAGATGTTGCCGGCGTTGCCCACCGGGAGCAGGTGGTAGTCGGGAGCGTCGCCGAGCCGGTCGACGACCTCGAAGGCCGCGGTCTTCTGACCCTCGAGCCGGACCGGGTGGACCGAGTTGACCAGCGCCACCGGATAGGCGTCGGCGAGCCCGCGCGAGAGCCGTAGGCAGTCGTCGAAGTTGCCGCGCACCATGATGATCTCGGCGCCGTGCATGACCGCCTGGGCCATCTTGCCGGCGGCGATCTTGCCCTCGGGCACCAGCACGATGGGGGTCAGGCCGGCCCTCGCGGCGTACGCCGCCATCGAGGCCGACGTGTTGCCGGTGGACGCGCACACGACGGCGCGGGCGCCCTCGGCCTTGGCGACCGAGATGGCCGCGGTCATGCCGCGGTCCTTGAACGAGCCGGTGGGGTTGTCGCCCTCCACCTTCAGCCAGACCTCGCCGCCGGTGAGACCGGAGAGCCAGTGGGAGGTGACCAGTGGGGTGCCGCCCTCACCGAGCGTGATCGCGGGGGTGTCGGCCGGGATGTCGACCAGGTCGCGGTACTCCTCGATGACGCCGCGCCACTGGTGGGTGCGCGCCTGCACGTTCATTCGAAGCCCCCGTTCGAAGCGGCGCGGAACGAGCATGCGAATGGGGTGATCATTCTCCGTCCCCTTCGACTCGCATGACGGAGGTGACCTCGCGGACGATGTCCATGGTGCGCAGGTGCTCGACTGTGGCGGAGAGCTGCGCGTCGGTGGCCCGGTGCGAGACGACGACCAGCTGGGCGTCGTCGCCGCGGCCCTCCTGGCGCACGATCTGGATCGACACGTCGTGGTGGGCGAAGGCGGCGGCGACCGCGGCGAGTACGCCGGCTCGGTCGTCGACGTCGATCGCCACGTGGTAGCGGGTGAGCGTCTCCCCCATCGGCAGCACCGCCCGATCGGCGTACGACGACTCGCCGACGCCGCGGACGTTCTCCAGGCGGTTGCGGGCCACCGTGACCAGGTCGCCGAGCACCGCGGACGCGGTCGGCGCCCCGCCGGCCCCGGGCCCGTAGAACATCAGCTGACCGGCCGCCTCCGACTCCACGAAGACCGCGTTGTAGGCCTCGCGCACGCTGGCCAGCGGGTGTGTCCGCGGGATCATCGCGGGGTGCACCCGGGCCGCGACCGCCTGCCCGTGCTCGGTGTCGCGGAGCTCGCAGATCGCGAGCAGCTTGACCACCGAGCCCATCGCGGCGGCGGACGCCACGTCGGCGGCGGTGACCTCGGAGATGCCCTCGCGGTAGACGTCGGCGGCGGTGACCCGGGTGTGGAAGGCCAGGCTGGCCAGGATCGCGGCCTTGGCTGCGGCGTCGAAGCCCTCGATGTCGGCGGTCGGGTCGGCCTCGGCGTACCCGAGCTCCTGGGCCTCCTCGAGCGCCTCACTGAAGCCGGCGCCGGTGGTGTCCATCTTGTCGAGGATGAAGTTGGTGGTGCCGTTGACGATGCCGATCACCTTGGTGACCTTGTCGCCGGCGAGCGACTCGCGCAGCGGGCGCAGGATCGGGATGGCACCGGCGACGGCGGCCTCGTAGTAGAGGTCGCGGTTGACCTTGTCGGCGGCCTCGAAGAGGGTCGGCCCGTCCTCGGCGAGCAGCGCCTTGTTGGCGGTGACCACGCTGGCGCCGTTCTCGAGCGCGGCCAGGATCAGCGACCGGGCCGGCTCGATGCCGCCGATCACCTCGACGACCAGGTCGACGTCTTCGCGGGTGGCCAGGCCCATCGCGTCGGTGGTCAGCAGCCCTTCGGGTACGTCGACCTCGCGGGTCGCCTCGAGACGGCGTACCGCCACGCCCACCAGCTCGACCGGCGCGCCCACCCGGGCGGCCAGGTCGTCGGCCTGGTCGCTCAGCAGCCGCACCACCTGCGACCCGACCGAGCCGCAGCCCAGGACCGCGACCTTGAGTCGCTTGTCGCCCTCACTCACGCTTGTACTCCCGCATCCGTCGCCGCACCCCCGGCTCGTGCAGTCACTGTCGCTGCCACGTCCGTGGCGAGCAGGTCGTCCTCAGTCTCCCTGCGGAGTACGACGCGAGCCGAACCGTCCCGCACACTGATCACCGGCGGACGCAGCGCGTGGTTGTAGTTACTTGCCATGGAACGGCAGTAGGCTCCCGTGCCCGGCACCGCGACAAGGTCTCCCGGTGCCACGTCGTCCGGCAGGAATTCATCCTTCACCACGACGTCGCCCGCCTCGCAATGTTTGCCCACCACTCGGGACAGCACCGGCCCGGCCTCCGACTTCCGGCCGGCCAGCGTGCAGGAGTAGTCAGCGTCATACAAGGCGGTGCGGATGTTGTCGCTCATGCCGCCGTCGACGCTCACATAGGTGCGTACGGCGCCGCCGTCGAGCTCGACCTTCTTCACCGTGCCGACCTCGTAGACCGTGCACATGCTGGGCCCGACGATCGCCCGGCCGGGCTCGATCGAGAGCCGCGGCTCCGGGATCCCGAGCGCCCGGCACTCGTGCTCGACGATCTTGCTCATCTCGGTGGCGAGCTGCGCTGGGTCGGAGGGGTCGTCCTGGGTCGTGTAGGCGATGCCGAAGCCACCGCCGAGGTCCATGTCGGGCATTTCGATGCCGAGCTCCTCGGAGATCCGGGCGTGCAGCGCCAGCACCCGGCGCGCGGCCACCTCGAAGCCCGAGGAGTCGAAGATCTGGCTGCCGATGTGGGAGTGCAGGCCGAGCAGCCGCAGGCCGGGCTCCTCGGTGATCCGGCGTACGGCGTCCCACGCGTCGCCGCTGGTGATCGAGAAGCCGAACTTCTGGTCCTCGTGCGCGGTGGCGATGTACTCGTGGGTGTGCGCCTCGACTCCCGCGGTCACCCGGACCATCACCGACGCGGTGCGGCCGAGCTCGCGGGTCACCCGGCCCAGCCGCTCGATCTCGTGGAACGAGTCGAG
>WNGA01027352.1_pt1 | contig 13204 bp, 11 predicted proteins | sample 5400061 | NCBI WGS metagenome assembly WNGA01 (sample SAMN13153366, study PRJNA577476) | soil metagenome | isolation source: 100 cm soil or saprolite under grassland replicate 2 | place: USA:California | collected 2016-06-15
GCACGCCGGTCGCGAAGCTGCTGGTGCCCGGCACGGGTCCGCTGATCCTCGCTGGACTCCTCTACCTCGGAGCGGGGCTCGGGCTGCTCGCGGCCGCCCCCTTCCGGCGCAGGGGCGCGGAGGCGCCCATCCAGAGGTCAGACCTGCCGGCCCTCGCTTCCGTGATCGTCGCGGGTGGGGTCGTCGGACCCCTTCTCCTCGTCGTCGGGCTCGCCCAGCTCTCCGGAGCGGCGGCCGCCCTCCTCCTGAACCTCGAGGCACCGTTCACGATCGCCCTCGCTGTGGCGATGCTTGGCGAGCACCTCCCGAGGCGGGAGGTGCTCGGCGCCGCCGCGGTGGTCCTCGGTGCCGCGGCGCTGACGTGGGCACCGAGCGCGGTCGGGGTGGATCCGCTCGGGGTGGCGTGCATCGCCGGTGCGTGCGCCGCGTGGGCGCTCGACAACAACCTCAGTCAGCGGCTTTCGATCCGGGATCCCTTCGCGGTCGTCCGCGCGAAGACGCTGGCGGCGGGCGCGTTCAACGTGGCGCTCGGGCTCGTCATCGGTGAGCGGCTTCCCTCCGGAGCGCACGTCGGCGGAGCGCTGCTCACAGGGGCGTTCGGCTACGGGATGAGCCTCGTCCTGCACCTACTCGCCGTTCGTTCGCTCGGAGCCGCGCGGCAGGCCGCCTACTTCGCGACGGCCCCCTTCGTCGGCGCGCTGGTCGCGATCCCGCTCCTTCACGACCATCTGCCGGCGGCTCACCTCGCCGCAGGCGCGCTCATGGCCGTCGGGATCGCGGTCATCGTCCGCGCGCATCACGCGCACGGCCACGAGCACGAGCCCGTAGAGCACGAGCACGCGCACGTGCACGACCAGCATCACGCGCACACCCACCAAGAGCCGGTCACCGAGCCCCACTCGCACCCGCACCAACACGCACCACTGGTGCACGACCATCCGCACCTGCCCGATACGCACCACCGACACCGGCACTGATGCGTCAGATGGAAAGCGCGCGCCCAGACGAAGGCGCCACCCGCCTCGGGAAAGTTCACGCCGAGCTGGGCGCCGCTGACGCCCGTACTCCAGGCGACCAGCGCGCCCGGAATCATCGCCAGCAGCAGCGCACTACCCGCCTTCTCCGCGGTGGCCCCGAGCGCGCCGAAGATCCCCGTGCCGATGATCATGGCCGCGGTCAGCAAGGTGGCGGCGAGCTGCCCGACCGTGCGCGCTGCGGCGGTCTTGGGTGAGAACGCGTCCTCGTTCGCTCGGTCCAGATCGTCCTCCGTGACCCCGGTGACCGCGTAAGCGCGCCAGTCGGTGCGCTTGCGCGAACGCCCGTCGCCCAGCTCCCCTCGTGGTCGCCGTAGGGCTGCATAGTTGAATCCGTATGGTTCAGTTGCTACATCTAGCGAAACTTGATCCCCATCAAATGCCGCGCAAGGGCCCTACTTCCGATCGTCCCGAGGTGCGCTGGATGCTGCTGATCCACCAGATCCCACCCATTCCCGCGTACTTACGCGTGAAAGTCGGGCGGCATCTGCACCGGATCGGCGCAGTGGCCATCAAGAACTCGGTCTATGCCCTTCCGCGAAGTGACGAGACCCAGGAGGACTTCCAGTGGGTCCTTCGAGAGATCGTGAAGGGCGGCGGGGACGCCTCGCTCGTCGAGGCCCGGTTCATCGAGGGCCTCTCCGACGAGCAGGTGATCGGGCTCTTCCAGGCGGCGCGGGAAGGTGACTATCGGGAGCTCGCCGACCAGGCGCGCGCCGTTGCAGCGGCGTTCCCGAAGCGCGGCTCGGTCCCGGAGAACCGCCGCGCCGAGCTTGCGGGGCAGGTCGCGCGGCTGCGGCAGCGCACGACCGAGCTCGCCGCCATCGACTTCTTCGGAGCACCCGGGCGCGAGGTCGTCGAGGGCCTGCTGTCCGGAATGGAGGCACGCATGAGGACCGTCGAGGGAAGTGAGCCGGCGAAGGCGCCGCTGGACGTCGCGCAGCACCGTGGACGCACGTGGGTCACGCGCACCGGGATCAAGGTGGACCGGATGTCGAGCGCCTGGCTCATCCGGAAGTTCATCGACCCGGACGCGCGCTTCAAGTTCGTGCCGGCGAAGGGCTACCAGCCCGAGAAGGGCGAGCTGCGCTTCGACATGTTCGAGGCGGAGTTCACCCACGAAGGCGAGCTCTGCACGTTCGAGGTGCTCGTGCAGCGGTTCGGGCTGACCGATCCCGGGCTGCGCGCGATCGCCGAGATCGTCCACGACATCGACGTGAAGGACGCGAAGTACGGCCGCGAGGAGGCGCCCGGAATCGGCCAGCTGGTCGCCGGCATCGCCGCTGCTCATGCGGATGACGAGGAGCGTCTGGCTCGAGGCGCTGCCGTATTCGACGACCTCTACGCGGTTCACGGAGCGACGAAGCACTGAGGGGCCTCGGGAGCCCCTGAGCTGAAACGGAGGAGATGTCATGCAGAACGAGAACATGCGCGAGGGGGTCCGCGCGCCTGCGTTCGCGGGCACGCACGAGCCGCGGCCGCTGTCGTTCGATCCCGCGAAGCTCACGGGCCTCTCCGAGCGACTCATCCGCTCGCACTGGGAGAACAACTACTGCGGCGCGGTGAAGGCGCTGAACGCCGTCGAACAGCGCCTCGCCGCGATGCTCGAGGACCCCGACCTGCCTCCCTACGTCTACGGCGACCTCAAACGGGAAGAGCTGCTCCGGACCGGCTCCGTCCGCTTGCACGAGCTCTACTTCGGGAACCTGGGGGGTGACGGCACGCCGGGCGAGACGTTGGAGCACATCCTCGCGCACGCCTTCGGTTCCCTCTCGCGATGGGAGGCCGAGTTCCGCCGTACCGCCAACGCGCTCGCCGGCGGCTCGGGCTGGACCATCCTCTCCATCGGACCCGAAGGCGACCTGCACAACTACTGGGCCTGGGATCACACGAGCGGGGTGCCAGGAAGCCGTCCGCTGCTCGTCCTCGACATGTGCGAGCACGCCTATCACCTCGACTACGGCGCGGCCGCGGCCCGATACATCGACGCCTTCATGCAGAACGTCAACTGGAAAGAGGCGAGCCGCCGGCTCGTCGAGGCCACCTCGCCGCGAAGGGACGAGCTCGAAGGGCGGGAGTACACATGGAACCCTGGATGAGAACGAGAAGTGAGCTGTTCGCGCTCGTCACGTGCCTGACGCTCGTGGGCACTGCTCGTGCCGACGAGCAAGGACTCCGGCGCACTGCGGCGCTCGGAGCCACGCCGGTCAGCGCCGCGGGCGCCGGCTCCGCCAAGTCGGCACTCGACACGGCCCAGATCGAGCAGCTCACCGGAGCGAAAGGTCAGCTCGACGAGAAGGAGGGCGTGTTCAAGGTCTCGGTCCCGCGAACCGATCTCCAGCCGACAACCGCCGGCGTGAAGATCCCCACGTCGATGGGTCTCACCTCCTGGGCCGCATTTCAGAGGTCGCCCGGGCACACGATGGTCATGGGCGACCTCGTCCTCGCCGAGGACCAGGTGAACCCGGTCATGAGCGTCGCGCTCGACAGCGGCCTCGAGGTGACGGCGCTGCACAACCACTTCTTCTGGGAGTCGCCCCGCGTGATGTTCATGCACATCGGCGGCATGGGGGACGAGAAGGCGCTCGCCTCCGCCGTCGGCAAGGTCTTCGCGAAGGTGAAGGAGACCGCGGGCGGCAAGGGCGAGACCCCGTCCGCGCAGATCGATCCGGCACAGTCGTCGCTCGACGCATCGAAGATCGATGCCGCTCTGGGCGTGAAGGGCAAGGTCGACCAGGGCGTCTACAAGGTCACGATCGGCCGCACGACGCGCATGGACGGCGCGCAGGTTGGCAACGCCATGGGGGTGAACACCTGGGCGGCGTTCGCCGGCTCGGATGACCACGCGGTCGTGGACGGCGACTTCGCGATGCTGGAGAGCGAGCTGCAGCCGGTCCTGAAGGCCCTGCGCCATGCCGGCATCGACATCGTCGCGATCCACCAACACATGACCGGCGAGCAGCCGCGCATCCTCTTCCTGCACTACTGGGGCGTGGGCTCGACTCAGGATCTCGCCCGCGGTCTCCGCGCTGCGCTCGATCGCACCGCGACCCGCGTCGGCGCGAGGTGAGTCGGCGTGGACGACGGGGTCCCGAACCGCGCGGAAGGGCAGCCCGCGGAAATCCAGCAGGTCTCGATGTCCGAGATCTTCTGGTACTTCCTCAAGCTCGGCTGGCTCGCGTTCGGAGGCCCCGTCGGCCAGATCGGCCTCATGCACCTCCAGCTCGTGGAGCGTCAGAAGTGGATCAGCGAGGACGAGTTCGTACGTGCGCTCAACTTCTGCCACCTCCTGCCCGGACCGGAGGCGCTGCAGCTCGTGATCTACGTCGGATACAAGAAGGCGGGCTACTGGGCGGGCATCCTGGCGGGCGTGCTGTTCATCCTGCCCGGCTACATCACGCTCTCCGCGCTCGCCTGGATCTACGTCCGGTACGGGAAGACGCCCCAGGTGCTGGGCGTGCTGTGGGGCTTCCGTCCCGTCGGGCTCGCCCTGCTCCTCGCCGCACTCGTCCGGATCTCGCGTGCAGCCCTGAAGGGCGTCTCGGTGGTGCTCGCGACCGCAGCGTTCGCAGGGTTCTATGTTGCGCGGCTACCGTTCCTGGTCGTGCTCTTCACGTGCGGACTCGTCTTCATCGCCTGGCGGCGAATGGGCCCGGGCTCGCGCGTCGCCACGGCCGCCGCGTCGCTCCTCATCGCCGGACGCGCCGACGCCGCCGAGTCGATGGCACGGCGCGTCTTCGACATCTCGTGGTTCTTCTTCAAGGTCGGGCTGTTCTCGTTCGGGGGCGCCTACGCGGTGCTGCCGTACATTCGCGAGGGTGCGGTCGCGACGTACGGGTGGATCAGCGACCGGCAGATGATCGACGCGCTCGCGCTCGGCGAGACGACGCCCGGCCCACTCATCTCGATCGGGATCTTCGTCGGGTTCCTCGCGGGGCAGGGAGCGCGCGCGCCGTGGCTCGGCGCGACGGCGGCGACGTTCTGGCTCTTCCTGCCGTCCTTCCTGTTCGTGCTGCCCGCCGCTCGTTACATGAACTGGCTCACGTCCAGGCCGGGGCTGAAGGAGTTCCTGAAGGGAGTCACCTCGGGCGTCGTGGGCCTCATCTTCTCGATCTCGATCCCGCTCGCGAAGGTCGCGTTCATGCCGGGCGGCTCGATCGACTGGATCACGGTCGTGCTCGGCCTCGCCGCGTTCACGATGCTCACCTTCTGGAAGTGGCGCCTCAACGTCGTGGTCGTCGTCCTGGGAGGCGGCGTGCTCGGTCTGCTCCGAGCCTTCGCGCCCGCGGTGTTCCGAGGGCCGCTGTCGTGAGTCGCAACTGGGAGGGCGCGTGAGAGGGACGGTCGTCGCGGCCGCCGTGCTCCTCGCGGCAACCCCGGTTGCGCCTTCCCCTCTCCCGCTGCCAGGCGGAGGGGGCGGCATCGGCTTCGACGCACCGGCGCGATCGAGTCCATCGACGGCTTCAGCAGCGCCGCCTCAGGAGGGCGCGGGCACGAGGTAGGCACGACATCAGCCGACGCGGGGAAGGGGTACGTCTTCGCGATCGACCGCACCGACAGGACCGTCGCCATCATCGATCCCCGCGCCAAGCGCATCGTGGCGCGGGCAAAGCTCACCGCCGGTCCGGATTACGTCCGCTGGGTCGAAGCGGCGCAGGAGGTCTGGGTCACCGAGCCGGACCGGGAGTCCATCGAGACCTTCCGGCTGGAGCCCGGAGCCGCCCCCGCGCTCTCGAGCACGGGGTCCATCGCCGTGCCCGGCGGCCCCGAGTCGCTCGTCGTCGACCCGGTGAAGGGCCGCGCGTACTCGAACACCTTTCGCGATGCGACCGTCGCCATGGACGTCCGCACCCACGCCGTCGTCGCCCAGTGGCCAAACACCTGCCGCCGATCGCGGGGTATCGCGCTCGACGTGGCGCGCGGTCTTGTCTTCGTGGGCTGCGACGAAGGGAAGGCAGTCGCCGTCGACGTCGCCCACGGCGGCAGGCCGGTTGGAGAAGCGAAGAGCGGCAAGGGAGTGGATGGGATCTCGTACAGCCCCCAGCTGTCGCACCTGTACGTCCCGGCGGCGGACGATGGCAGCATGACCATCATGCGCGTGGGGGAGCACGGCGAGCTCGAGGCGGTGGGAACCATCGCGGCCGCCCCTGACGCCCACTGCGCGGCGGCCGACGATCGGATGAACGTTTACGTCTGTGATCCCCGGAAGGGACGGGGGGGAAGAAGTGCAACGTGTGTCACTTCCCCCAGCCGTTCGCGATCCCGGAGCGCACGGCGCTCGAGGTGGCGAAGCCGCTCCCGCGCCAGGAGGCCCAGGGCGAGGGCATCACGTGCGCAGCCTGCCACCTGACGCCCCGCATGTCGAGCAGCGAGATGTGTGCGTACTGCCATTCGATGGGGAAGCGCGTTCCAGGGAAGCAGACGCAGACGTACCTCGAGTGGCGCGACGACTTCGCCGCGCAGGGACTCGGCCGCCAGCAGTGCCAGGACTGTCACATGCCTCGCACGCAGCGGAAGACTGCGGAGGACTCCGATGTCCCGATCCGTGCCGTGGCACGCCACCTCTGGACCGGCGGACACTCCGGCCAGCGCCTCGGGAGCGCGCTGTCGCTCGTGATGCTCCAGCCGCAGAAGAACCGCGCCGACCTCGAGCTGCACGTCATCAACGTCGGCGCCGGGCACTCCGTCCCCACGGGATCGAACCGGCGCGCGATTTACCTCCAGACCCGCGTCGTCGACAGGAAAGGAAAGGTCCTCGCCACGCGCGAGTGGATGTTCGCGCCCTGGTACGGCCCGCGCCCCGACGACCGATCCTTCCTCAACGAGGACGAGAAGCGTCCCGACCGGATCGCAGCGTCCCAGGCGGACGAGCAGGGGCCGCACGAGGCGCCGCTCCGCGCGGGCGAGGAGCGAGTCCTGACGTGGCAGCCCCAGATCCGGGACGGCAGCTACACCGTCGAGGCGAGCCTCGTCTACGACCTCAACCGCTACAACGACCGGTCGTTCAAGGGGGACCAGAGGGAGATCTCGAGGTTCACGTTGCCGCTCCAGGTCGTGGCGAGCCGCTGAGGAACGCGCTCGGTGAACGCCAGCGCCTGGCGTCGCGAAGCTCGCGGCGCGCCGCTCCGTGCCCTCTTGGCGCTCGTCGCGGTGTGGCCCCTCACCGCGCGTGCGTACCGGCCCTTCAACTCGACGGACGCCGCCGTGGCCGCCAAGGGGGAGATGGAGATCGAGCTCGGGCCGCTCGGGTATCTGGTGCAAGGAACGGACAAGGCCCTGGTCGCACCGAGCGTCATCTTGAACTGGGGCTTCGCGGACCGATGGGAAGCGGTTCTCGAGGGACGACACTTCGTCCAGCTCGGAAACGAGATCCAGGAGCCAAGTCTGCGCGTCGAGTACGCAGCCGTCTCGCTCAAGCACGTCCTGCGCGAGGGGAGCCTCCAAGAGAAGGCCGGCCTCAGCGTCGCGACCGAGATCGGCGCGCTGCTCCCGACCATCAACGGCGATCCGGGTGCCGGCGCCGAATGGGCGCTCATCGTCTCGCAGCGCTGGCCCGACCTGACCGTCCACGTGAACGGCGCGGCGGCCTGGACCCGAGCTCATGACCCCGGCGCCTTCGGCGGGGTCATCCTCGAAGGGCACGATACCTGGGCCGTTCGCCCCGTCGCGGAGGTGTTCGTCGAGAGCGAGCGCGGTTCACCGACCACGGTCTCTGGCCTCGTCGGGACGATCTGGCGCGTCCGAGAAGGGCTATCGTGCGACGCAGGGGTGCGACTCGCGCGCGCTGGCGGCGTCGACACGACAGAGGTCCGGCTCGGACTGACATGGGGATTCAGGGTGGGGTTCCCGAGATGATCATCTCTCGAAGCAAGCCACGTTCTTCGGGTGATCTCACTCGTTCGATGCTTCGCGTCGATGGGCTGTCGAAGCGCTTCGGCGACTACCACGCGCTGGCCGACGTCCGCTTCGACATTCGCGAAGGCGAGATCACGGGGGTTATCGGGCCGCGCGCGTCCCCTTTCCGAGCAGGACCGCGGCCCCCGGGGAACGCTGCGTAGAGCGGGCCGGCGGAGAGCGAGCCGAGGAGCAGCGCGACGACAGCACCGCGCGCACCGGCCCTCTCCCGGAGCAGGCTCGTTACGCGGTCTCGTCCACCCACGCGTCGAGGAGGCCGAGCAGGACGAAGACGGGTGGTAACAGCGCGAGCATCGCGCCGAGCTGCCTCGCCGCTCCAGCGACCGCTCGCTCGCCGCGTCGGTTTCCAGCCGCGCATCGGGGCAGAGGCAGCGTTGTGCATGCACATGCATGTATAATGTCGTCCATGAGGACGACGGTCGAGATCGACGACGCCCAGAGAGCCGAGCTCCTCAAGCTGGCCGCACAGCGCGGGGAGAAGGGGTTCTCCTCGGTCATCCGTGAGGCGCTGGAGCTCTACATCCGGCAGCATCGCGCCAAGAAAGAGGTGGTCGCGAAAGCGCTCGAGCTGGAGGGAAGCTTCAGCGACGACGAGGCTGACGCGCTCGAAGCATCCGTCCGCAAGCTCCGTGGGGCTTGGCGATGATCGTCGCCGACTCGGATGTCCTCATCGATTTCTTGCGCGGTCGCGGGGAAGGGGCGCGCCGAGTCGCCATCGAGCTCGAGACGAGGTCGTTCGCTACGACCGCCATCACCGCGTTCGAGATCCGCTCGGGCGCGCGGACTGCACGGCAGAAGAGAGCCGTCGACGTCCTTCTCGAGGCCATGACCGTCCTCCCGTTCGGTCCGGAGGAGGCCCGCATCGCAGCGGAGATCCGCCAGCAGATCGAGAGCGAGGGTCAGCCGATCGGCATGGCCGACTACATGATCGCGGCGGCGTGCATCACAGCCGACGGGGTCCTGCTCACCCGCAACCGGAAGCACTTCGAGCGAATCAAGGGACTGAAGCTCAGCGGACGCGCTGTCGGCGAACCGTAGCTGAGCCCCGCCACCACGGTGGTCCACGTCTCGACGCTACGAACGAGACGCCGCGCTCGGCGGTGAACTCGCGCTGCGTCACGTCGCTTGCCTCGAAATCGCGACGAGCTTCGTCCAGGTCCGCTCCTGGTCCGTCATGTCGTCCTCCGTTGTGAGCGGACGAGGGTCAACCTGGCCGGTCAGCCTCGCCAGATGTCGATCCCCGGGCGGTTACGGTTCGGGCCCGGCTCCGCCAGGCGCTCGCTCCGGTCACGTGGCCTCCGCACGCCGACCCCGCTAGAGCTGCCGGAACTCGTTCTTCACCTCTCGGACGAAGTCCATGAACTCCGGCCTCGTCACGATGCCCTGCCTACCTGGAGGTGGATCTGCCTTCGTGGTTCCCGCTGGACCCTGGTCCGATGTAACGGCTCGGCCCAGTACGACCTCGACGGAATCCAACCATCAGTTGATCGTGGTGAACCTGGCCGAGCCTAGTTCACTGGTGTTCGACACGCTGCAACCTCGACTCCGATCGCGTCCCCGCGACCGCCCGCGACGCCGACGCGTGCGTGCCGATAGCCCAGGCGACGACTTGCGGCGGCGCGTGCCACGCCGACTGCATGGCGTGCACGATGGACTGCGGGTATGGCTAGACTGCGGGTATGGCTACTGCGATGCTTGAACCATCAGTGCACGGCGATCATCACCGACAACTGTGCCTAACCGCCGCTCGCGGGCGGACGCCTCCTCCCGCCGTCCCGACGCGCTCGCGGCCGCGACGCAGCACCCTAGCACGCCAAGGAAGTCCCTCACCCGGAGTACGCCCGCGCCTGACGTCGGTCAACCTACGGATCAACTCCAGTGCTAAACGGGCGAGCACGATTCGCGATCACCAGAACCCCCGTTCGTGCTGAGCGTAGCGCCCGCATCAGCGGGCGCGGAGTCGAAGCACGCGCCTTGGAACGCTGGCGCCCTTCGACTTCGGGGCGCTGCGCGCCCCTACGCTCAGGGCGAACGGAATCTTCCCGGTGTGTTTCCGAATCGCGATCGGTCGTTTAGCGTCCGGGTTCCACTGGCCACACCACTCCCGGTGCGGCCAATCTCGGGTAGGGGGGAACCATGACGCTTCGACGGTTGACGTTCGTGCTCGTCCTCGCGGTCGCTCCCATATCGGCCTCGGCGCAGTCGCTCTTCTCCGACGCGTTCGGGGGCTCACCGTGCGCGGGAGCGCCCGCGGGCTGGTCGGGAAAGGACGGCGCGCCAACGCCTTTCAGCGCGTACCGCACGTCCGACCCGACGAAGTCCAGCAACTGCGTGGTCGCCTTCCTGAACCGCACGGCGGGCGGCGACGCCTACAGCTCCGCCATCACGGCTCCCTCGGGCGCCAAGCTCGTCCTCGAATTCGATTACCTCGGGTACCAGCTCAACGGGATGGGCGGGACGATCGGGATCTCCGAAGGATTCCCGGCCGGGCACCGCTGGTTCGCCGGGACCGACCCTGGCGATGGAAGCATCGAGCAGCGCGTCACGCTGGTCGCCGACGGCGTCTGGCATCACTACGTCACCCCGTTCGATCCGTTCGAGGCCGGCGGCTGCTGCGGATACACGGGCTCCGGCGTCTTCCGGGTGATGATCGAGCAGTTCAACTGGTGGTCGCAGTACCCCGCGGGCAGCGCCTACTTCGACAACATCCGCGTGGGGCTGAACGCGATCGCAGTGACGGTCGACGTGAAGCCCGGGACGACCGGTCCTGCGCCGATCAACATTGGATCGGCGGGCGTGATCCCGGTGGCGATCCTGAGCGATCGCACCTTCGACGCGACGCAGGTGAACCCCGCGACCGTGCGCGTCGCGGGCGCCGTGGTGAGGCTGACTGGTAACGCGCAGGATGTTCCACCGATGACGTGGATGGTGACGGCCGGCTGGATCTCCTGTGCCAGGTCGCGACGAACCAGCTCGACCTGCTCCCCGGCGTGAGCTACGCGGAGGTCGAGGCCGAGACCTGGGCTGGCGTGCGCGTCTTCGGCTGGGACTCAATCCAGCTCGTCCCCTGATCGACGTCGTCGGGCGCCGCGCTCCGGCATCCCCGGGGCGCGGCGCTGCGCTTTGGTCTCCCCACCACGCGCGCGCCCAACGCGGTAGCCGCGCGTCATCTCGGCCAACCCCTCGTCGCGGCTTGGTCTTGACTGCTTCTCGATGACGCACCGGGTCCCCCGCTGCGTTCCTGAGGATCGGCGCCCCTGCGGCGCGGCGCCGCATCGGGAATTCTCCCGAGCTCGGCTCCGGACTCATTCCCCCAAAACCGGGGACTCGCCCCAATATCGGCGGCGCGTCCGGTGCGCGAGACTCGGCATCGAAAGGGAGGACGCAAATGGCCAAGTACACGGGCGGAACGCAGGTGGGCAGCGGGTACTACTTCAACTCGAGCAATTGGGAGGTCGAGGCCGTCTCCTCGGAGGGCGGCCGGCTCAAGGGCGACTCCGCGGCGAAGTACGTGAAGGTCCCCTTCCCGGCGCTCTTCGTCATCGTCCCGACCCTGGGCGCGCTCTTCCTCATGTTCCTCCCGATGATCGGCTTCGCGCTGTTCGCCTATGCGATCGCGAACAAGCTCGCAGGCGCCTTCACGCAGAGCGCGACCGAGCTCGCCGCCACGGTCCAGCCCGGCACCTTCGCCGCCGGCTCCGCCTACTTCACCGGCAAGCCCGAGGAGGAGAAGAAGGAGGGCACGCCGGAGACCGCGCAGGGGGCCGCGCTCGAGAAGCTCGAGCGCGAGATCGCAGCCCGCAAGAACGACGCGAAGTAGCGCCGCAACAGGCCAGCGTCATCCGCGGGGCCGGGGAATCCCGGCCCCGCTCGCATTTCCGGGCGCGGCGTGCGCCATCCGCGCCCGCGTGCTCCGCGGCCGACGCGATGGGCTGCGATGACGAAAAGACCGGAGCCGCCCTGTAAGCCGGGGACTGCGGAGCGGATAAGCGGAAGCGGATAAGCGGAACAAACCCGCTCTGCTCGCGTCCGGGAACCTTCGTTACGGAAACGGCGTCACCTCGAGCGCCAGCCTTCTACAGGATGCCGGCTCCCGAAAGGGGGCTCGTTCCAGCACCGGGACGAGCGGCGCCCTGGCCTCGCCATCACCGGCGAGGGCGGCAGAGCTAGGGCGGCAGAGATCAGTCGCCGTGGGCCGGGTCGGCGACGTCGTAGTCGGGCCCGGGGTCGAACAGCTCGGGCGGCGCCCGGGCCCTGGCGACGGAAGGCCCCTGCGAGTCGAGGCCGAGGTGGTCGAGGATCCGCCACCGTCGCCTCGGTGATGAAGGCGATGAGCTTCAGCCGGCCACCGCAATCGGGGCAGGCGAGGACGTCGACAGTGAAGACCTTCTTCAGGAGATCGGCCCAGGGCACGCGGTAGCTCCGGGCGGGCCCTGCGGCGCAGCCGCGTTTTCGGCCTCTCGCGACGCGATTCGGGGAGCGGGGCCGCGCCGTTCGTTTCAGGCTGCTCGGGCGGGGGCGGGAACCCAGGCTGCGGCACGATCCGCCTCCGCACCTTTGAGTGTGCCGCGAAGACCCCGTGGTACCTGACCGCGTGAACCCGCGGCGGCGGCACCAGCGTCGAGCGGAGCCAGGGGCTCGCGTCGATCTGGGCGAGGAGGTTGACCTCTCGGGGCATGGGGGTCTCCGGGGTCAGCGGCGCCGGCGCTTCGTGCCGGGTCAAGTCCGAGCGCGGGGCCTGGACCGGCGCCGGGTCCTCGGCGGGCACCACGTTTGAACCAGGGCTAAGCGCTCTCGAACGCCGGCGCCGCCACAACCGGCGGCGGCGAGCTCGGCTCGCGCCGAGCGGGGCGCCTCCGGAGATCGAGGCCCCTCAACGAAGCGCGGTCCGCGACGGTGGCCAGTACTCCGGGAGCGCCGACGCGACATACTCGGCATCCGCTTGTCGCCACCGACGTCCGAGGGGTCCCGTGTTCCACCGACATCACCGGTGCCCAGGAGCCCACCGGTAGCGCCGGTGCACACGTTTCCCGGGCTCCCGCCGGTAGGTGGCGTGAGTGGGCCCGCTCGGCGGCCCGGTGGACGAGCTCGACTCCTCGCGTCGAGCCGATTCGGGGCCGCCTTCGACGTCCGTACGTCCGCGACCCGCGACTCGTGCAGTCGCGGGGTCGCACGACGCGCTGGGAGTGGCGCCGCCGAGGCGCCGAAGCTATGCGCCCTGCTGTTCAAGGAGGCTTCCATGGCACGTATTCCCA
>WNGA01009377.1_pt1 | contig 13202 bp, 11 predicted proteins | sample 5400061 | NCBI WGS metagenome assembly WNGA01 (sample SAMN13153366, study PRJNA577476) | soil metagenome | isolation source: 100 cm soil or saprolite under grassland replicate 2 | place: USA:California | collected 2016-06-15
CGGTAGAGCAATTCTGTCCGGTCGGTGCAGCGCTCCTGCAGGAACTGCTCGAGGGCTCGCCGCCGCCCCGCCTCTCCCATCTCGGCCGCCCGTGGGAGGTCAGATGCGAGGCGCACGAGCGCATCCGCGAGCGGCTCCGCCACGCCCGCCGGGACGAGACAGCCGGTGACCCCGTCCTCGACGAGCTCGCCGAGCCCGCCGATCTCGGCCGCCACCACTGGCCGGGCGCGTTCCATGGCTTCCAGCGCGACCATCCCGAAGCCCTCCCCCATCGAGGGGACGACGACGATCGCCGCCTCCTCGATCGCACGCTGCACCGGCGCGACGTAGCCGAGGAACGTAACCGCGTCCTCGACGCCGAGCTCCTTGGCGAGCGCACGCAGCGCAGGCTCGAGCGGGCCCCGGCCGGCGATGTCGAGCCGTAGTGACGGCACCCGCTCGCGCGCCGCCGCAAATGCCCGCAGCAACACGATGTGGCCTTTGATCGGAATCAGCCGCCCGACACAGAGCAGGCGCGGCACCTCGCCCCCGTACGGCCGCGGTTCGCCGTCGGGCTCGATCCCGTAGTGGACGATCTCGAAGGTGGAGCCGTCGAAGCCCTCGACCTCTTCGAGGTAGCGCGCCAGACCGCGCGAGATCGCGATGTGCGTGTGCGCCAGGCTCGCGATCGCACGGTCGCCGAGCGCGAAGCCGCGGTTCTCGCGGAACTCGTTGAAGCCGTGCTTCGTCGAGACGCGGATCGGCACACCGGTCAGCGCGCCCGTCAGCTGCCCGTAGACGTCGGCGTGCACGAGATGCGTGTGCAGGATGCGCGGGCGGGTGCGGGCGAGATAGCCGGTGATGCGGAAGAAGGCGATCGGGTCGACGTCGGCGGCGAGCGGGATCGCGTCGAGCGGGATCCCGCGCGCCTTCAGCTCGCGCGCGAAGTCCCACGCGCCCGGCTCGTGCTCGTGCAGCATCAGGAAGCGGATGTCCCACCCACGCTCCTTCAGCTGCGGCAGGAGCGAGAGCAGGTGCGCCTCCGACCCGGAGATGCCCGCGACCTTCTGCAGGTGGACGACGTTCATGCCGCGGCCGCCAGGATGCCGTCCGCCCAGGTATCGACGGAGTGGTTGCGTGCGACACGCTCCCGCAGCGTGCGTCCGATCTCCGCGCGCTCGCCGACGCTCAGCGCCGCGAACCAGCGGAGGCGCTCGGCCAGGCTCTCGGGCGACTCGCGGTCGAAGAAGAGCGGGTAGCCGGAGAAGAGGTCGTCGAAGACGGGATTCGACGCGAGCACGGGAAGGCAAGCTGCCGCCGCCTCGTAGACGACCTTGTCAGGGGCACCGGCCTCCATGTTGTTGACGAGCACGTCCGAGCCGGCGAACAGCTTTGGCAGGTCCGCGCGCGGTACTGCGTCGCCCAGTGGCACGCCGAGCGCCGCGAGCTCCTCGCGGTGGCGGCGCTCGAGCTCGTTCAGCGCGGCACCGTGGAGCTCGACTTCGACCCCCTCGACCTCCTGCACGGCGCGCAGGATCGTCCCGATTCCCTTCGCCGGCGAATAGCGGCCGAGCACGAGCGCGCGGACGCCGGTCCGTCCACCGCGCTCCGCGCAGCTGAACTCGTTCACGTCGATACCGTGCCCGATCGGCCGCACCTTCGCCGACTCGAGCGGAAAGGAGCGCCGGTCGACGCTGACGATCGCAGTCGCCAGCCGCGCTGCAGCCCGCAACTGCGCGGACGCCTTCCAGTGCGTGTACCAAAGCAGCAGCGGAATCCGCCGCGGCCGCACCAGCGGCGCAGCGAGCAAGACGTAGACGGGGATCATGTGCGCGACCACCGCGTCTCCCGGGAGCGCGTGCGCCAGCTCGCGCTCGAAGTGGACGAAGCGGCCCGGTCGCGTCGCCGCCCCGAACGTCCGCACCTCGACGTTGTCCGGAAGCTCCGCGCCGTCCGCCGACTGCGCAAGGACGACGACCTCGTCGACACGCGCCGCGAGCGCGCGGATCTTGGGGATCGTCGCCGCGAGCGCGGGATGCGCCGGGTCGACGCTCTGCGTCAGGAAGACGAGGCGCCTCATCAGAAGAAGTCCGTGTCACCGAGCGTGAACCGCCACGCGCGGCGATCCTGGTCGAGCTTGCCCGCAAGTGCCTTGCCCATCAGCCATAGCGATGTGCGGCTCGGGAAGAAACCGAGTGACGCATACGTCGCCCGGTGTCCCTTCGCGGGGACGGCCACGACGGCGCGAACATCCGGATCCACCGCGCCCAAACAGGCTTTGAGCAGCGGCTTGGGTTGGCCGACGAGGTCGGCGATATAGGCGAGGCGCGTGCCTCGATGCTCTTTGTGGCCCAGCACCGCGTAGGTGCCGCCCCACGCGAATGCCTCGTACCGCCGCGGCGACTCGAGGTAGCGCCAGTTCAGATGGCCGGCGTCGCGAATGATGTGGTTCGGCCAGGCTGCGGCGGCGTCGCCGGCGTGGCGGAACCGCTCGATCCGGCCGATCGAACGCGGCCTGCTCCAGAGCCGCGGAAACGGACGCGCCCAGACCCGCAGCCGCCCGATCTCCGTCCAACCGAGCGGACCGAGGAAGATCGGAGCGGTTGGTTTCGAGGCAAAGGCGAGCACCACCGCGGCGCCCCGTTGCTCTGCCTCTTGCTCGTGCTTCCGCTCGAGCGCCTCGAAGATGCCCTGTCCGCGCGCGTCGGCGGCGGTGGTGGCGTGGACGGAAAAGCTGACGAGCGCCTCCTCCCCGCCGAGGATCGCCCGGAAGAGCGAATGCGACGCAACCCCGACGACTCGGCCGTTCGCACGCGCGACGGACATCAACGAACCGGCAGGGTTCTCGTGGAACCACCAGTCGAACTCGGGACCGGCCAGCGCCAGATCGCCCCACGCGTCCTGCAGCAGGCGGAGGTAGTCCTCCCGGTTGGCCGGCTCGTACGTCGCCAGCTCGTAGCCGGCCACTTACTTCGACGACGTACCGAGCGCCGCGTTGAACAGGCGACGTGCGTGCGTGCCCGTGACCGTGTCCTTGATCGAGATCAAGTCGCACGCACCGGCGAGCACGAGCTCGAACGTCCGCGGCGGGTACGGCTCGATGTTGTAGCGGCGCAGCTGCAAGGGATCCGTCTGCGGCGAGTTCGCGCCCGACACGGCCGTGAACGCAACGTCGTAACCCGCCTGCCGGACGAGGCTCAGATGCACCGGCTTGTAGTGCGCCTCCGAGCCCTTGACGTACGAGAACGCGCGTACCGGGCGACCGAGCCGCTCCTCGAGCCGGAACTTCGACAGCGCGATCTCGCGCGCCGCCTCGTCGACCTCGAGATCTGCGAGCGGCCGATGGGAGATGCCGTGCGACTCGATGCGGATCCCTTCGCGCTCGAGCGCCCCGACCTCGTCCCAGTCGATCGTCCGGTTGAGGATGCCGCGCGCAACGAGGTGCTCCTCGTGCGGCAGCGGCAGTGGATCTCCGAGGTAGCCGATCGGGACGAAGAGCACTGCCGGATACCCGTACTTGCGCAGCACGCCTGCCGCGTTCTCGAGGTTGTCGTGGTAGCCGTCGTCGAACGTGATCAGCACGGCCTGCGGCGGCAGCGGCTCGCCCTCGACGTAGTGCGCGAGCACGGCGTCGAGGTCGACGACGGTGTAACCGAGCTGCCGGAGCTGGTCCATCTGCTCGTCGAAGAGCGAGACGGGCATCGTCAGCGGATTGCCGGGCAGGTCGTTGACCTTGTGGTACATGAGGACGCGCAGGCTGCGATGCCCGTTGCCGTTGGCGCCGATCGCGGCCGCCGTCTCGCCGATCGTCCGGTAGACGGAGTTCTTCAGGACCTGCTTGATCCGCTCCGCGCGCACCGCGCTAGGTTAGCCCAGCGATCCGCTCGACCAGGGCGCGGACCCGGGAGGCGAACTCCTGCGGCGAGCTCGTCCAGAACTCGGCGCTCGCGTGCGCAGCGGCGGCAAGGCGCTCCGCCAGCTCGCGATCGGTCAGGACGCGGACGAGGGCATCCGCCAGCGCCTCCGTGTCACCGGGCTGAACGAGCAGTCCGTTCCGCCCGTCCTCGACGAGGTCGGAGATGCCGCCGACCCGAGTTGCGACGACCGGCCGCGCGCGGCAAAACGCTTCGACGATCACGCGGCCCATTCCCTCGGAGCGGGAGGGCAGCACGAGCGCCGTCGACTCGTCCAGCGCGCGCGACACCTCCGCCTGCGACAGCCGCTCGTCCCAGCCGGTCTGCCCGGGGACGTCGCGGAGCAGCTGCTCGACGACGGGTCGCAACGTGCCGGCGCCGACGAGGCGGAGGCGTGCCTGCGGGACGCGCGGCGCAGCGAGCCGCCAGACGTCGGCGAGCCCGTCGACGTTCTTGTAGCGCTCGAGCACCCCGACGAACAGCGCCTGCGGCTCCGCCGGCAGCGGCCGAGTCGGCTCCTGCAGGAACGAGTCGAAGTCCATGAACGCCGGGAACTCGTCCGCCGGCTCGAGGCCGAGCTCACGGACGAGCGAGGTCGTGTAGCCAGTGACGGTGCGCACGCCGTCCGCGTTGCGCAGGCCGGCGATCGCGACGCGGTCGGCGACCGGGTTGAGCGCACCGCGCAGGCGCGATCCGTACAGCCTCGTCGGGGCGCGCCAATCACCGTGGAGATCCGCGATCACAGCTGCGTCGACGCGGGCCACCCGGCGCGCCGCGAGCGCGGCCGCTGCCTCGTGCGCACCCTGCGCGAGCACGGCGTGCGGACGGAAGTCGCGCAGCTCCCGCGCGATCCGCACGGGCAGCGCCGCGAAGAAGAGCGGACCGTCGAGCGCGGGCAGCGTGCGCGCGAGCCGGAAGCGCTCGTCGTGTCCGTTCCCGCCGGCGAGGACGCGGAAGTCGAGCTCCTCGCCGACCGCATCCCACTTGCGTGCCAGGCCCGGCGAGAGCGGCAGCTGAACGCGCCGCGAGACGAACAGGACGCGCGGCTTCACGTCCGTGTCACGCGTCGCAGCGTCGCCTCGAGCTCCCCGAAAACGCGTTCCGGCGCGAAGGCGGCGACCGAAGCCGCAGCAGCCGCACGCAGGCGCTCGCGGAGCGCGTCGTCGGCAAAGTAGCGGCGCACCGCCTCCGCGAGCTGGGCGCCGTCACCGGCGGGAACGAGCAGACCGTTCTCGCCGTCGCGGACGACCTCGCCGACGCCGCCCGCTTCCATCGCCAGGACGGGCGTACCGACCGCGAGCGCCTCTACGACCGTGTGCGGAAAGTTCTCCCAGCTGGAGGAGAGGATGGCTGCGTCGGCGGCCCGGAAGAGCTCGACGATCCGCCGCCGCGGCTGCCTCCCGAGGAATCGCACGCGGTCGCCGAGCCCGAGCTCCTGCGCGCGGCGCTCCAGGTCCTCGCGGTCAGGCCCGTCGCCTGCGATCACGAGCCCGACGCCCTCCGCAGCGGCGACGCTCTCGAGCGCCCGGCCGAGCGACTTCTGTGCGGTCAGGCGACCCGCGAACACGAGAGTCGCGCCGTTGAGCCCGAACGTGCGCCGCAGCTCCTCCCTGTCGGGCAGGTCCGGAACCGACGGGACCGGATTCGGAAGCACGCTGACGCGCTCGGGCGGGATGCCCCAGGCGAGCACCAGCCGCCGCAGGTACGCGCTCGGACAGAAGATGTACGCGGCGCGCTTCAGCTCCGCGTCGCGGGCCCGGCGGAGCACGAAGCCGACCGGGCCGCCGCCGCCGCGCTGGAAGTCCTCGACGTCGCCCCCGACCAGCCCGCGCCGGCGCGACCGCTCGAAGGCCGGATCGGCGGTGAGCTTGACGACGTAGGGCTTGCGCGCAAGCGTCGCGCCGAAAGCGCTCCGCCCGAACATCCCCGTGGTGTAGACGACATCCGCCTTCCGGGCGCGATGGTGGACGAGAGCGGCCCCGCGGTAGTGACGTACGCCGACTCGGTGACGGCGTGGCACCGCCATGACGCGGTACGCCTCCTCTGCCGGCGGCGCGTCGGCTGTGGTCACGACCTCCACCTCGTGGCCGCGGTCATGCAGGAACTGCGCCACGTCGGGTGCGTGACTCGCCGGGCCGCCCACGTCGGGCGGCCAGATCCCGGAGACGATCAGCACCCTCACGGCAGCGCCGCCTCGAGGGACGCTCCCGCCGGCCGCGGCTCACGCCGGATGCGCAGGAAGAGGAACGTCCAGTAGACGCAGAACGCGACGCTCGAGACGAGCACCGCGGCGGCGGCGCCGGTGGCCCCCCACTTCGCACCGAAGACACCTGCGAGCGGGACGAGCACGAGCATCTCGAGCCCGTGCGTCCAGATGCGCAGCGCAGGACGACCGATCGAGACCGGGAACGACTTCGTCCAGCCGTACACCATCCGCAGCGCGCCCGCGACGATGACGATGCGCGTCGCGTCGACCGCGCCTTCGTTCTTCGCGGAGAAGAGCAACCGCGCGAGCTCCGGTGTGAAAACGAGCAACGGCGGCAGGATGACCGCGGCGACCGCCGCCATGCCGAGCATGTAGCGCTTGATCCCCGCGAACACGACGTCGCGGGTTCCCCGTTCCCAGTCGCGTGTCTGCTCCGTCAGCAGGATCAGGCGCGCCGGGGCGGAGACGACCGCGAACGCCTGCTGCGGCGACATCGCGGCGCGGAAGAACGCCACCTCGCGCGTCGACGCCACCCGGCCGAGCACGAGCAGCGACAGCGGGGCCGTCAACGAGATGACGGCGGTGGCAACGCTCGACTGCGCAACGAAGGAGAGGATGTCGCGACGCTCCGCGCCGAGCGGCACCGCCGCCTGCTGCGGGAAGCGGCGGTACGCAATCCAGCCGGCGACGCTGATCGCCGACGTCGCCACGACCTGCGCGGCGACCATCGCCGCGATCGTCGCCGACAGTCCGTGCGGCGCAGCGACCGCGATCGCCGTGAAGCGCAGCGCCATCGAGACGAACAGGAAGAACGCCCGCACGTCGTAGCGGCCGCGCAGCACGATCGCGACGCCGCCGACGTTCTCCGTGCACTGCGCAAGCGGGATGAACGCGCCGATCAAGAGCGGGGTCGTCAGCCCCGACTTGTGCAGCAGCGAGTTCGCGGCCGGCGCGAGCGCGAGCAGCAACCCGGTCGCGAGCACGCCGCCGGCGAACTTGAACGCGATCGCGCTGAGGAACAGCCGGCGCAGGCGACCCCAGTCCTCCCGCGTCGTGAAGCGGAACCCGAACTTGACCAGTGCCTCTTCGACCGTGAGGTCGAGCAGGCTCTGGAAGAACGCCGTCGCGGCGAGAACGAGCGCGTAGCGGCCGAACGTCTCGGTCGAGAAGACGTGGAGCGCGACGACCGTCGCACCGAAGCCGAGCGCGGCTGAAGCATAGGTCCCGGCGGCGGCGGCCGAGCGGCGCCAGAAGAGCCGAGAGCGCATGGGTGAAGCCTAGACTCGCTGCGTGATCGCCCTGGCGCTGGCCGTTCCGTTCCTGTTCCTGCACGTCAAGTACCAGCCCGGCGTCCGCGTCCCGCTCGGCTCGACGCATCTCGGCCTCGAGCTCTCGGATCTCGGCGTCGCGGTGGTCGCGCTGGCCGCGTTGCGCGAAGGTTTGCGCGACGGCTTCGCGCGCTTGCGGCCGGCGTTGTGGCTCTGGGTCGCAACCGCGCTGCTGCTGATCTGGATCTTCGTGCGCTCGCAGTCGCTGTCGCACCTCGTCACGGCCGCGAAGTTCGCGGAGTACGCGCTGCTCGCGGTCTCCCTGCCGCTGCTCTTGCGCCGGCGCGAGCAGTGGGAGTTCATTGCAGGTGTGATCGTCGCGTGGAGCGTCGCCGCAACGCTGTTCGGGCTCGTGCAGATCCTCGGCGTCGACGTCGCGGATGCGTGGGCCGCGGGCCGGAGGCAGCCGTCCTTCCTCGGGCACTCGGACTTCGCGGCGCTGTCCGCGTTCGCGCTCGCGATCGGTCTCGCGGCAGTGCTGCTCGCCCGGCGTGCCATCGGCTGGGTCGGCGTCGCCAGCGGAGTGGTCGGGCTGATGCTGGCCGGTGCGACCGCGGCCTTGATCGGGACCGCTGCAGGCATCGCCGGACTGCTCTACGCGATCGCGCGGAGGCGGCGGCTCGAGCTGCGCGACTTCGCCGTCACCGGCGCCTGTCTCGCGCTCGTCGCCGCCGGAGTGCTCACGCTGCGTGCCGGCGACTTCGAGCACTTCCTGCGCTTCCTGCACCTCAAAGGCCGGGAGACGCAGACCTCCAACATCGAGACGTACTCGCACCACACGCTGCTCGCGTACATCGGCTATCGGATCTGGCGCGACCATCCGGTTGCGGGCGCAGGCTGGCAGGCGTCGACGGAGCCGGAGACGGTCGATCCCGAGCTGCCCGCGGCGCACCGGGAGTTCCCCGACGTCTCGCCGCTCGCCTTCCCGACGCACAAGCACGAATGGGGCGTGCAGAACGCCTATGTGCAGTCGGCGGCGGACCTCGGGCTGATCGGGCTCGTCGTCTGGCTGGCGCCGTTTGCGATCGCACTCATGCTCGCGCTCGGGGCGAACGCGCCGCCCGGCGCGGTCGCGACGTTCGCGATCCTGGCGGCGATGGGGATCTGGCTCGGGCAGGGGCTCGTGGCGGGAATCCCACTGGATGCGGTCACCTGGCTCGGCTTCGGCCTGGCCGCCACTGCGGCAGCGCAGAGGAGTTCGGCCGCAGCTCAGGGAAAATGGGACACGTGAGAGCTCTCGTCACAGGCGGCGCCGGCTTCATCGGCTCGAATCTCGTCCACGCGCTATTGGAGCGCGGCGACGACGTGCGCGTGCTCGACAACTTCTCGACCGGCAGCCGCGCCAACCTCGAGGTCCTGGAGGCTGAGGTCGTCGAAGGCGAGCTGCGCTCGTACGAGCGCGTGCACGCCGCGATGCGCGGCGTGGAGGTCGTCTACCACCTCGGCGCGCTCGGCTCGGTGCCGCGCTCCGTCCAGGATCCGCTGACGTCGAACGCGGTCAACGTCGAGGGGACGCTCAATGTGCTGCTGGCCGCGCGAGACGAAGGTGTCCGCCGGGTGGTCTTCTCGTCCTCGACCTCGGTATACGGGACGAGCCGGCAGCTGCCGACGCCGGAGTCGGCGCCGACGGACCCGATCTCGCCGTACGGCGTCACGAAGCTGGCGGCCGAGCGCTACTGCATCAGCTTTAGCCGCGTCTACCACTCGTTCGAGGCCGTCGTGCTCCGCTACTTCAACGTCTTCGGGCCGCGGCAGAGCCCGCAGTCGCAGTATGCGGCGGCCGTGCCGCTCTTCATCGCCGCCGTCGATGCGGGTGAAGCGATCACGATCTTCGGCGACGGCGAGCAGTCGCGCGACTTCACGTACGTCGCGAACGTCGTCGACGCGACGATCCGCGCCGCGGAGGCGCCCGATGCGAGCGGACGCGTCTTCAACGTCGCCGCCGGCTCGCCGGCCAGCGTGAACCACGTCGCGGAGACGATCGGGCTGATTCTCGGCAAGCCGGTGGAGAAGCGGTTCGAGCCGCCGCGCCCGGGCGATATCCGCGACTCGTGGGCGGACATCGGCGCGGCGCGCGAGACGCTGGGGTACGAACCGCAGGTCGACCTCGCGGCCGGGCTCGAGCTGACGGCCGAGGCGATCGTTGCCCGGGTCTGAGCGCCGCATCAAGATTCTGAGGGTCATCGCCCGCCTGAACATGGGCGGGCCCGCTCTGCATGTCGCGTACCTGACGGCAGGTCTGCGGGAGCGCGGCTACGACACGACGCTCGTCGCCGGCTCGCTCGCACGAGGTGAGGACTCGATGGCGTTCGTGGCCGAAGCGCGCGGCGTCGACGTCGTGCGCATCGACGAGCTCGGGCGCGAGATCTCGCCCCTGCGCGACCTGGTCGCGACGCTGCGCCTGGCACGGCTGATCAGGCGCGAGCGCCCCGACATCCTGCACACGCACACCGCCAAGGCCGGGACGGTCGGCCGCGTCGCCGCGCTGCTCGCGGGCCGGCACCGCCCCCCCATCGTCGTGCACACGTTCCACGGACACGTTCTGCGCGGCTACTTCGGGCCCGTGCGCTCGCTGGTCTTCCGGCTGCTCGAGCGCTGGCTCGCAGGCCACACGACCGCGCTGATCGCAGTGAGCCCACAGGTCCGCGACGACCTCGTCGCGCTGCGCGTCGCACCGCCGGAGCGTTTCGTCGTGATCCGGCTCGGCATCGAGCTCGGCGAGCGCGTCGCCGGCGCAGGGGACGGCCGCGTCGAGAGCCGGCGCTATCTCGGCATCCCGCCGGATCGCTTCGCGGTCGGATGGATCGGCCGCATGACTGCCGTGAAGCGGACCGACGACGTTCTGGTCGCCTTCAAGCGGCTGCGCGAGGACGGAGTCGAGGCGGTGCTGTGCATGGTGGGCGACGGCCCGGATCGCCCGCAGCTCGAGCAGCGGGCGCACGAGCTCGGGATCGTGCGCGACACGCTCTTCCTCGGCTACCAGGAAGACGTCGCGCAGTTCTACGCGGCCTTCGACGCGCTCGTGCTGCCGTCGTCGATCGAGGGCACGCCGGTGAGCGCGATCGAGGCCCTCGCCGCCGGGCGGCCGGTGGTCGCGACGCGTGTCGGCGGCGTTCCCGACGTCGTCGAGGAGGGCGAGGACGGCTTCCTCGTCGAGCCCGGCGCGACGGAGGAGCTGGCCGAGCGGCTCGCCCAGCTCGCGGCCGACCCGGAGCTACGCGAACGGATGGGCCGCGCCGGCCGCGACCGGGTCTTGCCCCGGTACGCAGTCCCTCGGCTGGTGGACGACGTCGACCGGCTCTACCTGTCGCTGCTACAAGACGCTCGACCTTCCATCGACACAAAGGCCTTCCGCTAAGACACGCGCAGCGGTCTTAGCGGACTCATGCGGCCGGGCGAACGCGAAGCATTCGCCGCCCGCACTATCGACCCCATCGCTCGAAGCGTCCTAGGGCGAGCGACGTTCCGCGCGCGCGGAGGCGAGACCGCGTCTCGCCGTAGCGCCACCACCACGCGCCTTGCCGAGCCAAGAAGGAGGGGCTCGCGGGGGAACCATTGGTTCCCCCGCGCGAACTCAGTGCGGCAGGCGCGCAAAAGCGGCGAACGCAGGCTTTCGCTTTCCGGCGGCAGTCAAGAAGCCCGACTGCCAGCCGATTCCGAGATTGGTGTCGTCCCGCAGGATGAACCACACCATCAGGTCGATCCGCGGATTCGCGCGCGCCATGGCATACGACTGCCGCACGTACGCTGCCTGCCGCGCGAAGGAGACGCCGAAGAGACGATCTGGCGGCTTGGTCTGCCAGCCGTACTCGGTGATCCAGATCGGCTTCTTCCCCCAGAGCTTGTTCACCTCGGCGATCAAGGTGTTGATGTTGCCGAGCTCGATGGCGGTGCCGCCCGGCCTGCTCGTCGGCGTCTCGCTCGGCTTCCCGTAGTACGGATGATGCGCGAACGCGTCGAGGTTGCGCAGGCCCGCGCGCTTCGTCGCACGCATGAACGCGATCGGCGACATGGAGGGGCGTGAGGAGCGCGCCTGGTTGTTTCCGCGCGGCCCGGTCGCGCCGCAGCCGACCTTCTCGCCCGTGAAGTTCGTGAAGTGCACGCCCTGCCAGATCGCAGTGCAGATGCGCGCGTAGGAACTCGGGCTCACGAAGCGACCGCCGACCACCTGCTGCAGCCAGTTCGGGTTGCTCGGCTCGTTCCATGCGAGCCAGTACTTGATCGGCGGCAGGTACGTCTCGTCGAAGCGGTCGGTGTTCGGGATGTAGTGACCGCTGTAACGCGTCGCTGCCGCATACGCGAAGTTGCGCAGGTCGTTGTAGTTCGTCGGCGGGACGTTGTGCGGCTTGCCGCCGTTCGCCCACGAGGGAACGAACAGGATCGTCATCAGGACCTGCATCCCGTTCTGCCCGGCGTAGCGCACGGCGCGGTCGTAGACGTCCCAGTCGTAGGCCGGGTCCGCCGGATCCTGCGGATGCGCCGGCCGCCGCTTGGCGACGCGGTCCCAGTTGAGATTGATGCGGACGATCTGGACGCGGAGCTGCTTCAGCATTCCGAACGTGAACGTCGGATTGCCGTACAGCACCATCGCGTCGTCCTGCAGCCCGACGAGCATGTGCCGCTTCGCCTGCGCTGCAGGCACGCTCAATCCGGCAGCGAGGAGAAGAGTCGCTGCGAAGACCCCCAGGCTTTTACGCAATGACCGGCTCCCGTCCGAAGCTGGGCAGCATCCGGCGCAGGCCCTCTTCCAGCTGGATCTTGGGCTCCCACCCGAGCAGCTGCTTCGCCCGCGTGATGTCCGGCTGGCGCACCTGCGGGTCGTCGATCGGGAGCGCCTCGTGCACGATCTCGCTCTTCGATCCCGTGATGCGCAGCACCGTCTCGGCGAGCTCGTTGAGTGTGAACTCGCGCGGGTTGCCGAGGTTCACCGGGAGGTGCTCCTCGGACTCCGCGAGCGCCACGAGCCCGCGGATGAGGTCGTCCACGTAACAAAAACTGCGTGTCTGTGTTCCGTCCCCGAACACGGTTAGAGGCTTGCCCTCGAGCGCCTGGCGGACAAACGTCGGAACCGCACGCCCGTCGTTGGGCCGCATCCGCGGCCCGTAGGTGTTGAAGATCCGGGCGATCGCGGTGTCGACGCCCTGCTGGCCGTGGTACGCCATCGTCATGGCTTCGCCGTAGCGCTTGGCCTCGTCGTACACGCCGCGCGGGCCGATCGGATTGACGTTTCCCCAGTAGGTCTCCGGCTGCGGATGCACCTGCGGGTCGCCGTAGACCTCGCTCGTCGAGGCGAGCAGGAAGCGCGCCCGCTTGAACTTCGCGAGGCCGAGCGCGTTGTGCGTGCCGTACGAGCCGACCTTGAGCGAGTGCAGCGGCATGCGCAGGTAGTCGATCGGGCTGGCCAGAGCGGCAAGGTGGTAGACGAAGTCGACGCCGCGGTCGACCTCGAGATGCTCCGTGACGTCGTGGTTGAGGAACTGGAAGCTCTCGTCCCGGAGATGCGCCACGTTCTGCAGTGAGCCGGTGTCGAGGTTGTCCACGCAGATGACGCGTTGGCCGCGCTCGATCAGGTAATCGCAAAGGTGGGAGCCGAGGAAACCGGCCCCACCGGTGACGACGGCGGTGGGCATCGGCCGGACTTTACCCACGCCCCCCGCGCCCAGTCGCAGACTTTACGACGGCTTTACAAGGCCAAAAAACCTTCGCCCCATCGAGCCCGAGAAGCCGGAGCGTAAGCCAGCGCGAAGCGTGGCTTACGCGCAGGCGAACTGATGC
>WNGA01012237.1_pt1 | contig 13202 bp, 9 predicted proteins | sample 5400061 | NCBI WGS metagenome assembly WNGA01 (sample SAMN13153366, study PRJNA577476) | soil metagenome | isolation source: 100 cm soil or saprolite under grassland replicate 2 | place: USA:California | collected 2016-06-15
CGCAAACATGAGCAGCAGCAGCCACAAGGTCACCAGCGAGCCAAACTTCAGCAGCATGCGTCCCGCCGTTCAAGTCGAGCCACGGTGTCCAGCACGCTTGGCAGCTCCCGCAAGACCTCGACGTTGGTTAAGCGCACAACCCGAATGCCGACACGCTCCAGAAACGCGGTCCGCTTCGCATCAGCGCTAATGCCCTCGGCTGTCAAATGCTGGCTGCCGTCCACTTCGACAGCAACACGATACGCAGGAGCGTAGAAGTCGAGCACATACGATCCAACCGAGAATTGCCGCCGGAATTCGACTCCGCCTACCTGGCCGTCGCGGAGCGATGACCACAAGAGTTTTTCAGCATCCGTGGTCGATCGGCGTAGTGCGCGACGCTGCTGGTCGGGCGGGCGAAAGAGCCTCGCGACGGCCATGGTCAGGCGGAAACGCGGGAGCCGGGGACGGGCACCTCGCGCAGAACCTGCTCGACGACGCCGGTTGCTGTGGCGTTGCGCATGCGTGCTTCGGGACTCATGATCAGCCGATGCGCTAGCGCGGCTGGTGCGAGGGCCTTGACGTCATCGGGAATGACGTAGTCGCGCGCGTTGAGCATTGCCCGCGCTTGCGCGGCGCGCATGACCGCCAGGCTGCCGCGTGGGCTGGCGCCGAGATACACATCGGGGTGATCGCGCGTCAGCCCGACCACCTGCACGATGTAGCGCTGCACCTGCGGGTCGACGTGAATGCCACGGACAGCGCGTTGGAGTTGCTCGAGCTCGTGCGCGTTGGTGACCGGCTGCAAATCCTCGATGGGATGGCGCAAGATCTGGCTCTGCAGCACCTGAGCCTCTTGCGACGGCTCGGGATAGCCCAGGTGGATGCGCAACAGAAAGCGGTCGAGCTGCGCCTCTGGGAGCGGAAACGTGCCCTCGTACTCGATCGGGTTCTGCGTCGCCAACACAATGAACGGCACCGGTAGCGGGCGAGTCACACCCTCGACCGTGACCTGGTGCTCTTCCATCGCCTCGAGCAGCGCCGACTGCGTCTTGGGCGTGGCGCGATTGATCTCGTCCGCCAACACCACGTGGGCCACGATGGGCCCAGCGCGAAACTCGAACTCGGAGGTGCGCTGGTTGTAGATCGACACGCCCGTGACGTCGCTGGGCAGCAGATCGGGCGTGAACTGGATGCGCTTGAACGTACTCCCGGTGGCACGCGCCAGCGACTTGGCCAGCATGGTCTTGCCCACGCCCGGCACGTCCTCGATGAGCAGGTGGCCGGCCGCGGCCAGACCAATAATCGTCAGCTCGGCCTCGTGGTGCTTACCAATCAGGACCCGCTCGATCGCCGCGAGCAGATCCTTGAGCAGCTGCGTGCCGTTCAACGGCGTGCCAAGCGAGGCGTCACTTGCCGTGACACCGCTTGTACTTCAGCCCTGAGCCGCACGGGCACAGCTGATTGCGGCCAACCTTGTCCCCGACGCGGATTGGCTGCCGCTGCGCCGCGCCATTGGCGCGGGCCGCGCGCATGGTCAGCGGCCGACCGGCCGCGGCCGAAGCCGAGGCGCCGTTCGTGCCACTGGGCGTCTCGTCGCCGTGGTCCGGCCCGAGCTCGATCGTCGGCCGCGGGCGCGGCGGCGCCTGCTCGTGCGTCACCTGCAGCTTGTAAATCGAGTGCACGACCTGGGTGCGGATCGTGGCCTGCAACTCGTCGAACATGCGCGCCGCCTCGACCTTGTATTCGATCAGTGGATCGCGCTGCCCATACGCGCGCAGCCCGATGCCTTCGCGCAGGTCGTCGATCGCGGTGAGATGCTCGATCCACAGGCCATCCATCACGCGCAGGATCCGCCAGCGTTCATACTGGCGCATCAGGTCCGCATTACCGAGCTCCCTCTCCTTGGCGTCGTAGGCGGCTTCTGCGAGATCCTTGAGATGGTCGACCACATCCTCGCGGTCCATCAACGCTTCGATCTCTTGCCAGTCGAAGTCTTCCGGGATCGGGAAGATGTGCTCGACCTGCAGCCGCAGCGCGTCGAAGTCCCAGGAGTGGCGGTCAGCGGCGAGCGTCTCGTCGGTCAGCATGACCAGCGTTTCCTCGACCCACTCCATGATCAGTTCTTTCAGATTGGGATCGAAGAGCACCCGATCGCGATCGCCGTAGATCACGTCGCGCTGCCGATTCAAAACGTCGTCGTATTCGACGACGTGCTTGCGGATGTCGAAGTTGTAGGCCTCGACCTTCTGTTGCGCGTTCTCGATCGCGCGCGTGACCAGCGAGTGCTCGAGCGGCACGTCTTCCTCGAGCCCGAGCTTGTCCATGATCCCGGCGATCGTGCCGCCACCGAAGCGGCGCATGAGCTCGTCCTCGAGCGACACGTAGAAGCGCGACGAGCCCTGATCGCCCTGACGGCCAGCGCGACCGCGCAATTGATTGTCGATACGCCGTGCTTCGTGGCGTTCGGTGCCGAGCACGTGCAAACCACCGAGCAGGCGCACGCGGTCCGCGTCACGCTCGACCTGCGCATTGGCTTCCTGCCACGCTTCCTGGCGCTGCTCGTCGGTCGCCTCGGAGGGGACGATGTTCTTGGCCCTCAGGTATTCGTCGACCAGTCCGTCGGGATTTCCGCCCAGCAGGATGTCGACGCCACGACCGGCCATGTTGGTGGCGATCGTCACCGCGCTCGGGCGGCCCGCTTGAGCAATGACCCACGCTTCTCGTTCGTGCTGCTTGGCATTTAGCACTTCGTGCGCGACGCCGCGTCGCCCCAGCTGCTGACTCAAGCGCTCCGACTTCTCGACTGAGGTCGTGCCCACCAGCACGGGCCGACCGCTCTTGCTCAGGTCGGCAATCTCGTCGATCACGGCATTGAACTTGGCGTCCTCGCTCTTGAACACGAGGTCCGACTGATCGTTGCGGATCATGTCGCGATTGGTCGGGATCACGACCACATCCAGGTCGTAGATCTTTTGGAACTCCTCGCGCTCGGTCCACGCGGTACCCGTCATGCCGGCCAGCTTTTCGTACATGCGGAAGTAGTTCTGGAAGGTAATGCGCGCGAGCGTGACCGTTTCGCGTTGCACGTGCACGCCTTCCTTGGCTTCGATCGACTGGTGCAGGCCTTCGGAATAGCGCCGACCGGGCATCAAACGGCCCGTGAATTCGTCGACGATCACGATCTCGTTGTCCGGATTGACGATGTACTGATCGTCGCGGTGGAACAGATATTGGGCCTTGAGCGCGTTGTCGAGATAGTGCGTCATTTGCACGTTCTCGGGGTCGTACATGCTGCCCACGAACTCGGCATGCGCCCGACGCAGCCGTGCTTCGATCTTATCGATGCCTCTTTCCGTTGCCGTGACGACGCGGAACTTCTCGTCGACGATGACATCGGCGTTGGGGTCGGGGTCCTCGCCCTCGGCGGGCTTGGCCGCTGCGTCGAGGTCCTTGACCACTTTGGCGAAGACTTCGTACAGCTTGTTCGCCTCTTCGGCCGGCCCCGAAATGATCAACGGTGTGCGCGCTTCGTCGACCAGGATATTGTCGACTTCGTCGACGATCGCATAGTGCAGTTCGCGCTGCACTTTGGCCTCGGGGTCGAGCTGCATGTTGTCGCGCAAATAGTCGAACCCGAACTCGTTGTTGGTGCCGTACGTGATGTCGGCTCGATAGGCGTGGGCTCGTGGTACGGGTTCCCAGTGATTGAGCCGATCGTCAGGATGCTTGAGCTGGTCCTGGAAGTCGGGGTTGTACAGGCCGGCGAACTCGTGCGAGATCACACCTACGCTCAGGCCGAGCGCATGGTAGATCGGGCCCATCCAGCCGCCACCCAGGCGGGACAGGTAGTCGTTCGGCGTGACCAGGTGCGCACCCTGGCCGGCCAGCGCATTGAGGTACAGCGGCAGCGTGGCGACCAGCGTTTTGCCTTCGCCCGTCCTCATCTCGGCGATGCGGCCTGAGTGCAGAACGGCACCGGCCAGCATCTGGACGTCGTAGTGACGTTTGCCAATCGAGCGCTTGGTGGCTTCGCGCACGGCGGCAAAAGCTTCGGGCAGCAGGTCGTCCAGCGTCTCGCCCTGCTCCAACCGTTCGCGGAACTCGGCCGTCTTGTCGCGCAGCGCGTCGTCAGCGAGCGCCTGGTACTCGGACTCGAGGTCGCTGATCTGCGCGACCAGGGGTCGAAGTTTCTTGATTTCTCGTTCGGAGGGGTCGCCGCCGAAGCGGGTTAGAAAATTGAGCATCAGTAGTCAGTGGTCAGTGATCAGTGGTCAGTATGCACCGCCGAACATGGCCGCTGGGATATTGTCCGGTATCGTGACCCAAGTCGCCAGCAACATTCCTGACCACTCGGTGGCGCCCAGATGTGCCTGGGAGTGGTCGATCGCAACGCCGAAGTCGGCGTGACCTGGGGTGCAGTCGTATGTCAGCGACGACATGGCCATGACGTTCTGCATCTACGACGGCCCAGATCCCGAGTCGATCCGCACGACCGCCCAACGCAACGGCCTGCCGGTCGACAGCATCACGCGCGTCAGCGTGCTGGACCCGTATTTTTACCGCTGAGGGGCTAGACGGGCGCCCCAAACAGGGCGCCCACCGACTCGCCCGTGTGGATCCGCGAGATCGCCTCGCCCAATAGCAATGACACGGACAGAACGGTCATCTTCGGCAGCCGCTTTTCGACCGGCTGGTGAACCGTATCGGTCACGATGATCTCTTCGATCGGCGCGTTGCGCAGCCGCTCGACGGCATTGGCCGTCAAGAGCGCGTGCGTCCCCGCCGCATACACCACGCGCGCCCCTGCCGCGCGCACGATCTCAGCCGCACCGCAAATCGAACCAGCCGTATCGATCTCGTCGTCGATGACCACGGCTGACTTGCCGCGCACGTCGCCGATCACCCCCAGCGACTCGCTGCGGCTGTTGTTGCCCAGCCGACGCTTCTCGACGAAAGCCACGGACGCCCCGATCATGTCGGCGAAGTTCCGCGCCCGTTTTGCGAAGCCGAGATCGGCGGCGACCACAACAGGGTCGATGAGTTCCATCCCCGTCACGTAGTCCCGCAGCAGGATTGGCACGGCCGACAACTCGTCCACCGGGATGTTGAAGAAGCCCTGGACCTGCCCTGCGTGCAGGTCAATCGTCAGCATCCGATTGGCGCCAGCGGTCTGCAGCATGTCGGCCACCAGGCGGGCCGTGATCGGCACCCGCGGCTGATCCTTCTTGTCCGACCGGGCGTACGAGAAGTACGGCACCACAGCAGTGATACGACTGGCCGAGGCACGCTTGAGCGCGTCGATCATGATGAGCAGCTCGAGAATCGAGTCGCTCACGTTGGGATAGGTGGGCTGGATGACGAAGACGTCGTGCTCGCGCACGTTCTGATTGATCTTGGGAAAGATGTTCTCGTTCGAGAATTTGACGACCTCGGCCTTGCCGAGCGGCACGCCCAGGTAGCGGCAGACCGCGTGCGCCAGCTCTGGATGCGCGGTGCCACTGAAGATCGATAGGTCTCGATACACTATTGGCAGCCCTCTTCGAACTGGGTGCGGGGCCAGCCCCGCCACCGCGGCCGAGTGCATACAGACGGAAGTATAGGGCGACCCTGCCGAGCGCCCTATACCACCGCTCGTTTACCGGCGTGCGCTGGCCGCTGCCCAGTCGGCCGCAAAGTGCACCCAGGCGGGTTTCTTCACGAACCCCAAAGCTTCGTTGATCGCTAGCATCGGCCGATTGGTCGATGCATTGTCGGTGATCACCCGCCGAATACCTGGCACCGTCCGAGCAAAATCGAGCGCGCGCAGCTTCAGCGCGAACGCGATCCCGCGTCGCCGATATGCCCGTCGGACACCCGTCAGGCCCGTACGCAGCATGTCGGGCTCGTCGAGTGACAGCCACAATTGGCTCGTGCCCACCAGCCGGCCATCGACAAACGCGACAAAGTAGCCATCGTCAAGTCGGCTGGGGTGGTTCTGATACTCGGACCATTCCTCGAACGTCATATCGCTGCGTACTTCGCCCGGCGGCAGCGGCATGTCCTGGCGTACCTCGCACCACAGGTCGAACAGATTGCGATCGAGGTCTGGGTCGCCGACCAGTTCAGCGCGCGACTTGATCTCGACACCATCGTCGAGCACCGCGCGGGTGTACGTCTCGAACGGCCGCGGATCGTAGGTGGCCACATCGAGCTCCGAAACCCACATGCGCATCGTCTCGGCGAAACCTCGGTTGTGCAAGAAGCGCAGGTAACACGGCATGTCGTCGCGGCACCACGTGCTGAGATTGGTCGGCTGCAGCGGCCGCAGCGCGTCGACGACAGTGTCGTAGAGCGCCGTGCCCATGCCTTGTTGCACGTGCTCCGGATCGACGCCAATTTCGAGTGCGAACCGGTGCGGGTCGAAGATGGACGCGTGCTGGTCATACTGCGCATACGCGACGGCTTCGCCGTCTTGTTCGGCAATCCAGCGCGCATGGCGGCACCGTTCCGGCCGTTTGCTGTCGTCGAAGCGGAACTCGTCCGCCGATTGTGCAAAGTCCGTGAACACCACATTGTGGATGCGCGTAAACGCATCGTACTCGTCATTGAATAATTTGATGATGGTCTTGGTAGGTGTTGTCACGGGTGAGTTAGCCACTTCGTTTCAAACGACCGGTTCGCTTGGCGAACCGCTCAGCTTCGCGGAAGATCAGTAAGCCGCCAGGTATCAACGCGGCACCCATCACGCCCAGCACCAGCAAGTCGCCGCCGACCATGCCGAGTCCGCCGCCTTCGAGCAGGCCGACGCGCACGCTGCGCAGGATGTACGTGATCGGCGACAGTGGCGACAGCACTTGCAGCCAGCCGGGCAGCACGTCGATCGGTGCATAGACACCCGAGATCAAGAGCAGACTCGAGTGGATGACGAACGTCATCTGCGCGCCGCGCTCGGTGAACAGCAGCGGCAGCACGGCGGCGACCATGGCCAGACCGATGACGCTGATGCTGCCGACCACGATCACGGTGGCCGCGGTCAGCACGTTCGCGCGCCCCAGGTCGATGCCGAAGATCAGCGCGACGATGCCGAAGAGCAGCGTCGAGCGAAACACGGCATAGGTCACCGCGAAGCAGCACGTGCCAAGCAAGTGCAGATAACGCGGGACAGGCGCCATGAGCGTGTACTCGATCGTGCCTTCCCAGCGTTCCCAGGCGATTGTCTCGGCGACCACGTCGAACACCGCCGACAGGTAGCTCCACATCGTGGTCCCGATGAGCAGGTACAGCACAAAGAAACCTGTATCGACGGCCTGGCCGGTGATCCGCTCGGTAGCGGCGGCGATGAACAGAATGGTCAGCGCGCTCACCAGCGAGTAGATGATCCAGACGACTTCCCAGCCAAGATAACGGCGAGTGAGATTCCAGTTGCGCTCGAAGAACGCATACGCCGTATTCGCTGAAGACAAGCTCAACATCATGCTGCTTCCTCCTCTTCATGCGTCAGTCGCATGAACACGTCTTCCAGCGACCCGCCACCGCGTTTCAAATCGGCGGGTGTATTGAGAGCAATGACGGCCCCGCGGTCGAGCACAGCAACCCGGTCACACAGCCTGTCGGCCTCCTCCATGTCGTGGGTGGTCAGTACGATGGTGGCGTCGTGCTCCTCGCGCAGGCGAAGCACCAGGTTCTGCACGTCCTTCTTGGAGCGCGGATCGAGACCGGTCGTCGGTTCGTCCAGCAGCAGCAGGACCGGCGACGTCAGCAGCGCGCGTGCAATCGCGACTTTCTGCTGCATGCCGCGCGACATGTGCTCCATCGGATTGAGTGCCACTTTGGTGCTGATGCCGAGTTGGGCCAGGATGTCCAGACCGCGTCGACGCGTTTCGGTTGCGCCAAGTCCGTACAGCCGGCCGGCGTATGTCAAGTTCTCCATCGGGCTCAACTTCTTGAAGAACGCAGCGTCGACACTGACGCGATTGATCAGTTGTTTGACGCGCAGCTCGTCCTCGACCACGTCCAGGCCGAAGACGCGCACGCGTCCGGCGTCGGCCAGGAGCAGCGTCGAGATGACGCGAATGAGTGTTGATTTGCCCGAGCCGTTGGCGCCCAGGATGCCGAAGATTTCGCCGCGCGGGACGTCGAATGAGACGTCGTCCACCGCTACCACACGGCGGCGGGCCGCCGTCGAGTGCCATGGCAGACGCAGCCTGGGTGTGGCGGATCCGAAGTTCTTGGACACGCCGCGCAGGCTGAGCGCCAGCATCAGGCTGGGCAGCGCGCTAAGCGGTACGGAGCGGTTTGGTGCGACGACCACGTTCACGGAAGAAGGACCTCATCGGAGCTAAACGACGGAAGGACACGACGTTGCGGCACGCGAGTGCGCCGCCGGTGCGACCGAAGAGGTGGAGAACGGGGTCGATCGGTGCTAGTGGGTCAACTGTGACCGCTCCCCACCCGGATCTCGGCCGATGGCGCGACAGTACGACGCGCACACCTCGTAAACACGAGTGCGCCCGCGATGCCGCTGTGAATTCTGGATGCCATCGGACCTCGCAGATGGGGAAAGCTGAGTCACACCATAGGGCTTGGTGCCCGATCTGTCAATCGCCTATCGTCGGGCAATGCGGGACGTCCTACCCGATGACCTGCGCTACACCGGCACTGTCTCCCAGCACCTGCTGGCCGACGCCAGCAAGGCGCGCCATGTGCTGGGCTGGGAACCGGCCGACCCGCAGGCCGGCCTGAAACGCTCCGTCGAGTGGCACCTGGCCCACCCGCCCACCGAGCCCGACCCCGGCTTCGACGCCGACGACCGCGCCCTGGCCCACGAATTAAATACTCGAACCGAGTAGTTCCTCGGATGCCGCCGTCCTGCCCACGGCCCAGGGTGGTGCGCATCTCGTGATGTGAGGGACGCAGAGTAATGCGGTATGCCAATACGGCTCCGCCATTGGCGTACCGATAGACAGCCCAAGCCCAGGATAATCACGATGTGACCGACCCGCTCGGCGAGATGCTGGCTCGCTACACGCCCCAGGGCGAGGTAGAGCAGGCCGACGTCGAGCGGGTGCGCGCACTCGTTGCGTCCGGCGACCCATGGCCGCGTAGCCTGACTGTGCATGTGACGGGATCGGCGGTGATTGTGCACCGTGATTCCAGGCGGGTGCTGCTGCGCTGGCATGCACGGCAGCAGGCCTGGCTCCAAGTGGGTGGACACGGAGATCCGGGCGAGACCGATCCTTTGCACGTCGCGCGGCGCGAGGGTGCCGAGGAAACCGGATTGACCGACCTGCTGCCGTGGCCTGATGGCAGCATCGTGCATGTCACGATCGTGCCGGTGCCCGCGGCCAAGCACGAGCCGGCGCACGAGCATGCGGACATCCGCTACGTGCTGGCCACCGTCACTCCAGACGCCGCCACTCCGGAGACTCCGGGCGCGTTGTTGCGCTGGCTGTCGGTCGAGCAGGCGATCGCGGAAATCGCGGAGGAGAATCTACGCGAGACCTTGCGGCGGGTGCGGCGGCTGCTGGATACCGCCTAGAGGTTCAGGCGGTTGCGAAGTGCAACGAGGGCTTCGTGGAAGGGGCGCTCCAGGTAGGCCTGGTGGTCTGGTTCGCCGTGGTGGTGGGTCGTGGCACTCGAGCGATCGTGGGGGGCGATGTGGCGGATGTACTCGAGGGTGCCCTGGACCAGTGTGAGCATGTACTGGAGGCCCTCGGGGTCGGTGCGCTGCCACGCGTCGCCGCAGGCGACGTAGATCGGGCTAGTGTGGGCGAAGACGCCACGCTGCCAGACGTCATGGTGCGTGGTCTGCTCGTAGTTCGGGCCGCCGACTCTGGCGGCTAGCCAACTGGGCTCGGGCACTCGGACAGGCGTATGGAGTGTCAGATGGCGGGTGCCCGCGGGCTGGTCGGACTGGGCGACGACTTCGCCATTCATCACGATCTGGAGCGTGTGGATGGGCAGTGTGGAGCGGGCTGTAGCGGTCACTTCGACACTGCCCCCGCCAACGGGTAGTGACACAATGTCGCCAATCCGAGCGCCTTCAACGGAGAACTCCAGGAGTGGCCCGCCGCTCAGAAACGTGCGGCCCGCCTTCAGGCCATGGCACCAGGCGTTATACGAGAAGTCCTCCTCCGGAGGAATGTACACGTAGGTCCGGTACTGTCCGACCGCGACCTGGCTGCTCATCTTGTCGGTTCCGCCGACCAGCGGCAAGCGATAGCCGGTGTTCAGATAGCGGTAGTACTGGCCGTGGTTGTACGGTGCGTTCATGATCATCTCGACAGCGTCGATACGTCGTGTCGCGATCAGCGTCGCCGGCTCGCCATTCGGATTCGGAAAATGCGGCAGGATGACCGTCCCGCCTTGCGCGTGGCAGGCGTCGGCCCAAGCTGACAGCGTCGTCTCCATGGTGCCGCCAAGGTCCGCTTCGCTCGGCCCGTCGGAGCACCACGGATAAATCGGCTGTTTCAGGCCGAGCAAGATCATATGGCCGAGAAAGTGCTGTCGATTCTCCTGGTTCGCCCACACGATCGTACGGCCATCGTGTGAGATGGCCGGTGCGCCAGTGAATTCCTCGGTGTTGGTGAACAGACTGCCCCATTGCGACTGGAGCAGATTGACGACGTTCAGGTCCTCCGACTGCGCTTCGCGGATACTGCCCTGGGTCGAGAGAAAGTGCACATGCGTGTCGCCGCTGAACCAGCGCTGCTGGTTCATGTCTGTCCAGCGTCGGAGCCGGAGCTCCAGGCGCTGCTGGCCTGGAGCGATGGTGATCCGCTGGCGAAGGGGTTCGTATTCGTAGCCGCGCGCAACGTCGACAATGACGTCGCCGCGTGGCAGCCATCCGGCGCAGCGACCGTCGATGTAGGCATACGTTGCCTGGCCCAGTCGGAGATCGCCGCCGACGTCGATGTGCCACGTGTCCATATCGGAAAAGATGTGGCTGTGATGGCCATGCGGCTGGTACGGAACGCCGTCGCTCGAGCGGAAGTGAATACGACAGGGCACTGGCTGATTGGTTGCGTCGTCCAGGACGACGGTTTCGACCCAGTTGCGGCCGTCCTCCACGATCTGGACTCGGACGTCCTTCGTGCGGAGGGTGCGTTGCTCGAGCAGGTCGGACCAGCGGATTTCGCCGAGCTTGATGGCCACCGTGGCGCTTGGAATCGCAGCGATCCTGGCATACGCCGGACTGGCGGTCTGGTTCGGCGCTTCGCCCCAGCCGGCCAAGCCATCGGCCATGAAGTCATCAGCAGGGCGCGTGGGGAGTGGGTATGTGTAGCCTGCTGCGCCACGGTCGACGGCCACGCGGAGGTCCTTGACGGAGGCGTTCGACCCGGCAAGGTCAATGCGCACGGGGACGGCGCCCTCGCGGACGAATGGGTGCTCGTTCGACAGTCCGAGGGTAATCGCGACGACGATGAAGCGCGGTCCGCGTGGTTTGAGCTCCAGCGATGTGATCGCGGCGTCCGGAGTAGGGTTGGTCCAGCACCACAGGTAGTACGCTTTCGGCCAGCCGGTGGCGACTTCGGTCTGGCGATAGCCGGTACCAGGCCAGTTACCGCTCCAGCGCGAAAGCGTGGCGTGCTTGGTATCGCCGACGGCGGAGAACGGGAGTTGACCCCACTCGGCGAGATCGGCAATCTCGAAGCGCTCGTGGATCGGGACTTCGTGCGTCGTGCCGTCCGCGAGGCGGAACACGTAGTCGGCGACAGGCAGGCCGACCGGTCCGCCGTTGTAAATCTGTGAACCGATGAGGCGATGGGCCACGACCACCGTATAAGCCAGGCTGTCGATGGCAATGATGATGGATGACGTCGTGGGGGCGACGAAGGCGTTGTGCCCCGTGCCGATCTGAAAGGGCAAGCCCTGGAACTGTTGCGGGCCCAGTGGTACATCGGCGGCCGAGCCGAGCAGGTCCGGGCCGGCGTTGCAGTAGGCCGAGAGGTCGACGGGGCGGTAGACGTCGCTCGTCATGGAGGCCATCCTAGTACGACCGTGTCTACGCCGCGCGGGATCGTGACCAACGGTCGGCTGTATGCGGGCCTGGTTCGGCTCATGCCCGCCGCTCGTCTGAATGACAGTCTCCTGGACGTGGCGCTGTTTCCCGGGGAGCGGGCCTCTGGAGGCGACGGCGCATGCGGCGGAGCGCGCGCCGCCGGCCACCGAGGAGGGCCTGCGCGACTGGGTCCGCCGCGGACAGAACGCCACGCCGCAGCCGCGACCCACTCAGGCGCAGCCGCCGCCTGAGACCTCGTCGTTCAGACTTCGTGAAGCTCGGCTATCGCTCGCAGTAACGGCTCGACGGTCGACACTGGCAGTTGATCGGGCGGCGGTCCGAGCGGATCCTCCAGCGGGTCAGTCCCCAGCAGCAGGCGGCAGACGGCATCGGCGCCGTGGGCTAGCGCCTGGAGGTCGTAGCCGCCCTCGAGGGCGACGACGATGCGCCCGCCGCATAGCTCGCCGGCCAGGTCGCGCGCGCTGCGGATCAGCGAGGCGTATCCAGTTACAGAGAGGCGGAGTGATGCCAGCGGATCGTTCCAGAAGGCGTCGAAGCCGAGCGACACGAGCATGAACTGAGGCTGGAAGCGGCGCACGATCGGCTCGATCAGTTGAGGTTGCACTTCGGCGAACACGAAGTCGCCGGAGCCTGGTGGCAGTGAGATGTTGACCGTGGTGCCGACGCCGCGCTCGCGCCAGTGGCCGCTGCCTGGGTAGAGCGGATACTGGTGCGCCGACACGTACAGGACGCGCGGTTCGGTCGCGAAGGCGTCCTGGGTGCCATTGCCGTGATGGACGTCGTAGTCGAGGATGGCCAGGCGGTCGACACCGTTGCGCAGGAGCCAGGCCGCGGCGATGGCGACGTTGTTGAACAGGCAGAAGCCCATGGCCGCGGTAGGTGTGGCGTGGTGGCCTGGCGGGCGGCACAGACAGAAAGCGCAATCGAGCGCACTGGTCTGCACCTGCTGGACGGCCTCAACCACGGCGCCGACGCTGCGCAGGGCCGGCTCCCACGAGGTGCGCGAGACGGCCGTGTCCTGATCCACGTAGCCGCCCCGGCTGCTCAGCTCGCGCAGCGAGGCGATCAGTTGCGGGGCGTGTACCAGCTCGAGGGTGGATTCGGCGGCGCGTGAGGGTTCCCATACGGCGAGCTGGTCCCAGACGCCACTGGTACGCAGGTGGCCGACAATGGCAATGAGACGTTCGGGCCGCTCAGGGTGGCCAGGGAACGTATCGTG
>WNGA01009378.1_pt1 | contig 13201 bp, 10 predicted proteins | sample 5400061 | NCBI WGS metagenome assembly WNGA01 (sample SAMN13153366, study PRJNA577476) | soil metagenome | isolation source: 100 cm soil or saprolite under grassland replicate 2 | place: USA:California | collected 2016-06-15
CGGCGGGCGGCCGCACCCCGCACGCCTCCGCGAGCCGCACGGCCACGGTGCCGACGGCCGCGACCCGGTGCGGCTCGGCCCGTACGACGTCCACCGCGGCGAGCGCGGCCGCGACCGAGGCCGGCGCCAGCGCCGTGTCGTAGATGAAGCTGCGCGCCCGGTTCACCAGGTGGTGCTTCAGCGCGGCCGACCCGAGCACCACGCCGCCCGAGCTGCCGAACGCCTTCGACAGGGTCGCGGTCACCACGACGTGCTCCAGGCCGGCCAGCTTCTCCGCGGCGACCGAGCCGCGCCCGGCCCCGGTGACACCCGCGCCGTGCGCCTCGTCGACCAGCAGCACCGCACCGTGGCGGGCACACACCTCGGCCAGGTCGCGCAGCGGGGCGGCGTCGCCGAGCACGCTGTACACGGACTCCACCAGCACCACCGCGCGCGGCTCGCCGCGGCCCGTCAGCGCCTGCTCGACGGCGTGGACGTCGTTGTGCGGCACGGTCAGCACCCGCGACCGCGCGAGCCGGCCGGCGTCGACCAGCGAGGCGTGCACGTGCGCGTCCGACATCAGCAGCGTGCCCGGCCCGCCGAGCGCGGTGACCACGCCGAGGTTCGCGAGGTACCCGGAGGAGAAGACCAGCGCGGCCGGCTGCCGGAAGAAGTCCGCGAGCTGGTCCTCCAGCTGCGCGTGCAGGGCCGTCGTACCGGTGACCAGGCGGGACCCGGTCGCGCCCGCGCCCCAGGTCCGCAGCGCGGTCACCGCGGCGTCGACGACCCGGCGGTCCGTCGCCAGCCCGAGGTAGTCGTTTCCGGCCAGGTCGATCACCGCGTCCGCTCCCGGGGCCGGCGCCGCGCGCGGTCGCAGCCGCCGGGTCAGACCGCGGGCCTCGAGCGCCGCGGCCTTGCCGGCCAGCCAGTCCTCGAAACTCACGCTGCGGCTCATAGCGACGCGGCCGCCACGATCGCCGCGCCGATCGCGGCGATCTCGTCGCCGGTGCACACGTACGGCGGCATCGTGTAGATCAGGTCCCGGAACGGCCGCACCCACACCCCGTGCTCCAGCGCCGCCGCCGTCGCCGCGGGCACGTCGACCGGCCCCGCCAGCTGTACGACGCCGACCGCGCCGAGCACCCGCACGTCCTTCACGCCCGGCAGGTCCGCGGCCGGTGCCAGCCCGGCGGCCAGCCAGGCCGAGATGCGGTCGATACCGGCCTTCCAGTCATCGGACAGCAACAGGTCGATGCTCGCCAGCGCCACGGAACACGCGAGCGGGTTGGCCATGAAGGTCGGGCCGTGCATCAGCGCGCCACCCGGCCCGGCCGAGACGGTGTGCGCCACCTCCGTCGTACACAGGGTGGCGGCGAGCGACAGGTATCCGCCGGTGAGCGCCTTCCCGAGGCAGACGATGTCGGCCTCGACGCCTGCGTGCTCGGAGGCGAACAGCGTGCCAGTGCGGCCGAAGCCGGTGGCGATCTCGTCCAGGATCAGCAGGAACCCGTGCTGGTCGGCCAGCTCGCGCAGCACGGTCAGGCAGTGCGGGCTGTACGCATACATCCCACCCGCGCCCTGCAGCACCAGCTCCACCACGATCGCCGCTACCTCGTCCGCATGCTGCTCGGCGAGGGCCGCCATCGCCGAAGCCCATGCGACCAGCTCGGGGTCGTCCGCCGCCCGGTCGACCCCGCCCGGCGGCCGCGGCCCGAAGACCTGCTCCTTCAGCGCGCCGGTGAACAGCGTGTGCATCCCGTTGACCGGGTCGCACACGCTCATCGGCGCGAACGTGTCGCCGTGGTACCCGCCGCGGGTGGTGAGCAGCCGGGTCCGGCCGACGCGACCGCGCGCCACCTGGTACTGCAGCGCCAGCTTGATCGCGACCTCGACCGACACCGAGCCGGAGTCGCAGAAGAACACGTGCCGCAGCCGGTCCGGCGTGATCTCGACCAGCCGCTCCGCGAGCCGCACCGCCGGCTCGTGCGTGAGCCCGCCGAACATCACGTGGCTGAACCGGTCGACCTGGTCGTGCAGCGCCGCGTCGAGCACCGGGTTCCGGTAGCCGTGGATCATGCACCACCACGACGCCATCGCGTCGATCGCGGTGCTGCCGTCGGCGAATCGCAGCCGGACGCCCCCGGCGCCGGTCACCAGCCGCGCCGGCGACGGCTGCGCCAGCGACGAGTACGGGTGCCAGAGCAGCTCGGCGTCGAGCCGCAGCAGATCGTCAGCCCGGGACACCACGGACCTCACCGTGCCGCGAGCAGCTCGCGCTCCAGCCGGTCGGCGTCACCTGCACCACCATCCGGCGGCGGCACCGCCCGCAGTACCGCGGCGGCTCCAGCCGCAGCGCCTGCTCGCACGGCCCGTGATTGCCCACGGCAACAGGTTCGCCACACCGGCCGCAGTATTCGACGGTCATCACAGTGTCTTCTGCAGTTCCTTCACGGGCATCTTCAGCTCGTGCAGCAGGTCCAGGTCCTCCTCGGGCTTGCGGCCGAGGGTGGTCAGGTAGTTGCCGACGATCACGGCGTTGATCCCGCCGAGCAGGCCGTCGCGGGTGCCGAGGTCGCCGAGGGTGAGCTCGCGGCCGCCGGCGTACCGCAGGATCGTCCGCGGCATCGCCAGCCGGAACGCCGCGATCGTGCGCAGCGCGTCCTTGCCGTCCATCACCGGCAGGTCGCCGAACGGGGTGCCGGGGCGCGGGTTCAGGAAGTTCAGCGGTACCTCGTGCGGGTCCAGCACGGCCAGCTGCGCGGCCAGCTCGGCGCGCTGCTCGAGGGTCTCCCCCATGCCGACCAGTCCGCCGCAGCACAGCTCCATGCCGGACTCCTTGACCATCAGGCAGGTGTCCCAGCGCTCCTCGAACGAGTGCGTGGTGACCACGTCACCGAAGTACGACCGGGCCGACTCCAGGTTGTGGTTGTACCGGTGCACGCCCATCGCCTTGAGCTCGTCCACCTGAGCCTGCGTCAGCATGCCCAGGGAGCAGGCGATGTTGATGTCGACCGCGTCCTGGATGGCCTTGATGCCGTCCCGGACCTGCGACATCAGCCTCTCGTCCGGCCCTCGGACCGCGGCCACGATGCAGAACTCGGTCGCGCCGGTCCTGGCGGTCTCCTTGGCGGCCTCGACCAGCTCCGGGATGTTCAGCCAGACCGAGCGCACCGGCGAGGTGAACTGGCCGGACTGGGAGCAGAAGTGGCAGTCCTCCGGGCAGCCGCCGGTCTTGAGCGAGATGATCCCCTCGACCTCGACCTCCTCGCCGCACCATTTCACCCGCACCTCGTGCGCGAGCGCGAGCAGCCCGGCCAGCGACTCGTCCGGCAGCCGCAGCACCTCGACCAGCTGCGCCTCGGTCAGCCCCTCACCGCGCTCGAGGACCTGCTCACGCGCTGTCGCCAGGATGTCACCCATGGGTCTCCTCACCTCGCCCGGAACCATCCCGGGGCGATCCGAGGGTAAGCGATGGCCACCGGCGGAAAATCAGTGAGATCCACATCGTGACCTTCGTCTCGCGGTCTCGTTGACCAGAGCAGACGGGCAGCACGAACGGAGAGTGATTGACCGAGGCAACAATTGTGACAACACGCTTGCAGATCTGCTGCGAATGTGTGGACACGGTCACTGCATCCGCTAGTGTTGGAGACACGGAAAGGTAGCGACAGCTACCTCCCACGGACGCCGGGAGCCTCACCCCGGCTGAGTGAGCCCCCGGCGATGGTTTGGGCGGAAACGTCGCCGGGGGCTCCTTTTTGTGTTGTCGGTGTCAAGAAATCGCCGGAAGGCGCAGCGCGCCGGGAGCCGCTGACGGAACCACCGGCTTGGCCGGAGCCACCGGGTCGATGCGCTGGTACGGCGAGCCCAGCTCCGGCCGCTTGTCCGCCTCACCCTTGTTCGGCCAGAACGACATCGCCCGCTCGGCCTGCGCGGTGATCGTCAGCGACGGGTTCACCCCGAGGTTCGCCGAGATCGCCGAGCCGTCCGCGATGTGCAGGCCCGGGTAGCCGTAGACCCGCTGGTAGGGGTCCACCACGCCGGTCTCGATCGAGTCGCCGATCACGCAGCCGCCGATGAAGTGCGCCGTCATCGGCACGTTGAACGGCTCGCCGATGGTGCCACCCGCGGTCCCGTTCATCAGCTTCGCGGTACGACGTACCGCCTCGTGCGCGACGGGGAGCCAGGTCGGGTTCGGGGCGCCGTGGCCCTGCTTGGACGTGAGCTTCCAGCGGCCCAGCCTGCTGCGCTTCCCGAACGTGGTGATCGAGTTGTCCGCGGTCTGCATCACCAGCAGGATGACGGTCCGCTCCGACCAGTGCTTGAAGTCGTACAGCTTCCGCAGGTTCTTGCGCTGCGCAACGACCTCGCGCAGCCACTTCCGCCAGCCCGGCCGCGGGTCCTCGCCGTCGACCAGCACGGTCTGCAGCATCGACATCGAGTTGCTGCCCTTGCCGTAGCGGACCGGCTCGATGTGGGTGATGTCGTCGGGGTGGAACGACGACGTGATCGCCACACCCTCGGAGTAGTCGACGTCCTTGTCCTTGGCGATTGCCCCGAGCAAGGACTCGGAGTTGGTCCGGGTCAGCGAGCCGAGCCGGTCGGACAGGCCCGGCAGCTTGCCGGTGTCCTTCAGCCGGTGCAGCAGCTTCTGGGTACCGAGGGCGGCCGCCGCGACCACCACCTGCTCGGCCGTGAACGTCCGGGTGTGCCGGCGCTTCGCCGTACCGCGGGTCTCGACGGTGAAACCGCCGCCGGGCAGCGGCTCGACCGACGTCACCGTGGTCATCGGGTAGACCTCGGCGCCGGCCTTCTCGGCCAGGTACAGGTAGTTCTTCACCAGGGTGTTCTTGGCGTTGTGCCGGCAGCCCGTCATGCACTCGCCGCAGTTGATGCAGCCGGTGCGGCGCGGGCCGGCGCCGCCGAAGAACGGGTCCTCGACCTCGACGCCGGGCTCACCGAAGAAGACCCCGACCTCGGTCGGGTGGTACGTGTCGCCGACCCCCATCTCGTCGGCGACCTGCCTGATCACCTTGTCGGCGGGCGTGATGTGCGGGTACGTCGTCACCCCGAGCATCCGCTTCGCCTGGTCGTAGTACGGCGCCAGCTCGGCGCGCCAGTCGGTGATGTGCGCCCACTGCCGGTCGGCATAGAAGGGCTCCAGTGGCTCGTACAGCGTGTTCGCGTAGTTCAGGCTGCCGCCGCCGACGCCCGCGCCGGCCAGGATGATCACGTCCTTGACGGCGGCGATCCGCTGCACGCCGTAGCAGCCCGCGGCGGGCGCGAACAGGAACCGCTTCAGGTCCCAGGAGTTCTTCGCCATCGACTCGTCGTCGAACCGGGCGCCGGCCTCCAGCACCGCGACCTTGTAGCCCTTCTCGGTCAGCCGCAGCGCGCTGACCGAGCCGCCGAAGCCGGACCCGATGACGATCACGTCGAAGTCGAAGGTCATGCTCTGCCCACCTTCTTGAGAATCCGCAGCGCGACGGTCATGAGCTCGGCGTACGACTGGTCGCTGAGCCCGTGGCTGGCGGCGACCGGCAGCAGCCGCTGCGTCGCGATCGCCTGGCTGTGCTGGTAGCGGCGGATGCCCTCGACGCCCTGCCGGCGGCCGAGCCCGGAGGCGCGCATGCCGCCCATCGGGGCGTCGATCGAGCCGAAGGTGGCCGCATAGCCCTCGTTCACGTTCACGGTGCCGGCGACGAGCTGCCGGGCGATCTGCCGGCCCCGGCGGGTGTCGCGGGTCCAGACGCTGGCGTTCAGGCCGTACTCGCCCTCGTTCGCGCGCTGCACCGCCTCGGCCTCGCTGGAGAACCGGTACACCGACACCACCGGCCCGAAGGTCTCGTTGTCGAAGCACTCCATCCGCGGCGTGACGCCCTCCAGCACGGTCGGCTCGTAGAAGTACGGGCCGATGTCTGGCCGGGCCCGGCCACCGGTGAGCACCACAGCGCCCTTGGCCTTCGCGTCCGCGACGTGCCGGGTCACCGTCTCCAGCTGGTCCGCCGAGATCAGCGAGCCCATGTCGGCGTCCCAGCCGGTGCCGGCGGACAGCCGGAGCTTCTTCACCCGGGCGACGAAGGCGGCCATGAAGCTGTCGTAGATCTGGTCGGCGACGTACATCCGCTCCATCGACACGCAGAGCTGTCCGGCGCTGGCGAAGCAGGCCCGGACCGCGCCCTCCGCGGCGCGCTGGATGTCGGCGTCGCGCAGCACCAGCATCGGGTTCTTGCCGCCGAGCTCCAGCGAGCAGCCGATCAGCCGCTCGCCGGCCTGTTTGGCGACCAGCCGGCCGGTCCTGGTCGAGCCGGTGAAGCACACGTAGTCGGCGGTCTGGATGATCGCGGTGCCGACCACCGAGCCGGAGCCGGGCACCACCGACCAGACGTCGGCCGGCAGCCCCGCCTCGTACAGCAGCTCGATCGCGCGCAGGACGGTGAGCGGGGTCTGCCCGTCCGGCTTGATCAGCACCGCGTTGCCCGCCACCACCGCCGGGATCCCGTCGGCCATCGCCATCGACAGCGGGTAGTTCCACGGCGCGATGATGCCGACCAGGCCCTTCGGCACGTACTGCTGCTCGACCTTGGTGAGCACCGGGAACATCCCGCTGCGGCCCTGCGGCGCGAGGTACTCGGCTGCTTTGCGGGCGTAGTAGCGAGCGGTCAGCGCGACGTGCGCGACCTCCTCGAACGCCTGCTTGCGCGCCTTGCCGGACTCCAGCTGGACCAGCTCCATCAGCTCCTGCCGGTGGTCCAGCACCAGGTCGTGGTACCGCAGCAGGATCTCGGCGCGCTCATCCGCCGTGGTGCGCTTCCACCGTTCCTGGGCGGCGCGCGCGGCGCGGGCGGCCTTGGCGACGTCGGCGGCGGTGGCCGTCGGCAGGGCGGCGACCGGCTGGCCGGTCGCCGGCGCGTAGGTCGTCCTCGGCTCGCCGGTGGCGTGCACCAGACCGGCCAGCCGGCGGACCATGGCTGGATCGGTGGCGTACGTGGCGGTCGGGTCGAGCTCGGGATCGGCGGGGATCGCGGTGTGCTCACTCACACCGTCAGGCTACCTACGGGTAACCGGCGTGTCAGCACCTTGTTACGTCCGTTCGCCGGTCGGTCCCGGGTGAGCAACATCACGCCGGGCGTGTCCGCCCCCAGCCTGGAGTAGCGTTGCCGGGGCCGGTTGGGCCGCACGGGGTCAGGAGCTAGGGCCCGGGACGAGGGATGGATGCAGTGGGGCCTGACACGATGGTGACTGAGTCATTTAATTCCGGCACGGACCGCGACCACCTGGACATGCTGCTGGAGCGCGCGCGGGCACTGGCCACCGAAGGCCGGTACGACGAGTCGATCGCGGTGCTGCTCGACGCCGAGCAGCAGTACCTGCACCAGGTCCGCGGCGTCGCCGACGAAGGTTACCTGGCCGACCTGTGGGTGCTGCGCGGCATGACCCAGTACCGCCGCGGCTACGGCGCGTCCGCCGTACTCGACCTGGACGCCGGGGTGCGCACGCACGGGGACGTGGTGTCGGGCGGAGCGCCGGTCGCGGCGCGGATGGCACTGGCCAAGTCGCTCGCCCTGAACGCGTCCGTGCTCCAGGTGTACGGCGATCCCGACCTCGCGGTGGGTTCGGCCGACGCGGCCGTCGGGCTGTTCCTGCAGCACGCCGACCGGCTCGACGACGGCCCGCCGGAGGCGACCAACGCGCACCACCTGTGCCTGGCCGCGCAGATCGCGGGCGACCTGCACGCCGCCGCCGGACGGCTCGAGGTCGCGATGCAGGCCGACGAGATCGGGCTGCGGACCGCGGACCGGCTGGCCGACTCCGACGTCGCCGACGACGAGAAGCTGCTGGTCGAGGCGATGACCCGGCGGGCGATCCGGCTGCGCGTCGCCGGGCGTGCCGACGAGGCAGGGCCGCTGTTCCGGTCCGCGTTCGCGGCCGATCTCCGGCTGGCCAACGCCGTCGCCGACCGGCTGTCCGCGGCGCCGCGGCCCAGCCTCGCCCAGGCGCTGGCCGTCGCCGCCGACCGGCTCGGCCGGCCTTCGTCGTACGACGATCTGGTCGCCCTGACCCAGCCCTCGCCACAGGGGCCGTCGGCGATCAGCTCGCACCGCTGCGACCTGGAGAGCACCCCGCTGCGGGCGCGGGAGCTGGCCGGGCTGGCGATCGCGACGCTGCCCGGCGACACCCAGGTGGGGATCAGGCTCGGGCTCGAGGCGCACTACCTGTTCGCGCTCGGCTCGCGGTACGGCGCCCGGGCGATGCGGTTCCAGCTCGCCGAGTTCGGCACGGTGTGGGCGCGGCTGCTGATCGACCTGTCGGAGGCGTTCGAGCGCGGCGCCGAGGCGCACCTGGCGATGGACATGGCGGCCTGGGCGGGCGGGCTGGCGAACAGCCTGCTGCCGTACGCCGTGGACGTCCGTACCCGCGAGCTGGCCGCCGCCTGCATCGAGCGGCACGGGCGGTTGCTTGCGGCAACGGGTGACGCCGAGCGCGCCGCCGAGGCGCTCGCCGCGGCCGCCCGGTTGCGTCGTTGACGCGGAGCCTTCCTGCGGGGGACTCTGGTAGCGCGGGGGATGAGTCCGAGGGGGGAACCTATGGACGTCGTCGAGCTGCACAGGCGCACCACTGAGGATTTCGTGGCGCTGGTCGGGCAGGTCCGCTCCGACCAGTGGCAGGCGCCCACGCCCTGCGTGGAGTGGGACGTCCGGACCCTGGTGAACCACGTGGTCGGCGAGGAGCGCTGGGTGGTCCCGCTGATGGCCGGCCGGACGATCGCCGACGTCGGCAGCACGCTGGACGGCGACCTGCTCGGCGACGACCCGGCGACCGCCACCGTGCACGCGGCGCACGCGGCGCAGATCGCGGTCGTCGAGCCGGTGCTGCAGCGCGGCACCGTGCAGCTCTCGTACGGCGAGGAGGACGCGGCCGAGTACGTCAACCAGCTGATCGCCGACCACCTGATCCACGGCTGGGACCTGGCTTCGGCGATCGGCGCCGACCGGCGGATGGACCCGGTGGTGACGGCCGCGGTCACCGAGTGGTTCGCGGACCGCGAGGAGGTCTACCGCGCGTCCGGCGCGATCGGCCCGCGCCCGTCGGACGAGTTCACCGACCCCGCCGAGCGGCTGCTGGCGGCGTTCGGGCGGGACCCGCGCTGGACGCCGGAGTACGCCGTGGTGGCGGACTTCTCCGACGCGTTCGCGCGCCGCGACGTGGACGCGATCATGGCGCTGATGACCGACGACTGCGTCTTCGAGTCCACCGGACCGGCGCCGGACGGCGAGCGCTTCACCGGCGCGGACGCGGTCCGCGCTCAGTGGGTGAAGGTGTTCGACGAGACCAACGAGCCCGAGTTCCACACCGAGGAGTCGGTGATCCGCGGCGACCGCGCGGTGGTGCGCTGGCGGTACACCTGGCGCGAGCCCGACGGCAGCCTCGGCCACGTCCGCGGCGTCGACGTGCTCCGGCTCCGCGACGGCAAGGTCGCCGAGAAGCTGTCGTACGTGAAGGGCTGACCGTCAGTCGCGGTGCGCCTTCGACTCCCGCCAGGCGCGTTCGAACGGCAGCCGCCAGGTCCGCGGGGCAATCAGCTGGTGGATCTGGTTCGGACCCCACGAGCCGGGCTGGTACGGCCGGACCACCGACGGGCTGTCGATCAGCGGGGCGGAGACCTCCCACAACCGCTCGATGCCCTGCGCGGTGGTGAACAGCGTCCGGTCGCCGCGGATCGCGTCGTAGATCAACCGCTCGTACGCCTCCAGCACGGCACCCGCCCAGTCGGTCTCCTGCATCGAGAACTGCATCGACAGCTTGTCCAGCCGCATCCCGGGTCCGGGCCGCTTGCCGTAGAACGACAGCGACATCCGCGGGTTGTCGGACAGGTCGAAGGTGAGGTGGTCCGGCCCGTGGTCGCGCACCCCCGAACCCGGCGGGAACATCGACCGCGGCGGCTCCTTGAACGCGATCGAGATGATCCGGGCCCCCTCGGCCATCCGCTTCCCGGTGCGCAGGTAGAACGGCACCCCGGCCCAGCGCCAGTTGTCGATGTAGCAGGCCAGCGCCACGAACGTCTCGGTCTCCGACTCCTGGTCGACCGACGGGTCGTCGCGATACCCGACGTACTGGCCGCGGACCACGTTGGCCGGGTCGATCGGCACGATCGAGCGGAAGACCTTGTCCTTCTCCTCGCTGATCGAGCCCGGCTCCAGTGCGGCCGGAGGCTCCATCGCGGTGAACGCGAGGATCTGGAACAGGTGCGTGACCACCATGTCGCGGAAGGCGCCGGTGGCTTCGTAGAACTCCGCCCGCTGCTCGATCCCGAGCGTCTCCGGCACGTCGATCTGGATGTGGTCGATGTGGTTGCGGTGCCAGATCGGCTCGAACAGCCCGTTCGCGAACCGGAACGCGAGGATGTTCTGCGCGGCCTCCTTGCCGAGGAAGTGGTCGATCCGGAAGATCTGCTGCTCGTCGAAGACCTCGTGCAGCCGGGCGTTCAGCTCCCGCGCGGACTGCAGGTCGGTGCCGAACGGCTTCTCCATGATGATCCGGCTGCGCTCGACCAGCCCGGCCTCTGCGATCGTCCGTACGACGGCCAGCGCGGCCGCCGGCGGCACGCTCAGGTAGTGCAGCCGCTGGGTCTGCCCGCCGAGCCGGGACTCGGCGTCGGCGACCTCGGCGCGCAGTGCGTCCGGACCACCGGAGAAAGGTGCCCAGTGCAACCGTTCGGCGAACTCCGACCACACCGACTGCTTCAGGTCACGCCGGCTGAACTCCCGGACGGCCTTCTCCGCCAGGTCCACGAACCCGTCCCGGTCCAGGTCGTCCATCGACGTCCCGACGACCCGTACGTCGCCGAGCAGGCCGGTCCCGTACAGGTGCAGCAGGCCGGGCAGCAGCTTGCGCCGCGACAGGTCACCGGTGGCGCCGTACAGGACGATCGTCGTCGGGTCGGTCATCCACCCAGCGTCGCAGCCCGCACGATCGGTTGGCCAGCGATCAGCCGACGACGACCTCGACGCGCTGGAACTCCTTGAGCTCGGTGTAGCCGGTGGTGGCCATCGCGCGGCGCAGCGCGCCGACCAGGTTCATGGTGCCGTCGGGGACCCGGGACGGGCCGAACAGGATCTCCTCCATGGTCCCGGTGACGCCGACCTCGACGCGCTCGCCGCGCGGCAGGTCCGCGTGCCAGGCCTCGGCGCCCCAGTGGAACCCGCCGCCCGGCGCGTCCGACGCCCGGGCCAGCGGCGAGCCGACCATCACCGCGTCGGCGCCACAGGCGATCGCCTTGGTCAGGTCGCCCGACCGGCCGACCGAGCCGTCCGCGATCACGTGCACGTACCGCCCGCCGGACTCGTCCATGTAGTCCCGCCGCGCGGCCGCCACATCGGCCACCGCCGACGCCATCGGCACGGCGACCCCGAGCACGGAGCGGGTGGTGTGCGCCGCTCCCCCGCCGAACCCGACCAGCACCCCGGCGGCGCCGGTCCGCATCAGGTGCAGCGCGGCCTGGTGGGTGGCGCAGCCGCCGACGATCACGGGTACGTCGAGGTCGTAGATGAACTGCTTCAGGTTCAGCGGCTCGGCCTGGCCGGACACGTGCTCCGCCGACACCGTCGTACCCCTGATCACGAACAGGTCGACACCGGCGTCAACCACGTGCTTGGCGAACTGCTTGGTCCGCTGCGGCGACAGCGCGCCGGCCACGGTCACGCCGGCGTCGCGGATCTGCTGCACCCGCTGGGAGATGAGCTCCGGATTGATCGGCGCGGCGTAGATCTCCTGCAGCCTGCGCGTCGCCGCCGGTCCGTCGAGCGTGACGATCTCGGCCAGCAGCGACGACGGGTCGTCGTACCGGGTCCACAGGCCCTCGAGGTTGAGCACGCCCAGCCCGCCGGCCTTGCCCAGCGCGATCGCGGTCGCCGGCGACATCACCGAGTCCATCGGCGCCGCCACGATCGGCAGCTCGAACCGGTAGGCGTCGATCTGCCAGGCGACCGAGACCTCCTCCGGGTCCCGGGTGCGCCGCGACGGCACGATCGCGATGTCGTCGAACGCATACGCCCGGCGGCCACGCTTGGCGCGGCCGATCTCGATCTCGTTCATCACGTCAGGTTAGCGGCCCGAGTAGTTGGGTGCTTCGACCGTCATCTGGATGTCGTGCGGGTGTGACTCGGTGAGGCCGGCCGAGGTGATCCGGACGAACCGGCCCTTCTCCTGCAGCTCCGGGATGGTCCGCGAGCCGCAGTAGAACATCGACTGGCGCAGACCGCCGATCAGCTGGTGCGCGACCGCGCCGAGCGGGCCGCGGTACGCGACCTGACCCTCGATGCCCTCGGCGATCAGCTTGTCGTCGCTGCTCACGTCCGCCTGGAAGTAGCGGTCCTTGGAGAACGACTTCTGCAGGCCGCGGGTTTGCATCGCGCCCAGCGAGCCCATCCCGCGGTAGGTCTTGAACTGCTTGCCGTTGATGAACACCAGCTCGCCCGGCGACTCCTCGCACCCGGCCAGCAGCGAGCCGAGCATCACGGTGTCGGCGCCGGCCACGATCGCCTTCGCGATGTCGCCCGAGTACTGCAGGCCGCCGTCGCCGATCACCGGCACGCCGGCCGGCTTGCAGGCCAGCGCGGCGTCGTAGATCGCCGTGACCTGCGGTACGCCGACACCCGCCACCACGCGCGTCGTACAGATCGAGCCGGGACCGAGGCCGACCTTGACGCCGTCGGCGCCGGCGTCGACCAGCGCCTGGGCGCCCTCACGGGTGGCCACGTTGCCGCCGACGACGTCTACGCCGCGGGTGGCCGGATCGGCCTTGAGCCTGCTGATCATCTCGATCTGCGCCTTCGAGTGGCCGTGCGCGGTGTCCACCACGAGCACGTCCACCCCGGCCTCGATCAGCGTCATCGCCCGCTTCCAGGCCTCGCCGAAGAACCCGATCGCGGCGCCGACGACCAGACGGCCGCGGCCGTCCTTGGTCGCGAGCGGGAACTGGTCGCGCTTGACGAAGTCCTTCAGGGTGATCAGCCCGGTGAGCCGGCCGGTCTCGTCGACCAGCGGCAGCTTCTCGATCTTGTGCTGGCGCAGCAGCCCCATCGCGTCGTCGGCGGCGATTCCCTGCGGTCCGGTGACCAGCGGCTGCCGGGTCATCACGTCGCGGACCAGCCGGGAGCGGTCCGGCTCGAAGCGCATGTCACGGTTCGTCACGATGCCGACCAGCACGCCGGCCTCGTCG
>WNGA01016481.1_pt1 | contig 13200 bp, 10 predicted proteins | sample 5400061 | NCBI WGS metagenome assembly WNGA01 (sample SAMN13153366, study PRJNA577476) | soil metagenome | isolation source: 100 cm soil or saprolite under grassland replicate 2 | place: USA:California | collected 2016-06-15
TTGAAGGTGGTATTAGTAAAACGAATTCTTTATTGGTAAAATATTTTTCAGAGGATACCCGCAGGGATTTAATGGGAAGGAAAAAAGATGAAAGTATTATAATAAAGTTGAGCAAGGCTTTTGAAGATAAGGAAAGGGAATTTGTCATGGATGATCTTGGACTGGATAAAAATAATACAGCCGATGCAGATAAGTTCTTTAAGTTGACAATTACTAAAATAGGTTTTGTAGAAAAAGCTGAAATGAATGAAGAACTTTTCGAGGCTGTTTATCCCGGCCGGGGCATTACTTCGGAAGAAGAATTTCGTAATGCGGTAAAGGTTGAAATTGAAAACCATTATAATACCCAAAGCATAAACCAGGTGCATGACCAAATCTATCATCATCTGGTAGATCATACAGAGATGGATTTTCCTGAAAACTTTTTGAAAAGATGGTTAAAAGATGGAAGCGAAAAACCCAAAACTGACGATGAGGCAGAAAAGGAATACCCTTCTTTTGTCAACCAGTTAAAATGGACTTTGATTAGCACTAAATTGCTCAATGATAATAAAATAACTATTGATCCTGAGGAAATAAAAGAATTTGCTATACAGCAAATTAGAGGTTATATGGGAAAGCGTTCACTTGATGAAGCTCCCTGGATGGATGAATATGCAAACCGCATGATGAAGGACCAGAAATTTGTAGAAGAAACTTATATAAGATTACAAACCAATAAACTTTTTACATTGCTGGAGCAACAGGTTCAGGTAACAGAGGAAAATATAAGTGCAGAAGATTTTGCAGAAAAGGTGCATCACCATCATCATTAAGAGCATTCATATTTTACGTTGCAAAAATATTTTTAACCGGGTGAATATGTTCGCCCGGTTATTTGTTTTTTATCTTTAAACTTTCAGCATTGCATACTGTTTTGTAGTTCTGTATAGCATTATTACCTTTAGCTCTTTGATAAAAATTTTTGATAAAGAAGATTCGCAAATATGAAAGAGCTGATAGATCGCCTGACTGCTGAAGGGCTTACTGAAGAGCAGGCTTACAAAGCTATAGAGGTAATAAAGGATTTTGCAAAAGAAAAATTTCCATTCTTTGCCGGTGCTATTAACAAAGTATTTGACAAGTACAATATAAAAGAAGAGGATGATTTTCTTGAATAACTTTAGCAGTCAGCAGTAGGCAATAATAATCGGATTGGGAATTGGAGATTGGGAAGAGCAAGCAGATAACCGAAAACAGGGACTATAAAAACTGCAAACTGGAGACTGAAGACTGGCAACTGTTTTCTGCCCTTTTGTCGCCAAGCTGTAGTTTGCATGGTATTTGGTATAAACCCTGAATGATTTTAGCAAAACATTTATCTCAATTGAAAAATAATAATTATGGACTTTGGAAAGGAATTTGAAAAATATGCTGTAAAGCACAGAGGTATCAGCAGCAATACCCTGCATGGTTATCTGCAACATAATGTTACCAGCCTCACGCCATACATTATTGAAGAGCGTCCGTTGAATGTAGCGAGTATGGATGTATTCAGCCGGCTTATGATGGACCGTATTATTTTTATGGGTGAGCCTATTAATGATTATGTAGCCAATATCGTTACTGCCCAGTTACTTTTTTTAGACAGTACCGATCGTTCCCGCGATATTCAGATGTATATCAACAGCCCGGGTGGAGGTGTATATGCAGGCTTAGGTATTTATGATACCATGCAGTTTGTTACGCCTGAAATCGCAACTATTTGTACAGGTATGGCTGCAAGTATGGGTGCTATTTTAATGTGTGCCGGCGTTAAAGGCAAACGCAGCGCTCTAAAGCATAGCCGTGTTATGTTGCACCAACCCAGTGGTGGCATTGGCGGCCAGGCTACAGATATTGAAATAACTGCCCGTGAAATAAAGAAGACAAAACAGGAACTATACAATATCATTTCTTTTCACACAGGCAAGCCGGTAGAGCAGGTGGCGATTGATTGCGACCGTGATTTCTGGATGACGGCTGAAGAAAGTAAAGAATACGGTTTGGTGGATGAAGTATTGATTAAGAATCCGAAAAAGGAAAAGAAATAATTTTTGTTTATCAGCTTTAGTTCTTTATAGCATCGCCTCTTGTGTCACTCACTTCAACGCTTAGAACTTTATTCATCAATTAAAATATAAAACGTGATGTTTATTGATAACCACAATTGATGATTAACGGGCAAAAGTATAAGAGTGCGACGCAACAGAAGCTGAATAAAGAAATGGAGTTGGGTACATAAAAATTTTAAACATAAAACTTAGAACAAATAATCATGGTACATTCAAAATATATTATACACCCGATGATGGACGATGAAGAAAAAAATGAAAAGGAAGAAAAAGAAGAACAACGAAGTCCCTTTCTTTTGAAAAAAATGGAACAGCTTTTTCTGCAAAAAAGAGCTGTGTATTTATGGGGTGTGGTTGATGATAGAACTGCAAGAGATGTTGTTTCAAAAATGATGTTACTTGATGCCGATAAACCGGGCGAAGAGATAAAATTTTATATAAACAGCCCCGGTGGGATGGTAACAAGTGGCATGGTTATGTATGATACCATTAAGTTAATGAAATCACCGGTGAGCACTATTTGTATGGGTCTTGCGGCAAGCATGGGTTCTATTTTATTAAGCGCCGGTGTGAAAGGCCGTCGTTTTGTTTATCCTCATGCGGAAGTGATGATACATCAGCCAAGCCTTGGAGGTTATTACCAGGCCACTTCTGCGGATATAGAAATACAGGCTGCGCAAATGCGTAAAACAAAAGAAATAGGCGCTAAGATCCTTGCACAGAACTGTGGCAAGACTGTTGACCAGATTATGAAAGATTTTGATCGCGATTACTGGATGGATGCAAATGAAGCGGTCGCCTATGGCATTGTTGACAAGGTGATAGATAAAATATAACATTTTGACAGTTAAATTTCTTCTTTAAAACCACTGTCTGCGGTGGTTTTCTTATTTTTGCAGACTAATATCCTCAAAAACAGGAAAATCGTAATTCTATATGGCAAAACAAACAAATCTCCATTGCTCTTTTTGTGGCCGCAGCCGTGATGAGGTAAAAATACTCATTGCCGGCCAGGAGGGGCATATTTGTGAGAACTGCGTAGAGCATGCCCAGGAAATTATTGTGCAGGAGCTGGAACAAAGGCATGAAGTACAGGCAACACAATACCGCTTTAATATTCGTAAACCCATCGAGATAAAAGAATTTCTTGACCAATATGTAATTGGCCAGGATGATGCAAAAAAAATTTTATCAGTAGCTGTTTATAATCATTACAAACGTATCACCCAAAAACAACAGACCGATGATGTAGAAATTGAAAAGAGTAATATCATTATGGTGGGCGAAACCGGAACAGGTAAAACACTGTTGGCAAAAACAATTGCCCGCTTATTGAATGTTCCCTTTGCCATTGTAGATGCTACCGTTTTTACAGAAGCAGGTTATGTTGGCGAAGATGTGGAAAGCATGCTTACACGTTTATTACAGGTTTGTAACTATGATATAGCTGCGGCAGAGAAAGGAATTGTGTACATCGATGAATTGGATAAAATTGCAAGAAAAGGAGATAATCCATCTATTACACGTGATGTGAGCGGTGAAGGTGTGCAACAAGGTTTGCTCAAAATGCTGGAGGGAACAGAAGTGCTCGTGCCTCCGCAGGGTGGTCGCAAACATCCGGAACAAAAGATGATAAAATTAAACACCAGCAATATTTTATTTATCTGCGGTGGTGCTTTTGATGGAATTGAAAAAATAATTGCTCGTCGTATTAATACCAATGCTATTGGTTTCAATGTAAATAAAAATGAACAGGATGCGCAGCGTCATAACCTGTTGCAATTTATAACTGCACAGGATTTAAAAAGCTTTGGTTTAATTCCGGAGTTGTTGGGTCGTCTGCCAGTGGTTACGCATCTTAGTCCATTGGATGCACAAACACTGCGTTCTATTTTAACAGAACCTAAGAATAGCCTCATTAAACAATATACCCGTTTGTTTGGCTATGAAAACATTGAATTGCATGTGGAAAATGCTGTGCTTGATTTCATGGTACAAAAAGCACTTGAATATAAACTTGGTGCAAGAGGTTTGAGAAGTATTTGCGAACATATTCTTACTGATGCCATGTTTGAATTGCCCGGTTCAGGAATTAAAAAGCTGGATGTAACATTAGACTATGCTGCACAGAAAATAAACAAGAGCAAACTGAACATGTTGAAAGTGGCGTAAAAAGAATCATGTTTTTTTTGATATAGAAAAAAGATTAGGAGAAAAGAGATGAGATAAATTTTCATCTCTTTTTTGTTTTGTAAAAAATGCAAGAATATTTGGCAACCAGCATTTGATTATTATGGCATCGCCTGTTGTGTACCTTAAACGTTCTGAACTGGTAAAGCACAACTCATTCAGAGGATTTTGCCGATAAAAATTTCCTAATAAAAACATTATATCCACAGCTCAACGCTCATAGCTCAAAGCTTTACTTTACCTTTGCCGCCGGCGTTATGAATTTAAGTGCGTTATTAGAGAAGTATCAAAATTCCCCCCGCCTTTTTCAATTGGCGGACAGGTTATCTTTTGTCGATACCCAAAAAATCTTTCTCAAAAATTTACAGGGCAGTAGTGCAGAATTTGTGGTGAGCAGTGTGTTTTTGCTTCCAAACTGCAAAGAGCTAAATCATTTGATTGTATTGAATGATGCTGAAGAAGCCGCCTATTTTCATAATACAATAGAAAATCTCACAAACGCATTAGACCTGTTTTATTTTCCCTCTTCATTTAAAAACAGGAAGAATTTTAAGCTCCTCAACTCATCGCATGTAATGCTGAGGACTGAAGCGCTTACGAAGTTATCTGCAGGAGGAAATAAAAAAATAATTATTACTTATCCGGAAGCTTTATTTGAAAAAGTTGTGTTGCCAAAAACACTTAGCGGCAATATTATCAGTATTAAAACAAATGATACCATTAATCCTGATAGTTTAATGGAGTTGTTTGTGATGTATGGATTTGAGCGCATTGATTTTGTATACGAACCGGGACAGTTTGCATTGCGTGGCGGCATTCTCGATATCTATTCTTTTGGTAATGAAAAACCATACCGTGTTGAATTATTTGGAAATGAAGTTGACAGCATTCGCATATTTGATCCTGAAACACAGTTGAGCGAAAGAAAATTATTACAGGTAAATATTATTCCAAATGTGGAAACACAATTTGAAAGTACTGATAAAGTTTCCCTGCTTGATTTTTTGCCGCAAAATACTATTGTGTGGTTGAAAGACTGGGATGTAATAAAAGAAAAAATAATTGAACAGAACGAAGATTTGGAAGGATTTTTAGCTATGCTAAAAGATGGGCTCACCATGCAGGGTAGCGATGATGACGATGATAACAAAGTTGTGAAGGAAGTAAGCGCCGATGATTTTGTAAATCATGATACCATAGAAAAACAACTGCTATCAAGACACATTGTAGAATTTGGCTACAGTCCGCAACTTTCAAATTTTGAAATTGAATTCACTACAAAAATGCAGCCTGCATTTAACCGGCAATTTGATCTGCTTATCAAAGATTTGAAAGCACATGAAGACACAGGCTACAGCATATATATTTTTGCAGAACAGGCAAAACAGCTAGAAAGATTAAACAGCATTTTTGCAGACCTTAGTACTGAAATTCAGTTTATACCAGTTACTACTTCTATTCATGAAGGATTTATTGATGAAGACCTTAAAATACTATGTTACACAGATCACCAGATATTTCAGCGGTATCATAAGTATCGCGTAAAACAGGCTTACAGCAAGAATAAAGCCCTAACACTTAAAACGCTTCGTGATCTGCAGCCCGGAGATTATGTTACACATATTGATCATGGCGTGGGCACTTACAGTGGTCTTCAAAAAATTGAAGTGAATGGAAAATTGCAGGAGGCAGTAAGAATTATTTACAGAGACAGTGATCTTCTTTACGTTAATATTAATTCACTCCATAAAATTTCAAAGTATACAGGCAAGGAAGGAACCGTTCCAAAAATAAATAAGCTGGGCAGTGATGTTTGGAACAGGTTAAAAGAAAAGACAAAGACAAAAGTAAAAGAGATCGCTTTCGATTTAATAAAATTATATGCACAACGAAAAGCACAACATGGCTTTGCACATTCACCCGATACTTATTTACAAACAGAACTTGAAGCGTCTTTTATTTATGAAGACACACCTGATCAGAGCAAAGCCACTGCCGATGTAAAGAAAGATATGGAAAATCCTGCGCCAATGGATAGATTGGTATGTGGTGACGTAGGTTTTGGAAAAACAGAAGTTGCAATCCGGGCTGCTTTTAAAACCTGTGTGGATGGGAAGCAGGCTGCAATTCTTGTTCCTACTACTATTCTTGCATTTCAGCACTACAAAACTTTTACAGACCGGTTAAAAGATTTTCCTGTTACCATAGATTATATCAATCGTTTTAAATCTCTCAAAGAAAAAAAGGAAACGTTGAAAAAATTGGAAGAGGGTAAGATTGATATCATTATTGGCACGCATGGTTTATTGGGTAAGGAAGTTAAGTTCAAAGAGCTGGGTATTATGATCGTTGATGAGGAACAGAAATTTGGTGTAGCGCATAAAGAGAAATTAAAAACATTAAAAACAAATGTCGATTGTCTTACACTCACAGCCACACCAATTCCACGTACACTTCAGTTTAGTTTGATGGGTGCAAGAGATTTGAGTATAATCAATACACCGCCACCAAATCGCCAGCCTATACAAACAGAAGTGCGTGTATTCAACGATGATTTTATACGCGATGCAATTTATTTTGAAGCTGAAAGAGGAGGTCAGGTTTTCTTTATTCACAACAGGGTACAGGGTTTGCCGGAAATGGCTGCGTTAATACAAAGTTTATGTCCTGATTTAAGTATTGGCTTTGCACATGGCCAGTTAGAAGGTCATGTACTGGAAGAAAGAGTTCTCGATTTTATTGATCGAAAATATGATGTGCTTGTTTGTACCAATATTGTTGAAAGCGGTGTGGATATTCCAAACGTCAACACGATCATCGTAAACAATGCACACCAGTTTGGTTTAAGCGATCTTCACCAGTTGCGCGGAAGAGCTGGCCGAAGCAACAGGAAAGCATTTTGTTATTTATTGTCACCACCGCTTAGCACATTGCCCACTGATTCAAGAAAGCGTTTACAAACACTGGAACAATTCAGTGATTTGGGAAGCGGCTTCCAGATTGCAATGCGTGACCTTGATATACGTGGCGCCGGTAATATGCTGGGTGGTGAGCAAAGTGGTTTTATGGCAGAGATAGGTTTTGAAATGTATCAGAAAATTCTTGATGAAGCTATTCGGGAATTAAAACGTACTGCATTTAAAGATCTGTTCAAAGAAGAGATAAGCAGGCAGGATGATTTTGTGAGTGATTGTACCATTGATACCGATCTTGAAATCCTTATTCCGGATGATTATGTAGAAAGCATTACAGAACGTTTATCACTTTATACAAGACTGGATAATTGTGAAACTGAACAAGACCTTCAGGCTTTTCATACAGAAATGATTGATCGTTTTGGTCCCATGCCAAAATCTGTGGAAGATCTTTTTTCTACTGTCCGCTGCAGACGGCTTGCAGTGGATCTTGGCTTTGAAAAAATGGTTTTGAAAAATGAAACTTTGCGTTTTTATTTTATCAATAAAAATGACTCATCTTATTTTGAATCTGATGTCTTCAAAAGTATACTGCAGTACCTGCAAACTGGTACCAATAAAGCAAGGCTAAAGCAGGTAGCAAAAAACTTCTTGCTTGTGGTTGATGATGTAAAAGACATGAACATGCTGCATCGTTTTCTTAAGCTTATGCATAACGCCGTAGTTAAGAGTAAAGAAAAAGCTTATGCATAATGCTTGCGGAATTGTGCCGCTTTATTTACCTTCACTAAAATTAACCTTGTATGCCTGAGAACACTTTTCTTGGAACCGAAATGCAACCCGATTATATTCCCACAAGCGATGAAAAAACACTGGCTGTCTTATCGCATATTTTAACGCTTGTGGCCCCAATACTTGCGCCTTTAATAATTTATCTCGTAAAAAAGAATGAATCAAGATTCGTGGAGTGGCATGCCAAAGAATCATTGAATTTCCAGATAACAATTGCAATCATTATCATCATTCTTTTCATTTCAATTATCGGCATCCTGTTTGCCTGGATAGTCGGTATCATTTCACTGGTATTAGTGATCGTTGCAACAGTAAGAGCGAGTGAAGGAAAACTATACAGGTACCCTTTCAGTATACGATTGATAAAATAGTTTTTTTTGCCTGCGCAAGAAATTTCCAGTGAATTATCTTTTGAGAGAATCAATACCTAAATCTCCGCCGGCATTTTGACCATGAAAAACCAACAGGTTACTTGTAAGCGTGCTGATAAATGCAGTGTCAGAAATATTTATTCCAATATCAGTTGTATAATACACCAATGTAGAGTCATCGGAAAGTAATTTATAACCCACATTGTCATTAACACCTTCCACATAAGAATAAATACTGTCTGCTGTAAAATTAAAATAGTCAGAAGGCGTACCTGTATATTGAAATCTTCCCGGCCCGTTACTCTGTAAAAGAGTAATTGAAATCAAACTCCATTTGCCTTGAATTAAAAGTTGTTTGTTTGTAGAAGCAGGAGTAGTTTCTTTGTTGCATGAATAAGTTAGCAGAGTAGTTGCAAACAAAATAATAAGGGGTAACAGAGTGATTTTTCTCATCAGTTGCTGTGATTTTTTAGTGCCTCTTAAATCTACACTTCTCACTTCAATAAAATTTTTACCCCCACTTAAAATCAGCTTATAAAGTTGTTTGCCAGAAAAATTCATTGCAAAAAGATAGCATTATTCCTCATTGATTAGAACTTACATACGAGTGAACACAACAAAGAGAAATTATTGTAAACTTAGTTTAATGAAAATTCAAAATAGATAGGAATGTGATCTGATACGGTTCTCGCTTCCTTCAATGAAGAAAAGCTTTTATAAAAAAATACTACTCCTGATTTAATAAAAGTCTCGCTTCCTTCAATGAAGAAAAGCTTTTATAAAAAAATACTACTCCTGATTTAATAAAAGTGTATATTCCTGACCATGAGTACCCACCATTCCTTTTCATGAGGACCCACCATTCCTGGCATGGAGACCCGGCTTGATAACGGTCATATTCAATCATCATTTTAGTGATTGGAAGGTTGTTATTCCTGCATGGAGACCCACTCTTGCCTGCATCATTTTATATCAAAAGCATTTGGGCTACTTCTGCCATTCCTGCATGAAGACCCACCTGTAAGCCTTGATAAGAGAAAAGTAATTGTTCGGCTTTTATACAAGTGTTTTGCCCTTCAAAAAGAAGGGAATTATGTCACAAAAGCCGTTAACAATGGAACAGTTAAAGCAGGTTCTGCAATTAAAAAAAGATGGTGTAGCAATCAGGGAGATCGTACGCCGCACGGGTATAAGCCGCAATGCAATCAAGAGATACCTCAGCCGTCTGGAACCAACAGTCGGTGATCCTCCAGCGGAATTAACCAATAAGCAGTTAGCGGGTAAAGCTTATGACAATGATGTTCTTTTATTTACAACAGGTCGCCAGGATGCATTAATGAAGCACTTTATCTATGCAGAAAAAGAACTTCATAAAACCGGTGTAAACAGGCAAATGTTATGGTTGGAATATAAAGAGCAGCATCCTGATGGCTATACTTACAGCCGGTATTGTTACCACTTCAATATCTTTTTAAAGCACACTGATGTATCTATGCACCTGGAGTATGAAACCGGTGATATGATTATGATAGATTTTGCCGGCAAGAAACTTCGCTATATAAATCCTGATGGCGGAGATCTGATCGATGTTCAGGTATTTGTTGCCATACTTCCTTACAGTGGTCTGATCTTCTGTAAAGCCGTACCCACTCAGCGAACGGCTGATTTTGTAAGCTGCATCAATGCCATGCTTAAATTTTATGGAGCAGTCCCCAAAACCATTTTATGCGATAATCTGAAAACGGCTGTAAAACGTTCCAGTAAGTATGAACCGGTATTTACCGAAGTATGTAATCAACTAAGTGAACATTATCAGACAACCTTTAGTGCTACACGTCCTTACAGTCCGCGTGATAAAGCGATGGTGGAACGTGCCGTAAGCATCGTTTACAGTAATATTTATGCACCATTACGTAATGAGGATTTTTTTAGTTTGGAAGCGCTTCAATATGCTATGCAGGTTCAGCTCGGCAAACTCAATGATAAGCCTTATAAAAATACTGTGTATAGCCGTTTATATTATTATGAGCAATATGAACGTAACACACTAAAGAATTTACCTGAAGAAATATTTACACATAAAAAAATTGTAATGGTAACCGTCCAGCGCAATTATCATATACAGTTAACAGAAGATCACTTGTATTACAGCGTTCCTTACAGCTATGCGGGAAAGAAGGTAAAAGTGCTCTACGATAATAACACTGTTGAAGTATATTATGATTATGATCGTATCGCATTGCACTTCCGCAAGAGCACCGGTAAAGCCTATACCACCCTTAGCGAACACATGCCACCCAATCACCTGCATATGCACCAAATAAAAGGATGGACAAAGGAAGGCTTGCTGCTGCAGGCTGCCAGGGTAGGCCAATATACCCGGCATGCTGCGGAACACATGCTTGATAACAGCATATACATAGAGCAGAATTACAAGGCTTGTTTTGGCATGCTGATGCTTGAAAAAAAATATACAAAACAGCGTCTTGAAGCAGCATGCAGAAGAGCCGCAAACGGTACAAGAATAAATTATACCATGATTAAAAACATACTTGAGAAGGGTCTTGACAAACAACCCTTACTTTTTGATAATAACCCTTTACCTGAACACGACAACATCCGTGGATCCGGGCATTATCAATAATACAGTATCTAACAAAAAAATGAACCGAATAAATTTTAAATCAATAAATCAATAACATGAATACAAATGAAACCCTGCAACAAATGCAGCAATTAAAGTTCCACGGCATGCAAACTTCTTATTCCCTGCAACTGGAATTACCCATCCACCAACAACTCGAAGCACATGAGTTGATAGCGCAACTCATACAAGCGGAGTTATTATCAAGAAACAATGAACGAACCGCCTATTACATCAAATTGGCTAAACTGCGTTTACCCGCGGTAGCAGAACAGGTAGAATGTTCTGTCGCCCGCAACTTCACCAAACAGCAACTGGCAACATTACTCGAAGGACACTATTTAAGGCAAGGTGAAAATATCCTGATCACAGGTGCTACAGGATGCGGTAAAAGTTATCTTGCCTGTGCACTCGGTCACCAGGCATGCATACAAGGATATAGAACCACCTACCTGAACATGAACAGACTCATTGAAAAAATCACACTCGCCAAACTTGATGGGACTTACATCAAATTTTTAAATTATCTGGAAAGACAAACACTCATCATACTTGATGACTTTGGACTGCAATCTTTAAACCAGGATGTAAAGCTCGCCCTGTTGCAAATACTTGAAGACCGATACTCGAAAAGAGCCGTTATCATTACTTCACAATTACCAGTATCCAAGTGGTATGAATATATAAATGAACCAACACTTGCTGATGCTATTATGGACAGAATGACAGCGCATGTACATCGAATTGAATTAAAGGGAGAATCAAGAAGGAAGAAAAAAAATGTATCAGAGAACATAACTTCATAATGTATCTTTAAGTTTATAAAAGCTCTTACAAATACTGCTCTCTCTCAAGGGTGGGTCTTCATCACAGGAATGATGGGTCTACATGGCAGGAATAAACAGATAAGATATTAACTGAATTTTTAATTATTGATTCTATCTGTGTTGAATATTTATAATCAAATTGCTTATCAAGTTTCTTTAAAACTCGTACCTCTTGGCTACCATAATGATAAACGGTATAATTAGTGAGATCTTTGAAAACATTTAGAAATGTAACAAATTTATTTTCTACATTTTCCGGAGTATCGGACCAAAAAGAATAAGTATCTATTCTATTGTTAGAATTTATATGCATTCCTATTAAATAATAAAAGCTTTCATCATTTAAACTTTCAATATCCAGGTAAATTTTTGTTTCTGATTTTGGTAGATGTGGAATTTCAATAATGTATGTTTTCTTTTCTCTTAATGCCAAAGCCTTCAATGCGTATTCTAATCTTACTGGTTTAGGGTTATTCTTTTTTTTCTTTGGTTTGAATGTATAAGAAAATTGATGAATTGTAAAGATTCCTTTATTATTAAGCTTACTTATTTGTTTAGGACTTAATCCTCTAAGCAAACTCAATGAATCCTTTTCCTGCATTATTTTCAAGCAAAAAGCTTGATATTGACAAATTGCACAATGCTTGTTCAAATTTGGCAATATTCCTTCGTTGCCATTTAAAGCGTTGGTTAAATCAGCAAAAACTTTTAGGGCTTCGTTATGGTATTGGTTTAATAATATTTTGCTTTGCCGTTGGTGTTTTCCATAGATTATTATTCCATCATCGATATTGCCAATATTGTTTCTTTTTAATATTATTAATAAAATAGCCAGATAAATTTTATCAATAAGTTGTGGAGTTTCTGATGATATTATTAGATATAGTACCCATTGGGGATTTATTGAATCAAAATCAGTACGCTCTAATAAATGGAAACCTATCTCAAATTCTATATTTTTAATATAAGGTTCAATAAATAGTGAATCTTCATAAGTAATGGAGATTCCATTTAAAACTTGTTTGTCATAAAATTTTCTTGCTTTAATTCTCTTTTCATGAAAAAATGTCTTCTTAGAATCTGTTAATAATTCTTCTTGTAGTTGTTCATAATCACTAATATTTCCTTGGCAATCCTTGCTTATTAGGGATGCTTTATATTTACAGTTTAAAAAGGCATATATGACCTTATTAGTAATCAAGCGGTTTGTTCTCTTGAATTTGCGCGCTAGTCGAGTCACGCAGAGGAGTTTCACCTCTGCGTTCTCACAGAACCGTGCGTGAAAGTCTCCCTTCACACGGCTCTTCCTGTTTTAATCACAAATGTATTCTTACATTATGGATATGCCATTTGCCCGTGTGGAAACAC
>WNGA01022814.1_pt1 | contig 13199 bp, 11 predicted proteins | sample 5400061 | NCBI WGS metagenome assembly WNGA01 (sample SAMN13153366, study PRJNA577476) | soil metagenome | isolation source: 100 cm soil or saprolite under grassland replicate 2 | place: USA:California | collected 2016-06-15
AGGAACTCACGGACGCAATCCACAGCTTCATCGCCGATACCAATGCCAACCCAAAGCCATTTATCTGGACAAAAGACCCTGGCAAGATCATCGCCGCCGTCAAACGAGGGCACCAAGTGTTAGATTCGATCCACTAGCTTGGGCAAAGGCTCGAGCAATATCCCCGCATCCTTACGGCGGCGGCGCCCTCACGCATGCTGCCACGAGCGGGCTGTTGGCCGGCACTGGGCTCCGGCAGGTTGCGGACCGCTCGGTCGGGATAATGGCGGCGTTGCGTCTGGCGCCGCAGTAGGCGGTCAGCAGCAATTCGTCCTCGCCACATTGGACGCTGCAATGCGCCGCATCGCAATTCGCGCGAACAATGCGAATGCCGGAGCCGGACAGACCGGGATCGCCTTTCGGCCCAGGCGGACCGGGCGGCCCCGGATCGCCCTTAGGCCCCTGCGGAGCTTGGCCGCAGCCCACCAGGGCGCCGCCGACCGCCACCGCAATGAGGACCCGCAGCAACCGCATCGTCTCTCTCCGCAAAGCGACAGCATGTCCAGTTTTTCGAATGCGCAAAAGGCCGGCGAGCTCCCGCGGCAAACGTGTAGGCGGCGGCAGCACCCTATCGTATAAGGAGCGGCGAACCGGCTCGGTTATCGCTGGCTGCCCAGCCATTGAGCCGGTCGCGAGGGAAGGCCGAAGGGGGCAAGGAGACAGCAATGTCGACAAAGATGCTGACGGGCTCGTTCGTCGCGCTGATCACGCCGTTCAACAAGGACGGCTCGGTCGACTTCGGTGCATTCCAGACCTTGCTGAAGTTCCAGGAGGAGCACGGCACCTCGGCGGTGCTGATCATGGGTTCGACCGGCGAGACGTCGATGCTCTCCCCGGAAGAAAAAAAGCAGATCATCGTCGAGACCGCGAAGATGAAGACGCCGCGCATGCCGATCTTCTTTGGCTGCACTGGCGACAACACCGAGAGCACCATCGCCAATGTGCGCTTCGCCGCGGCAAACGGCGCCGACGGCGCCATTCTCGCGGCGCCCGCCTATATCTGTGCGCCGGAAATCGACATCGAGCGCTTCTTCCTCGACGTGGCGGATGCAACCGATCTACCGCTCGGCATCTACAACAACCCGCCGCGGGTGAAGAGCGACCTGCATTGGGAGCATCTGCTTCGCATTTTCCGGCATCCCAACTACGTCGTGCACAAGGAATCCACCGCGCGCGTCGGGCAGGTCGCGCAGGTGCTGGCCGCCAAGCCCAAGGTGTCGGTCATGTGCTGCGACAGCCCCAACCTCGGCCTGGTGGTGCCCACCATGTCGCTCGGCGGCCATGGCACCGCCAACATGACCAGCAATATCGCGCCCGCCGAACTCGCGACGATCTCGACCCCGTGGACGAGCTACGTCGAGGCAGAGAATTTCAAGACCACGTACCTTAAACTGCTGCCGCTGCTGCACTTCACCTATTCGGCGATCAACCCCGTGGCGGTGAAATCGCTGATGAAGGCGCTCGGGCTGCCGGCGGGCGATCTGCGCAAGCCGCTCACCAACCTCGACGGCGAAGCGCTCGCCAAAGGCATTCGCATCGTGCAGGAGCTCGGGCTTCGTGCAGGAGCTCGGGCTTGACAAGCAGTACGGCTACAAGGTGGGTCCGATCTCCGCTGTCGCAGCGTGAGTGCCGCCTGTGGCGGAATGACCCGCTGAAATGGACCTCGGAATCCGCGGACGAAGGGCGCTACTGAGCGGCGCGAGCCGCGGTCTGGGGCGGGCCTGCGCCTTCGCGCTGGCGCAAGAAGGCGTCGACATCACCATCGTCGCGCGTCGGCGCGAGGCGCTGGAAAAAACCGGCGCGGAGATTGCGGCGGCGACGGCCGTTAAGGTCACCACGGTTGCCGCCGACATCACCACCGGCGCAGGGCGCTCGGCTGCACTTGCCGCGTGTCCGCAACCCGATATCCTTCTCAACAATGCCGACGGGCCGCTGCCCGGCGATTTCCGCGACTGGTCGCGCGATGACTGGGTCGCTGCGCTCGACGCAATGATGCTCGCCCCCAGCTCGGGCTGTCCAACGGCGCACGCTCCGGGCTCGTAGGCTTCGTCGCTGGTCTGGCGCGGCAGACCGTCGGACACAACGTCACCATAAACAACCTCCTGCCCGGGATCTTCGACAGCGGCGCACAGCGTGCGCACGTCGGCGCACTCGTGGAGGCAAGCGGCAAAACGTTCGAGGCGCTCTGGCGGGAGCGCGCCGAAGCCAATCCCGCCAAACGCTTCGGTCGGCCGGCCGAGCTCGGTGCCTATTGCGCATTTCTCTGCTCGCAACACGCCGGTTTCATCACCGGCCAAAATCTGCTGATCGACGGAGGAAGCTATCCGGGGACATACTGAACCGGGGAAAGGATCATCCCATGAGATTTGCGATTACATCCGCACTCGCGCTGGCGCTCGGCGCGACCATCGCTTCCGCCGCGAGCGCGGAGAATTATCCGTCCCGCACGGTAACCGTGGTAGTGCCGTTTCCGGCCGGCGGGTCGGTCGACGGCGTCGCGCGCATCCTGGTGCAGAAGCTCAACGAAACGGTCGGCCAGCACTTCATCGTCGAGAACCGCGCCGGTGGCGCCTCGGGAAACGTCGGCGCCAATGCCGTCGCCAAGGCCGCGCCCGACGGCTACACCTTGCTGGTGTCGGCCTCGGTGCACGTGATCAATCCGTTCCTCTATAAGAGCGTGCCTTATGACGTCGTGCGCGATTTCACCCCGGTGGCGCTCTTGGCCGAGGGGCCGCTGATCGTCAGCACGACGCCGAGCGTGCCCGCGAACAATCTCAAGGACTTTTTCGCGCTCGTGCGCAAAGATCCGCAGAAATTCACGTTCGGCGCCACGACCATCGGCTCCGCCAGCCATCTCGCCATCGAATTGCTCAAGCTCGATGCCGGCCTCGATACATTGGTGGTGTCCTACAAGGGCACAGCGCCGGCGCTCACCGACCTCATGAGCGGGCAAATCCAGCTGCTCGCCGATCCCATGCTCTCCTCGCTGCCGCTGGCGCAAGGCGGCAAGATCAAGGCGCTCGGTATCACCAGCCTCAAGCGCGCGGCCGCCGCGCCCGAGATTCCCACCGTCGCCGAATCCGGCATGAAGGGCTTCGCATTCGTGTCGTGGTATGGGTTGTGGGGCCCCAAGAACCTGCCCCTCGATATTTCCACCAAGCTGCAGACGGATATCGCCAAGGTGCTGGCACTGCCGGACGTGAAGGCGCGGCTCAACGGAATCGGATTTGATCCGATCGGATCGGGCGGGGAACAGTTCGCCACCTACATCCGCGACGAGATGGCGAAATACGAAAAGATCATCAAGGAGGCCAAAATCAAGGTCGAATGACTCTTGTGGTCGTTCCCACAGACCTATCCTGCGTCATTGCCGGGCTTGACCGGCAATCCATCCTCTTCGATTGCGTCTCAGGACCGGCCGGAGATCGATATCGATAATTTTGGGATCGACCGGTAAAGACGCCGCAGAATCCACGGCAGCGGCATGCTCACAATCGAGACCCTCATTTCTTGCTCAGAAGTTCGCGCAAGGTTTCCTTGCGGTCCGAAGTGATGTCGGCGATCCGCCAGCCCATCCTGAGCTTGACCAAAGCAAGGAAAACCGTGCGCTGCTCGCCCAGACTTTTGAATGAAACCGTCGCGCTCGCCTTGTCGGGCACGATCTCACGGATGGCGATGTCGACGGCGTCGATCTCCCAATCCTGCGCATCCAGGAAGGGATCGGCGCCAAGCTTGCCCACCTCGCCGCGCGCGTCCTTGCGGTCCTTGATGATGAGTGCCGCGAGCTTGGGTTCGAAATAGCGTCGCACGGCTGCGTTGCTGTCGAGCGAAACGCCACGTGCGTCCTTGCCTTTGTAGGCAGCATAGATGCCTTCCACGAACGACTTGGCGGAAGGTTCGGCCGCCCTTACACCAACCACCCCGAGGCCGGTGCAGATGATGCAAACCAGGAGGACCTTGAAGCGCGTGATCATGGTGCGTCCTTCGTTCGACGCCAAATGACGTCTCGGATCGGACTAGCGTATTGTTCGAGCCGTCTCCAGCCCCCATGGGCGCCCGCAAAGGAGAGGATGAGGGATGAGCCAAGAGATCATCTACAGCGTCGAGGAGAGCATCGCGACCATCACGCTCAATCGTCCCGAACGAATGAACGCGCTCACCCACGAGCTTGAAGCCGAGCTGCATCGCACCTTCGACCGGGCGGACGCCGACCGCACGGTGCGCGTGATCATCCTCACCGGCGCCGGACGCGCCTTCTGCGCCGGCTATGACCAGAGCCAAACCGACACCTCCGGCTCCCGGCACACCGATCCGAGAGGCAAGTCGCTCGCAGATTTCATCGAGTTCTGGCAGCGCACCGATGCTGACCGCGTCGCGCTATGGACGCACATGTGGCGGCTGGGAAAACCGGTCATCGCGGCGGTCAACGGCTGGGCCATGGGCGGAGGCTTTTGGTACCAACTCGCCGCCGACATCACCATCGCCTCCGATCAGGCGGTGTTCGCGCAGCCCGAGGTCCGTCATATCTCGAACACGACCTTTCTCTTCGGCGCGCTGTGCGGTTGGAAGGCCGCCAACCGTTGGGGGCTCACCGGCGACCATTTCGATGCGCAGGAGGCGCTGCGCATCGGCTTGGTCAACGAGGTGGTCCCGCACGATCAGCTCATGGACGCGACGCGCGCGCTTGCCAAACGCATCGCGCTGGTGCCGGAGCCGTCGGTACGGCTCAACAAGGCCATCACAATGATGGGCATGCAGGCCGCCGGCATCTATTCCGGCCTTCTGCTCGAAGGCGCGCTTGGCGCGCTCGCGCACTCGTCTCACAACGAGTTTCGCGAGAAGCTTCTCGACATGCGCGACGGACCGTTTCAGCCCGAGCCCATGGGGCCGCGCTCGGCGAAAGCACGACAGAAGAAAAACGGGTGATCGCGCGTGACCCGCCCCGGCTCGTTGAGCGCGTCGCTTCGCCTCCAGCGAGGCAAAGCGTGAGCGAAAGCAAATCCATCGGCCGCTCCGTCAGGCGGCTCGAGGATCGTCCGCTGCTCACGGGCAAGGGCCGCTTCGTCGCCGATCTTGCCTTTCCCGGCATGCTCGAGGCGGCATTCGTGCGTAGCCCACACGCCCACGCCGCGATCCGCGGCATCGACGCCGCGGCCGCGCGTGCCTGCGAGAGCGTCCACGCGGTATTGACGCTCGCCGATCTTACGCCGCTCCTCGCGCAGGAACGGCTGCCGCTACAGTTTCGCACGGCGAACCTCCCGAGCGACATCACGCCGTTTCCGCTTGCCAAGGACGAGGTCGCCTTCGTCGGCGAGGCGGTGGCGGTGGTGATCGCGCGGACGCGCTACATTGCCGAAGACGCCGCGGCGCTGGTTGCCGTCGATTACGAGCCGCTGCCCGCAGTCTCCGATTGCCGCCACGCGCTCGCGCCGCAAGCGCCGAGTGCCCACCGGTCCCGCCAGAGCAATCTCCTGATCGAATTCCAACAGTCCTATGGCGACGCCGCGGATGCCTTCGCGCGCGCGCCGCGGCGCGTCAACGTCAATCTCAAGCAGCACCGCGGCGGCGCGCACTCGATCGAGGGACGCGGCGCGGTCGCCGTCTACGACGCCAACGAGGACCGGCTGACGCTCTGGTCGTCGACGCAGCTCGCCCACGAGGTGCGCGGCTTTCTCATGACCATGCTGCGCCTCGATGAAAACCAGCTGCGGGTCGTGGCGCCGGACGTCGGCGGCGGCTTCGGCGCCAAGTTCGTGATGTATCCGGAGGAGGTGACGCTCGCCGCCGCATGCCTCCTGTTGCGGCGGCCGATCAAATGGATCGAGGACCGGCGCGAGCATTTTCTCGCCGCCATCCAGGAGCGCGACCAGCATTGGGATCTCGAGGTCGCCTTCGACCATGAGGGACGCCTGCTCGCCGTGCGCGGGGAGATGATCCACGACGAAGGCGCCTATACGCCGCAGGGCATCAATCTTCCCTACAATGCATCGACGGCGCTGCCCGGGCCCTACATGCTGCCGGCCTTTGCGCTCAACGTGCGTGTCGCCGAGACCAACAAGGTCGCCAGCATGCCGGTGCGCGGCGCGGGCTATCCGGAAGGCGCCTTCGCGATGGAACGGCTGCTCGACCGCATGGCCGACGAGCTTCACCTCGACCGCGCCGAAGTCCGCCGCCGCAATCTCGTGCCGCCGGAAAAGATGCCCTATGTGTTTCCGCTCAAGACGCGCGCCGGCTCTCCGATCACTCTCGATAGCGGCGACTTTCCGAGCTATCAGCGCGCCGCACTCGAGGCGATCGACTATGCCGGATTTCCCGAGCGCCAGCGGCGCGCGCGGGAGAGCGGCCGCTATCTCGGGATCGGCATCGGCAACGGTATCAAGGGCACGGGCCGCGGCCCGTTCGAGTCCGGCATCGTGCGCATCGGACGATCCGGTCGCGTTTCCGTCTACACCGGCGCGATGCCCATGGGGCAAGGCATCAAGACCGCGCTCGCGCAAATCTGCGCCGAGCAGTTCGGCATCGCGCCGGGCGACGTCAGCGTGGTTGCCGGCGATACCGCTGTCATTCCCCATGGCCAGGGCGGCTTCGCCAGCCGGCAGACCGTGACTGCGGGTTCCGCGGTGCATCTCGCCGCCGCGAAGGTGCGGCAAAAGGCGCTCGAAGTTGCAGCCCACCTCCTGGAGGTAGGCGTGACCGATCTCGAAGTGCGCGACGGCCGGATCGAGATTGCCGGCGCGCCGGGCAGCGGCCTTTCGCTGCGCGAGATCGCCGAAGCGCTATCCGGTGTGCCCGGCTACGCCATGCCCGGTCAATTCGAGCCGGGGCTCGAGAACATGCAGAGCTTCCTGCCGAGCGCGCTCACCTATGGCGGAGGATGCCATGCCGTCGAGGTGGAGGTGGATATCGAGACCTGCGGCGTGCGCATTCTGCGCTATGTCATAGTCAACGACAGCGGCCGGATCATCAATCCAATGATCGTTGAAGGACAGCTCGTCGGCGGTGCCGCGCACGCCATCGGCAACGCGCTCTACGAGTGGATGGGCTACGACGATGCGGCGCAGCCGCTGACCACGACGTTTGCCGACTATCTCATCCCGACCGCCACCGAGGTGCCGAAGATCGAGGTGACATTCGCCGAATTTCCCTCCCCCCTTAATCCGCTTGGCGTCAAAGGCGTGGGCGAATCCGGCTGCGTGCCGGCCGCAGGCGCGATCGTCTCGGCGATCGAGAACGCGCTTGCCTCTTTCGGCGTGCGCATTACGGAATATCCGGTCACGCCGGCGCGGCTATTCGCGTTGCTGGCAGGCCGCCAAAAGAAGCAGCAGTAACGTGACGGTGGACAGGACGAGCGTCTGCTCCGACAGACCCCGGCCATCGGTTTACGATGGAGGCGACAATGGCGCTGCAGATTCGACCGAACTGCGAATATTGCGACAAGGATTTGCCGCCAAATGCAACGGACGCCCGCATCTGTTCATACGAGTGCACATTCTGTGCGGACTGCGTTGAAACCAAGCTGCATAATGTCTGTCCAAACTGTGGTGGCGGCTTTGCGGCGAGGCCAATTCGTCCGGCAACGGAGTGGCGTCCGGGACTCTCAGTTGCGAAGCGGCCGCCCTCGAGCACCAGAGTGCACTTGTCATATGGTCACCAAGAGATCGCGGCCCATACCCTTCGGATCAAAGATATTCCGCCCGAACATCGCTGAGTGCATCGCTTGACCGAAGCGCAGCGCGCCGCATCGAAGCGTTATTCGGGCATCCCGGCTTTGCGCAATCCTTCTTGGACCCGTGCGAACAGCTGCCGGTAGGTCGCACTGGTGAGCGAAAGAGGAACCGGAGCCTGCGTGCGGAACGTCGACACTCTCGTCCCGGGCCGCCTTTCCAAGTACGCGGTGAGTGCCGCGCGAGCTTCTTCTGAGCGGCCGAGGAGCGCGTAGGCTACCGCCAGAAAAGCGTGCGGTGAGATGTTCTTGGGATTAGCATCGAGCGCGTTGATCAGCGCGCGGATGGCTTCCTCATCGCGCCCGCGAAGGATAAAAGCGTGGCCACGGCCGTCCAGCCAGGTCCACCGTCCCGGGTCGCGGGGGCCGATGCGATCCGCCTTGGCGAACCAATCAAGGGCCTGTTCCGGCTTGCCGAGATATAAGGTCGACAAACCGATCTCCTTGTAGGCCCACGGCTCACCAGGATTTTCCAAGATGACCGCTTCGGCCGCGAAGATGCCGTCATCAAATCTGCCCTGCGCGCGCCGCAGCGCCGCGTTGGCCTTCAAAGCCATCAGGTGACGTGGCTCGACTGCGAGCGCGTGATTGAGCAGCTGCTCCGCCGTGCCAAGTCGCTCGTCCCCGCCGGTTTCGTAGTAGCCGTTGAGGAATTCGAAAACGAGCGTCGTGGCGACGCCAGCCAGACCATCGACGCTGGACGGCTGGACCTTGAGCGCCTGCTCGAACAAACCACGAGCCTCTATCATCGTTGCCGCTGATGACGGCAGGTTGAGCACCGCCTTGCCGCGCATGACGAGGTCGATGAGTTCGGCGGTGTCCGGCCTTTCGCGCCAGCTTCGCCGCGCTTCGATGTTGACGACCTGCAAGCCGATTGCGCGTGACACTCGGGCAACTATTTCATCTTGAACCTGCAGAATGCTCTTCAGTTCGGCATCGAAACGTTCGGCCCACAGCTGGCTTGCTTCTTTGGTTTCGACCAGCCGGGTATTGACGCGCACGCGTTCATCCTCGAGGGCGACGCTACCCTCGAGCAGATAACGTACCTCCAGCTCGCGGCCGATTTCCCGCGCGTCCATCCCCCGGCCCTTGTAGGTGAATGCGGTATCACGGGAGACGATGGAGATCCCGGGGAGTGCGTGCGCAAGATCGCTGATGAGACTGTCGGTAATTCCGTCGGCTAAGTAGTCCCGCTTGGAATCGCCGCTGAGATTGGCGAACGGAAGGACTGCGATGGATGGAGCCACCCCCTTGAGCCGCTCGGCCGAGGACGGAACCTCGCTTGCCACAGCAACGCGGTCTTTGACGTGCGGCATGGATGGTGACGACAAGCAGCCACCATGCGGCGGCAGTGGTCAATGAAGCGACGACAAGCGCCGCGACGGTGATGAGCAGGGTTCGTGTAGCCCGCGGCCCATTCGACGCTGCCGCTTTCGTTTCGGCGGCAGGAGCGGCATCAAGCTCAGCTTGCAGCATCGGGACTTCATCGGCGGCTCCCGATACGCGATCGGCAACCACTGGCCGGGTGGCCACGGCCGCGGCGAGACCATGCGCAAGGTATCCCTGGTCCGCATCGCGGCTAACGTGGACGAACGAGAGAGTCGCAACTGAGGCTTGGTCGGACACCGGCAGCGATTCGGGACCTGGCACGAGCTTTCCTGTCTCATGCACCGGGCCTTCCAGGGTAATAACTCCTGTTTCGATCGCATTAGCGACGGCCACAGAGCTATCGCCCTCGACGTCACCGACGAAACGAAATCCGCGCTTGTGCAGCGTGCGAATGAAGCTTTGGTCGTTGCCGCTATCGCCGAGCGCGCGCCGGGCCGCGCTGATCCGGGAGCTCAGCGTCGCCTCCGATACGATGCGTCCCTGCCAAACCGCTTCGAAGAGTTCGTCCTTGCTCACGATTCGATCGCGGTTGCGAATGAGGTGCATCAGCAGATCGAACACCTGCGGCTCGACGTGAACGATCGCGCCGGCGCGCCGCAACTCTTGGCGTGCAAGATCGATTTCGAAATCGGCGAACCGGAAATTCAAAGCGCCCCTCGATGCTTAAGCCGGACTCCTGTCGCTCCCGCGCGACCATTTTGTCAAATAGTCGCCGGCTATCGAAACGGTTGCACGGTACCGCTTGAGAAAACCTTTAGGGAATCTCCAGAGAGAATCCAAGCAGATTCAAGGCGGGCTGAAGCTCTAGGTCAAGCTTGTCATCCGATCCGCGGCTAAGCATCCGGTCACGCGCTAACGCGCCCCATCCGAGTCTGTTCACGACTCGAGCCCCGTTCACAGCCAACGCGCATCTGCGCCGCGGCCAAATTCTCGAAAGGACGACGATCATGGCTATCAAGGCCACGTTTTTCCCAGGCGCCGGGTTGCTGTCGGAGACTGGCGACGATGTCGATAACACCATCGTGACGAGCCGCGACGCGGCTGGACAAATTCTCGTGAACGGCGGCACGGTACCCGTCAGCGGAGGCACGGCGACCGTCGCCAACACCGCGACGATCCAGGTGTTCGGCAAGGGCGGCAACGACACCATCACGCTCGACGAATCCAATGGCGCGCTGCCCGCCGCCCAGCTGTTCGGCGGCGCGGGCAACGACGTGCTGACCGGCGGCTCGGGCGCGGATCAGCTGTTCGGCGGCGCGGGCAACGACACCCTGTTCGGCAAAGGCGGCAACGACCTGCTGTTCGGCGGCGCCGGCAATGACGTGCTGACCGGCGGCGATGGCGACGACCAGGTGTTCGGCGAAGCCGGCAACGACCGCATGATCTGGAATCCGGGCGATGACAGCGATCTCTTCGAAGGCGGCGACGGCACTGACACCGCCGAGGTCAACGGCGGCAACGGCGGCGAAACGTTCACCATTACGGCCAACGGCACGCGTGTGCGTTTCGATCGCGTCAACCCCGCTCCCTTTTTCCTCGACATCGACACCACCGAGAATCTCGTCGTCAATGCTAATGGCGGCGACGACGTCATCACCGCCGGGAACGGCCTCGCCGATCTCGTCAAACTCACGATCGACGGCGGCGCAGGCAACGATACGATCACCGGCGGCGACGGCAACGACACGCTGCTCGGCGGCGACGGCAATGACGTCATCACGGGCGGCCGCGGCAGCGATACGGCGCAACTCGGCGCGGGTGACGACACGTTCGTCTGGAACCCGGGTGACGCAAGCGACGTCGTCGACGGTCAGGACGGCACCGACACGCTGCTTTTCAACGGCGCCAACATCGCCGAGACCATGAGCATCTCTGCCAATCACGGCAAGGTGAGCTTGGTGCGCGACATCGCCAACATCACCATGGACCTCGACAACATCGAGCACATCCAGGTCAACGCCCTGGACGGCGCCGACAAAATCACCGTCAACGACCTCACTGGCAGCGATGTGACCCAGGTGACGCTCGATCTGGGCGCGAACGACGGTGCGGTCGATCAGGTGACCGTCAACGGGACCAGCGCCAGCGATCAGATCAATGTCGTCGCCACGGCGACTGGCGTGGCGGTGATCGGGTTGCCGGCCCAGGTCAACATCGACCACCCAGAAGCCGGCGACCTTCTGACGGTCAGCGGCGGCAACGGCAATGACACGATCAATGCGTCTTCCCTGGCGGCGGATGTCATCGGTCTCGCCATCGACGGTGGCGGCGGTAACGACACCATCATCGGAAGTCAGGGCGCCGATCGCTTGCTCGGCGGCGACGGCAGCGACACCGTGGTCGGCGGCCGCGGCAACGACACGGCCCTGCTCGGCAACGGCAACGACACGTTCATCTGGAATCCTGGCGACGGCAGCGACGTCGTCGAGGGCCAAGCCGGCACCGATACGCTGGTGTTCAACGGCGCCAACATCGCGGAAAACATGGATATTTCGGCCAATGGTCAGCGGGTGCGCCTCACCCGCGACGTCGGCACCATCACCATGGACCTCGACGGTATCGAGAACATCCAGGTCAACGCCCTGGGCAACCCCGACACCATTCCCGACACCATCACGGTCAACGATCTCACCGGCACCGACGTCAAGCAGGTCTCGCTCGATCTGTCGGGCACGGTGGGAAGCGGCCAGGGTGACGGGGCGGCGGACCAGGTGATCGTCAACGGCACCGCCGGCGACGACGCCGTCACCGTTGCCAGCAGCGGCGCGGACGTCGTGGTCAAGGGATTGGCGGCGAAGGTGACGCTCGCCGGGACCGAGGGCGCCCGACCGAGGGCGCCCTCGACTCGCTCACGGTCAACGGCTTGGCCGGCAATGACACTATTGATGCCTCCGGACTCAAGGCCGGCCAGGTCAATCTCACCATCAACGGCGGCGCCGGGGATGACAAGATCACCGGCAGCCAAGGCGACGACACCGTCACCGGCGGTCAAGGCCACGACACGGCCCTGCTCGGGGCGGGCGACGACACGTTCGTCTGGAACCCGGGCGATGCGAGCGACACGGTGAATGGACAGGCGGGCGTCGACACCCTCGTGTTCAACGGCGCCATCATCGACGAGGACATCGACATCTCGGCCAACGGCGGGCACGCCCGCCTCACCCGCGACATCGCCACCGTCACGATGGATCTCGACAACGTCGAGACCATCGCCGTCAACGCCAAGGGCGGCGCGGACACCATCACGGTCAGCGACCTGTCCGCGACCGACGTCGACAAGGTCAACATCGACCTTGGCGGCGCCGACGGTGCGAGCGACACGGTCGTCCTCAACGCGACCAACGGTGACGACGCGATCACGATCGTGAACAACAACGGCGTGGTCACGGTGTCAGGTCTCGGCGAGGACATCACGATCTCCAACTTCGAGGCGGGCGATCGCATCGTGATCAACGGCCTCGGCGGCGACGACGTCATCACCGCGAATGGACCGACCGGCATGCTGCTCACCGCCAATGGCGACGACGGCGACGACATCCTGATCGGCAGCGTCGGCAACGACACCCTCGCCGGCGGCGCAGGAGACGACGTGCTGATCGGCGGCGGCGGGATCGACGTCCTCGACGGCGGACCGGGCAACAACGTCGTGCTCAACGCCGCCACCCCGCAAGCGGAGACCGCCGCCTTGCTCGGCCAGTTCATGGCGTCGAGCTTCGTCACTGCCGGCGATGGCCACGCTCCGACGCCGATCGCCGACTCGGCGTCGAGCCAGCCGCCGTTGCTGACGCAGCCGCACGCGTGAACGCGACCTAGCCCCGGAGAGCGCAGGTGAGCACTGAAACCAACGGCGCTCGACCGGCCGATCCGGGGCTCGAAGCCCTCGTGACGCTGCTGCACTTCCAGGGCGTCGCAGCTGATCGCGGGCAGCTCAGGCACCGCCTGGGAACCGACAAGATCGGCGCAGCGGAGATGCTCCGCTGCGCCAAGGATCTCGGGCTCAAGGCCCGAGCCTACCGCACCGACTGGTCGCGGCTTGCCAAGACGCCCC
>WNGA01026247.1_pt1 | contig 13198 bp, 10 predicted proteins | sample 5400061 | NCBI WGS metagenome assembly WNGA01 (sample SAMN13153366, study PRJNA577476) | soil metagenome | isolation source: 100 cm soil or saprolite under grassland replicate 2 | place: USA:California | collected 2016-06-15
GCTACTCCCTGAACTTTTGCGATTACTTCTTCGGCAATGTTTTTTGGCGCCTGCTCGTATCGCTCAAAATGCATAGTCGAGGTGGCGCGGCCCTGAGTCGCCGATCGCAAGTCAGTCGTATAACCAAACATCTCCGAAAGAGGCACAAACGCTGTAATAACCTGGGCGCCGCCGACGCGTGGCTCCATACTCTCAATCTTCCCGCGCCGCGAATTCAAATCGCCATTGACCGCGCCGGTGTAGTCGTTAGGGGTAACAACTTCCACACGCATGATCGGCTCGAGCAACACCGGTTTGGCTTTCCGCAACGCATCCTGGAATGCCAACGAACCCGCGATGTGAAACGAACGCTCGTCGGAATCCACTTCGTGATAGGAACCAAACACCAGGCGCACCCTTACGTCGACCATTTCATAGCCCGCAAGGAAGCCGCGCTCCATCGCGTCCTTGATTCCCTGCTCCACAGGCTTGATGTACTCGCGCGGTATCGCGCCGCCAGTAATCTTGTTTTCGAAAACAAAACCTTCGCCCGGCGCGGGCTCGATCTCAATTTCGACGTGGCCAAACTGGCCGCGACCACCAGTCTGTTTCTTGTAGATTTCCTTACCGGGGGCGGCCTGAGTAATCGTCTCGCGGTAAGCAACCTGCGGCTTGCCCACATTCGCTTCCACGCCAAATTCGCGCTTCATGCGATCGACAATGATCTCGAGATGAAGCTCACCCATGCCGGCAATAATTGTTTGCCCGGTTTCATGATCGGTTGAGACCGTAAAAGAGGGATCCTCCTGGGCTAGCCGGTTCAACGCCAAACCAAGCTTGTCCTGATCCTGTCTCGTCTTTGGTTCCACGGCGACCCGGATAACAGGCGCCGGAAACTCCATTCTCTCAAGAATGATCGGCTTGTTGTCGTCGCAGACCGTGTCGCCAGTTGTAACTTGCTTCATTCCGCCGATGGCAATAATCTCGCCCGCGCTCGCATCGCCGATGTCTTCGCGCTTGTTGGCGTGCATGCGCATCAAGCGACCGACGCGCTCTTTCGTGTCTTTGATTGGGTTGTAAGCGTAGGAACCCGCTTTGATCGTGCCGCTGTAAATTCGCACGAAAGACAGTTGGCCGAGATGCTTGTCGGCCATTATCTTGAAAACAAGACCAGCGAATGGCGCGTTGGCGTCCGCTGGGCGACTTTCAAGTTGTCCGGTTTTCGGATTGACGCCTTCCACGGGCGGAACATCGAGCGGCGATGGTAGGTAATCAACAACCGCGTCCAGCAGCGTCTGCACACCCTTATTCTTGAACGCCGATCCGGTAACCACCGGAACGATTCTCAATTCCAGCGTTCCCTTACGAAGAGCCCTTCTGATCTCCGCCTCGTTAATCTGCTCGCCTTCGATGTACTTGTGCATCAACCCATCGTCGACTGTGGCAACCGCTTCGATCAGCTTTTCATGAGCACTCGCGGCCGCGTCTTTCAGATCGTCCGGTATGTCGATAGTTTCGTATTCCGCGCCTTTACTCTCATCGTTCCAGATTAGCCCCTTCATCGCGATCACATCGACGACGCCTTTGAACTGATCTTCAATGCCGATAGGAATTTGAATGGCGACTGGATTTGCGCCCAAACGAGTTATGATGGATTCAAAGGAGCGATCAAACGAAGCGCCTGCTCGATCGAGTTTGTTGATGAAGCAAATGCGCGGCACGCCATATTTATCGGCTTGCCGCCAGACTGTTTCCGACTGTGGCTCAACACCGGCAACGCCATCGAATACGGCTACCGCGCCGTCGAGCACGCGCAATGAACGCTCAACTTCCATGGTGAAGTCGACGTGGCCCGGAGTGTCGATGATATTGATGCGATGGTCGACGCCGTTACGCTCCCAGAAACAGGTCGTCGCCGCGCTGGTAATTGCCCGTGTAATAAAGGACACGTTCAGTCGTGGTGGTCTTACCAGCATCGATGTGGGCCATGATGCCGATATTCCTGGTCAGATTTAGATCTTGCTTGGCCATAAGAACTGTGAATGGTGAATCGTAAATGGTGAATAGAAGGTGTCCGGTTTGCCAGTCTCTATTTACGATTTACCATTTACTGCTTTTTACTATTTACCCTTTACCATTTACCGCTTTTAAAACTTGTAATGCGCAAACGCCTTGTTAGCGTCCGCCATGCGATGCGTGTCTTCCTTCTTCTTCACCGAATTGCCGCGATTGTTTGCTGCGTCGAGAATCTCACTGGCGAGCCGATCAATCATCGTCTTTTCGCCGCGTCCGCGCGCATAAGACACAATCCAACGGATTGCCAGGGCGCCGCGCCTTTCCTGGTGGACCTCGATTGGCACCTGATAAGTTGAACCGCCGACGCGCCGCGATTTAACTTCGACAGTCGGTTTCACGTTATCGATGGCGCGCTTGAAAACCTTCAGCGGCTCTTCGCCGGTCTTATCGCCGATCTGATGCATTGCGCTGTAAAAGATGATCTCCGCCACCGACTTCTTGCCGCCCCACATGACGCCATTAATGAACTTCGTCACCAGCGGACTGTTATAAATCGGATCGGGAAGTACTTCTCGTCTCTCTGCAACTCTTCTTCTTGGCATATCGATCAGGTTCCAGGTATCTGGTCTCAGGTGTCAGCTTTGATTGCTACGGCTGCTGGCACCGGGCACGTCTTCAAGTTATTTTCCTGCCGCCTTGGGCCGCTTGGCGCCATACTTCGAGCGCCCCTGTTTGCGATCGGTAACTCCCACCGAATCGAGGGTGCCGCGAATAACGTGGTAGCGCACGCCGGGTAAATCCTTAACACGACCGCCGCGAATCAAAACGATCGAGTGTTCCTGCAGGTTATGACCTACGCCGGGAATGTAGGTCGTGACCTCGATTCCATTAGTCAGTCGAACTCGTGCCACCTTGCGCAACGCCGAGTTTGGCTTCTTGGGTGTTTGCGTATAGACAGCTGATTTATTGTGGGCACGTTTTCTTTCCTTGTTCTTACTGTGATCGCTACCGCTCGCGATTCTGACCGAACTTCTGTATTCAGCGCGCAAAAAGGCGTTGCCTGCCTCTTTCCGGAACCTGTGGGCTAAACCCACCCGGGATAACCTCGCGGTAATCCCGCTTTGTCCGGCAGTCAGCGCAGGCGAGCTGCCCTGTTGAAATAATTTCTGTCAGGGATGTTCTGACTTCGCGATTAGGCGGGTGTGGATTGTGGCTTCCCTTGAGCCGACTTTTCTGTAGCGTCGCATTTAGGTCGAGAAGGCCCGTGAGCCTTTCACGCGTGCCTGCGCGGGGTGTTGGCAAATGTTTGGCGACAAATGCCGACGCGACAGGACAACTTACGCCACAATAATTGTCAAACCGACCCCTTTCATTACCGGTCGGGCAACGCCTCCACACCGACAGAACCAACCAAGCGTTGCATTGTTGACTTCAGACTGTAGGTCCGAAACGAGAAACTATAAGGATCAGGGCTTAAAGTGTCAAGCGCACGTGTAGCACAGGAAAAACGTTCCCTCCAGCGACCGCTTATTTTCCAGGCTCGCAACCCTCGGAATTGGATTCGAATACGGAGCCAGCCGTCAATTAACTAAAAAGCCGTCTTCAGCAAATACCAGATTCCCCAACCGATGCCTGCCAATAGTAGAACGAGAAATACCGCGATCGCAGCGACCATTAACTTGAATTTCTTGTATCGATTCTTGTCGGGCGGCGCTAACGAGCCCTGTGGAAAATATGGTGGTGGGGTGTATGTTGCCATTTGCTCTTGATCACTCCTTATTAATTCAATTTACTGCCTAAGCTCTTCCAAACCATCGCGCCTTCCTTAGGCCGAGCTACTGTGCGGGTACTGCCACCTTACGGGCAGGTTTCGACTTTGAATTCGAGTTTGATTTTGAATTAGAGTTCGACTTTGAAGCGCCCGGTGATGTATTTGATTGCGGTGAATCGCCATTCGCATTTTTGAGTTCTTCTTCTTTCTCTTTCTTCAATAGATCTTCCTGATGTTTCTTACCGGCCTTGATCCGTTGTATACCCTCGCGCGCTTCTTCGAGTGCATCTTCCGCGCGATAGTTTTCCGGATCGAGCTCTACCGACTTGGAAAAGGCGGCTGCTGCTTCATCGTATTGCGCCAATCTTGTTAGCGCCGTTCCCAAGTCGTAGAACATATCAGCGTCGTCATCCTTAAGATGGGTTGCCTGCCTATATTCCCTCACGGCTTCGCTATAAAGGTGGAGACCGGCATAAGCCTGCCCCAGATTATAATACGCCTCCGCATCTTTGCTGTTTGCCTCCAGATACTTCTTGTACTTCTCGACAGCCTTCTTGTAGGCGCCCTCAGCTTCCTGTTCCTTTCCGATCGCGTCGTATGCCAGACCAAGTCGAAAATGCCCCTCTGCTAGTTCCGGGTCCAATTTGATCACCTTTTGAAACGCCTCGACTGCCTTTTCATCCTGATCGGTGCGGTAGAACTCTTTACCCTGGTCGAGGTGAACTCGCGCCTCTGATCGATCTTCCTCGATCGTGTGATTGCCTTCGGCTGAGGCATTAGCATTTGCGTTCACTGACTTCTTCCGTGAACAACCGGCTTGACCAAGCACGAGCGAAAGCATAACGACGACTGTGAATTCCAACCGCGACTTCATTTCGGTTACCAGGCTTTGACTCAGCTAGATGTTCGGGCGACCACTTATCTACTTGAATTCGCAGGATGAGTCAAACCGCTCGCAGAGTGAGGCAGGTCAAGTGGTTATCAGTTCCGAGCGAGAACAGAAGCCGAGAAAAATATGGCCCATTTCGGCATGGTTTCCGTGCCAACAGTTTTGGAAAGTTCGCGCTATTCCCTCTATTTTCCTATCAACTGCTACTTCCGGAGAAGGGACCCGTCGGCCAATAGACCTGGGCATCGGAGACTCCAGGAAATGAGAATGACCGCAAAAGGAGTGGAAATGTTGAGACACGATCGCTGCCTAATTAGACTATTCCTGCCAATTGCCCTTTTGGGTTTATTTGCCTGTGCTACTGTCGCCTCCGCTCAAAAAGTAAGGGCAGAATCCCGCAGCTTTACTCAGCCAAAACTTAGTCTCTCGGCGGAACCGCGGGTGATAACCGTGTGCGAGGGTGCCGGATCGGCGATGGTGCATTTGAATGCGCAGGTCACCTCCAATTCTCCGATCCGTTATCACTGGACTGCCAACGCCGGCCGTATTGAGGGTGATGGTTCAACAGTCTCCTGGGATCTTTCCGGCCTCCAACCTGGTTACTACAGAGCTTACGTCGACGTCGATTGCGGTAGCGGCGACGAAGCCTGCCAGCTATTTTCATCCACTGCTGTCCTTGTGAATCGCTGCCCACCACCGCCGCCGACCTGTCCAAACGTGACCATCGAATGTCCTGACAGAGTTGTGCTAAGCGAGCCACTCACCTTCAGATCCAGCGTTAAGGGCGGCTCTCCGAACGTGGTGCAGACTTACAATTGGATCATATCCGCCGGCCGAATCATCGATGGCCAGGGAACGGGTACCATTCACGTGGACACCATAGGACTAGCTGGTCAGACCGTAACCGCAACGCTTTCAATGGGTGGATACAATCTCGATTGTTCCGCCACTTGCACCGTCCAGTTTCCGGTACCGGTACAGTGCAGGAAGTTTGATGAATTTCCGTCCATCGCTTATAACGACGAAAAGGCTCGCCTGGATAACTACGCAATCGAATTGCAGAACGATCCGACCGCGATCGCTTACGTCATTGTCTATCCGGGCCAACGCGGAGGTCCGGGTGACGTGCAAAAACGCACGACCCGAATCGTCGACTACGTGGTAAATTCGAGAGGCATCAATGGGCAACGGATTGTGACCCTGGTTGGACCATCTCGAGACGACCTGTTAGTGGAACTTTGGCTTTGTCCTCAGGGCGCCAACCCTCCCGGTATGGCTCCATAAATTAGTGACTTCTAATCGCATTTTAGACTGGCGGGAGCGATCAACTCCCGCCGGTCTTTTGCTTTATTGCCACCGAAATCAATAAGGAACTAATTCAGGACCTGATGTTCTACCCAGGATTCGGATCGTAGAGGTGAAGTCGAATCTGTAGGCTCGGGAATTATGTGATTGTCCTCTGTTCAAGAGCATGGCGCACACCATAGTTGCGCCGCTGAAAAACCCACCAGGACTGAACACCGACTAGTTATCGAACAGATCACGCCGGCTCTTCACGAACAATCTCAGTCGGCTTCTTGTCTTCACGCAATCCCTGGAAAGATGGATGCCGGATCGAACCATCAGCAGTCCACTCAGTGAACTCTACTTCCGCGACTAACTGGGGCTTGGCCCAATGAGCATCACGCAGTCCTGGATCCTTTGGCTTCACCGCAAAAGGCATCACCGGCTGTGAAATGCGATCCAGTTTCTTTTGCAGGTCAAGGCGTTGCTGAATGCTAAATCCGGTGCCTACGCGACCGGAATAAAGAAGCTTGACTTTGTCGTAGACTCCCAGGATCAGCGATCCAAAACCCGGAAAGCCTTTCTTTGAAGGAGTGTACCCGGCGATTACAAATTCCTGGCGCTTGATGCATTTTGTTTTCAGCCAGTTTCGATTCCGTGTTGACTCATACGGCGAATCCGCGAGCTTGGAAACAATTCCTTCGATGCCGTGTTCGCAAGCTTGCTTGAAAAACTTCACGCCGTTTCCTTCAACGTGATCGCTGTAACGCAGCGGCCCTTTGGGCTTCGCTGGAGCCAGCAACTGTTCGAGCACCAGCTTGCGTTCTCTGAGCGGCCCTCTAAATAGATCAGGTCAAAAACCTCAAAAACGAAGGCCGGCGCCTTGCCACCACGTCCCATCGACTGCTGCAGCCTTTGGAAGCTGCTGCGGCCTGCAGCATCGACGACGACTACTTCACCGTCAAGGATGGCCGTGGTTGCTGGAAATGTTTTCAAGGTCTGGGCAAGATTTAGAAACTTGTCGGTCCAATCTTTGCCGTTGCGACTCCAGAACCGGGCTTTGCCATGGTCTATGTGGCAAATCATGCGATAGCCATCAAACTTAAGTTCATGAAACCACTCGTCACCATTAGGCGGTTCTTTAACCAGCGTTGCGAGTTGAGGCGCAATAAACTCGGGCATTGGAGTTTTGCGTGCGCCTGGTAGATTTTTAAGTTGGGCCGCTCTTATTTGAGCCAAACTAGATCCTCGCTTCTAAACAGAGATATGAACAATGTGGGGGAGCAATACCCAACTTCGACTTCACGGCACTGTGATTGCTGAGACAGTGGCTGAATGCGATTCAACCAGCTTTCGTATGCTCCGGAAACAGACACTCCCCGCCGTTCTTGTACCGGAAAACTACAGGCAACGCTAAGCAGCAAGTTGCTCAATCGGAACGGGCTCCGTGCCTCTCTTCCGATTAGGGCGGGCGAATAAGGATAGCCGGAGGAGGCAAATATGTTGAAGCTAAAAAAGACTTTTTTCGCGGTTCTTTCTTTGATCCTCATAATCGCCTCGCCCCTTCCCGGTTTGACGCACGACCCAGCCGGCCGAGCGCAGGACACATCCGTTAAAGATGACAAGAATAAAAAAACTTATAGCGGGACCCCGGTTCTGTGGCGCGAGCCTACCGACATTGAGACACGCAATCTTTTGTTGGGGGCGGGTGGCGACGCGATGAAGCCCAATCTCAGCAGCGTCACTTTTATCGAGGAGAAGTCGGGAGGATACTCCACAAAGTTTCGTGTTCGCGACGGAGCCGGTCACGAATGGATTGCCAAACTTGGCAAAGAAGCACAATCCGATACGGCGGCAAATCGTTTACTGTGGGCCGTCGGCTACGAACCGGAGATCGCGTATCTCGTGCCCCGCCTGACGATTACCGGCAAAGGAACGTTTGACAACGTGCGACTTGAGGCGCGGCCGAAAGATGTTAAGCGAATTGGTATCTGGAAGTGGGATGACAATCCCTTCAAAGGCTCACGGCAACTTCAGGGACTGAAAATCGTGATGGCTCTGATCAATAACTGGGATATGAAAGACGAAAACAATCAGATTCTGGCGACTCGCGGAGAAACAACGGGCGGCGAATTGCGCTACATTGTCAGCGATCTCGGCGGATCTTTCGGTAAGACTGGCGGCTTTATTTCTCGCAGCCGCAACAAACCGTCCGACTATGTCAAGGCCGAATTCATTAAGTCGGTTAAAGGCGAACGCATCGATCTTAACTACAGCGGAAAGAACCAGAAACTTTTCGACGATCTTACTGTCCAGGATGCAAAATGGATAGCCGGCTATTTGGGTCGACTGAGCGAGCAACAAATTAAGGACGCGTTTCGGGCTGCCAACTATGCCCCAGAGGATGTCGAGCAATTGGCGCAGGCAGTTCGCGAGCGAATCGACGCTCTTACGAAGATCTCAACGAATGTCGCCGCTAATTGATACCGTTTTAAGTCTTGAACGAAAGCACTAAAACCGAGGAGCATCGCGAGCCAATCCTGGCAACGATGCTCCTTTCGTCTCACTCTTGCTACAATTCGTGCCGCCCATCTTTTGTCAGGATCCATGACTCAGCCCGCAAACAACTCAGAAATTGCGGCGGCCTACAATGAGTGGGCCGAAACTTACGATGTGGTTGAGAATCGTACGCGGGATTTGGCCAACGAAGTCCTAAAGCGTGCCGATCTGAATTTCGACGTCGGCAAGGTCATCGAAGTCGGCTGCGGCACGGGTCGCAACGCCGAGTGGCTATCGCAGCTCGCCGCCGGTCCTCGCGAAATTGTGGCCCTGGATTTCTCTGAAGAAATGCTCGCGCGTGCAAGAGAACGCGTGCGCGATCCGCGGGTACATTTTATCCAGCATGATGTTCGCACTACATGGCCAGTCTCAGATGCTGCGGCGGACGTCATCGTGGCTATGTTGATTCTCGAGCACGTCGAATACCTGCAACCGTTTTTTGCGGAGGCTGCCCGGACACTTAGGGTCGGCGGCGAGCTATTCATGTGCGAATTACATCCGATGCGTCAACTTTTGGGAGGGCAAGCCCAGTTTACCAGCATACAAACAGGCGAGCAGAAGCGTGTGCCTGCATTTCTCCACCATACATCGGAATACGTGCATGCGGCGTTGTCATGTGCATTTGAACTGCTTCAGCTGGGAGAATGGCACGACGCGGATGCGCCTCGTAGCGATTTTCCGCGGCTACTCTCCCTTCACTTCCGGCAACGGAGGTCGGCGACGGAAGCTGGGATCTAAATTTCCCTCTTCCTGGGCGCTGGCCAAAAGTTACTCGCCAAAGATGGAATTGAGGAAATCTTTTGTACCGGTCGGGCCAGTAAGCTCCAGCCAGATTGGACCATCGACCGGTTCCAGACGCAGTTGGAATCGCAGAAACGAGCAACACTCCCGCTCAACTGTAATTAGTTGGGTCAAAGTTGCGAGCCAGGGTGAATCCGATGGAAAGCGATAAGCATAGCCATCCGTAAGGTCCTTCGTCTCCAACACACCATTCTTGACCGTCTTCAATAAGCCCGCGCGGCGCTGCTGAAATTCAGCGTCAGTCAGTTTGCAGGCAATTGGTAATTCAGTGTGTTCCATTCTCCAGTTTGTTTCGCGCTGAGCCGTAAGTTTTCTCCAGGAACTCATGATAAGCAAAAAGACCGCCGTGAACTAACCCACGTCGATCTTTTTACAGGACAGTCCTGCGTGTCCTCGTGTTTTCGGAGCGCTGCTAGTTGCAGAAGCGAAATAAGGACAGACCGGAAAGTCTGTCCCTCCTCCGGTATTATTATTCGATTACTTCCTCCACATCGCCGTCACCGGCAGCCGCAACGAGGGGCTCGCGCACCGGAGGCGCCACGATATCGTGGCCGCCAACGATGTCCGGAAAATCATCCAGCTCTCGTTCGCGTGCCTGATCGATTGTTTCGTCGCGCGCGATCTCGACGTTGCGGTAATACTCCATGCCTGTTCCGGCCGGAATCAACCTCCCCATGATGACGTTTTCTTTGAGGCCGCGCAGATAATCGATGCGACCCGAAATGGCTGCCTCGGTTAGCACGCGCGTTGTTTCCTGGAACGACGCAGCAGAGATAAACGAATCAGTGGAAAGCGAAGCCTTGGTGATACCAAGCAACAGCGGCTCAGCCTGCGCCACCTCGCCATCCTCGGCGTTGACTCGTTCGTTTTCGTCAGTGAAGCGGAAACGATCCACCTGTTCCTCGAGGAGGAAATCAGTGTCGCCAACTTCCTTGATTTTCACCCAGCGCAGCATTTGCCGCACGATGACTTCTATGTGCTTGTCGTTGATGTTCACACCTTGCAGGCGATAGACCTCCTGGATTTCGTTCACCAGGTATTCCTGCAAACGTTGCATTCCGAGCACACGCAGGATGTCGTGCGGGTTAAGCGGACCGTCCATCAACGCTTCGCCTGCGCGGACACGATCGCCCTCCTGAACGTTGATGTGCGTACCGCGAGGAATGTCATACTCGCGCTCTTCCCCATCGTCGCCGGTAATGATTAGCTTGCGTTTACCCTTGGCAATCGGCCCCAAAGTAACGGTGCCGTCAATCTCAGACATGACCGCCGTTTCCGCCGGTCGACGCGCTTCAAACAGCTCAACCACGCGCGGTAAACCGCCGGTGATGTCTTTGGTTTTCGTCGTTTCACGCGGAATCTTGGCAATGATGTCGCCGGGCTCTACGTTCTCGCCGTCGACCACCATCAGATTCGCGCGCACCGGCATCTGGTAAGTCTTCAGCACCTTATTACCAGCACTGCGAACTTCCAGACGAGGCTGCTTCTTCTCGTCGGGCGAGTCCTTAACCACCATGCGCGACTGCCCGGTTACCTCGTCGACCTCTTCGTCAAAGGTCACGCCTTCTTTCAGGTCCTGATATTTAACGTGGCCGGCGACTTCCGTCAGGATCGCGAAGGTAAATGGATCCCACGTGGCCAACAATTGATCCTGCGTAACCCGCGCGCCGTCTTCCACCAGAATGTGCGCGCCATACACGATCTGATAACGCGCCGCCTCGCGACCACGATCGTCAATGATCGTCAGAGAACCGTTGCGGTTCATGGCGATGCGCTCGCCCTTGCGGCTCTTGACCGTTTGCAGGTCAAGATACTTAATCGTTCCATCCTGACGCGCTTCGTGTTTCGACGACTCTTCCAGACGCGCTGTACCACCGATGTGGAACGTACGCATCGTAAGCTGCGTACCGGGCTCGCCAATCGACTGCGCGGCAATAACGCCAACGGCTTCGCCGATCTCTACCGGCCTTCCAGTAGCCAGGTTGCGCCCGTAACACTTGATGCAACAGCCGCGGCGCGACTCGCAGGTCAACACTGAACGAATACGCACGCGCTGCACGCCGGAACGCTGAATTTCTGATGAAAGATCTTCGTCGATCTCAGCATTGGCGTCGACTATCACGCGGCCTTCAACCGGATCGATAACGTCTTCCAGCGCGATGCGACCGACGATGCGATCCCGCAATGACTCGATCTCCTCGCCGCCCTCAACAATAGCGCTGGCGGAGATGCCGCGCAGTGTGCCGCAGTCAGGCTCGCTGATGATCACGTCCTGAGCGACGTCGACGAGACGACGCGTCAGATAACCGGAGTCGGCAGTCTTAAGCGCCGTATCAGCGAGGCCTTTACGCGCACCGTGGGTGGAGATGAAATACTGCAACACGTCCAGGCCTTCGCGGAAGTTTGCCTTGATAGGCGTCTCGATGATTTCGCCCGAGGGCTTGGCCATCAGACCGCGCATGCCCGCCAACTGGCGAATCTGCTGCGCACTGCCACGCGCTCCGGAATCGCTCATGACGAGAATTGGGTTCAGTTCGCCTGAAGACTTCTCGCGTTCGTCCATAGCCTTGAACATTTCCTTGGCGACTTTGTCAGTCACCTCAGACCAGATGGCGATCACCTTGTTGTAACGCTCACCGCTGGTGATGACGCCATCGAGATATTGCTGTTCAACCGCGATGACATCCTTTTCAGCCTTATCAACCAAAGGCTTCTTGGCATCAGGCGTTACCAGATCGTCGATACCGATGGAAATGCCGGCCTTGGTGGCGTAAAGGAAGCCGAGGTTTTTCAGATCGTCAAGCATCTTCACCGTCATCTCATGGCCGAGACGAATGTGTGAATAGTTGACGAGCGATTGCAGTCCCTTCTTCTTGAGCGTGCCGTTGAAGAAAGGCAGGCCCGGTGGAATCGAATCGTTAAAGATGACTCGACCGACCGTCGTGTCGATAACGCGACGCACATCCTCCTGCACAGCGGCGCGAAGAATATCCTGCGGATCGTGCTCCTGTGTAAGATCGATCAAGTCTCCCTGAATGCGAAGCTTGATCGGTGTCTGCGTAGTTACCTCTTTTGCGTCCAACGCCAGCAGCACTTCCTCGAGCGAAGCAAAAACTCTTCCCTCGCCTTTGGCGCCGGCTTTGTCACGCGTCAAATAGTAAATACCCAGCACGATGTCCTGCGAAGGCACGGCGATTGGCTGGCCGCTGGCGGGACTGAGAATGTTGTTGCTCGAAAGCATCAACACAGCAGCTTCAATTTGCGCCTCGGGTGAAAGCGGAATGTGTACGGCCATCTGGTCGCCATCGAAGTCTGCATTGAATGCAGTACAGACGAGCGGGTGAATTTTGATGGCCTTGCCTTCAACCAACACCGGCTCAAAGGCCTGGATACCCAGACGGTGAAGAGTTGGAGCGCGGTTCAAAAGCACAGGATGCTCGCGAATCACTTCCTCGAGAATGTCCCAGACGACAGGTTCCTGGCGCTCAACCATTTCGCGCGCCTGCTTGATCGTGGCCGCGTGGCCCTGCTTCTCGAGTTGGTTGTAGATGAACGGCTTGAACAGCTCGAGCGCCATCTTCTTCGGCAACCCACACTGGTGCAGCTTCAACTCCGGACCAACAACGATCACCGAACGTCCGGAATAGTCAACGCGCTTGCCCAACAGATTCTGACGAAAACGTCCCTGTTTACCCTTGAGCGTTCCGCTCAACGATTTGAGCGGACGGTTATTCACGCCGCGCAACACGCGGCCGCGGCGACCGTTATCAAACAACGCGTCGACCGCTTCCTGGAGCATGCGCTTTTCATTGCGCACGATCACTTCCGGAGCACGCAGCTCCATCAGCTTCTTCAAGCGGTTGTTGCGATTGATAACGCGCCGGTAGAGATCGTTGAGA
>WNGA01011186.1_pt1 | contig 13193 bp, 13 predicted proteins | sample 5400061 | NCBI WGS metagenome assembly WNGA01 (sample SAMN13153366, study PRJNA577476) | soil metagenome | isolation source: 100 cm soil or saprolite under grassland replicate 2 | place: USA:California | collected 2016-06-15
GCGAAGCCCTGGACCCAGGCGCACCGGCGCTGGCTCGACACGCTGCAGCTCGAGCTGCCAGCTCTGAATGCGACCCTGAGTGATTATCTGGAGGAAGTCGATCATGGCGCCGCGCGCGTGCGCCGGCTCGAGGAGGCGCTCGATACGGCGATTGCCGCTGCTCCCCAGGCGCTCCGCGCCATCATCGGCGCGCTGCAATGTCTGCGCGGTATTCGCCAAATCAGCGCCGCGACGATCGTCAGTGAGGTCGGCCCGCTGTCGCGCTTCCCCCATCCGCGCCAATTCATGGGCTACAGCGGCACCGTGCCGAGCGAGCATTCGAGCGGCGCCAGTGTCCAGCGGGGCGCGATCACCAAAACCGGCAACGCGCATGTGCGCCGCATCCTCATCGAGGCCGCGTGGGCGTATCGCTTTCCCCCCAAGTGCACCAGCGCCTTGCGGACCCGACAACGCGGACAGCCGGAGGCGGTCATCGAGATTGCGTGGAAGGCGCAGCATCGTCTGAGTAGCCGCTATCGTCGCCTCCTCGCACGCGGTAAACCAACGCCACACGTCATCACGGCCGTCGGTCGTGAGCTCGCCGGGTTTATCTGGGCCATCGGCGTCGTGGCCGAGCGAACGACCACGGCAGTCGCAGTAGCCTGAACCTGAGGCGTGGCGGTCGCGGGCACGGTAATGGAGAATCCTCGGTCGCCCTAGGCGATCAGGCTTCGGCCGAACTCGCGTCAGCTAGTCCGAGGCAGCTCCCGACGGCTCATGACCATGCGGCGCTCTCGAGCGACCCGCGGATAACAGAGTGATCCACCGTCGCAGCTGCCCCGACCGCCCCCCTCGGGGATCGAAGATGACTTGACGGGTCATTCCATAACAGGGCGTTTTTGCGGCATTGAGGGGCGTGCGTGTGGTGCCAAGATTTCATTAAGTTGTGAGCTTGTCCGCCGGGCGCCCGTAGCTCAGGTGGATAGAGCAGCAGCCTTCTAAGCGAATCGCCGTCGCTGATCGAGCGACGGCGATTTGTTTTTGAGCACATTCGCGCGCGCTGGATGCCGGTCCACCGACGGCGGCGACGACTCATCGGGCACAGCCCTGGGAACAGTCCGACACCAGCCCGCGCGGAGTGCAGACGTCTGCAAACCCGTCTGGCTCGGCGAAGGAATTTCCTACTTGCGCGCCCGTGGGGATTTATTACTTTAGCGCCCAGGCAGTAAAAGGTAGAATCGTCTAGGGCACCAAAAGCCTCGCGTCCGGATTTCACGACATCAGGCACTCGGACCCCAGGGGGGCCATCCCGCTGAAAAGCGGGTGGCCCCCTTCTCGTTTTTTCAAGGAGGCGGCATGGCGAAGGAGTACACGGTCGAGCAAGGAGCCAAGCTCCTCGGCCTCAATTACGACCGCACGATTTATTTGATCAGGTCTGGTGCACTCCGCGCGGAGCGACGCGACCGCGAGCTGCGAATCCCGGCCAGCGCGATCGAGCAATTCCGAGCATCACGCGCGGCCCGCGCGCCCGATGGCATCCACGGCGCGCCGGTCATCGCCGAGGAGCTGCTGGATTTCGCTATTCTCGTTGGGCACTTCAATCAGGCGAAAATCGACAGCGAGATTGTCTTGCAGTCGCTCCGTGACGCGGCCGCCCAGGCTCGGACCGCCGGCAACGCGCTGCGGGCCGAGACTGCTGAGGATCTCGCGCGCCAGCTGCCCCTGGGAGTGTTTTCGTGGGACGGCCGTAAGTGGACCGTCGCGTATCCGCCCCACGCTTTCTCGGCCCCCGGCCCGAGGCCAGGCGCATGACGACCGCCGCGCTCGACCAGCACCTGGTGGTGCGACAGCTGCCCACGCTCTATCGCGAAGGCACGATCGAGGCGCGTGCGGAGGTCGATGCACGGGCGGACAAGAAAAAGGCGCCGCTCGAAATGACGCTGAGCTCCGAGGCAGAAGTCGTCCGTTACGGGTGGTTCGGCGAACGCTGGGTCGAGATCCTCGATCACTCGGCCGAAGCGGTCGTCATGGACTACGCGCGCGATGGGCTGCCGCTCCTGCTCAACCACGACGTCGACCAGCAGGTCGGATCGATCGGAGATTTGCGAATTCGCAGCGGTCGTCTCCGCGGGGACATGCAATTCTCGCAAGGCGCGCGCGGTCAGGAGATCGAGCAGGACGTGCGCGACAGGATCCGGAAGAACGCGAGCATCGGGTACCGCGTGCTTGATCTCGTGCTCGAGCGGTCCGACAAGGAGACCGGGATCGATTATTACCGCGTGACGAAGTGGGTGCCGTTGGAAGGCTCAATCGTAGGGGTGCCGGCCGATATCTCGGTCGGTGTCGGGCGAAGCGTCGAACCGGAGGCGCTCTGGTCCGTGAATGTTCGATCCGTTTCACCATCGGCCCTCGGGGGCCATGGAGGTCACATGTCAGGGACGACCGCCGCGGCCGAGGGTTCGGCCGATACGGCACTGGAAATTACCCGGCTCGCGCGCGAGCACGGGTTCATGAGCGAGGTTCCGGAATGGCTCGAGCGCCACACGTCGCTCGAGCAGGTGAAGACCGAGATCATCACCAAGCTCAAGAAGCGGATGGCGACGCAGGACACCACACCGCGCGCGATCGTGGACCTGTCGCCGGCCGAGGCCTCGCGGTTCAACTACGCGCGCGCGATCCTGGGCAACTGCGATCAGCCTGGCGTCGACAGTGGCTTCGAGCGGGAGGTCGCGACGGAGATCCGCAAGAAGTTGCCGAGCGATTACAAAGGGCACGGCGGGATCCTGTTGCCGACGATGCTGCGGGCGCCCGCTGAGGAAGACTTTGTCCGCGCGGCGATCGCGCGCGAACGGGATCCGCTGGCGCGGGCGATGATGGTGCGCGCAGGCCTCGACTCGATCACATCGACGAAAGGCTCGGAGCTCAAGTTCACGCAGGCCGGGGATTTCATCCCGATGCTGCGGAACAAGCTCAAGGTTGCGCTGCTGGGTGCGCAGCTACTCTCCGGCCTCGCCGGGCCGGTGTCGTTCCCCAAGCAGACGAACGCCGCGAGCGGCTCGTGGGTGGTGGAAAACCCGGGCGCGGACGTCGCTGACTCCAACTTGTTGCTCACCACGGTCACGCTGTCGCTGAAGACCTACATGGCGTCGACGTCGTTCTCGCGGCAGCTGCTCGTCTCGGCGCTCTCGGCGAGTGTCGACGCCGAGCAGATGGTCCGCGAGGACCTGGTGAACATCGCGCGCCTCGCGATCGATCTCGCCGCGATCAACGGGTCGGGTGCGGCCAACCAGCCGCGCGGGATCCTCAACACGTCGGGTGTGGGCCTCGTCGCGATCGGCACCAACGGCGGCGCGCCGCTCTGGGACCATCTCGTGGACAGCTTGACGGCCACTTCGGCCGCGAACGCCGACACGGATCGGCTTGGCTTCCTCACCACGCCCGGGATCCGCGGCAGGCTGTTGAAGACTCCCAAACTCACGGGGACGACGTCAGGCCTGACGGTCTGGGGGGATGGGCCGACGCCCTTGATCGGTTACCCGGCCGAGGTCTCTAACCAGGTGCCGTCGACGCTCACGAAGGGCACGTCGACGGATTGTCACGCGATCATCTTCGGCGCGTGGCCGTCCTGCATCATCGGCGAGTGGGGCGCGCTCGAGCTGGTCGTGGATCCGTACCGGCTCAAAAAGCAGGCGATGATCGAGGTCACTTTGTATGTGACCGCCGACGTCGCGCTGCGGTGGCCCGAGGCGTTCACCAAGATCGTGGACGCACGGACGGTCTAATCGAATCGCCCGGTCGGGCTTGGGGCTCGATCGGGGCATAGGCCGTGGAGAGAGCGGTTGCTGGGTCAGGGGGCTCGTCACCTCCCGCCAGCGTAAAGGAAGGCGCTCCCCTTCCGCTCTTCCCACGCGCTTTCTCTGGCAAATGTGTGACGCCGTGACGGGAGAAAGCCGATGGCACCTCGGGTCGAATTAATATTCGCCGGCGCCGATGAGGGCGCGACCGCGACCGCGATCAGCGCCAAAGAGGCCGTCGATGGGCTGGCCGCGAGCGCGGCGCAGGCCGACGAGACGATCTCCAAATGGACGGGCACCGCGGCCGTCGAGTTCCAGCGCCTCGATAGCGTGACGCAGCAGCTCAGCGCCGACTACGCCGCTGGCCTGGTGACTCAGCAGGAATGGACGGACGGTCTCGAGGCCGCGCGCGCTCAGGCGATCGCACTGCGACAGGCCACCGGCGATCTCTCGAACAAAGAGCTGCGCGGTTTTACCGGCGTCCTAAGCAAGACTGCTGACGCCTCGAGCGGCGCGTCGTTCCACATGAATGGGCTGCGCAATGCGACGCGCGCGCTGGCCCAACAGGCCGCCGGCGTGCAAGGCCCGGTCGGCGGCTTCATCCAGCAGCTGCTGATGATGGGGGGCGGATCTGAGCTCGTGATCGGCGTCGCGGCCACGGTCGGGATCCTCGCGCTCGCGATCAAGGCGCTCGCCAGCGAAGCGATGAAGGCGGACCAGGCGCAGCGTGACGCGATCAAGAGCCTGCTGCAGCTGCGCGAAGCGAGTCGCAGTGACGAGGCCAAGCAGGCCGACCTGGTTGCGGCCGCGCGCGAGAAGCTCACTACGATCAATCGGGATCTGGCAGCGGCCGAGGAAGATCTCGCCGCGATTCGTCGCGGCGACAGTGGCCACGATGAGCTCACCGTCGAGGAGGAGGTCAATCGACTCATCGAAGAGCGGCAGCACACCATGGAGGCGATCAGCGCGCCGCAACACGCGCAAGCCGCTCGCGAGCGCACCGCGCATGAGAAGGCGTACAAGGACGCCGTCGACGAGGCCAATCAGTCGCTCGCCGTCACGGCGATCCGACTCGCCGCGGCCGGCGACTACTACGGAAAGAACGTCTGGACGCAGAACCAGCTGAACGAGGCGCTCCTGCGTCAGCAGCTGGCGCACAAGGGACTGACGGCTGCAGAGATCGACCACCTGGTCCAGCTCGAGCGCGAGGCAACAAAGAACAAGCAAGAGATCGCCGACCTGCAGGCGATCGCGCGCTTGATGCTAGAGATCACCGGTCTGCGCCTCAACCTGCGCGCTAGCGATCTCCAGACAGCGGAGGAGGGTGGCAGGCAAGATCCCGGACTCCGGCGGGGGATCGTGCGCGATGTCGCGCGGCCTGCGACCCCGCCGGCGAAATCTGCGGGTCCGGGCACGGTCGACACCGAGCAGCTCGGGCAGTCCGAGGAGCTCGCGCTCCGGATGGCTGACTCCTTCGGCCTATCGATCGACATGGTCGACGATCTCAAGCACAGTATCGATGACCTGGCCAACACGAGCGTCGCGGCGCTCGGCGATGCGTTCGAGCACGTTTTCGCGGCGATCATCGAGGGCGGCCGCGTATCCGGTGCCGAAATGATGGCTGGCTTGCTCGGCGCGATCTCGAAAGCGGCGATCCACGAGAGCGCGTTCTACTTTGCGCGCGGCCTGGCGGCGCTCGCCGGCGCGACGTTCCCGGTGCCCAATCCCAAGAACGCGGTCTCGGCCGGCCAGTACTTCCAGGCCGCCGGGATCATGGCCGCGATCGGCGTCGGCACGGGCCTGGCCGCCGGCGCGGTCGGCGGGGGCGGCGGCGGCTCGAGCAACCTCGGTTCGGATCGAGTGCGCGAGGACCGTCGCACGGTGAGTGCGCTCAAGGGCAGCGGCACAATCGTCATCAAGGGGAAGTGGCGCCCTGGCGATCCGGAGTTCGTCCAGGACGTGGCCGACGCGGTGCAGGAAATGATCGACAAGCGCGTCACAGACATCGAGTTCGTGGTGGAGGACTAGCGTGGCCCTGCCACAGAAGTTCATCGATGGCTTGCAGCCCGAGTCGCATGGGATCGGGATCAACATGATCCCGGGCACTCCGTCGACCTTCCAGGTCGAGCTGCAGCGCGCGCCCGACAATGGGGGCGGCAGCCCCGGCGCCTTCGCGACGATCGCGCACCTCGGGCCCCTGCCCGCGGCCGCGGTCTACGTGGATCTTCTGCCGAACGATGGAGCCTACCGTCACTATCGCTGGCGGCACATCGCCCCAGGCTACGATCCGAGCGCCAACTGGAGCGCCGTCGCCCGTGGGATACCGACGCGAGTCGAAGGCGCGGCGGCCGCCGGCGGATTGATCTCGATCTATCCGATCGTGCGCAGCAAGCCCATGTCGGACGGGAAGTACGCGCTTAAGGCCAGCGATACCGTCGGCAAAGAAACCGACGATGATTTGTTCATCGCCACTGCCAAAACGGTCAAGGTCGGAACCGTCGCGAGCCCGTCGAGCATCACCAAAACGCTGCGGATCCACCACGCCGAGTTCGTCCCGGCGGACCAGACGAGCGCCTGGCACTACGGCAACCTGCAGGTCCAGCCGGGCAACCTCAACTTCCAGAGCTTCTGGGCGCCGGTCGTCCTGCCGCCGGGCGTGACGGTGACCAGGCTGCGCATGCGCGCCTATCGGCAGACGACGGGCAAGATCGCGGAGGCCACGCTCTGGAAGGTCGTGAGCGACGCGACCTCGTCACTCGTGACGATCACCCACAACACCACGGGCTGGCAGACCAAAGAGGGCAGCTTGTCGCAACTCGTCGGCGGCGAGGCCTACACGATCGAGCTCAGCCTGTCCGCCCAGGGCGCCGGCGCTGGCGTGGACGCCCGCCTGCAGTACGTCGAACTCGAGTACACCATGCCGGACTACTCCAAGGGGGTGTGACGATGCTGGACCGAACCGAACTGCTCGAAACGCTCGAGACGATCACCGCGGCCCGGCGCGAGGCCGTCGCCGAGCTCGACGATGCGCGCGCCGCGCAGCTGGCGGCGACCGAGCCGCCCACCGACGAGCAACTCATGCAGACGCTCGGCGCCCTGATGCGCCAACTCGACATCGCGGCCCGCGAGCTCGCGGATGCGATCCGGACGCTGGACCAGCGGGACCGCGTGCTCGCCCGGGCCCCTGTGGGTCCTACCCATCCAATCTCGTCGAGGGTCGCGGCAGCCCCGAGGTTTCGCTAGTGACAGACATTTCCAAGTGCGTTGCCGCCGCCGTGAATGGAGCGCCGGCGTGATGAGCAAAACGAAAGCGCGCGCGAGGAGGCTTCCGCCCGACGTCACTGGAGTCAGCGGGTCGGCGGTCAGTGCAACCGGCATGGCGATTCGCTTGGGCCTGACCGACACGTCGCCGGTAGGCGCCACAGAGCTTTACCCGCTTTTCGATCTCATCCCAGGAGAAACCCGACCGGCGCGCGGCGAGATGTGCGAAGGCCTTCCGATATTCGCCTGGGCGAGCGAGCAGCTCGCCGCCAAGTGCGTCGGCGTAGCCGACCGCACGGTCCGCGACTGGGCCAGCCGGCGCGGGCTGCCGCATCGCAAGACGTCGACCGCTCGTCAGTATCCGATTCCGCATCTCACGATCTGGGCCATCGAGTACAGGATTGCGAGCAAACGGGAAAATCGCGACGAGCTGAGCTTCACGATGGCGCTCGCTCGCAATCGGCTTCGCAGGGCCGAGGACGACGAGCGTGCTGCAGGCCTCAGCTGATGAACGATCGGCCGCCCAAGCTGCCGGCCACCGCGGTGAACGTGGTTTGGGCCTCGAGGCTTCTGAACCTCAGCCAGAAGATCGTTTGGTATCAGGACTGGTGCCTCGACCAGGGCGGTCCGGATGGCTCCTACGTCTCGCACAAGAGCATGGAGGCGCGACTCGGAGGAAGCCTCACGGCCGGGACGATTGAAACGACGCGGCAATGGCTCAAGCGCCACGTCCTCCATGAGCCGCTTCGCCGGCGCGACGCCCGTAACCTGGGGTGGATCTCGACCCTGCCTATTCAGTGCGTCCCGCGGACCTATCACGACGTCGCGGCATGCGCCGCGGCGCTTGATGTGTACCTCGTCAAGTTGGGTGACCTCTCTGGACAGGACGGGTCGGGGATTCCGGACAGAGTAGAGCCCCCATTCCAGACAGGACAGAACCCCCAAGCCGCCGCTTTGGGGGCTAGGGGGGATCCTTCTGCCTCAGTACCAGTGCGTCAAGCACAACTCCCTTCTGCCTTTAGAGGGAAGGGAGCTGGTGCTCGCGCACCGAATGATGAGAAGGAAGAGAAGGATACCAAGCTCGCGCGCGAGCTCCGCGATCGGATCAACAAGAAGCGGGCAGCAGGATGACCGGCCGACTCATCGTGCACACCCGCGACGGGGTCATCCAGATCCCGCTCACCGGCGACCCGCGGGCCGATTCGGTGCTCGAGCGGTTCGCCGCGCGCGGCCGCGGCGCCGTGCTGCGCGATCGCGGCGAGCTCGCTGAGCCGGCCGCTTTGCAGATGTCTGCAAACGCCGATCGGCAGGCGCCATGAGCGAGCTGCTCAAGCGACTCCGCGCGGCCGCGCAGATGCTCCCTCCTGGTGCGACGATCGGCCTGCCGGTGGAAATCATACGCGAGGCGCTCGGCGCCGCGGCCGTCGAAGGCGCTACGGCCGACCTCTCCGTCGCGCAGCTCGCCGAACGCTTCGGCCGCTCGCGCTCGACCGTCCGCGGCTGGCTCGAGGCGGGCCGGTTTCCGGGTGCCTACAAGCTCCGCAGCCGGGATTGGCGGATCCCGCCGACCGCAATCGCCGCCTTCCGCGAGAAGGGCGCCGGCCAGGTCGAAGCGGCTCCCCCGGCGCGCGGGTCCGGCCGGCTGGACGATTGGCGGAACGAGCAGCCTTGACCACCGCGCGCGATCCCCTCATTTTGATGGGTACTATGACGCTTCAGAAAGCTGTTCGCCAAGCGATCGCGCGCGCTCCGTGTTCCGAACGGGCGCTGGCTCGACAGGCCGGCATCGACCAGTCGACGCTTCTCCGGATCCGACAGGGGAAGGAGAAGGCCAGCGAGCGAGTCGCCCGGGCCGTTGCCCGGGCACTCGAGCAGTGGGGTGCGAGTTGCGCGCGCGGGGTCTCGCAGATTCGGGCGGCCCTGAAGTCGTCGAGGGAGAACAAGCGATGAAAACCGTCTCGAGGAAAAGGCATGACTCCGCAGCGGCAGAGCGAGCGATCATGGAATCCAGCCCGGCGGCCCGGCAGGAGATGGAGCTCGAGGACCTGGAGCTTGCGGAGCGCGCCACAAGCGGAGACGACGGCGGTGCTCTCGTCGTCGCGGAGCTGTTCAATCTCATGTCGAGTCTCTGGAATGCGGTCTATCGATCAGACGTTGATGCGGACGAAGTACTCCTCCTGGCACGCACAGTCAGCGACGCAGGCCTGCGTCTCCGAAGGGAAGCTGTGGAGCTCGGTTTGATCGCCCTCAGCGAGAATGACGATGAGTACGCGCGGCCGGGCAAAGCGATGTACACGGCGAACACCGCCGTGTTCGCCTGCAAAGAGGTCCGGCGTGCTGCAGGGGCGATCGCATGAGCCGGGGCAAACGAGAACGCCTCTATTGGCGGGAGACGGGCACCGCGATCCGCGCGTACGGGGATTTCCGTGATTACGCCGACGTCGGCGGCGGCCGTGAGGCCCTGGTGCCGATCGGGCTGAACCGCGCGACTGATGATCCAGTTGTCGCGCAGGACCTGGTCGCTCGGCGGCTGCAGGACCTCGAAGCCAGACGGCGCGCGCGCGTGCTTCAGCAGATGCCGAGATCTACGGTACTCGAGGCATTCGCGCGCGAGCATCTGATCGCAAAGAAGAAGGCGGGTAAGTGCACGGACCGTTGGCTCGCGTCGGCCGAGCTGCAGCTGGCGCGCGCGATCGCGCGCTTTGGTGGTATGCGCGATCTGTCCTCGATCACGGTTGCCGACGTACGCGGTTGGGTCGAGGCTTTACAGACGCAGGGCCTCGCCGGCGGCACCGTGCGGCATCATCTTAATTCGCTCTCGAATCTCTATCAGCGTGCGCGCGCCGAGCGCGTGGTGCCGTCGGGATACGATCCGGTCGGCGATCTCTTGGAGAAACCCAGCGCGCGACAAGTGGAGGCACGCTGGTTCGAGGTTCCCGAGGCCTCCCTCCTCCTCGAGGCCGCGCGCACGTATCGGCCGAAGCGCACCGATCTGGCGGTGCCGTTCGCATATCCGCTCGTCGCGACGCTGCTGCTCACCGGCGGCCGGCGCGCCGAGGTCCTGGGGCTCGAGGTTGACGACGTCAGCTTCGATCGGCAGACCGTCACGTTCCGGCTCAACGGCTGGCGCCGGCTCAAGACGTTGACGTCGTTCCGATCGGTGCGGCTCTGGCCGCAGCTCGAGCAGATCCTCCAGGCCTACGTGTTCGGGGCAACGCCGCCCGGGCGGCTCCTCTTTCCGTGCTATCGCACGGGCAAGGAGGCGATGCTCGGCGACGCGCGAAAGCTGCTCGACGCGATCGGCGCGCGTGTTGGGTTCAAGACCGGCGAGATCGGCACGAAGATGTTTCGGCACACGTACTGCGCCGCGCGGTTGCAGTCGCTCGACCAGGGTATGCCGGTCTCGATGTACACAGTCGCGCGCGAGCTCGGGCACGGGGGCGAGGCGATGGTGCGCCGTGTGTACGGGCACCTGGGCCAGGTGCGGCATCGGGCCGAGGTCGTCGAGTATCGGGTCGAGCAGCACGCCGCGCTCGCCGATCGGCTGGCGCTACTGACGAGCTCACGATGAAAACGCATTCTGTAAAAACCCAAGGTTGCGACTCAGCCCGGGGAGCTGTATTGGAGAGCGGTTCATCTCGCCGGCACAGCTGATGGCACAGCCAGCTAGACCAGCACCCTCGACGCATTAAGTTGTTGTGAAATAACGCGCGCCCGTAGCTCAGGTGGATAGAGCAGCAGCCTTCTAAGCTGTTGGTCGGAGGTTCGAATCCTCCCGGGCGCACTCGATGAACCTGCTCCTCGCCGAAGACGACGCCGTCGCGCGCATGACGCTCAGCGCGGTGCTCAAAGGCCTCGGGTACGAAGTGACCGAAGCGGAGCACGGTGGCGAGGCGTGGGCCAACCTGCAGCTCGGCTACTTCCAGATTGTCATCTCCGATTGGCAGATGCCCGAGGTCGATGGCCCTGAGCTCTGCCGGCGGATGCGCGCGCGGGCGGCCGATCGCTACAGTTATTTCCTGTTGGTCACTGCGACGGGCGGCAAAAAGCGCTACCTCGAAGGCATGGAAGCGGGCGCGGACGATTTCATCACCAAGCCGATTGATATGGACGAGCTGCGCGCACGGCTCAAGGCCGCCGAGCGGATCCTCGGGCTGCGCCAGCATGTGCAACATCTCGAGGGCCTATTGCCGATCTGCGCCTACTGCAAACGCATTCGTGATGCGTCCGAAAAGTGGGAATCGATCGAGCGCTACGTCGAAGAGCGATCAGACGTGCAGTTCAGTCACGGCTATTTGTCCGGACTGTTACGAGCAATACGTCCGTCCGCAGATTGAAAAACGTTAGTCTTCTTGTCGTCGCGGTTTTGGCCGTCCGTCCGGTCTTCGCGCAGTCTCGCCCCATCGCCGACAACAGCTTTCTCATGGAAGAGGCGTACAACCAGGAGCAGGGCGTCGTGCAGCACATCAGCGCATGGCAGCGCGATCTGCGGTCGCGGGCATGGGCGTACACGTTTACCCAGGAGTGGCCGCTCGCCTCGCAGACGCATCAGCTCAGCTACACCGTTCCGCTGCAACGCACCGCGCGTCCGTCCAGCACCGGGCTCGGCGATGCGGCGCTGAACTATCGGTATCAGCTGCGACGCGCGGCTGCGCGCGTCGCGATCGCACCGCGGCTCTCGCTGATCGTGCCGACGGGCAGCGCCGCGCGCGGGGGCATTCGTGAGCCACTGGAACGCCGGCGTCACCGCGGTCTCGCGTGTGACGACGTACAATCTCGGCGCCAGCATGATTTGGCTGGTGGATCCGGCATTCAATGTGATGGTGGAGGTGGTGTGGACGGATCAGACGGCTAGGGCGCACGACGTCGTGGTGAATCCGGGGATTCGCTGGGCGCACAACGTCGCCAGTGGCTTGCAGATCGTCCCGGGGCTGGCGTTTCCGCAGGGCAGGGCGGCGTTTTTGTACTTGAGTTTTGAACATCGTTTCCGCCGTCCCGAGGGGTCGTAAATTCAAGTAAATGACCCCCTTGACTCACCTTGGACCCCCGGCTAGGATTGGCGTCTCGCTACGAAGTTTTTTCGTAGCCGCTCTTTGAGAATTGATGATCGAGTGTGTGGAGTGCGGCCCCATTTGAGCGGACGCGTTGTCAGAAGCGCGCCGCGAGGGGTTTCATTCTGATTGTGATTCGGACGACAGATGTACCAGTCGTTCGGTGAGCTGTTCGGCGTGCCTAACACATGTAAGTCGCACGGGACCGGGGGCAACTCCGGTTCAGTGGCAGACGGGTGCGTAACACGTGAGAAACTTGTCCAACGGCGGGGGATAGCCGGCCCAACGGCCGGGTAATACCGCGTACGATCATTCGGGGGCATCCCTGAATGAAGAAAGCAGCCGCAAGGTTGCGCCGGTGGAGAGTCTCGCGGCCTATCAGCTAGTTGGCGGGGTAACGGCCCACCAAGGCGACGACGGGTAGCTGGTCTGAGAGGATGGCCAGCCACATTGGGACTGAGACACGGCCCAGACTCCTACGGGAGGCAGCAGTGGGGAATCTTGCGCAATGGCCGCAAGGCTGACGCAGCGACGCCGCGTAAACCACTGTCGGGAGGAACGAATACTCGGCTTCGAATAGGAGCCCGAGGGTGACGGTACCTCCAAAGGAAGCACCGGCTAACTCCGTGCCAGCAGCCGCGGTAATACGGAGGGTGCGAGCGTTGTCCGGAATCACTGGGCGTAAAGGGCGCGTAGGTGGCCCGTTAAGTGGCTGGTGAAATCCCGGGGCTCAACTCCGGGGCTGCCGGTCAGACTGGCGAGCTAGAGCACGGTAGGGGCAGATGGAATTCCCGGTGTAGCGGTGGAATGCGTAGATATCGGGAAGAACACCAGTGGCGAAGGCGTTCTGCTGGGCCGTTGCTGACACTGAGGCGCGACAGCGTGGGGAGCAAACAGGATTAGATACCCTGGTAGTCCACGCCGTAAACGATGGACACTAGACGTCGGGGGGAGCGACCCTCCCGGTGTCGTCGCTAACGCAGTAAGTGTCCCGCCTGGGGAGTACGGCCGCAAGGCTGAAACTCAAAGGAATTGACGGGGGCCCGCACAAGCGGTGGAGCATGTGGTTTAATTCGAAGCAACGCGAAGAACCTTACCTGGGCTTGAC
>WNGA01009388.1_pt1 | contig 13191 bp, 10 predicted proteins | sample 5400061 | NCBI WGS metagenome assembly WNGA01 (sample SAMN13153366, study PRJNA577476) | soil metagenome | isolation source: 100 cm soil or saprolite under grassland replicate 2 | place: USA:California | collected 2016-06-15
GACTGGGATGCGACGGTGGCCCTGGTGGACCCGGACTGTGAGTGGACCACGCCGGACGCCACACTGCGGGGTGCGCAGCAGGTGGAGGGCCTCATTCGCGCCTATGCGACGGCCTTCCCGGACCTGCACCACGAGTTCCGCTCGTTCGTCGAGTCCGGCGACGTGGCGGCCATGGAGATCGTGCTGACGGGAACGCACCGGGGCGTCCTCGCCACGCCTGCGGGGGAGGTCCCGCCGACCGGCCGGCCCATCCGGTTCCGCTTCTGCGACGTGATCACGGTGAGCGACGGGCTGATGGTCTCGGTCCGCTCCTACTACGACACGCTGGACCTGGCCGGCCAGCTCGGCCTGATCCCTCCACCGGGCCAGGGCGCGAATGCCCCGGCTTGAGGTGCCTGTCAGGCGAGCCTTCGCGCCGGACGCTCGGCACCGGCTCCTCCCGGCCACGCGGTTCCTCCTCTTCATGTCCGGCTTCGTCCCGCTCGTGTTCGGGATCGCGATGGCGTTCGCCCCCGGGTTCGTCAACCACTTCCTGTGGCCGCCGCCCCTCGACCCCGTGCCCCGGCCGACGTTGCTGTTCCTGGCAGCCTCCTACTTCGCGCTGACGACCGGCGGAGCGTGGGCATTGCGGCGGGACGACTGGCGGACCGCCTCAGGGTTCCTGGCCTTCGCCGTCCCCTACGTGGCGCTGTCGATCGTCGCCGCGCTGATCACGGCCGCGATCCGCGGCGCGCCGGCGATCCTGTGGCTGTACGTCGCGCTCGCATGCGTATACGTGCCCCTGGCCGCGGTGGTGTGGGCGCGCGAGTCGCGCCGAGCGGCCATGGCGGGCCCGGAGAGCTGACCTCCGCTCCGCAGGATTCGCCCTCGCCCTCGCTTACACGCCTGCCATTCGCCCAGCCTGTTGGGATACTCCACCGGTGAACCGGAAGCGCCCCTTCGGCTCCAGCCCGTGAGCAGCGGCCCCGCGCTCGCGTCCGATCCTGTCCTCCAGGCGCTGTGTCCCCTGGCGTTCCAGATGCGCCGGGGCAGCGGCGCCATCGTGGGACGGAATTCCGAGCTTGCCGCCATCGAGTCCGAGATGGCCTCGTCGCTCGGCGGGCTCACGGCCGTCACGCTGGAGGGCGAACCGGGAATCGGCAAGACCCGGCTCCTGCTCGCCGCCACGCAACTGGCCCAGGAGCGCGGCTCCATCTCGGTCGCCGTCGCCGCCGACGAGCTGCTCCGGGGCCCCTTCCTGCTGATGCGCTCGATCCTGACCTCGGAAGCGGCCACGGAGGCGGCTGCGGGAACGGCCGCCGAGTCCGTCCTTCGCCGAGCGCTCCAGGCCCTGTCCGGCCGCGGCGACGCCAGCCTGGAGACCCTTCCCGGGGACCAGAAGCTGCTCCGGCAGTTCGACCTCGCGGCACTGGCGCTGCGGGCCCTGGCCCTGGTGAAGCCGGTCGCGATCTTCGCGGACGATATCCAGTGGGCCGATGAGGACAGCCTCCGGGCGCTGCGCTACGCGGTGCGCACGGACGCGGCGAGCCCGATCTTCCTGCTCCTCGCGATGCGTCCGGAGGAAACGGCGGTCGTCACCGAGGCGGTGAACCTCATCGCCGACATGGAACGGATCGGGCTGATCCGGCGGCTGAAGCTCGACCGCTTCACGCCGGGCGAGACCGCGGCGTTCCTCCGCCACCACCTCGGCGGGCAGGTCGACGTGACGGCGGCCTCGACGGTCCACGCCCAGGCCGAGGGCGTCCCGTTCATCCTCGAGGAGCTCGTCCGCGCGTTCCGCGACGGCGGCATGATCCAGCAGATCGACGGGAAGTGGACCCTGGCCAAGAACGCCGATCGCCTGGCGCCGTCGGCGGTGCAGACGCTGATCCAGCGCCGGTCCGGGCGGCTGCCGGAGGAGACGAAGACGTCGCTCTCGGAGGCGGCGGTCCTGGGGCGCAGCTTCAGCCTCCGCGACCTCCAGGCCGTGAAGTCCCGCCTGGGCGACCCGGACGCCGAGGGCGATCCGGCCCGGCTGGCCGACTCGATGGCCCCCGCGGTGACGGCCGGGCTGCTGAACCAGCACACAGCCGGAGCGCCGGCCGACTACAGCTTCACGCACGAGCAGGTCCGGCAGTTCGCGCTGGCCTCGTTGTCGCCCCCGCGCCGTCGGGCCACCCACGCGGCCATCGTCGAGATGCTGACCGAGAACGGCGAGCCGTCCGTGGAGAGCCTTCCGCTGCTCGCTCACCACGCCGCCGAGGCGGGTGACACGGAGCTCTGTGCCCGGTACTCGATCGACGCGGCCCGGGCGGCTCTGGCGTCGAACGCGCCCGAGGAGGTCCTGCGGGCGGTCGAGGTGGCGCTTCCCGTGACCTCCAGCCCGGCGGACCGGGTGGCCTTGCTCTGCCTTCGCGATGACGCCATGGACATGCTCCGCCGTCCGGAGGACCGGCTGGAGGGGCTGGCCGAGCTGGGAGCGCTCGTGGACGCCCTCGGCGACCCCCACCAGGAGCTGGACGTCATGCTGCGCCGCGCCGCCGCGCTCCGCATGTCCGACGAAGGGGAACGGGCCGCGGAACTGGCGCGCCGAGTTCGCGACCTGGCCTGCGAGCGCGGCGACCGTGAAGGCGAGCTGGCTGCATGCCTCGAGCTGGGGCAGGCACTGGTCGGGTCCGAGCTGGGCGAGGGGTTCATGGCCTCCGCGGCCGAGGTCGACTTCGACGCCGCGGACGAGGCCTTCGGCCGCGCCGCCGAGCTGGCCGAGGAGCTGGGCAACGAGCCGGCCCTGGCCGCGGCGACCCGCGAGCTCGGGTGCATCCAGATCGGCCGGGTCCGGGGGTGGTTCGTCGAGCGGGTGAAGGCGGGAGAGCACGTCCCCTTCTTGGCCCGGATCGCGGCCGGGGAGACGGTCGACGAGATCCTGCCGACCCTTCCCATCGCACCGAACATCGTGGCCGCGAAGGAGTACCTCGAGCGCGCGCTCGAGCTGTTCGAGAAGCTGGGCGACCGGCGCGGCGTGATGTCCTCGATCATCGCGATGGCGTACCTGCGCTTCGGCGCGGACATCCACCTCGGCACCAACGCGGCGCAGCGGATCGAGGAGATTCGCAGCCTCGCCACGCGGCTGCGGTCGCTGTCCAAGGAGAGTGAGCGCGCCGCCGCGGACGCGCAGATGGCGTACGGCGTGCACGTGTTCGCCCGGGCCAAGGTGATCCCGGACCTCGCGATCTCCAGGGGCGAGGAGGCCTACTGGGCGGCCAAGACCCTGGGCGACCGTGGGCTGGAGTTCCTGGCGGCGGGGGGAACGGCCATGGCGTTCGCGGACCTCGGGGACGTCGCGGAGGCCGAACGGTGGCTCGACCTCGCGGCGCAGGCGGCGGCTGCGGCGCCCACCCCTCTGCGAGCCCGCCGGATGGAGCTGTGGCGGGGGCAGGTCCGCGCGGTCGCGGGGGACGCTTCAGGGATGCGCTCGCATTTCGAACGGGCGTTGGAGGGGGCCACGGAGCAGGCGCGGCCGGCGGCGCGGTGCGAGGTCCTGGCCAGGCTGGCCGTGGAGGCCGCGCGGCTGGGTGCCGAGCGCGGCGACGAGGATCTCCTGGCGCTGGCGGAGCGCTCGGCCACGGAGGCCAAGGAGATCGTGGCGTCGTTCGTGGCCCACCAGCCGTGGGGCGCATACGCCGACGCCGCCCTGGCCGAGGTGGCGCTGGCCCGGGGGGACCTCCCAGGGGCAGGAGCGAGCGGGCGAGCGGTGGCGGCTGCCCTCGAGGAGGCCATGCGGGAGGACGTCTATCCGGAGATGCTTCTCCCGGCGGCGCGGGCTGTGCTGGCAGCCGGCGAGGACCACGAGAAGCAGAGGATCCAGATGTTCCTCCAGATCCTGCTGGCCATGACCGCCCAGCGGACGGCGGACGAGGAGATCCGGGTCCGGTGGTTCCGTGGCCCGATCGGCCGCGAGTGGAGCAGGCTCGCCGGCCCGGTGTCCGCCGGCATCGCCGCCGGGGGCGACGGCAACGGCTCGCTGGCCGGACTGGACGACGGGGAACGCCGGTTGCTGGGTCTGCTGACCGAAGGCATGACCACGGCGGAGATGGCTTCGCGCCTGGGCGCTAGCGAGGACGCGGTCCGGCTGAAGCTCCAGGAGATGTTCGCAAAGATCGGCGCGTCGTCGCGCGGCGAGGCCACCGCGTTCGCAATCCGCGAGGGCGTGCTCTAGCCATGCTCCGGGCCCGTGTGGACCGTCACCGGTGCATCGGGGCCGGCAACTGCATCACCATCGCTCCGACCGCGTTCGACTGGCACAAGGGCGACTTCGCCAAGGCCGACGTGGTGGACCCGGACAGCGTGGAGGAGGAACTGCTGCGCGAGGCCGCGCTGGCGTGCCCCACGCAGGCCATCGTGATCGAAGAGGTCGAGGAGCTCCTGCCGTGGCAGCTCCGGACGGCCGGAGCGGGCCGGACCCAGCGGGTGATGAAGACCTTCATGTTCACCGACATCGTCGGGTCGACGCAGCTGGTAGAAGCGCTAGGCGACGAAGCCTGGAACACGTTGCTCAGGTGGCACGACGAGACGCTCAGAGCGCTGTTCGCGTCACACCAAGGCGACGAGGTAAGCGCAACAGGCGACGGTTTCTTCGTAGGCTTCGACAGCCCCGAGGCAGCCCTAGCCTGCGCAGTAGCGATCCAACGGAAGTTGGCCGACCACCGCCGCACAGCCGGCTTCGCCCCCCAGGTCCGGATCGGAGTCCACGCCAGCGAGGCAACGCAAGTAGCCAAGAACTTCCGAGGCAAGGGAGTCCACGAAGCAGCAAGAATCGCAGCCCTAGCCGGAGCAGCGGAGATCCTGGCCAGCCAAACAACAGCAGCCGGGACGCGCTACAAGACCGGCGACCCCCGACCCGAAACCCTCAAAGGCATAGCCGACCCAGTGGAGATAGTATCCATCGATTGGCACTAACGGCCGAGCGGGGCTTCTGAGTTCAGTCTTCCGTGGGCCTACCAAGCGGCCCCAGTCACTGACGAACGCTCGGAGGCTCAGGCATTGTCCTATGGGTACCTGAGATAGAGGGACTTGACCCTGTAGCCCCCAAGGGAGAACAGTAACGCGTATGGCACTGCCGAAGGTTACTGGCGTCGTCTGGTGGAAGATGGGAATATCGCACTACAAGGCCATCTTCCGACGCGCGCGTCATGACGAAGAGCCATCGCACGGTTACACCAAGGACTTTCTGCAAGCTCCCGCGAAAGTGAGCGGCGCCTTCCGTCGAATGTTCCACCATGACTTCGTTGAAGGCAGTCCGAAACTCCTCCAGTATGCTTGGCCAGGAGGCCGGTTTGAGGGCGGGAGAATCTATCTCGAGCCAAGCAGGGGGCGCCTCGAAGTGGGGCAGTGGACGAAGGAGGGAGCACCTCGGCCATGGCAGCTCGGGAACCCGGGGGAAGATCCGCTTGTCACGCTTCCCGGGAATCCGTTGGCAGCGATCCCTAAGGAAGCCGACGCCCAATGGGCCCAGTTGGAGCCCTTGCAGCCATGGCTCATGATGGTTCAACTCGACTACAGCCAAGAGGAACTGCATCTCCGCGCGTACCTGAAGGCCCCACCCTTCGAGCTTCTCGAAGCCGACCTTGAGCACGTCCCTCAGGCCATTCGGGTGTACATGTCTGGTCAAGGTGGCCTCGTTGACGGCCTGCCGGATATATGGTTCGAGGCCAACGATCTGCGGGACCCTTGGCGCGATTCTTCCACGGACTACAGCTCCGAGGCTGGGCGGGATGGCGTCCAACCGACCGCTCAGGCAACAGCGATAGGGGGAACCTATAGGGTGGCTAATGAGAAGGCGTCCTCGGTTTCGCCCGAGCCTTTCACCGTCGACCCCAATGAGCGCGACAGGGCGACTCGAGCCCACGCAGTCACGCAAAATGCACTTGCTGAAGCTGTGAGGGCTCGTGGACGTGATCCATTGTCGCCGCTCGGTGAGCCGGGATTCGACCTAGCTTGGAAGGAAGAGGACCGATACATAGTGGCTGAAGTTAAGAGCATCAATGCTCGAAATGAGGAACGACAGCTTCGCCTCGGACTTGGCCAAGTATTGCGCTATCGGCAGATCCTCGGGACAGGAACTTCGGATGTCCATGCACTTCTCGTCACAAGTTCCGCCCCGAGCGATACGCGATGGAGTACTCTCTGCTCCCAGCTGGGAGTCGGTCTCGTGTGGCCTCCCGATCTTGGGTCCAAGCTCGCCGAATGGCTTAGCGACTCATGAGCCAGGGGGCGGCTCATCGTCCCCCGGCGAGATGACGATGACTTCCGGCGAGTCTAGGGCTTCGATGTTCCGACGATTTTGCGCTGCCACTGACCTACGGATCCGCATGCCGAGGATCACCGAGTGACTGAATAACTCGCGGATGAGCGGGGTATCTCGATTGGAGAGAACCCAGCGAACTCCTCTCGCGGTCAAGGATTCGCAGATGGAAGCGAGCTCCCGTAGGTCTGCCTCACGGAATCGGACTTCCGTGTACAGGTGGAATTTCGACGTGTCCGAGAGAGGAAGATACGGTGGGTCTAGATAGACGAAGTCGCCTGCTTCCGCGGAGCACAATGCCTGACGGAAATCGATCGCGCGAATTTCACTCTTCATCAAAGCATGCTGAATCCGCCGTACGAGTCTCTCATCGAGGCCTCGAAAGGATCGCTGTCCCCAAGGGACGTTGAACTCTCCCCATCGGTTAACTCTCCACAGGCCATTCCATGCAGTCTGATTGAGGTAAATGAACCGCGCCGCGCGATCAACCGGCTGAGAGGGGATAGCTCGCCGAACCCGATAGAAGAAGGACTCAGAGTCGTTCGTCTTGAATGCTAGAAGCCCTTGCCTTAGCTCAGTCTCCCTATCCTGAAGCACAAGCCAAGTGTTGATGAGCTCATCATTGAGGTCTGAGAGATAGCATGTACTCTGCGCTCGGCCACCTACGGCGAAGAACATTGCACCGCCCCCAAGGAATGGCTCGTGATAGTTGCGAAAAGTATCCGGAACGTAAGGGATCAACTTTGGCAGCAACCGTGTCTTACCCCCAGCCCATTTCAAAAAGGGGCGAAGGCCCTCAACTGAGCCGTTTCCATGGACGACGGCTGCGGAGGCCGATGTGGAAGGCGCTCCGGATTGAGCACGCGGAGTCATCGAGTGCTCGGTGTCATCGTCGGACCCAATGCGGCAACTAGGAGGCTTCCGAGTCTAAGCTAAGCTGTCTTGGCTTGTCCACATCCAAGTTAGGCATACGGTCCCGAGCGGTGGATCCGAGCGAACCGCCGAGAGACTGCAAGTCGATACCCAGAGAAGCTTCCGTCTTGGTCCCGGCAGGCAGCAGGGGCCGCTCATGGATTGATGGGGAAACCTGTAGGACCGTGAAGGATCCGCCGCCTCGCCACCCGACCAAGTCTGTGACACCACCAGGGTCCTTGCCAGCAAGAACCATGCACAACCTGGGGAAAGCGTATTGTCGGACTACAGACTCCGAGCGTTCGATCGCAATCCACCTGCGGTGCATCTTATGAGCGGTAGCGGCAGTCGTCGCAGAGCCGGCGAAGAAGTCCGCGACAAGATCGCCGGGATCGGACGCGATGTGGATGATGCGTTCAAGGAGCGCCTCAGGCTTGGGGGTAGCAAAGGCTTCCTCGTTCGGAAACAAGGCCATGAGGTGCCGCTTTGCGTCGTCATTGGTGCCACAGTGATCGGGGCCCCACAGCGAGAAGGGGACTAGGCCCTTGAGTTGATCCTTAAACAGCTTCAAGCGAGGGAGCCCCGCGCCACCCCGAGGGAACCAGATCCTATTCTCTGCGAACAGCCGTCGGAATACTGGCTCGGTCGCGTACCAGCTTCGGCCCTTCGGGGGGAGAAGGATCCTCCCGGCTGGATTCCTAATCGGATAGTGCTGATTCGGCCGATATCCAGGAGCGGTAAAGGGCGCGTCAGCCCATGGCCCACGCGGATCGTCGTCCCGGTTCCGCAAAGTGCTAACGTCGTTAAGCAAGAGATTCCGCGACCGTTTCCACTTCTGTGGACCAGCTGGGGCATAAACATGAATGTAGTCATGGTTACTTGAGAAGGCGGAACGGGACTCGCGGGTCGTCCGTTTCTGCCAAACGACAGTAACCACAAAGGCTTCAGCACCGAAGACTTCGTCTAAGACGCATCGCGCCAGGTGGGCCCCAGCGTCGTCGATGTGAACCCAGATACTTGCGAGGGGTGCCAGCAGAGGCTGTACCTCGAGAAGACGATCACGTAGCATCGACAACCACATGGAGAGGTCTAGAGAGTCGGTGTATTGGGCGAAAGACTGGCCGGTATTGAAAGGCGGGTCGATGTAGACGAGCCGTATGTCTTTCCCGACCACTGTTTGATATACGGCGGACATCCGCAGCGCGCGCAACGCGTCGAGAGCGTCGCCTACAACAAGAAGGTTGGACGAAACACCCGTCTCTCCAACTGAGAGATTGGTGCGGAGCTCCCTGACCTCACTGGTCTTCGGATGGTCAGGGGGAAGCCACTGATAACCGTTCTGGCCGAGAGCGTGAAGCGACATGTCCTTGTTCGCCCAGGCAAGCTCGGTCTCTCCCCTTCTCGCAATCATTAGCACACTTCCCTCTTCAGCTCTGGGACAGGCTCTCCACCCGCCAGAGACGCCGGCACTGACTCAACGCTGCCATTGTCTCAGGGGGGTCTGACACAACAGGTGGGCCCGCATGCTGGCCTTCAGCGACTCCACGCATCGGTGGCTAGCATTGCACACGAGGGGCGTCCATCCTCGGAAGCGAGTGCAAGTTCGAAGGCAGTCCTTGATCGGTGGGCTGCTTGCTTCCCCTTCGAGTCGCTCAGCAGCCGGCCAGCCCATTTCAGCATGATCGCCTGAAGGCTGGCAGCCCTGAGTCGTCGTCTGCCGCTTGCCCCGTGTCCGGCAAGGTTCCACCTCAGGAGCCAGTGCCACGTGAACCCCTCGTTGGCCGGATGGAGGAGGCCAAGTTCAGTCAGCGAGGATGCGGGTGCCCGTTTCGCCGGCTAGGGCTCGTTCTACGTTTTCGGGGTTGGTGATGATTACCTCCTTGCCGCCCGCTTCCAGGTAGCTCACGGCTGCTTGGATCTTGGGGGCCATGCTGCCGGCTGCGAATTGGCCGCCTTCGGCCAGGTACTGCTTCGCCTCGCTCAGCGTCAGCTTGTCGAGCCACTCTTGGTTGGGCTTGCCGAAGTTCAGGGCCACCTTCTCTACTGCTGTTGAGATTAGGAAGAGCTCGGCTCCTACGGCTGTCGCTAGCAGGCCTGACGCGTGGTCCTTGTCGATTACCGCGGCTGCCCCTTCCAGGTTGCCGTCCTTGTTCTTGACCACGGGGATGCCGCCGCCTCCTACCGTGATCACCACGAAGCCTGCCGCCATGAGCTCCTTGACTGCTGCTTCCTCCACTATGCGGAGTGGCGTGGGGCTCGCCACCACTCTTCGCCAGCCTCGGCCTGCGTCTTCGGCTACTGCCCAGCCGTCTTGCTCCTGGCGGCGCCTGGCTGTGGCTTCGTTCATGTAGGAGCCTATGGGCTTGCTGGGGGTCTGGAAGGCTGGGTCGTCGGCTGCTACTTCGACTTGGGTCACTACCGTGACCGCGTGTTTGTTCATTCCTAGCTTGGCGAAGTCGTTCTCCAGGTTCTGCTGGAGCGCGTAGCCGATTGCTCCTTGGCTGTCGGCTCCGCAGACGTCCAACGGCACTTCGTGGAGCTCGTGCGCGGCTAGTTCTGAGCGGCGGAGGATGAACCCTACCTGGGGGCCGTTGCCGTGGCCTATCGCTACGTCCCAGCCGTCTTTGATCATCGCCGCTATGTGCCAGCACGTCTCGCCGGCCGCTATGTACTGGTCGCGGACCGTTTGGTGTTCCTTGTCCTTGATCAGCGAGTTGCCGCCGATCGCGACCACCGCGCGGCGGGGACTCACTTCTTCCGACTCGTCTGGCGGGACAGGTACAGCATCGTGAGGGCCAGCAGCAGGTACACGACCCACTGCGGCACCCTCAGCAGGTGCGCGAGGTCCACGTTCGATCCCCCTCCCTACGACATCGTCAGGGCCATGACGGCCTTCTGGCCGTGCAGGCGGTTCTCGGCCTGGTCGTAGACCACCGACTGGGGGCCGTCGATAACCGCATCTGCCACTTCCACCCCCCGGTCGGCCGGCAGCGGGTGCATGTAGATGGCGTCCTCGTCGGCCAGCTTCATCCTCGCTTCGTCCGTGATCCAGTCCTTGTACTTGTCGATCACCCTTGCGCCCTCGGCTTCGTGTTCCGTTGTTAGGAGCGCGCCCCAGGACTTCGCGTACACGACATGCGTGTCTCGCATGCCGTCCTCGAACGAATCCAGGACCTCGAAGCCTGCCCGGGCCTTGCGCGCGTTCTCCTGCGCGAGGTCCATGATGTCCGGCATCAGCGTGAACTCCGGGGGGTGGACCAGCCGGACGTTCATGCCGAACCGCGGCAGCAGCGTCACGAGCGACTGCGGGACGCTGATCGGCTTCTGGTACGAGGCCGCGTATGCCCAGCTCACCGTGGCCGTCTTCCCCCGCGGGTCGCCGAACCGCTCGACGATCGTCATGAGGTCGGCCAGCGCCTGGTGCGGGTGGTAGACGTCGCACTGCATGTTCAGCACCGGCACCCGGCTGTGCTCGGCGACGTCGCGGATGTAGCCGTTCCCGACCTTCCAGTCGACGTGGCGGATGGCGATGCCGTCGTTGTATCGGCCCAGGATCTCGCCGATCTCCTTCGCCGTGTCGCCGTGCGCGATCTGCGTCGTTTTCGACTCGATGAACTCGGCGTGGCCCCCGAGCTGGGCCATGCCCGACTCGAACGACCCCCGCGTGCGGGTCGACGAGAAGAAGAACAGCATCGCGAGCGTCTTGTCGCGGAGCAGCGGGTGCGCGATCCCGAGCGCGCGCTCCCGCTTCAGCTGGAACGCCACGTCGAGCAGCGTGTCGAGCTCGTCCTTCGTGAAGTCGTCGAGCGTGATGACGTCACGCCCTCGCAGGTTCGTCTGCATCTTCCGGAACCCCCCTACTCCATGGCGCCGAGGACGAGGGACAGCAGCGCCATCCGCATGACCACCCCGTTGAAGGCCTCGACCCAGTACCGCTGGTGCCGCGTCTCGTCCACGTCCTCCGTGAGCTCGTCCATCCGCGGCAGCGAGTGCAGGATGATCGAGCTCTTCTGCGCCCGCTTCATGAGCTCCCGGGTGACCTGGTACTCCTTCGGCGTCCGGCCGACCTCCTCGTCGCGCTCGACGCGACCCTTCGTGTAGTCGGCCTGCACGACCGGCTCCATGTAGATGACGTCGACCTCGCCGATCACCTTCTCGACGCTCTCCACCTCGGTGAACGGCGAGTCCTTGACCGCGAGCTCGTCCTTGAACTCGGGGAGCAGCGACATGTCCTGCGGCGCGCACACGTACGCCTCCACGTCGAACTGGGAGAACGCGTACAGGATCGAGTGCATGGTCCGCATCCGCATGTCGCCCACCAGCAGCCACCGCGTGCCGTCCAGCGTGCCGAGCTCGCGCTGCACCGTGTACAGGTCGGTGAGGACCTGCGTGGGGTGCTCGCCCCAGCCGTCGCCGCAGTTGATGACGGGGACGCTCGCCCACTTCGCAGCCTCCGCCGGCGCGCCCTGCTGGAAGTGCCGCATGGCGATGACGTCGCCGTAGTACTCGAGCATGTGGACGGTGTCCTTGATCGACTCCTGGTAGAAGTCGCCGGCCCGCGTGTTCTTCGCGTCCGAGAACCCCAGGACGTGCCCACCCAGGCGGTGCATGGCGGCCTCGGTGGCCAGGCGCGTCCGCGTGGACGGCTGGTAGAAGGCCGTCAGCAGCGTCTTGTCCTTCAGCAGCTCCACGTTCTGGCGCCGCTCGGCGATCGGGCGCAACTCGTCCGCGACGCCGAAGACGTGCTCGAACTCGTTCCGCTCGAACTCCTTGAGGGACAGGATGTCCCGCCCCAGGAAGCTCCTCATCTCCTCCACCCCTTTCCCGTATTCATCGTCGAACGCCCGTGAACAGCACGGCGACGCCGTCGTCGGAGCCGACGTCGCCGCGTTCCTTCAACTGCATGAGCCCGGCCAGACCTGACGAGCCGGTGTGGTCCACGTCGATGCCGGTGGTCTCGCGAGCGAGCGCGTTCGCGCGGTGCAGCGTCGCCTCGTCGACCACCACCGGGGAGCCGCCCGTCGCGAGCATGCCGCGAGCGACGGCCAGCCAGTCGTACGTCTCGTCGTCCAGGATGCCGTGGGCCACGCTGACGGGCTCCGTCTCCCACGGCCACATGAACTCCGAGCGGTGGTGGGCGGCGTACGCGAGCCCGTCCTGGACCTTTGCGTCGTGGAAGCGGTCGCGGATGGCGTCGGGGTCGCTCGTCCCGATGCGGCCGGCGATCCGCTCGATGAGTCGGCCGTACGCCCGCTTCAACGGGTGGCCGCCCATTGTCTGCACGGTGTGGAAGCGCGGCAGCCGCTCGACGGCGCCCAACTCGTGGGCTTCGGCGAACGCCGCCATCATGGCCGAGGCGAGCGCTCCGCCGCCGACCTGGACGAATACGTGGTCGAGTGTGACGCCGTCGGCGCCGAGCCTCGTCACCATCTCATACCCCAGCGTCTGCCCGCCCTCGATGGCCAGGCCGTTCTCGTTGCCCTGGCAGGTGAAGGGAAGAGCGCCCTGGGCCAGCGCCGCCTTCAACGCGTGGTACGAGGGGTCGCCGGGGACGCCCGGGTCACGCGGGCAGACTTCGATCGAAGCGCCCAGCGCCTCGAGGCGCTCGACGACGAGGGGATCGGCCGTCGTGGGGACGAAGACGCGGAGGCGACGGCCGCCGGCCCGGGCCACCACGGCGGCGGCGAGCGCCGCGTTCCCGCAGCTGGCGATGGCGAGGTCCGGGAGGCCGGCGGCGGGCTCCACCAGGCCCGTTTCCTCGGCCACCCGGAGGTGGACGAGCAGGCCCATGAGATGACGGGCCTTGTGCGAGCCGGACACGTTCCCCGTCTCGTCCTTCACCCACACGGCACCCGGCGGCGCGAAGCCGAGCCGTTCGCCGAGCGCCGCCGACGGCCCGATCGGCGTCTCCTCGAACCCCCGGCCTTCCACCGCCGCGACTTCCTTGTTCAGGCGGTCCACGAGGTCGACGTACTCGCCCTCCGACATCCCGCGGGCCA
>WNGA01009390.1_pt1 | contig 13191 bp, 8 predicted proteins | sample 5400061 | NCBI WGS metagenome assembly WNGA01 (sample SAMN13153366, study PRJNA577476) | soil metagenome | isolation source: 100 cm soil or saprolite under grassland replicate 2 | place: USA:California | collected 2016-06-15
TCTTGCTGGTCGCGGCCTGCACTGGACCTGCAAGTGGGCCAGCCGGGTCGACGAGTCCAGTTTACGAGTCAGCGACGGGGCAAGATAACTTCGCCCTGAAAGGTGGCGAGACTCGCCTGACCCTCCTGCCGGGCGCGAGCGAGGCCCGCTACCGGGCCCGTGAGCAGCTTGTCGGGCGGACGCTGCCGAGCGACGCGGTGGGCAGCACAACGGACGTCGGCGGGAGTATCGTGCTCGACTCCGGCGGAGCCTCGGTCGCGGAGCGCTCCAGGATCGCCGTCGATCTGCGCTCGCTGCGCAGCGACGAGAGTCGGCGCGACAACTGGATCCAGCGCAACACCCTGGAGACGAGCCGCTTCCCGAACGCGGACTTCGCCGTGGAGCAGGTCTCAGGGCTCCCCAGCCCCCTGCCCGCCACTGGCCAGGCGAGCTTCCAGATGCTGGGCAATCTGACCGTGCACGGCGTGAGCCGACCGGTCACCTGGGAGACCACGGCCACGTTCGCCGCCGATAGCGTCAGCGGGACGGCGACGACGGACGTGACGATGACCGAGTTTGGGATGGCGCCGCCTCGCGTCGGGCCAGTCCTGAGCATCGAAGACGGCTTGAAGCTGGAGGTCGAGTTCCGCGCCGTCCGGGAGTACGAGCCAGGCGCGGCAAGCGGGCGCCAGGTGGCGGGCGAGCCATCCTCGGCGTCGGCGAGCTTCGCGGCGCGAAGCGGTTTGGCACAGCCCATCGGCGCCTGCGTCCCGACCAGAGCGGACCAGCTCGGGCCGTTCTACACACCCAACGCGCCGATGCGCACCAGCGTTGGCGGCGGATACGTGCTCAGTGGCACCGTTCGGTCCGCCGAGAGCTGCGAGCCGATCCCGGATGCGCTGATCGAATTCTGGCTGGCCAACCCACAGGCTGTCTACGACGACGACCATCGTGCCAGCATGCTCTCGGGCCCGGAGGGCGAGTATCGCTTCGAGAGCAACGTCCCGGTCCGGTATCCGGGCCGCCCGCCCCACATCCATGTCCGCGTCTCGGCGCCCGGCTTCCAGACGCTGGTCACCCAGCACTACCCCGGCCCCGGCCAGACCGAGGCGCTGTTCGACCTGGTGCTCGTTCGCCCGTGAAGCCTTCCGTCCGCCGCTGGCGGAACGTCGCCGGTCAACGTGTCTGAGGCGCCAGACCGAGTTACGCCGCGCGTTCTATACCGTATCGTTCAAAGCGATCCGCCAACGTTGCTGGATTTCACATCCAATGAAGCAAAGGGCCGCGCTCTGTCCATCCACGATTCGCAAATGTGACGGCTCTGGAGTGGCCTGTCCACGTACGCGACCGAGGCCAGGCGCGGCGCAAGGCCAGAGCCTTTCCTGCGATTGGCGCGTTCATAGCCGAAGTCGAGATCCCGGAGGACGCGCGCGTCGTGATCGAGCGAACTCGGGGAGCCGGTCACTACACGGTCTGGGGCAATCCATCTGAACTGCTCGCACACGTCATTTCAGTCGTGCGGATTTAGGGATATACTCAGCCCATGTACTGGGAACTGCGCTCCGCGCCACACACTGACCTGCTCGGCTACTCGGACGATCTGGACGACGTGCTGAGCCTCACTCGAGAGTGCATCGAGGGCGGCTTCCCGCTCCAAGAGCTTTACGTGTGCGCCGAGTGGCGGGAGGGGGAGCAGGGTGACGACGCGGACCTGCCGCCAGTTCTCAGCGGCCCCGAACTGGCCAGCAGAGCCCAGGCAGCCCACGCCAAGCGCACCCCAAGCTCGGCCTGAGGACTCGGTCAGCTTCCGACCGCACCCTCGCACAGGTAGATCAGCCCGTCCGGGCGGGCTTTGAAACCCTGGATCTGCCTGCTGGGACCGTGTGCGTCGACCCGATTGTGCAGGACGACGACCGGCCCTCGCGGAGCAATCTGGCATCCACTCTGTGATAGCTCCAGCCGAGCGTTCGGGCGGAGCGTGCCGCGTTGTTGGTCAGGCTCCGCCCGGCGCTCCCGCCCTGCATCGGTCACAGGCCCCTGCCGCTTTCGATGCTCATATCGGCGCATCTCAGGGCAGAACGCTGAAGCCCTCTTTCCGAGCCGCCTCTCGCAAGCGCTCATCGAGGCTGACGAGCGCCTGCCCGACCGTTCGCTCACGAGCCCAAATGATGGCGGCGCCCAGTTGGAGAGCATCGCCGGCTCGTAGAGGATGAAGCGCCAGGAGCCGCTCTGCCCTCGCACGCACCTCTTCTCCCGGCGCTATTTCATCAGCCCCATCAAACAGCTCAGCGCGTCGCTCGCGAGCCAACTCTTTCGATGGCATGTCGAGCCGTCCATCGCGAGCGGCGCGCGCCATTGCCGAGGTGCACTCGACGCGGCTGGCCCACCAGACCATAAGCCGTGGATCGTGCTCGAAGAGCGCATGAACCGAACTGCTCCGGGGTTCGTCTAGGAACAGGGGTACGAGCGCCGACGAGTCCCAGAACCTCACCAGCCTTCTTCTCGGTCTTTCAGTAGCGCCTTGAGCACAGCGCCCTTTGGATCGGACGCGCGGGCCGCCTCCAAGAACTCTGGCCCGAGCCGTTTCTTCGCTGGCCGAATGATGCCGGCGCGCACCATTTCCTCATATTCAGCTGGCGTCGGCCCACTCCGGGTGACCGGGACCATGCGGGCAATGGCCTTACCCCGCTCCGTGACGATCACCTCCTCGCCTGCTTTGACCCGCTTGAGATAGTCGCTCAATCTGGCTTTTAGCTGCGCCACGCCGGCCGTCTCCACAATCCCTCCTAGACCCCGACTAGATGACTAGTATAGTCACTCCCGGCCAGAAGGCCCAATCACGGCAGCAGCTCGTATAGTCACTCCCGGCCAGAAGGCCCAATCACGGCAGCAGCTCGCGTCAAAGCCGATGGAGGCTTCGTATACGGCGCCAGCGTGGAGGCGACCAGGGCCACCCCCAGCAAACCGCTCGGACCACCCGCTGGACCAGATACCTGGCTACGTCGGTGAGGCAATCGCTAAGGCATCCAGGGCGGCGGGGCGGTCGACTGGGGAAAGTCCAGCGGGCATTCGATGACCGCGGGTTTGGCCTCGTCGAGCGCCGCCGACAGGGCTGGGCCAAGCTCGCTGCTGGCGCATAGCTTGATCCCCCGCGCGCCGTACGCCTCCGCCAGTTGCGCGAAGTCCGGGTTGTGCAGCTCGACCCCGATCCGCCGCCCGCCAAGGTGGCGATCTTGAAACAGCTTGAGCGCCCCGAACGCGTTGTCGTTGAAGACGATCGCGACCATATTGGCGGCTTCCTGGACGGCCGTCGCCAGCTCTTGCGACGTGTACAGGAAACCGCCGTCGCCGCACAGCGCCACCACGCGCCGATCCGGACGACCGATCTGCGCCCCGATCGCGGCCGGCAGGGCGAAGCCGAGTGTTCCGTACGTGCCCGGGTGTAAGAAAGTCCGCGGCTCATAGACATCGAGGGCGGGCACCGCCCAGTAGCCCGGTAGACACAGATCGTCCACGACGATGGCGTCGCGCGGCAGGACCGAGCGGATCGCCTCGACCAGCCGAACGGCTGGCCCAGCTACCTCGAGCAGCGCCTGACGTTTCTTCGCCCGCACGGCCTCGACGTCACACCAGGAGTTCTCCTGGGCATCGCCGCCTAGCTCGTCGCGCAGTCGCTCCAGGACGATCCGCGCGTCGCCGACGATCCCGATCGTCGCGCTGCGGAGCTGGTTGATGACGTTGGCATCGATGTCGACGTGGACGAGCGGGTCTGGGAGGCCGGCGCCCTGGCGAAAGTCGGTCACGACGTCAAACCTGGTGCCCACCGCCAGGCAGGCGTCGGCCTGGGCGAACAACTCGTCGAAGAACGTCAGCCGCCCCCAGCCATCGCCGACCGCCAGCGGGTGGTCGTCGGGAATGGCGCCCTTGCCGTGGCAGGTAGTGATGACGGGAGCGCCGAGGCGCTCGGCAACCTCGCGCAGCGCCTCGCTGCCCTCCGCGCTGATGACCCCGCCCCCGGCCACGACGATCGGTCGCCGCGCCCCTCCGAGCAGCCCGGCGGCTCTCTTGATCCCCTCGGAGCTGCCGAGCGGACGCGGATAGTCTTCGGCCGGCGGAAGCATCTCCACATCTTCCTCGCCGCCAAGGATGTCCATCGGGACTTCCAGGAAGGTGGGCCGTGGGCGACCGCTGCGCATCACTCGCACCGCCTCGCGAATGGCCGCCGGCACGTCGGCGGCGCTGTCGACTCGCGCCGCGCGGGCAGTCACGGAGCCCGCGATGGCCACTGATTCGTGCAGCTCGTGGAAGTCCTCCAGCCTGCGGTCCAGCCGGCCGCGCGGGTTCTGGCCGGTGATGGCCAGGAGGGGGACGGAGTCGGAATAGGCCTGGCCGAGCGGGGTCATGACGTTAGTGAGGCCCGGGCCGGGCACCACCACGCAGGCCGCGATGCGCCCGCTCGCGCGCGCATAGCCGTCGGCCATGAAGCCGGCGCCCTGCTCGTGGCGCGTCGTGACAACCCGCAGCTCCGGCACCCCGTGGAGACCGTCGAAGATTTGCACGTTGTGGGTCCCGACGATCCCAAAGACGACCTCGATCCCTTCGGCTCGCAGCGCGTGGGCCACAGCCCGGCCACCGTTCAAGCGCGCCATCCGCTCACCTCGTTACGGGTTCAACATCCAAAGCCGTAGCTTACCAAAAGGGGAACGGGCGCCCGGCAGGACCGCCCTCACCCCCTCCCCTCTCCCCTTGAGGGAGAGGGGGTTGGGGAACAAGTGCGCTGCGCGGGGTGAGGGCGGGCCAGCACTGGCACGAAGAGTGCCGTCAAAGTTTGGACAACGAGGGACGGCCCTCACCCCTGCCCCTCTCCCAAGCTTGGGAGAGGGGTTGGGGGTGAGGGCGGTGCCGGGCCACTGGCACTGAGGTTGCGTAGGATTCGACGGAGGGCACGACGCGACCGGGGACCATAGAGGTTCAAGGGCGAACCGCGAAAGAGGTTCAAGGGCGAACCATGAAGCATGATGGCGTGCCTCGGCGGCATGGCACTGGCTGGGCCAGCGTCACGCCGCAACCGGCGCGCAATGGGTTCGAACGCGGCCGCAGCGCGCTGGTCCTTCGCGACCGGGCACCGGCCCACAACGACGAGATCTCAGTCGTCGACGGCACCACCTTCGTGGTGTCTGACGCGCTGGGTGACATCCTTCCGGGCAGCGAGCACGGCTTCTTCCGCTCCGACACCCGGTTCCTGTCAGCCCTCGCCCTGACCGTGGACGGCGAGCGAGTGGTCCTTTTGTCTTCCCGCGCGACCTCCCCGCGCACGGCGGCGATCTACGCCACCAACCCGCGGCTAGCAAACGTCCCAGCCGACACTCTGACACTGGTGCGAGAGCCATCCCTGGATGGCCGCTTGCGTGAAACGCTGGCCGTTACCAACCATGGGCCTGAGCCCGCCGAGCTGGACATCGTCTTCGAGTGCGCGTCCGACTTCGCCGACATCTTCGAGGTGCGCGGCCACGCTGGTAACGGCGCCGCGTCTCATCCGCATCCGGGCCGACGAGCGTACGCGGTCCGCTTCGACTTCCGCGGCGCACGCATGCGCTGTGCGACGGTGATTCGCTCCAGCGAGCCTCCGCGCGTTGAGGAGGATGGGCGACTCCGCTACCCGGTCCGCCTGGCGCCCCGCGAGACCTGGCGGCTCGACTTGGACGTGGAGGCGTGGATAGCCCAGCCCGGACCGCGCCGCCCGAGCCGGGCTGCACGGCAGCGCCAGCCCACGCCCGAGGACGCGTCGCCGCCCTCGCTCGAGTCCGACTTCGAGCCGCTCGTCCGGGCATACGACGAGGTGGTCCAGGACCTGCAGGCGCTCCGCCTGGTCCAGATCGGCGGGCACTCGGTGCCGGCCGCGGGCTTGCCCTGGTTCATGGCCATTTTCGGACGCGATTCGCTGATCACCAGCCTGGAGACACTGGCTCTGAACCCAGATCTGGCCCGCGGCGCCCTCCACGCCCTGGCCCGTTACCAGGCCCGTGAGGTGGACGATTTCCGTGACGCAGAGCCGGGCAAGATCCCCCACGAGATCCGCCACGGCCGCCTTGCGCCTCGGGGACGAGTGCCACACGGACGGTACTACGGGACCGTAGATGCCACGCCACTCTTCCTGGTGACGCTGGCCGAAACGGTACGCTGGACGGGCGACCTCAGACTGGCGCGCAGGCTCCTACCGGCTGTCGAGGCGGTGCTGCGGTGGATCGACCAGCACGGCGACCAGGATGGAGACGGCTTCGTCGAGTACTAGCGGCGATCGCGACACGGCCTGGACAATCAAGGCTGGAAGGACTCACACGACGGCATCCTGTTCGCCGATGGCCGCTTGCCGCGTGGGCCGATCGCGCTGTGCGAGGTCCAGGGGTACGTCTTCGCCGCCAAGGTGTCAATGGCCTGGCTCTTCCAGCGGCTTGGCGTCCTCGAGCGCGCGGCCCAGCTCCAAGCGGAGGCGGCCGAGCTGCGCCGCCGCTTCAACGACCGCTTCTGGCTGGCCGACCAGGACATGTTTGCGCTCGGCCTGGATGGAGAGAAGCGGCCGATCGACGCGGTCGCGTCCAACGCCGGCCAGTGCTTGTGGAGCGGAATTGCCTACCCTGAGCAAGGCGCCCGGCTGGCTCGGCGGCTGCTGGCCGACGAGCTGTTCAGCGGCTGGGGCGTGCGGACCCTCTCCACTCGAATGGCGGCCTACAACCCGATCGGCTGCCACAACGGCGCCGTCTGGCCGCACGACAACGCGCTCATCGCGGCCGGGCTGGCCCGCTACGGCCACACCCGTGAGGCGAATCAGATCATTCGGGGCCAATTCGAGGCGGCCAGCCACTTTCCGGGCCACCGACTACCGGAGCTGTTCGCCGGGCTGTCGCGTAGCGAGGTCGGCTTCCCGGTCGAGTACCCCTACGCCAACGCGCCCCAGGCCTGGGCCGCGGGCGCCGTGATCCTGTTCCTGGAGACGTGGCTAGGCCTGGCCCCGTCCGGGCGGCGACTACAGGCGCGACCGCTGCCTGACGCGCCCCGGATGTGTTGGCGAGGCCTCCGATTCCGGGGTCGCTCGTACGACATCGGCGCCTCTGGCCCGCGCGCCGCGCAGAGCAAGTCCAAGGGCGAGTCGCCGACCCGCATGGCCTGAGAAGGGCCCCCACCCTGCCCTCCCCCAAGCTTGGGAGAGGGTGGGGGTAGGGCCTTCTACGTCGACAACTGGCGCAGGACGCGGACCAGGCCGGGCAGGTCGACCGGTTTGGTCAGGAAGTCGGCCGCGCCGACGCTGGCGCTACGCTCACGGTCGCCATTGTCGGTGAATGCCGCCGACAGCAGGACGACCGGCACGCCGCCGAGCAACGGGTCCTGCTTCATCTGGGCACACAGCTGAAAGCCGTCCATGTCGGGCATCGCCACGTCGGCCAGGACTAGCGAGGGCGGCAGTCTACGCGCCTCGTCCAGCGCCTCGATGGCGCTAGCGGCGGTCCGAACCGCGAAGCCGCTGTCGAGCAGCGCTACGGCGAGCATCTCCAAGTTCATTGGGTCGTCGTCGACGATCAGGACCCGCGTTTCGCCCTCAGTACCACTCACCATGCCGCCGACCCTAATCCGTCCCACCATCCATGAGCGCTCTGAGCTTGTGGACGACCGCGACCAGTATACGGATTGCGCGCGCTAATGCGAGAACGTCAGGCGCCTGGGCGCGTCCGATGTGATGGCACTGTGATGACCAGGCTGTGCGACGTGATGTGGACGTGATCGGTCAGACCGTAGACTCGCCACTCACGAGGGGATGTGAGCGTATCCGTGCCTCGTCGATTCGTGCGCCTGGCGCTCCTCGTGCTGGTTACAGCCAGCCTCGTCAGCGGCCGCTCGACGGTGGCGGCGGTCGACGCCGACTCCGAACACATCGTGGAGCCCGGTGAGACTCTGAGCGAGATCAGCCGCGCCCACGGCATTTCGCTCGACCAGCTCATCGCGCTCAACGACCTGGCTGACCCCGACGCGCTCAGTGTCGGCCAGGTACTCAAACTGCGCGCCTTGACCTCACCCTCGCCAGACGCCCCGTCGCCTGCCCGCGAGGCGGCCGGTGTGCCTCCGAACGAGTACGTCGTTCGGCCCGGCGACACGCTATCGGCGATCGCGCGAGCCTTCGGGGTCAGTCTCCGTGCGCTCATCGATGCGAACCAGCTCGCCGACCCCAACCAGCTGTACGTTCGCCAGCACATCGCGCTGCCGGCGAGCGCGACGCCCATCAGGCCATCGCCCAGCCCATCCCCATCGCCCGTCCCGCCGAAGCCCTCTTCCCCGATCCCGGCCTCGCCGACCACCCCGCCCGACGACGCGCCTACGGCCCTCCTCCAGCGCCTGTCGGAGCAGTACGGCGTCGACCCCACCCTGGTCAAGGCGATGGCCTGGCTCGAGAGCGGTGGCAAGCCACTAGCCCTGAGCCGCTCCCATGCGCTCGGCCTGCTGCAGGTCACCCCGGGCACGTTCGAGTACGTCCAGCGCGCGCTCGTTCGGCGGCCGCTGGACCGTAACAAGATCGAGGACAACGCCGAAGCAGGTGTGGCCTATATCGGCTCGCTGCTCCGCTGGGCCGCCGACGAGTCGAAGGCCCTGGCGGCCTTCATTCAGGGCCCCGGCAGCATCGAGAGCGACGGAATCCGGCCGGCGACCGACCAGGCAGTTAGAGCCGTCCTGGCGCTGCGCGCCGAGCTCCAGCGGCCCGATCGGGCGCCGACTGGCCCCACCGCGGTCGCGCTCGCCGAGCGGGTGATGGCGGCCGCGCGCGGCGTCGGAGGTGGGATGTCCTCCGCCGGTCGGGTCGGCGTAGCCGGGCGTGACCTGGTCAGCGGACAGCGGCTGTCGATCGCCGCCGACCAGGCCTTCCCCGCTGCGAGCGTGGACAAGTTGGCGATCCTGGTAGAGTCGTACCGTGAGGCGGAGGCCGGCACCCGGCCGTTGACCGACGTGGTCAAGTTCGACCTGCAGCGCATGATCGCCAGCAGCGACAACGATGCCGCCAACCGCCTGTTAGACCTGTACGGGCTGAACAACGTGAACGACGCCATGTCAGCTCTGGGTCTGGCCAGGACTCGGCTCAGCAATCATTTCGGGGCCAGTCACCCGAGCGCCGCCAGCCTCAACCAATCCAGCCCGGCCGACATGGCCCATCTGCTCGAGCTGCTTGCCGCCGATCAGCTGGTCAGCCCCTCGGCAAGTCGTGAGATCCGGAACCTGCTCTATCAGGCTGGCGACAGCTCTAGACTCCGTCGCGGCTTGCCCTCTGGCGCCAGACTGGCCCACAAGAGCGGCTGGTTCCCTGGTGTCGCCAACGACGTCGGGATCGTCTACCAGGGGCAGAGCGCGTACGTGCTGGCGGTTTTCACCGAGGGCATCTCAGACGGCGACGCGGCCAGCGAGACCATCGCGGCGATTGCCCACGCAGTGCACGCGACCTGGGGACCAAAATCGTAGGGGCCACGGCATGCCGTGCCCGTCGAGGGCGCAGCAAAGCAGCGCCCCTACCGGTCACCCCCGCGCCACTGGTTGGTAATCGGCAGGCGACGATCGCGGCCGAACGCGCGGGGGGTGATCTTGACGCCCGGCGGGGCCTGGCGGCGCTTGTACTCTGCCAGGTCGACCATTCGGATCACGCGCGTCACCGTCTGGGGGTCGAACCCCTGGGCGATGATCTCGTCCGCGGCGCGGTCCTCCTCCACGTACTGCTCGAGGATCGGATCGAGGACGGCGTAGGGCGGCAGGCTATCTTCGTCCTTCTGGTCGGGACGCAGCTCGGCGGAGGGCGCCTTGTCCAGGACGCTGGCCGGGATCGTCGGCCTGCCGTCGCGCTCGTTGCGCCAGCGGCACAGCTCGTAGACCAGAGTCTTGGGCACGTCCTTGATGACGGCGAAGCCGCCAGCCATGTCGCCGTACAGCGTGGCGTAGCCGACGGCCATCTCGCTCTTGTTGCCGGTGGTGAGCACGAGCCAGCCGAACTTGTTCGAGAGCGCCATCAAGATCATGCCCCGAACGCGGGCCTGGAGATTCTCCTCGGCCAGGCCCTCGTCGGTGCCGGCGAACGGCTCGGCCAACATCTCGCAGTACGCCCTGAAGGCCGGCTCGATCGGGATGGTGAGCAGGCGGATGCCCAGGTTCTCGGCTAGCTGCTGCGCGTCGGACTTGCTGCCCGGACTCGAGTAGCGCGAAGGCATCGAGACGCCCGTGACACGCTCAGGCCCGAGCGCGTCGACGGCGACGGCGGCGACGAGACTGGAGTCGATACCGCCCGACAGGCCGACCAGGGCGCGCTGGAAGCCGTTCTTACGCAGGTAGTCGCCTGTCCCCAGCACGAGCGCCCGGTACACCTCCTCGGCATTCCCCAGCGGCGACTCGATCCGACACCCCCTCTCCTGCTGGGAGACGGCCGGCGGGATGCCATCCAGCGCGATGGTCGGCAGGCCCACCTCCCCACCGTGCCGCCAACGCGGGTCGTGCAGGCGGGCCCGGAAGACGGCCCGCAGGTCCAGGTCGACCAGCAGCAGGTCCTCCTCGAAGCTTTTCGCGCGGCCGACCAAACGGCCGCGCTCGTCGAACACCACGCTCGCGCCATCGAAGACCAGCTCGTCCTGGCCACCGACCATGTTGACATACGCGACGAGCAACGAATTGTCGGTGGCGCGGGTAGCCAGCATGCGCTCGCGCTCGGCCCACTTGCCGCGATGGTACGGCGAGGAGTTGACGTTGACGATCAGCTCCGCGCCGGCCGCGGCCTGAGAGGCGGCCGGACCGGTCGGGTACCAGATGTCCTCGCAGATGTTGACGCCGAACCGCGCCCCGTTGAGCCCAAACAGCGGACCCGGTCCGCCGGTCCGAAAATAGCGCTCCTCGTCGAAGACGCCGTAGTTGGGCAAGCGCTCCTTCCTGGTGATCGCCACCACTTCGGCGCCGGCCAGCACGGCGGCGGCGTTGTAGGCCGCCTCAGCAACCTCTACAAAGCCGACGACCGCGACGATCCCGCTGCAGGCCCGCGCGATCTCGTCGAGACAGGCCCGGTTGGCGCACAGGAAGTCCGGCTTGAGCAGCAGGTCTTCCGGCGGGTAGCCGGTCACCGCCAGCTCGGGGAACGCGACCAGCTCTGCGCCGGCCGCACGGGCCCGCTCGATCCAATCGAGGATCTTGCGCGTGTTGCCGGCCAGATCGCCGACCGTACTGTTGATCTGCGCGAGCGCGAGACGCATCCCCAAACATTGTACCTTTTCCTCTACAATCCCTCGATACACATAAGCGGGCCCGCCCAGGAGCGAGTGGCGCGGCTGAGGTGAGGATGCGCGCGCTCATTAGCGTATTCGACAAGACCGGGGTGGTCGACTTCGCTCGAGGCCTCGTCGACCGGGGCGTGGAGCTGTACTCGACCGGCGGAACGGAGGCGCTGCTTCGCGAATCCATCGTCGACGTCAAGGGTGTCCAGGAGCTAACCAACTTCCCGGAGATCCTGGGCGGTCGCGTCAAGACCCTGCACCCGCTGATCTACGGGGGCATCCTCGCCCTGCGAGGCGACGCCGAGCACGCCGAGGAGCTGGCCCGCGTGGGGGCGGCGCCGATCGACCTGGTCGCGGCCAACCTCTACCCATTCCGTGAGGCGGCCCGGCGCTCGAACATGGACCTTGGTCCCGCCCTCGAGAACATCGACGTCGGCGGAGTGACGCTGCTGCGGGCGGCGGCCAAGAACTTCGCCCACGTCGTGCCGGTCTGCGACCCGGCCGACTATTCGACGGTCCTGGACGAGCTGCGTGACGAGAGCGGCGTGAGCCAGGGCATCCGGCGCCGACTGGCAGCCAAGGCGTTCCAGCACTGCGCCGTCTACGACACGCACATCGCCGGCTACCTTCGGACCGCGGACGAGCTGTTTCCCCAGGAGCTAACGCTGGCGCTCGGCAAGATCGCCGAGCTACGGTACGGCGAGAACCCGCACCAGTTGGCGGCGTTTTACGCCGACAGCAACACCCGCCCGCTGCCACGCGGGGTGGTCAGCGCCCGCCAGCTGCACGGCAAGCAGCTGTCGTTCAACAACACCTATGATCTCGACGCGGCCTGGCGGATCGTGGCTGACTTTTCGGCGCCCACCGTCGCGATCGTCAAGCACGGTAACCCATGCGGGCTGAGCTGCGGCGATGACCTGGCGGAGACGTACCGGCGCGCCCTGGCGGGCGACCCGCAGTCGGCGTTTGGCGGGGCGATCGGCACCAACCGCACGGTCGACGAGGAGACCGCGCGCGAGATCTCGGAGGTGTTCTTCGAGGACATCATCGCCCCAGACTACTCGCCCGAGGGGCTGGCGCTGCTCCAGAAGAAGCGGGACCTGCGGGTGATGGCGACCGGCTACCAGCCGGAGCGGCCCGGCGAGGTCGAGGCGGGCGACGTCGATTACAAGCGCGTGGTGGGCGGCTTCCTAGTCCAGACGCGGGACGCGCTGCCAGAGCACGTGCTGACTCGCGACGTGGTCACCGTTCGCCCGCCCACCCTCTCCGAGCTGACCAGCCTGCTGTTCGCCTGGCGAGCGGTCAAACACGTCCATTCGAACGGCATCGTCCTGACCAAGGGCCTCCAGCTCGTGGGCGTGGGGGCCGGCCAGCCCAGCCGGGTAGACGCGGTCGACATCGCCTGCCGCAAGGCCGGCGATCGTTCGGTCGGCAGCGTGATGGCGTCCGACGCGTTCTTTCCTTTCCCTGACGGCGTCGAGCGGGCCGCCGACGCCGGGGTGACGGCGGTCATCCAGCCGGGCGGCTCGATCCGCGACCAGGAAGTCATCAGGGTAGCCAACCGCCACCACATGGCGATGATCTTCACCCACCAGCGCCACTTCAAGCACTGACGTGAGGCGGACCTAACCCCCCAGCCCCCTTCCCTAAAGGGAAGGGGGAGGACGCGAATCAGCCGTCTGTCCCGGGGAGAGGACAAGGCGCTTTGCGGGGGGCTGAGGGCTAATTGCTGAAGGCTGACTGCTGAAGGCTGACGGCTCGCGATGACCTGGTGGGTTGACCTTACCGCGACGATCTGGCGGCTGCTCGACGAGCATGGCCAGCTCGTCGCCTTCGTGCTCCTGTTCCTCGAAGAGTCGGGCGTCCCGCCGATCATCCCGGGCGATCTGCTCATGGTCCTGGTGGGCGTGCGGGCGGCCGAGGGCAGGCT
>WNGA01009395.1_pt1 | contig 13186 bp, 14 predicted proteins | sample 5400061 | NCBI WGS metagenome assembly WNGA01 (sample SAMN13153366, study PRJNA577476) | soil metagenome | isolation source: 100 cm soil or saprolite under grassland replicate 2 | place: USA:California | collected 2016-06-15
CGGCGCGTGGCGCGGATCCAATCGGCGCCGGTGCGGCGCGCCGCCAGCGCGCCGATGCAGAACGCGAACGGGATCGAGAAGCCGACGTAGCCCGTGTAGAGCATCGGCGGGTGGATCATCATCGCCGGGTGGCGGAGCAGCGGGTTGAGCCCGGCGCCGTCGGCGGGCGGCGTCGCGAGCGTGTCGAACGGGTTCTCCCAGCCGACCATCAGCAGTAGGAAGAAGGCCGCGACGCAGCCGAGCACGGCGGTGGCGTAGGGCGCGATGTCGCGCAGCGAGCGGCGCGTGAGGAACAGCACCGCGGTCGCGAAGAGCGAGAGCAGCGTGACCCAGAGCAGGAGCGAGCCATCCTGGGTCGCCCAGAGCGCGGTCACCTTGTAGAACGTGGGCGTGCTCGTCGAGGACCCCTCCGCGACGAGCGCGAACGAGAAGTCGGAACGGAGGAACGCGGCCTCGAGCAGCCCGAACGCCGTGACCGCGAGGGCGGCGACGCAGTAGATCGCGCGCCGCCCCGAGGTGACCCACTCGCGCCGGCCCGCGCGGGCGCCGTACAGCGACGCGCCGACCGCGTAGAGGGCGGTCAACAGCGCAACCGCTAGGCAGGCAGATCCGACGCCCGCCATCTCAGCTCGACTGCTCGTCCTTCGTGAACTTCGACGGGCACTTCGTCACGAGCGAGTCGCGCTCGGCCACGAAGGTGCCGTGCTCGAGCTCGCCGGAGACGATCACCTCGCGACCCTCCCGGAACGGGTCGGGCACGACGCCGGTGTACGAGACGGGCACGGACGCGGTCCCGTCGCGGTCGCGGACGCGGAAGCGGAGGTCGTCGCCCACGTGGCGGATCGAGCCCTGCACGACCTTGCCCGTGAGGTCGTAGGAGCGGCCGGGCTTGAGCTCGCTGGGCTTGCTCGCCTCGGTCGACGCGCTGAAGCTGGTGTAGATCAGGGCCGTCGCGAGGAGGACCGCGGCGGTGAGGGCGACGACAAGCCGGAGCCTGCGCTTGCGCGTGGGGTCCACTCTCGGGATGCTAGCGCTGGCTGGGATGCCCCTGGCCCGGCCATGGCGCCAGGATCAGCAGGAGGCGGGCGTTGCTCGAGGCGCGGACCTCGTGGCGCTGGTTGGGCTCGAAGTGGGCCGTGAAGCCGGGGCCGCCCGAGACCGTGGAGCCGTCCTGCTCGATCTCGACCTCGCCGGCGGCGACGACCAACCACGCGCGCTCGTGGACCTGGTGCTCCTGGAGCTGCTCGCCCGCCGGCAGGTTGATCGCGATCACGCGCCCCTCCGGGTCGCTCCGCAGCACCTCCGGCTGGTGCGGTTCAACGTCGAGCGAGGCGATGTCCCAGGTCTCCATGCCCGGGAACATACCTCCGCAGCGCCGCCCCGGCCGCAAGCGCGGCGAAGCCGACCATGACAATCAGCGACAGCTGGAGCCCCGTGAAGGGCAGTGCCCCGGGACTCGTGTCGTTCGCGGTGCCGGTGCCGTCGTCCGCCGCGCTCGCCCGGTCACTCGAGCTCGCCTCGGCGGAGGGAACGTCGCCCTCGTCCTCCGGATCACCGGCCCCCTGGGCCGAGTGCGCCCTGGCGCGCTCGCTCCGTCCCCCGCTGTCGCTCGCGGCGGAGGCACTCGCCGGCGTGGGCGTGGAGCTGCCGGATGCCTGTGACGCGCCCGGCGTCGCGGTCCCGCGCGGGGCCGCGGCCGGAGCGGGGGCAGGCGAGCGGGGCGCCGCCGGGGCCGGGGCCGCCGCCTGCGGGGCGGGCCTCGGCGCCGGCGCGGGCGGCGGAAGCGGGGCGGGCGGCGCCGGCGTGATGGTCCCGGTGGCCTGGGTCACACCGCCGACGACCTCGTCCACACCCGGGACCTGTCCGGCGGCGACGACCGGCAGAGCGAGCAGCACTGCGGCACCGGCCGTGACCGCGATGACTCCGGTGCGCGAGCGCAGGTTGAGCATGAAGCCCCCCAATCGATCGATCCCCTGCCCCCTGCCTGAGGGCGACAGCAATGTACTACCCCGACACGCGGCTTTGCGTCGGTTCCCGCCGCGAAATCCACTCGGAGCCTGCATGGTCCGTGAGGCCGTGCGCGACGATCGACACGAGCACGCAGAGCGCGGCGATGTTGAACACCCGGGCGCCGTCGGCGGCGTCCGAGCCCAGCACGAACAGTGCGAACGCCATCGTGGCCACGCCCTTCGGGCCGAACCACGACATGAACGCCTTCTCTGCCGTGTCCGCCTGGCGGCTGCCCGCAAGCGCCGCGAACACGGCGACGGGGCGCGCGACGAGCAGGGTGAAAGCCACGATCCCGACCGCGGCCCAGCCGTCGCCGAACAGGCCGTCGAGCGTGACGATCGCCCCGAACACGAGCAGGACGCCGAGCTTCACGAGCTCCACCACGTCCTCCGACTGCGACTCGAAGGACTCGGCGATGTCCGGTCGCAAGATGCCGAACGCGATCGCCGCGACGAACACGGCGATCAGCCCGTTGCCCTCGGGCGGAAGCGTCGCCGCGCCGTACGCGGTGAAGGCGACCCCGAGCGCGTAGAGCGCCTTCTGGTGCCCCGCGATCTCGTGGCCGAGCGCACGGCCGCCCGGCATCAGCCGTGACGCGGCGAACGCGACCACGAGGCCTGTCGCCACGCCGACTACGACGTCCTGGAGCACGAACTGCCACCAGACGAAGTCGTCCTCGCCCGCGGCCGCCGCCGTGAGCGCGAGCACCGCCGGGAGGGCGAGCCCGTCGTTGAGTCCGGACTCGAGGTTCAGCGAGTGCCGGATCAGGCGCGGCACGCGCTCGTTCGTCACGACCGCCTGCGAGAGCACGGGGTCGGTCGGCGACAGCAGCGCCCCCACCAGGAACGACTGAGTCCAGCCGAGATCGGTGAGCGCGTGCGCGGCGAGCGCGACGAGCGCGGCCGTGAGCGGCATGGCCAGCACGAGCTTCCGAAGCGGGAGGTGCCAGGCCTCCTGGAGCATCTCCTCCTCGACCTCGAGCCCGTCGCGGAACAGGATCAGGACCAGCGCAACCACGGCGAGGCCCTGCACGAAGCCCGAGGTCGGGTCGAAGTCGAGCAGGTCCGTGCCGCCCTCGCCCAGCACGAGGCCGGCCAGCACGAACGCCGCGCTGAGCGAGAGGAAGCTCCGGCCCGCGAGCCCGGAGATCAGCGCGCCGAGGACGAGCATCACCCCCAGGGCCGCCAGCGGCGCCTCGAGGAAGTCCACCCCTGCTGCGATCGGCGGCACGGCCGAACTGTGTCAGACGCTTTCCGCGCGACTGGCTACGGTGATGCCATTCATGGTGCGCGTCGCCGCCATCACGACGGCCCTGCTCATGCTGGGGTCGCCCGCCGTGGCGCTCGGTCAGCCGGCGGTCCCGTCGGCGCACTCCCTGTCGAGTGGCTGGGAGATGCGGCTCGAGCCGTCGGCGCCGGCGCCGCCCCAGCAGGCGCCGCCGGAGGAGACGGCTCCGGAGGGCCAGCCCGCGTCGCTCCCCCCCACGCCCGCCGGCCGCGCCGCGCAGGCACCGGGCGACTGGCAGCGCACTCACGTGCCGAGCGTGTTCGACACGCGCGCCCTCCCCTCGCTCTATCCCGGCACCGTGCGCCGCTACCGCGTCACCTTCGAGGGGCCGCCCACGCCCCCCGGCTTCAGCTGGCTGATCCGCTTCGACAGCGTGCGCCGCAACGCCGCGGTGATCCTGAACGGGCACCGCGTCGGTCGGAACGTCGACCCGTACACGCCGTTCACCGTGCCGGCGCGCGGCCTGCGCCCCGGCCGGCCCAACAAGCTCGTCGTGATCGTGGACGGGCGCAAGAACCCGGACATGCCCGAGGCCTGGTGGAACTGGAACGGCATCGTGCGCCCGGTGACGCTCGTGCCCGCCGGGCCCGCGCACATCCAGGACCTCGGCACGATGTCGCGCGTGCACTGCCGGGGGCCCGCGCGCGGATGTCGCGCAGACCTGCTGCTCGACGGCATGCTCGAGCGGCGCGGCGTCCGGAGCATCAGGCCCACGCTCGAGGTGCGCCTCCGCGCGCCCGGCGGTCGCCGGATAGAGCACACCTTCCGGCTCCCGGGGCAGCGGGCGAAGACGCGGCGCGTTCAGCTGTCGATGCCCGTGCCGGCGCCCGAGCTTTGGTCGTCGGACGCCCCGCGCCTGTACCGCGCCGAGTTCACCGTGCGCGAGGGCGGCCGCGTCGTACAGCGCGAGCGCCGCAGGATCGGACTGCGCTCCGTGGAGGTCAAGCAGGGGCACCTGTGGCTCAACAACCGCCGCGTCCAGTTCCGCGGCGCGTCGATCCACGAGGATATGCCGGGCTCGGGCGCCGCGCTGACCGCCGCCGACATGGACCGGATCGTGGCCGACCTCAAGGACCTCGGCGCGAACCTGACGCGTGCCCACTACCTGCTTAACGACCGCCTGCTGGCACGCTTCGACCGCGCCGGGATCATGGTCTGGAGCCAGGCGCCGATCTGGCAGCGCGACTCCGGCGCGCATCTCCTCCGCCAGCCGAAGGAGCGCGAGCGCGCGCTGCTCACGGTCCGCCGCACCGTCACGGCGGCGCGCAACCACCCCTCGGTGCTCACGCACTCGGTCGCCAACGAGCTGACCTTCACGCCCGACGAGCACCCCGCCACCAAGCGCTTCCTCCTCGCCGCTCAGGCGCAGGCGCGCGACATCGACCCGACTCTCCCGATCTCCGTCGACATCAAGGGCCGCCCGGGCTACGCCGAGCAGTTCACCTACCACTCGTTCGACATGCTCGGGCTGAACCAGTACTTCGGCTGGTACCGCTGGGTCGAGGACTTCAGCCTGCTCGAGCCGTACATCTACGAGCTGCGCGACCTCTATCCGACCAAGGCGATCGTGATGACCGAGTGGGGTGCCGAGGGCCGGCCCGAGCTGGCCGACGCGCCGCCCGACCTGAAGGGCGGCTACCCCTTCCAGACCTTCCACGCGCAGCGCACGATCGACGTGATCGACCGCTCGCCCGTCCTCTCGGGCGCCATCTACTGGACGCTCCGCGAGTTTGAGATCTATCCCGGCTGGCAGGGCGGCGCGGGCCGGCGGGCGCCGCAGTACGAGCCGAACACGCGCCACCACAAGGGCCTGATCACCTACGAGGGCGAGCGGAAGCCGGCGTACTACCTCCTGCGCGACCGCTTCCACGCCACGCCGCTCTACCCGTAGTAGGCGCGCCCGCGCGGCGAGAGCCGGTAGCCCACCTCGAGGCTCTCGGTGAGCCCGAGCTCCTTGAGCTTGCGCACGTCGGCCTTGAACGGGGCTGTCTCACGACCGAGCGAGGCAGCCAGATCGGGCGCGCGCGTGGCGGGCCGGCGGGCGATCAGGTCGAGCACCGCGGCGGTCCACGGCCCGTGGCGGCTCGCGGCGTCCAGGCGGGCCAGGCGCGCGTCGATCCCCGCTCGCTCGGCGGGTGAGATGTCGCTGCGCTCGCGCAGCGCGATCCGCGGGTCCGGCCCGGTGAGCCTGAACTCGATCCGGTGAAGTGCGCCCTCCCCCGGGAGGCCGGCCAGGAGCGCCGCGCGGTCCTCCGCCCCCGCGCGGCGCGCGTCCGCCTCGGTCACCTCCTCCTCGCCGACGACGTCGACCGACTCGATCGCCAGCACCCCCACGCGCGTCCGCAGCGTCCCGCCGGCCTTCACGGTCGGACGCCGCCAGCGACGGAAGGCCAGCGTCACGTCGCCCTCACCGATGCGGCGGAGAACGTCCTGCCGGAAGAGCATCCAGCGCGGATCCTACGGCGGCGGGCTCAAGCCACCGCGCCGGCCGCCGATCTTGGAGGGGATGGCCTGCCGTGTAGCCGTTTCAATCACCTGCGTGTTCCTCGCGCTGGCTGCTCCTGCCACTTCTCAGGCACAGAAGCCCGTCGACGTGACGCGCGTCGAGAGCGCCGTGGTCGAGCTGGCCAAGCTGAAGCGCGGCTCGGAGGGCCAGGTGGGCGCCCACAGGCGGAAGGCCCAGTCGGCACTTGCCGAGTGCCGCACCAAGGGGCCGGGCTGGGCGCGCATCCGCAAGGTGCGCGACCGCGCGCAGCGCGGGGCCTACGCCCGCGGCGCCAAGGCGCTCTGGTCCGCGCTCGGCCAGGTGGCCGTGGAGGGCGCCTGGGTCGAGGTCTACACGCCCCACTTCGAGCGCTTCCTGCGCCACTTCGCCACGCCGCTGTCCGATCCCGTGCTCGAGGCCGGCATCGACGCGCAGGGCAAGCGGCTCGCGTTCGACAAGGCGGCCTACTCGTTCGGCACCTGCGCCACCTTCAACAAGGCGCTGAAGAAGGTCCGCGAGTTCAAGATCGGCGGCGGCTACGGCGTGCAGGGCGACTACTACGCGGGCAAGATCTACAACGACCTCGTCCGCTACGTGTCGAACAGGCAGCGAGCCGCCGCCCGCGCCCACTGGGGCTCCCGCTACGACAGCGCCCTCGACGCCGCTCGCAGCCAGCTCAAGGCGCTGGGCGGGGACGAGGGCTACGCGAATTACTTCGCGTTCGCCTTCAAGGGCTGAGCAGGCACCGCGGAGCCGTCCTGTAGCGTGCGACGGCGTGGCCCCGCGCCGCGTCACCTTCTCCCGGAACCTGACGCTGTCGCTCTCGCGGACGTGCGTGTCGCATTGCAAGTACTGCGCGTTCGCCACGCACCGGGCCCACCTGCACGAGCCCGACGAGGTGGAGCGGCTGCTCGACGGCGCGGCGCGCCGCCGGGTGAAGGAGCTGCTCGTGCTGACCGGCGACGACCCCGCCCACCATCCGGGCGTGCGCGAGCGGCTGGCCGCGCTCGGGTTCGACGACTTCGTGGCCTACGTGGCCTGGTGCTGCGAGCGCGCGCTGGAGCGGGGGATCCTGCCGCACACGAACCTCGGCGCCCTCGCGCGCGACGATCTCGCCCGCCTGCGCGAGGTCACGGCCTCGCAGGGCCTGATGCTCGAGTCGCTGCGCCCGGACCTGGTCGCGCACCAGGGGTCGCCCACGAAGGACCCGGCGCTCCGGCTCGAGACGATCCGCGCGGCGGGAGAGCTCCGCATCCCGTTCACGAGCGGGATCCTCGTCGGGATCGGCGAGACCGAGGCGGACCGCGTCGAGGCGCTCGAGGCGCTGGCCGCCGCGCACGCCGAGCACGGCCACCTTCAGGAGGTGATCCTCCAGAACTTCGTGCCGCACCGCCGCTACTACGGCGAGGAGCCGGCCGAGATCGCGGAGGCGGCGCAGCGCGCGGGCGTCGCCGGCGAGGCGTCCGAGCTACCGCCCTGGGCCACCGAGGTGACGCTCGACCACATGCTCGCGCTCGTGCGCGAGTGCCGCCGGCTGATGCCGGACGTCGGGATCCAGATCCCGCCGAACCTGTCGGACTGGTGGCTCCCGCTCGTCGACGAGGGCGCGACCGACCTCGGCGGGCTGTCGGCGAACGGCGACCACATCTCTCCGGAGCACCCGTTCCCGTCCGTGCACGAGATGCGCAAGCGCCTGGCGCCGCGGGGCGCCGCGCTGGCGGAGCGGCTGTGCGTCTACCCGCAGTACATGAGCCCGGACTGGCTCGAGCAGGGCGTGCTCGACGTCGTCAAGCTGAAGTACTGGTCCTTCATCCCGCGGGCCGGGTCGGGCCGCAGGGAGGAGCGGGCGATCCGGCGCGATCTGGTGCCGGGCGCGATCGCCAGGGCCGCGGCGGGCGCGCGGCTGCGCGAGGACGAGCTCACCGCGCTGTTCGCCGAGACGCGGCCGGCGGCGGTCGAGGACATGCGCCAGGCGGCGGACTCGCTGCGCCGCGAGCTCGCGGGCGACACCGTCACGTTCGTCGTCAACCGCAACATCAACGTGTCGAACGTGTGCACCGTCGGCTGCGCGTTCTGCGGCTTCGGCCAGGGGCGGCGCTCGCCGGACGCGTACGAGCACTCGGAGGCGGAGTTCCGGCGCCGCGTGCGCGAGGCGGTGGCGTTCGGCGCCACGGAGATCTGCATGCAGTCCGGGATCCACCCCGACTGGACGATCGAGGACTACGAGCGCTGGCTGCGGATCGCGAAGGACGAGGCGCCGCACATCCACCTCCACGCCTACTCGCCCATGGAGGTGCACTTCATGGCCGGCGAGCTGCCGCTGGCCGAGGTGTTCGGGCGGCTGCGCGAGGCGGGGCTCGGCTCGACTCCGGGCACCGCCGCCGAGGTGCTCCATGACGGCGTGCGCCAGCGGATCTCGCCGAACAAGCTCCCGGTAGCGCGCTGGGTCGAGATCGTGGAGGCCGCCCACGCGGCCGGCGTGCGCAGCACGGTCACCGTGATGTTCGGCCACATCGAGGAGCCCTGGGAGCTGGCCGAGCACATGCGCGTCGTGCGCGAGCTCCAGGAGCGGACCGGCGGGTTCACCGAGTTCGTGCCGCTCTCGTTCATCCCCTTCCACACCCTGCTCGGACGCACGCACGGCATCGAGGAGATCTCGCGCGAGGACAACCTGCGCCACACGGCCGCGTTCCGGCTGGCGCTCGGCCGGACCATCCCGAGCCTTCAGGCGAGCTGGGTGAAGATGGGCCTCGACGCCGCGACCGAGGCGCTCGACTGGGGCGTGAACGACCTCGGCGGCACGCTGATGGAGGAGTCGATCAGCCGGCTCGCGGGCTCCTATCACGGCGTGAGGCTCGAGCCCGCGGACCTGATCGGGGCGGCGCACGCGGCCGGCCGGCCGGCGGCCGAGCGCGACACGCTCTACGGGATCCGCCGCCGCCACGACCTTCCCGTGGCCGCGTAGCGTCCGTGAAGCTCGGCTACAAGGCATCGGCGGAGCAGTTCGGCCCGGTCGAGCTGCTCGAGCTCTCGCGCCACGCCGAGCGCGTCGGACTCGAGATCGTCGCGGTGTCGGACCACTTCCAGCCCTGGCGACACCACGGCGGCCACGGGCCGGCGGCTCTTTCGTGGCTGGGCGCGGCGGCGGTGGCCACGGAGCGCGCGGCGCTCGGCACGAGCGTGCTCACCCCCACGCTGCGCTACCACCCGACCGTCGTCGCCCAGTCGTTCGCGACGCTCGGCTGCCTCGCGCCCGGACGGGTCTTCCTCGGGGTGGGCACCGGGGAGGCGATGAACGAGACTCCGGCCACGGGCCAGGAGTTTCCCGGCCGCAAGGAGCGCCGCCAGCGGCTGGCCGAGGCGATCAGGCTGATCCGCCGGCTCTGGACCGAGGAGCGCGTGGACTTCGAGGGCGACTGGTACCGGACGTCGAAGGCGACGATCTACGACCGGCCCGAGCAGCCCGTCCCGATCTACGTGGCTGCGTCGGGGCCGCTCGCGGCCAAGCTCGCGGGCCGCGCCGGCGACGGCTTCATCTGCACGAGCGGCAAGGACCCGGCGCTCTACGAGGAGCTGCTCGGCAAGGTCGCGGAGGGCGCCGAGGCCGCGGGGCGCGACGCGGCCGCCATCCGGCGAATGATCGAGGTGAAGGTCTCATACGACCGCGACGCCCGGCGGGCGCTCGACAACTGCCGCTGGTGGGCGGCGCTGGCACTCACGCCCGAGCAGAAGGAGGGCATCGAGGACCCGATCGAGATGGAGCGCCTGGCCGACGCGAACGCCGACCGCGCCCACACGCGCTTCATCACGTCGAACGACCCCGAGGAGATCGTCGCCGGCATCCGCCGCTACGCCGACCTCGGCTTCGACGAGCTGATCCTGCACGCGCCGGGCGAGGACCAGGCCCGCTTCCTCGACCAGTTCGCCGAGGACGTGCTGCCTCTCCTCGCATAGGGGTCAGACCCCTTGAGTCGCCCACGCTTAAGGGGTCAGACCCCTTGAGTCGCCCACACTTAAGGGGTCAGACCCCTTGGGTGCGTGCGCAATAGGGTTCGGCGATGGCCGATTCTCTGAAGGACCGCGTCATGTTCATGTCCGGCGGCAGCCGGGGGATCGGGCTCGCCATCGCGGCGCGCGCCGCCCGCGACGGCGTGAAGGTCGCGCTCGTGGCGAAGACCGCCGAGCCGCACCCGAAGCTGCCGGGCACGATCTACACCGCGGCCGAGGAGATCGAGGCGGCCGGCGGCGAGGCGCTCCCGATCGTCGGCGACATTCGCGACGCGGATGCCGTCGAGGCGGCGGTGGCCCAGACGGTCGAGCGCTTCGGCGGCATCGACCTGGTCGTGAACAACGCCAGCGCGATCAACCTCGCGCCCATGCGGGACCTCGAGGTGAAGCGCTTCGACCTCATGCAGCAGATCAACGCGCGCGGCACGTTCGTGGTCACGCGCGCGTGCCTGCCGCACCTGCGCGAGTCGGACCACGCGCACGTGCTCACGCTGTCGCCGCCGCTGTCGGCCGACCCGCGCTGGCTCCGCGGCCATAGCGCCTACACGCTCTCGAAGATGGGCATGACGATGATCACGCTGGGCGTCGCCGCCGACGAGGCCGAGGCCGGCATCGGCGCGAACTGCCTCTGGCCGCGGACGATCATCGCGACCGCTGCGGTGCAGAACCTGCTGGGCGGCGACGAGGCGATGGCCCGCTCGCGCATGCCCGACATCGTGGCCGACGCCGCCTACGAGATCCTGAAGCGCGACCCGCGCGAGTGCAGCGGCAACGTCTTCATCGACGACGAGGTGCTCGCCGAGGCCGGCATCACGGACCTCGACGGATACGCGGGCAAGCCCGGCGCCGACCTGGCGCTCGACATCTTCGTGGACGGCTAGTCCGAGCGCGCGGGCGACCGGCTGGTCATGCGGCCGGAAACGCCTGCAACCGGGCCTGTCAAGGTAGATTGACAAATGACCGGTTGTCAATGTACATTGACACCACTATCGACGACCTCGCACAGACGCGCAGACGGCTCAATCACCTGCTCGATGACACGATCAAGGGCGACGCACTCGCCGCTCTGAAAGCCGTCGGCGAGCTCGAGCGCGATCTTGCCGATCACCAGCGCAACGCCGTACGCGCCGCCGCCGGTCGCCACACGTGGGCGGATATAGGCGAAGCGCTCGGCGTCTCCCGTCAGGCGGCGCATCACAAGTTCGCCAAGGAATGGGCGCAGACGCTCAAGAGCGAGCTCAAAGCCGAGCACCGCGCGCAGAAGGCGGCGCTGCGCAGCGGTCACCGGGCCGCCGCCGCAAAAGCGAAGCGGTCGCGCGACGCGCTGATCGCGGAAGTCAAGGGCGCCGGCCGCGCACAGCGCAAGCGCGGCTAGTCAGCCGCGACCCGGATCCCGAGGCCGATCAGCACCGCGCCGGTCAGCGCGTCGAGCGCACGGCGTACGCGCGAGCTCCGGAAGGCCTCCATGGTGCGGTCGAGCAGCCGCGCGTACGCCGACAGCCAGACGATGCCGAGCGCTATGTGCACGCTCGCCATCGCCACGGAGAGCAGCAGGACGGGGTCGCCCGGGCGGATGAACTGCGGCAGGAAGGTCGTGTAGAAGAGTGCGATCTTCGGGTTGAACAGGTTCGTCAGGAGCCCCTGGCGGAACGGCGACCGCGCCCGGCGGCCGCTGCCGGCGGCCGGCTCGTCCAGGTAGCCGCGCCGGGCCGCGAGCAGGCTCTGCACGCCGAGCCAGACGAGGTAGGCGGCGCCCGCGAGGCGAAGCGCGTCATAGGCGGTCTCGGAGGCGGCGAGCACCGCCGCCACGCCCGCGGCCGAGGCGAGCGCCCAGATCATGCAGCCCGCGGCGATGCCGAGCGTCGTGGCGAAGGCGTCGCGCCTCCCGCCCATGAACACGCTGCGCGACACCATGGCCATGTCGGCGCCCGGCGTGATGGTGAGCAGGGTGATCACGCCGAGGAAGAGGAGCGGGTCGCGCACGCGCGGCAGCGTACCGGGGGCCGCCCGCTGATCAGAAGTCGTGGTAGAAGCCGGCGAGCCCGACGAACAGGAACGCGATCCCGTTCGCGATGAAGCAGAAGGCGGCGCAGAACATGGCGAGCGCGATGGCCCACGCCACGCCGACGGACAGCCACCGGGCCAGGATGTACAGAAGCGCGCCGGAGATGACGGGCAGGACGACGAATGCGACTGTCCCGTGGTGCGCGAATCCGGCGAGCAGCACGACCATGAAGTTGATTGCGGGGAGCAGCACGGAGCCCACTCCGGACGCGAACTGATGGCCGGGCGGCCGGTCCCGCGAGTCCCCGGGCATACCCGGTGGGACGATCGGAATGAAGTCGAAGAAGTCCATCAGACAGAACTGTCGCCGCCGTGTCGATTTCTCAGTGACTTATTCGACGCCTACGTAAAGACCCTTAAACGAAGGAGCACGAGATGCGAGTGATGGTTCTGGTCAAGGCGAACGAGGACAGCGAGGCGGGGGTGCCCCCGAGCACGGAGCTCCTCACCGAGATGGGCAGGTACAACGAGGAGCTCGTGAAGGCGGGCATCATGCTGGACGGCGAGGGGCTCCACCCCAGCTCGAAGGGCGCCCGCATCCAGTTCTCGGGCGACCAGCGCAGCGTGGTGGACGGCCCCTTCGCCGAGACGAAGGAGCTGATCGCCGGCTACTGGCTGTGGCAGGTCCGGGACATGGACGAGGCGATCGAGTGGGCGAAGCGCTGCCCGAACCCGACCGGTGAGGAGAGCGTGCTCGAGTTGCGTCCTGTGTTCGAGGCCGAGGACTTCGGCGACAACCTGACGCCCGAGCTCCGCGAGCAGGAGGAGCGCCTCCGCAGCCGGCTCGAGGAGCGCTCGTAGCGGCCGAGCGCGACACCCACCGCGCGATCGAGGCCGTCTGGCGCATCGAGTCGCCGAAGCTGATCGCCGGCCTGACCCGGATCGTGCGCGACGTGGGGATCGCGGAGGAGCTCGCGCAGGACGCGCTCGTCGCGGCGCTCGAGCAGTGGCCAGAGTCAGGCGTGCCGGACAACCCGGCCGCCTGGCTCATGGCGACCTCGAAGCACCGCGCGATCGACGTGCTGCGGCGCGGCAGCACGCTAGAGCGCAAGCAGGAGGAGCTCGCCCGCGAGCTCGAGCTGGAGCGTGACCGCGGCGAGCCCGACATCGACGCCGCGCTCGACGACTACGTCGGCGACGACCTGCTTCGCCTCATGTTCCTCACCTGCCACCCGGTGCTCTCGAAGGAGGCTCGCACCGCGCTGACGCTCCGCCTCCTCGGCGGGCTCACCACCGACGAGATCGCGCGCGCCTTCCTCGTGGCCGAGCCGACCGTCGCCCAGCGGATCGTCCGCGCGAAGCGCACGCTCGCCGCGGCGCGCGTCCCGTTCG
>WNGA01009401.1_pt1 | contig 13184 bp, 12 predicted proteins | sample 5400061 | NCBI WGS metagenome assembly WNGA01 (sample SAMN13153366, study PRJNA577476) | soil metagenome | isolation source: 100 cm soil or saprolite under grassland replicate 2 | place: USA:California | collected 2016-06-15
CAAGGATGCGCCGAGCAACAGGGTGAGGCGTTGCGCTACGCTGTACCGGCCGTAGGGCAACGGGACGTGGCGCAGCTTGGTAGCGCACTTGACTGGGGGTCAAGGGGTCGTGGGTTCAAATCCCGCCGTCCCGACCAGCTCAGAGGGCATATCTCATCGATGGATATGCCCTCCTCATAGGCGTGGGTGTCTAACTGAGTGTCTACGACCAACGGGTCGTGTTCCCGTGGCTTCACATGCAGCCGGATAGAGGATGACGTGGACAGCAAGCCCAGCGACGCCAGTACAAGTCACCGGCCTGCCCAGCGTGCGGGGGACCGACGACGGTAGATTGGACGGAAGTTACAACCCCGGACGACCGCGGCGAGCGCAAGTTCATGCCAGGTATCCCTGGTTGCGTTTCACCGAGTTGTCTCGGCGGCTCCTAACCCGTGACTAGCTGAAGTGACTACGCGGTGGCATCGTCCGCCGCGCGGTCGTTGACCGCCGCCAAGCCCGACGCAGCGTCGTCCACCTGGAAAATCCGGTCCATTGCCACCGCGCCGTTGAGCAAGACCGGGCGCAGCTGGTGGCGGTAGACCGTCTCCGTGACGGCCGTGCCCGAGTGCCCGCACAAGTCGGCGATGTCCTCGATGCTCATCCCGTTGTCGGACAGGAGCGATACGAAGCTGTGTCGCAGCTCCCGAGGAGTCCACTCGGCTGGGTCCAGCCCTGCGGCCTTGGCGACCTGGCGGAAGGCGCGCCGCACATTGTGCGCGTCCAGTTCGGTACCGAGGCGAGACGTGAACACGAGGCCGGTCTCCCGCCAGTCGTCGCCGGCCTGTTCCCGGGCCCGGTCCTGCTGCTCGCGCTGCTGTCGGAGCGCGGCCACGCCGCGTATTGGCAGGGCCAGGCTGCGTCGTGACTTCTTGGTCTTGGTATCACCACCGACCCGAACTGACCGCCAGACCTGAATGGACGGCGGTATCGGCGGATCGTGGTCCGGCCGGCCGTCCAGGTCCACGCGATCCCAGGTCAGGGCGCGCAGCTCCTCGGTTCGCGCGCCAACCACGAGCGAGATCACGATGTACGCGTACAGCGGGCTCTGCCTCGCCGCAGCGAGCAGGGCCTTGGCCTGCTCCAGCGTCAATGACTTCGACGGTCGCCCGGCCTGACCAACCGGAACCGCGCACAGCATGACGACGTTGCGCTTCACCTTGTCGCGCGCCATGGCCCGGCTGGTTGCACGGCACAGCAACGAATGCAGCAGCCGCAGCGTTCGTGTGCTGAGCACCCGCGCCTTGTCGGCCAGCCAGAGATCCACGTCATCGGCGCTGAGATTCCGCAGTCTCCGCGCCCCCAGGGCGGGAATGATGTGCGTCCGCGCAAGAATTCCGTAGTTCTCGCGGGTGCTCGCGGACAGAGCGACCGGTCCGTACATGAGCCAGTTGTTCACCGCATCGGCCACGGTGACGTTGTGCGCGGTAACGGTCAGCCCGTCCTCGTGGTCGCGCAACGCGTCCTTGAGCTTGGCCCGGGCCTCGGTCTTGGTCCTGCCGCTGCCTTTGCGAGTGATGCGCTTGCCGGCGGGGGTGTAGCCGACGGTGACCTCGGCGATGAACCGTTGCCTACGTTCGTCCCAGTACAGCCCGCCCTCGCCGCGACCGCGGCGCTTTTTCTTGGCCCGGGCCGGCTCGGCGGTGGTCATGCCGCCCCCCGACTGGACTCGCGCTCCAGCAACGCGACGTACTCGGCGATGGCGCCGGCGGGAATGAGGCGGGCCCGGCCTTGTGTCACGGTGCGCAGCCGCCCGGCGCGGATCTGTTGGTAGATAACCGTTCGGCTCATGCTGAGGAGTCGCATAGCCTCGGGAATGCGGTACAGCGCCTTATCCATGGAAGTAGATCTCCTGCATCGGTTCCCCTCCGTGGAGCGGGTTATGACTGCCTGGTCAGGTCGTTGGCGTGTAGGTGTGCTGCGGCGGCTGGGTCGACCAGGGCGAGGGCGTCGATGAACAACGCGGGCCACACGAGCGGGCCGCCTTGGTGGATGGCGACGATGTCTTTTGAGCCGTCTTCGGGGATGTGCTGGCCCAGCGCCTTGCCGAGCGCGGCAGCCGGGACGGTCTTGGGAACGGTGATCACTGCTGTGCTGGTAGCGCCGAAGTGCGACACCACCAAGGGCAGCATCACGAGGGCTTCGCTGCTGCTGGTGCGCAGCACGGTCGGCAGGCCGGTGTCGAGGTAGCCGGTCCAGCCGGCCACGGTGGCAAGGCACCGGGCGACGGTGGGCACCATGCCGGGTGGGACGAACAGCACGAACGCGTCCCGGTCGGCGAGGCGGTTGGCGATCGCGTGGATGGCGTCGTCACGCGAGATGATCGGGGTGCTCATGCTGGTGCGGTTCCTTCGTGGGCGTCGGGGCGGGCGGGGGTCGGTGGCGGTCATGGGGCGTCCAGCCCTTCGCAGTTGATCTGGTGGCCGAGGGAGTCGTATGCCTCGGCGCAGTCGGGGCAGCGGTCCCGTTCCGGCGGTGTGTCTGTTCGCTGGCCGGTTTCCGGGGTAACGGGCGTAATAGGCGTAACGCCGCTGGTCAGGGCGGGTTCCGTGGCTGGTTCGGTGACGTGTGCTGACGTAATAGGCGTAACGGGATCTTGATGGCTCATTACGTTCGTTACGCCTGTTACGTTGTCCGGTTCGTTCCGGTCGGCATCCCGACCTGCGTCGTTACGCTCATTACGTTCGTTACGCTCCGATGGGGTGTTGGCGGACAGATACCGGCTCCACGCGTCGGCGAGCCCGGCGCTGACGGCCGCCTTGATGTCCACGGCGTAGGTGGTGTATCCCCGGACGGTCTTGCCGTACGGGCCGTTGAACGGCACTGGCACGATCTCGTAGCGCTTGAGCTCCTTGGCCAGTCGGCGGGAGTCGATCGGCTTGCCGCCCAGGTCGGCCCATGGCGCCTCGTCGAGCGCGGTCAGCTTGTTCAGGATCTCGACGGTGGGCAGCTCCTGCTCGTCGCCGAAGATGCGTCGCAGGTCGCCGAGCAGGCGCACACCGAACGATGGGGCAGCGGTCCCGGCCTTGAGCACGAAGTGTTCGCAGGCAGCGCGGGCGGTGTCGGGCCAGTGCCCGCCGGCGGCGTCGGCGATCGCGAGCAGCGCCTCCCACACCTCGGCCGGGCGGTCCTCCACCCCGTCGGGCATCTTCGGGCGGGCCAGCGCCAGCCCGGCCGCCTGGCTGCGCACCCACCGGCGCAGCGCCTTACGCACCGGTTCGGCCTCGGCCTCGGCGTCGCGTTCGGAGAACGGCTTGACCTTCTGCCCAGCCGGGCGTTTGCGCATGTGCAGCACCACGGCGCGGGTCAGGATGGTGGCCGGCAGGTTGCCGTTGCCGGCCAGCCCGGCCAGCGCCACCGGGGCGAACACGGCGAACCGGTGCACCTTCATCGCCGCGGCGTCACCGACGCACCGCGGGATGGTGGCCCCGCGTTTGTAGCCGGCGTTGAGCAGTGCCCGCAGGTCCTCGTGGTTGCCCGCGGTCTGCGGGTTGAAGATGGCGTCGACCTCGTCGAACAGCAGCGTCATCGGCCCGTCGGCGAGCATCCGGAAGATCGCCGGGGTGGTCGGCGAGAGGATCAGCTCCGGGCGGCGGCAGACCAGGTTGAGCAGCTCCAACACCCGGGTCTTGCCGCTTTCCGGCTCGGCCGAGTCGAGCACCAGCCGCGGGGTGACGTAGAACGCGCCGGCCGCGTGGGTGTGCGCCGCCCACAGCGCCAGCACCGGCAGGTAGTGCGGCGACGGCAGCGCCAGGTACGGGCCGATCCAGGCGGCCACCGCGTCGAGGACCTCGGCGCCATCGCCCACGGGCGTGTCGTCGTCCCGGTCGTCCTCGTCGACCCCGGCGCCGGCGTTGGACGCGGTGCGGCGCGCGTCGCGGACGTGCTGCTTCGCCTCGGCCAGCGCCGACTTCCAGTCCGACCGGGGCAGGTACGTCGGGCACAGCGCGTCGCGGTACTCCTGCTGCGCCGCCACCGCGGCGGCGCCGAGCGCCCGGATCACCTCGTGCACCCGACGCCGGCCCGCCGGCTCGCCCAGCCCGGCCAGCTCGGCGAGGAGATCCGGCAGCGGCGGCAGCCCGTCCGGCCCGCCGGTGGCGCCGGCATCGAGGTCGTCCAGGCGCAGCGCGGCCACCTCGGCGACGTGCTCCACGCTGCCGGGGTCGTAGCGGCAGGGCCGGGTCGACCAGCCGACCACCGTCACCCGATGCGCCTCGCCGAGCTCGCCGGCGAGCTGCCCGCCCGTCCACGCTTGAGCGGCGCCCAGGTCGCCGGCCTCGATGCCGTCGTGGCCGGCGAGCAGCTCGTCCCCGTGGTAGAGCTCCCACCCGTCGACCGCGCTGTACAGCAGCGCGTACCCGCCAGCGCTGGCGGCTATGGCGTCGGCCTGGGCCTGACGCGACGCGTCATGATCTGAGACTGCGTCATCGCATGACGTAGTTTGGGCCGTGTCGTGTTCCGTGGGCTGCGCAACGGGTTCCGGCTGCGGAACGGTGGCCGGAACGCGCCCGGGCTGCGGGGACGTGGTTGTGTTCCGTGTTCGGCGGCTCACCGTCGACCCTCGATTCCGGGCGGGTGAGGGGCCTGGCGGCGTGCATACGCGCGGAACCCTGGCCCGGCATATGTACGACGGTCTATGATCGTGCTCTGAAGTTGCGCACCGCCGTGCGCAGCTACGGTCGCCTCGGCACGGCGGTGGTTGGCCTCGGGGCACAAAATCGGCAAGGCCTTGCCGATTTTCGGGTCTCGAACGGCGCTCCGACGAGCCGTCGTGCCCGACGTCGGAGGCGACGGGCGTGGAGTCGCTACGCCTGCTTGCGGGCCCGCCGGTGCGCCCGGACCCGACAGCTCGAGTCGCAGTACACGGCGTCCGGACGCCCGGTTACCGGCCGGCCGCAGACCGGACACGTGCGGTGCGACTGGTCCCGCAACGCCTCTAGCCGTTTCCGAAGGTGGCGGACCTTCCGCTCGCCGTGGCGCAGCCCGGCGATCCACTGATCGAGGTGCGCCCGGTCGAGCTGCTGCAGCTCGCGCTCGGGCATGCCCACGTCGGTCATCTCGACCATCGCGGACATCCGGCGGTCGGGATCGTTCCTCAGCAGCTTCCGGGGCGTCCCCATGTGTAACGACTATAGTCGTTTCGCCGTACCCGACGGAGGCCCAAGTCCGTAATGCGACTACGGATTTCAAGACGCCGGTCGGGGCGTGGCGGTCCAGAAGGTATGGCGGTGTCGCCGCGGGTTCGGTGTCAGCCTCGACGGCGTCCACCGTGGCGCGCACCGCGCCGGGCAAACCCATGACACGCAGGCGGACACGGCATCTGTCACCGGGGATGCCAACCACGCCACCGGATGGCGCGTCAGGTGACCTGGCGGGTGGCGTGTCGGGGCGGGTGCGCCGGTGGCATGCCCGGCGGCCGGGCCCGCGCTGCGTGGCGGCGGTCGGGGTGGCGGTCACAGTGGCACTCCTTCGTCGCGGAAGCCGCCTTCGATGGCGCGGCGAATATCGCGATCGGTCTGGCCGGCGCGGCGGCCGGCCTGGGTCAGCACCGACCAGGCGACGCCGGCGGACAGCGCGCCGGCGGCGACCATGCGGGCCACGCCACGGGCGGCGCCGTAGAGGGTGACCCGGCGGCGGCCCTCGGGGGCGCCGGCCACCGCGGCCAGGTGCGCGGCCAGCAGCGCGTCAGCATCCGAGATGCCCCCCGCCCCGTTCGTGGTCGGCGCGCGGGGTGTGGCGGTCGGCGCGGGCACCGGCGCGCCGTGCTGGCATGCCTGGACCAGGGCGGGGGGCATCTCGCAGAGCGGGTGAGCGCCGACCCACCGGTACGGGCGTCCGGTGCGCGGGTGGGTCGACGGTGGGGCGAGCACGTAGCCGCCGTCGGCCTTGATGTCCACGCCCCGCCGGCCGGGCAGCGGCCGGGAGAGCACCGGCGGGCCGGGGTGGCGGTAGTGCAGGTGCCAGCCACCCCCGCCGGTGGCCACCGTCGCCGTGGGGACCATCAGCGTCGGGTCGACGCGGCCACCGTGGGCGGGGTCGATGTCGACCACCAGCCGGCCGCAGGCGGCGCCGGTGCGCATCGCCAACAGGCCGTCCGGGATGGCCTCGAACATGGCCCGGACCCGGTCGGGGTCGGTGGTGGCGGCGTAGAACCCGTGGCAGGTCAGGCACGCGCACAGCTCGCGGTCGTGACCCGGGTCGCCGGTGCGGCAGCCGGGGCAGTTGGCCACCGGCCGTTTGGTGCGCCCGAGCAGGAACACCGCCAGCCCGGCCGCGGCGTAGTCCAGCGCGGCCGCCAGGTACGCCTCGGCCGGGCCGCGCCGGGCGGGGTGCCCGGCGGCACCCGGACCTCCGGCGGAACGGTGCTCCAGCGATGGACCGGCTTTGTCGTCCGCGGCGTCGGCGGCGCCGGGGGTCGGTAGCGTAGCGGCGTGCCGGGTTCCCGAGGGGCCTCCAGGGGCGGTTTTCGGGTCGGCTGGGAAACTGGCGCTACCCGCTACCGGCGACCGTCTCCGCAGGTCGGCCGCGGTGTGGTCGGTAGTGGAGCCGGTAGCGCGGGCGCTGCCGGTAGTGGGCCGTGCGCTACCGGCCGGGTCGCTGTGGCGGATGGTGGGCACGCCGGCGGCCTCGGCGAGCTCGGCGCAGTGCGTGGCGCCCGGTGACCGGTCGTGGATGAACGCCAGACACAGGTCGGGGCGGGTGGCCACCATCGCCGCGTTGCGGGCCATGCCCGCGCCGCGGCCGGTGGACCAGTCGGCCGGATACCGCTCGACCGGCGCGCGCCGGCGCCGGCACCAGGCCTCGGCGATGGCGTCCGCGCCGCGCGGGCAGGCGCCGTGCACCACGACCAGCGCCGCGCCGTGCTCGGCGTGCAGGACGTCCAGCGCGGCGACGACCGCGGCGGCGCGGGTCCACGTGCGCGAGCCGGTGACCAGCACCCGGAACCGGCCGCCCGCTTCGGTGGGCGCGGGGGCGCCACCCACCGAAACGCCCCGATCCGGGGGAAACGAGGGGGTGTCGGCCGGTGCCGCGCCCGCGCCCACCAGCCCAGCGCCGGCCCGTCCTGCCTGGCCAGCGCCGGTGCGAGCGTGGGCGCGGGCCTGGGCGCGGCACCGCGCCCACCACCACGGGCCGCGCCCACGATCAGCCCGTCGACCGATAGCCCCGCTGGGGCTATCGTCGGCGCGCAGCAGCGTGATCACTGGCGCTCATCACGGGCGCGGAACACCCGCGCGACGTCGGCGAGCAGCTGCCGGGAGGCGTCGTCACCGGCGGCGGCGGCCGCCTCCAGCGCGCGCCACACGTCGCCCAACAGCGCGCCCTCCGCCTCGACGTCGACCGGTCCCAGCTCGCGCAGCAGCCGGCGCACGTGCAACTCGTCGTCGGGGAGGGCCGGGCGTGCGGCGGCCGGTGTGGCGTCGCCGCGCGGCGCGGCCTCGTGCGTGAGGTAGCGGCGGGCGGCGTCGAGCACGGCGTCGATGTCGCGGGCGTCGGCGATCGCGACGAAGATCGGCCGGGGCGTCGCGGTAGCGCCGGGGTCGGTGCTCATGGGGCCTCCAGGGGCGGTTTCGGGCGCGGCGGCCGGGGTGCCGCTACGCGCTACACGGCGGTGTCGGGGCAGGTCGGGGCAGGTTCCGGCGGCAGCGGAGCCTGTAGCGTCGCCGCTACACGTTGCGGGCCCGCCGCTACACGGCGGCTGAGTTGCGGGCCCATCGGCCGCGAGGGTGGCGTCCCGGCCGCCGACGTCGTCGGGCCCGGCGTGCGGGCAGGGCCCGGTCATCAGGTGGAAGAACTCCCGCACGTACGTGGCGTGGTCGACGTGCACGACATGGACGCCGCGGGCGCGGGCGGCCTGGATGGCCTGGCGGCGCCGGTCGTACATCGAGGCCCAGGCCGCGTCCTCGGACAGGTTGCGGTAGGTCGACTCGACCAGCCCGAACGGGCAGCCGCAGGCGGCAAGGAACACGTAGTGGTGCCGGTCGTACCGCGGCGGCCGGGACCGCTGGTTGGTCCGGGTGGTCACGGCGGTCACCACCCGTCCGCGTCGTCATTGGCAGCGACCCGGGCCCGGCTGTGGACGTCGCCGGTACCCACGCCGGCGCCGACGAGCTGCAACTCGTGCCGCCATTCGGTGTTGTCATCGGTGGCGCCGGCGACGCGGTAACCGGCCAGCTCGGGCCTGCCGGTGTCCGGTCGGCTGTGCTGCCACGTGTCCGGTCTGGTGTCCGGTGCGCTGGCATCTGGTGTGTCATTGACAGCCGGTCGTCGTGCGTCAAGCAGCGATGCATCCGGGGTGGGCGCAGCCGTCGTGTTCGACGTCGCGTGCGACGCGTCGTCGGGCGTGCTGGCGTTGGCGGTCTCGTCGGCGTTGAGCTGTCGCGTGTCGACCGGCGACGGATCGCGCCCCGCCTCGCGCCCGTTGTCGGGGGGCGTGGCGGGCTGCTCGGCCGCGGGCGTGTCCGCTCGCGCGGTGTCGGCCAGGGCGCGCTCAAGGTTGCGGCGGCCCTCGGTCCAGCACCTGTTGACCTGCCGCTGGGTCCATCCGGTCCGCTCGGCGACCTGGGCAGGGCTCAGCCCGGCCAGCCGCAGCCGGACCACCTCGCGCTGCCTCGGGCTGTTCAGACCGGCCACCGCCTGGTCGACCCGGGCGCGCAGCTCGGCGTGCGCCCGCCGCTCCACCGGCGGCCCGGATCCGGCACCGCGACCGGCATCCGGATCGGCGTCGGCCATGTCGTCCAGCGCCCGCAGCCGGGTCACCACGTCGCCCGGCGCCAGGGCGGGGTCGGCCAGGCGAGCGCGCAGGTTCTCTTTGGCGTGCTCCCACACGCTGCGGACCTGCCGGCGGGTCCATCCGGTCCGCTCGGCGACCTCGGCCGGGCTGAGTCCCTCCAGTCGGAGTCGGATTACCTCGCGCTGCTTGGGGCCGAGCTGGGCCACGGCGTGGTAGATCCGGGCCCGAAGCGCCTGCCGACCGACCTCATCGACCGCGCCGCGCTCCCGCGTCGGCGCCGCGTTGTCGCAGGCCCGCTCAAGCGCCTCGTCGGCGGTGGCCACCTCGCGGCCGTCGGCTCGGTCGAGGGTCTGCAACATCTGGTGCCCGGCGATTCCGTACAGCCAGGCGCGGAACGAGTTGACGTGGGTCATCCCGCTGAACTTGTCGATCTTCCGCAGTACGGTGGCCCAGGTGTCCGCGGCGACGTCGTCGGCGAACGCCCATCCCCGCCCCGGCGCCCGGGATGCCACGTAGCGGACCACGTCCCGGGCGTAGCGGCGGTACAGCGGGCCGAACGCCTCCCGATCCCCCGCCTGTGCCCGCGCCACCAGCTCCGCATCCGACAACCCGTCCAGGCGCGCCGATGTGGCAGCCGGTCCGGTTGCGGGCAGCACGCGCACCCCGTCGTCCGTCGACAATGGACGAACTTGCGCCGGGTGCGCGGTGGTGGCGCTCACCACCCGTCCGCGTCGGCGCCGACCAGATCCCGCCCGCCTCGGGCGGCGTCGCCGGGCCCGGCGGCGTCAGTCAAGCCCGCCCCGTCGGTCGGTTCGGACGCAGCAGCCTGCACCGGCCGGCCCAGCAGCTCGTCCACGCGGCGCCCGCAGGCGGCCAGGAACCCCGACAGCACCTCATCGTCGGAGTAGTCCGCGTCGAGGTCTCGCTGCGCGAACTGCTGCACGGCGTTCAACCCTTTGAACGGCACCGTCCAGGCGATGTCGCGACCGACGTCGCGTGCGGTCATCTTGGTGAGGTCTTCGGTGGTCAACCCGGTCGCCAGCGACAACGCCGCGACCATCTCCTGGCGCGACAACGGGATCGGCTGCATCCCGATCTCGGCCACCGGCCGACCAACATGGTCACCAGGCTCGATCAGGCTGCCCACGTCGTAGACATGGTCGTGGGGCGGCCCAGCAGCGCAGGCACTAACCTTGACCTGCATCGTTGCGTCCTTCCTGAAGGGGATCTCGATGCACCGGCCTCGGCGGGGTGGCAGCCCTGCCGAGGTCTTCCTTGTGTTCGCTGAGGTTCGTGGATGAGTTCAGTCGTACTAGTACGACCCAACATAGCTAGCACTGTGCTGGTACGCAACAGGCTGTGGTAGAGAAGTTGCACGTCTTGCGCTTAGGCTGGTCAAGTGACCATTGATCCGAACGACCACCGGCCGCCGTATCAGCAGGTAGCCGACGACCTGCGACGGCGAATAGAGGCTGGCGAGGAGTTCGGCCCAGGAGATCGGTTGCCCTCGATCCGACATTTAGCAAGCAGCTATGGCATCGCGCCGCAGACCGTGCAGAACGCCTTGAGGGAGTTGCGCCAAGCAGGCTTGATCGTCTCACAGCAGGGACGTGCCTTCTTTGTCCGAGATCCCGCCCGCCCGACCGCCTTGACCGATGGCGACCGGCTAGCCCGACTGGAGTCGCAAGTGCGAGAGCTTCGTGACCGAGTCGCGAAGCTGGAGGCCGAACGTTGACGGGCAGAGTAGGACGCGCACGAACATTCACGACCACCATCAGACGCCCAAGTCGGCCGACGCCCCATGCATCGGGGATGCACTCACCCTGCACGCGCGCTGCACGCGACCCACAGGTGACGTGACCGATGGAAGTCGTAGATCAGTGGACGGGCGGGCGCGCGACCGCGCTGCGCCAGGCTCTTCGCCTGACCATCGACGACTTCGCCGAGCGTCTTGGTGCCGCCGTACGAACCATCTCCAATTGGAACGCTGAACCGAACCTCGTACCCGTTGTTGAGATGCAGCGCGCTCTCGACACGCTTCTCTTCCAGTCACCCAACGAGGTAAAGGCCCGGTTCGCCATGATCCTGACCGTCGTTGATGGCGTGGCCCGTACCCGCCCCGATGAACTACGTCCTACCGGACTGGAGTTGCGGCTTATAAGCGATCGTCACATCAGCACTGCCCTGGAATGGCTTGACCGCGCCGCTGGCTGGAAACGAGGTAGCGCCCGCACCCAGCTCGCGGTCCGGCTCGGCGCCACCGACTCGCGGACCCTTCAGGATCGCGGTCACCTTCGTGGACAGGTGAGGCAGCACGCCATCGCGGACGCCTTGAACGCTTACTACAGATGCGGAGCGACAGGGCATCAGCCGTATCGCGCACGGACCGGTGCGGCGCTCATCACCACGAGCATCCTTACCCAGGCAGCTTGGCTCGATCTGGCATTACCACTCGGGACCAGTAGTGACGGCCTGCAGTTCAGCCCTGTGCCCGTACGCTCACCGTCGCTCGACCCGGTCGCCGCAGATGCGGCGTTGCAGCGGCTCGCCGATATGCTCGCGTTCGACACACCCACGATCAACGCGCCTCTGTACCGCTTAACAAGCTTCGCACTTGGAAACGGCAAGCTTGCTGGGACGGTGACTCTAGCTAACTTCATCGAGTACGCCCTAACAATGGATCTCTTAGAAAACGAACTAATCGATGCATTGGCGGAAGGGCAAACAACTACGCCGGGACTCTTGCCACTGCGTGACCGCTACCTCCCCGATCTTGCTACGTTGCTCAACCTTGACGATCGTCTGTGCGCTGGCGGGGTGCTCGCACTGACGGCGATTGCTCGGCCCGCCGGTCGGCGACGCGGGCATGCCGACTACCTCCTTTTGGTACAGGAGCGGTCGGGCCGCGTCCTCAACGCGGCGCGACGCCTCGCAGTCATCCCGAAGTCGTTTCATGAGCCGCTGGTCGACTACGGCGACGATGCCATCCTTGGTGCCACGCTCGAACGTGAGATGGAAGAAGAACTGTTCGGCCGTAGCGACGTCGACTCGGCACTTGGTGGGTTTCGCAACGCTGACCCGATGCACCCGAGCCGACTGTCGGAACCAATGCGCTGGCTCCTTGAACACACAAGCGGCGGGCACTGGCGCATGGAATGCACGGGTTTCGGGCTCAACCTCGTCAGTGGCAACTACGAGTTCGCCAGCCTTATCGTGATCGAAGATGACGAGTGGTGGAACCGGTTTGGTGGCCACATCGAAGCCAATTGGGAGTCCGACTCGCTACGACGGTATTCCAGCCGAGATCGCGACCTCCTGACCGCACTTGCCCACGACGACGCATGGAGCAACGAGGGATTGTTCGCGCTACTTCAGGGATTCCGGCGCCTCGCCGAGGTCGGTGGCGGCCGGGTCGACCTACCAACCGTTGAATGGGAGTTCTAGCCGATGGCGGACAACTGGTACACCGGCAATGCAGCGGATGATGCGGACCGTCGTCGCGGTTGGCTGCTCGGCCATTTCATCGACCGGGCTACCCCCGGGTCCGACGTGCTCGCCACTGACGCCCTTGAGGTCAAGTGGGGTATTCATCCGGCAGGCCAGCAGCGGCCCGGGTGGACCGCCGACGACCAACGGACCACGCTTATCCTTCTGGTTGAGGGCCGGTTCCGTCTCGATCTCACCGTCGGCAGCACCACGCTTTCTCGCCAGGGTGACTACGTCGTATGGGGTCCGGGAATCGACCACTCATGGCAGGCGGAAGCCGACTCGGTGGTGATCACCGTACGGTGGCCATCGCTCCCTGACGAGAGTCGACGCTAGTTCAGTGCCGCATGCCCGGGACACGCTCAGGGCGTCGACGTCCAGGCGTCCACATCCCCGCTGAGACCGTAGGTCCCGCGCGCACGGCGCCCGTAATCAGCCAGCCAGCCCGCTGTGAACGCCGTAGAGCCAAGATCTGGGCAACGTTGGTAGTCGGGGTGAGCGTCTGTGTGCCTGCTCGCGTGCTACGAGGCATGGCGCGTCCGTTGTGGACAGTGGAGTGACCAACTGAGTGACTATCGTTGCGTACCGTCGCGTACGTCCACGTACGCCAACGGCCTTTGTGTGCAGAGCAAGGACGTGTGTCCACTGTGGTTGGAAGCCGCAAAGTGTTGCCTGGGGGTCAAGGGGTCGTGGGTTCAAATCCCGCCGTCCCGACGCAGGTGAGGGGCCGTCTCCGATGATCGAGAAGGCCCCTTTGACGTCCTGTACAGCAGCGAAGTACAGCAGCGTGTTGTTCTCAAGTCCATCACCCGGTCTGCCACACTCAGGCACGTGACGAACCGCCAGCCTCCGCTGCTTCTTGCAGCGCTGTGCGCGGCGAGCAGCGCTGCCCAAGTTGCGGCGGGCTTCAACGGCCAACCAAGTCCGGCAC
>WNGA01016444.1_pt1 | contig 13184 bp, 14 predicted proteins | sample 5400061 | NCBI WGS metagenome assembly WNGA01 (sample SAMN13153366, study PRJNA577476) | soil metagenome | isolation source: 100 cm soil or saprolite under grassland replicate 2 | place: USA:California | collected 2016-06-15
AGGGCACGGAGGCGCCGGGCCTTCTGGTGCCGTGACCATGGATGAACGGATCGAGCGGTCGGTCGCCGAGGTGGAAGCTGCGAACCGACGCAGCATCCTCGGTGCGCGCGGCTTCCGGAAGCAGGGACGAGGGGGTGGCCGAGAATGAGGACGCTGATCAGGAACGGCACGGTGGTCACGGCCACCGAGGCCACGAAGGCCGACGTGCTTATCGAAGACGAGAGGATTGCGCTGATCGGCCTTTCCCTGGACGCCCAGGCCGACCGGGTCATCGATGCCACCGACCGGTACGTGATGCCGGGAGGCGTCGACGTGCACACCCATTTCGACTTGCCCTTCGGAGGGAGCTTCTGTTCGGACGACTTCGCCACCGGCACCCGCGCCGCTGCGTTCGGTGGGACCACCACGTGCGTGGACTTCGCCGTCCAGGACTTCGGGGAGCCTCTGCGGAAGGGACTGGACCGATGGTTCGAGAAGGGCCAGAAGGCCCAGACGGACTATGGCCTGCACATGATCGTGCGCGAGGTCAACGAAGGGACCCTGCAGGAGATGGACGACCTGGTGAGCGAGGGCATCACGTCGTTCAAGCTGTTCATGGCCTACCCGGGTGTGTTCATGAACGACGACGCGTCGATCTTCCGGGCCATGCAGCGGGCTGCCAACAGCGGGGCCCTGATCATGATGCACGCCGAGAACGGCGGGCCCATCGACGTCCTGGTCCAACAGCTCCTGGCGGAAGGAAAGACCGATCCCAAGTATCACGGGCAGAGCCGGCCCGCCGCCATGGAAGGCGAGGCCGTGCACCGTGTGTTCAAGCTGGCCGAGCTGGCCGGCGCACCGGCTTACATCGTTCACCTCAGCTCTCGCGACGCCCTGAACGCGGTGCGAGAGGCGCGCGACCGAGGACTGCCAGCCTACGCGGAGACCTGTCCCCAGTACCTGTATCTGAGCGCAGATGACATGGGTCGGCCGGGGTTCGAGGGCGCGAAGTTCGTGTGCTCGCCGCCTCTGCGGCCCGCCGATCACCAGGAGGACCTGTGGAAGGGCCTCACCGCGGGTGACCTGCAGATCGTCTCCACCGATCATGCGCCCTTCAACTACAAGGGACAGAAAGACCTCGGCGTTGGCAACTTCGCCAAGATCCCCAACGGCTTGCCCTCTGTCGAGGATCGATTCACGCTGATCTTTCAAGGTGTGCGCAAAGGTCAGATCACGCTGACCAGGTTCGTGGAGCTGATCGCCACCGCTCCGGCGAAGATGTTCGGCCTGTATCCACGGAAGGGAACCATCGCGCCCGGATTCGACGCCGACATCGTGGTGTTCGACCCGAACCACGAGCGGGTCATCTCAGCGAACGACCACCACATGAACGTCGACTACTCGTGCTACGAAGGACTGAAGGTGTGGGGGCTCCCCGAGGTCGTCATCCAACGAGGAGATGTCCTGGTCGAGAACGGTGAATGGCATGGCAAGGAGGGGGCCGGCCAGTTCATCAGCAGAAGCCGGTTCCAGGAACCTTGAACGGCGAACCCGCCAACCGGTCGACGTACCCACTCCGAAGAAGGAGGATCGCCAGGTGACTGCGACACAAGTACAGAGCTTCATCGGCGGTGCGTTCCGCGAATCCCGAACCGGGGAGGTGCAGGTCGACCCGATCCCGGATCCGGCGACGGGAGAGACCATTGCGCTCCTTCCCTATTCGACGACAGACGAGATCGACGAAGCCATCGGAGCAGCCCGCAGCGCCTTCCCGGGCTGGGCCGACACGCCGGTTCCCGAGCGGGCGCAGGTTATGTTCCGATTCAAGCATCTCCTGGAGGAGCACTTCGACGAGCTGGCCCAGCTGGTGACGCGGGAGAACGGCAAGACGCTCCCCGAGTCCAAAGGTGAGGTCCGCCGGGCCATCGAGGTGGTGGAGCTGGCCTGTGGCGCCCCCACCCTCATGATGGGTACGAACGTCGATCAGATCGCCGACGGGATCGACGAAGAGCTGGTCCGGTTCCCCGTGGGCGTCGTGGCCGGGATCACTCCGTTCAACTTCCCCAACATGGTGCCTCTCTGGATGATCCCGCTGGCCATCGTGTGTGGGAACGCGTTCGTCCACAAACCCTCGCAGCGGACGCCCCTCTCGGCCGTGCGCATCGCCGAGCTGCTCGCTGAGGCCGGACTCCCCGAGGGCGTGTTCAACGTCGTCCACGGTGCCAAGGATGCCGTGGACAGGCTGTTGGGCCACCCCGAGGTCGACGCGGTGTCCTTCGTCGGCTCGGCCGTCGTCGCCTCGTACATCTACGCGCAGGGGGCGGCGCACGGGAAGCGGGTCCAGGCGCTCGGAGGGGCGAAGAATCACCTCGTGGTCATGGATGACGCCGACCTGGAGAAGACGGTGACCGCGCTCGTCTCCTCCGCTTTCGGCAACGCCGGGCAGCGATGCCTGGCAGGAAGTGTGGCGGTCGGCGTGGGCTCGTTGGGCGACGCCCTGGTCCAGGAACTCGTCCAGCAGGCCGGCAGGCTAAACGTGGGGCCGGGGATGGAGCCGGACACGGACATGGGACCGGTGATCCGGGAGGAGCGAAGAAAGGAGCTGATGGGCTACATCGAGCAGGGCGAGGAGGTCGGAGCCGAGCTCGTCGCCGACGGGCGAGGTATCGGCCCCTCCGACGGATTCTTTCTCGGCCCCACCATCTTCGACCGGGTGAGCCCCGACATGCCCCTGTGGAAGGACGAACTGTTCGGGCCGATCCTGTCGGTCGTCCGCGCGGCCGACATCGACGAAGCCATTCGGGTGATGAACTCGAGCGCCTACGGCAACGCCGCTTCTATCTTCACCACGTCCGGGGCAAACGCCCGCGAGTTCAAGCGGCGGGCGGAAGCGGGAATGCTCGGCGTGAACATCGGCGTGGCCGCCCCGATGGCGTTCTTCCCGTTCACCGGGTGGAAGAAGTCATTCTTCGGTGATCTGCACGCCACTGGTGCGGACGGGGTCCGGTTCTACACGAGGCAGAAGGTGGTTACCTCGCGATGGTGGTTGGCCCCGAAGCTCGACCACAGCCAGCCGGAGGGTAGGAGTCACTGACCTGGAGTAGCGACAGACTCACCTTAACCCGGAACGGATCGACTGGGTCGGAGACCTGTGTAACGCGTTACCTGGCAGCCGTTCGATGTCGGCCCAGGCCCCGTGGGTCTGACTGCTCGTCGACCTGGCTTCCTTCACCGGCTGAGCCCGTCCGCTCAGCGGCGGGTTCGGGTCCGGGGACGCTGGCGGCCAGTTCGACCCGCTGCTTGGGACCCCGAAAGGCGTGCCATCACCGCGGGCATCAGGATCAGGATGTACAGGGCCACCGCGGTGAAGGCCGCCAGGGGCCCGGAGGGGTGGAGGTCGGGGAGAGCAGAGGCGAGGCGGTGGGAACGAGCCCGGAGAGCCGCCTCATCGCCGATCTCCCCTGCGCCGCTGTCACTGGCCAGCTCCAACGCCCTACTGATCCACAGGCGGAGGGTTGCCGGGTCCAGACCTGTCCGACCCGTCCGCTGGGCGACGAGTGCCTCCGCCCCCAGCTCGGACTGGACGAGCCACTCGTCGACGAAGGGCATGGGCGGTACGGGGATCCCGTTCGGCTGCACCTCGAAGTGGAGGTGGGGAATGGTCTGTGAAGCGTTCCCCGTGTTCCCGATATAGCCGACCACCTGCCCGACGTGCACGGGCGTGCCCGGGGCGATGCTGGGGCCGAAGCCGCTCAGGTGAGCGTAGAAGTACTGGGTGTTTGCAGCATCGGTGATCTCGACGGCCATACCGCTGATGGGCCCGTTGACCTTCTGGCTGACGTGGCCGCCCGCCGCTGCGACGACGGGCGTGCCTCGCGGAGCGAACAGGTCCAACCCCTGGTGGAGGTGAGGGTAGGGGCAGCAGCGGTATGCGTGCCAGTCGTCGTGCCACCATGCCAATCCGGCGACGGGAAACGGGCCGACAACGGACAGGAGGTCGTCAAGGCGAGGGGTTCCGTTTGGCGAGAGCTCGGCCAGGATGGCCATGAGCCGAGCGGTGCTGTGAGTTCCCCCCACGGTGAAGGGAGCGTCGCTGACCGGAGGGCTCGGGGGAGGACCGCCCGACCCAGGGTTCGGAGGGCTGGGAGGTGGCGGCGGCAAGCTCGACGTGGGCATAGGGTGAGGGGAGGGTGATGATGGGCTGGGAGTTGGCGAAGCGCTGGGGGATGGCTCGGGCGACCCGGTGGGGGATACCGAGGGCGAAGGGCTCGGCCCTGGGCCCTCCAGCTGGACGTCGATCGAACCCTCCGTGACGTCCTGCGACAACAGTGAGTAGTCGCCATCACCGCGCGTCTCGTCGCCGGGTTGGCCGTCGAAGACCCCCTGGAGATGGATCTTGAGTGCTCCTGCGCCTGGTCCGCCGGCGTGTACGTGCACGCTCGCGGGGACATCCTGCATGGACCCTCCGTCCGACAGCTCGATCAGGGCGAGCCCCCCGAGGGTGGCTTCGTTCTCGGAGGGGACGGCCAGGCTGGTGACGGTCACCTGGATCCTGGTGAAGGGCAACTTCAACGAGACTGCCGGGTCCCAGATCTCGCACAGGAATGAGCCGCGGGATCCGGCCTCATCCTTGGCGGCGTCCACTTGGAAGCTGCAGCCGTGAACCCTGGCCTGGCCGGGGGAGGAGAAGGCTGCCCTCCCCTTTCCGGTCACTCGGGCGTCGCCCTCCTGGCCGTGAGCTACTCCGGCATTCGGGCCCAGTCCCAGCAGGGCAAGCGGAACCAGGGCCAGCAGCATGAACAGTACGAAGAGTCCGGCGCGCTCTGAGTTGTCTCTGGGGATCCCCACGGCTGCTCCGTCTGGCCGGTCTGACCGCGCCGCCCTTTCGGCACGTTCGTTTTACCCATATCTACGGCCTACTCAGCACTGCCGGTTCGCGCCTACAACGTGTCCAATGTACGCGTTGCCGGCCGATCCGGCTTCCGGGCCGGCCTGCGACCGAGCGGTCCAAGGCGAGCATCCCAGTCGGCCCGTGGGGGTACGCTTGAGTTGATGAGAGGTGACCGGGTGGAGATCGTGGTCGACACGGGAAACGGCGTTCGAACCTACGAGATCGAAGCCACGAAGGCCGGCCGCCGCGTCGAGGTGTCGACCGCTCGGGGGGTCGTCGAGGTGGCCGAGGTGACCCGGACAGGTCAGCTAGTGAGGACCGGCCGGTTCATGGCGGCCAGGGTGGTGGCATTGGTCGAGCACCCGGCCGAGCCGACACCCGAGCGCGGTCGCCGGAGGAAAGGACCAAAGGACCAGGTCTCCCTCCTTTGATCGCTCAGGAGTCCCTCGTCGCCCACCTCTGTTGCCCGAAATGTGGCCGAAACCTGGACCATCGCATTCGGCAGACAGTTTGCTCCTGTGGGTCGCCGTTGCTTGTCGAGTACGACCTCGACGCGCTGGGTCGGCGCGCGCACAAGGAACGGATCGCGGCAGGTCCACCCACGATGTGGCGGTATTCCGACTTCCTGCCGGTGACGAAACTCGGACGCGTCGTGAGTCTCGGCGAGGGTTTCACACCACTCGTTCCTGCGGGTGCGGTGGGCCGGCGAATCGGGCTGCCCCGCCTCATGGTGAAGGACGAGGGTCCGAACCCCACCGGGACCTTCAAGGCCCGCGGGGCGTCGTGCGGGGTGTCCATGGCGGTTCAGCTGGGGATCCGGCGAGTGACGCTACCGACCGCCGGCAATGCCGGAGGTGCCTGGGCCTGCTATGGGGCGGCGGCCGGCTTGGAGGTTCGTGTAGTCATGCCGAGGGACGCTCCGAGGGCGAACCGGCTCGAATGTGAGCTGTTCGGAGCAGAGGTGATGTTGGTCAGCGGGACCGTCTCCGATGCAACCAGGCTGGTGGCGGAAATGGTCGAGAGCCCTGGCTGGTTCGACGTATCGACGCTGAAGGAGCCTTACCGCATCGAGGGGAAGAAGACGCTGGGTCTGGAGATCGCCGAGCAGCTGGGCTGGCGGATGCCCGACGCCATCGTGTATCCGGCCGGTGGAGGCGTTGGCATCATCGGGATCTGGCGCGCCGTGCAACAGCTCCGAGCCCTCGGTTGGCTGCGGGGCGACTCGCCGCGGCTCATGGTCACGCAGGCGGAAGGATGCGCGCCGATCGTCGAGGCGTTCGAGCGAGGATTGGAGGAATCACTCACGTGGCGCCACCCGAGGACCTTCGCCCACGGCCTCAGAATCCAGAAGGCCCCGGGTAGTTTCCTCGTCCTCAGGGCGATCCGGGAAACGGGGGGGACTGCGGTGGCGGTGGGCGACACGGAGATTGCCGATGCCATGGCCGCCCTCGGAGGAGCCGGCATTTCAGCCTGCCCTGAGGGAGCGGCCACTCTCGCCGCAGCCGCTCGGCTGCGTGAACGAGGGGACCTCGGGCCGAAGGACAGGGTCGTGCTGATCAACACGGGCAACGCGCTGAAGTACCCGGAAGCGATGGAGGTAGCTACGGGAGGCTGATGGTGTCAGCCCAGCGCCTGGCGGAGCCTCCGGACGGGGCCCTTCAGGGCGAAGCGTTCCGCCACCTGCTCGGCCCTTCCTTCGTCTGGTTCGGCCTTCCAGGCTCTGAGCTCGAGGTCGGTCCTGATCGGGACGATCTCCTGCATCTTCCGGATGTAGAGAGCGGATTCGCGCACGGCTGCTCGAAGCGAGGGAGAGCGTTGTAGCGGCGGCCCCTGTCGCTTCGGCGCCTCCGCGTCGGCCAGGAGATCGTCGAGCGAGCCGTACGTGTTCACCAGGAGCCGGGCGGTCTTCTCGCCAACGCCGCGCACCCCAGGAAGGCCATCCGAGGGGTCTCCTCGGAGGATGGCGAATTCCGCGTAACGAGAGGCGGGCACGCCGTACTTCTCCAGGACCCCTGCCTCGTCCAGCACCCGGAGCTCGGACACGCCCCTGAGGGTGAACAGCACTCGAACCTCGGGATCTCGAACGAGCTGGATGAGATCGCGGTCGCCGGTCACGATGTCGACTCGATCCCTCGGGCGGGCCGCGGCGCACAGCGTGCCGATGGCGTCCTCGGCTTCCCACCCCGGGGCCTCGGCCTGGCTCATTCCGAACGCATCCAGGGCCTCTCTCAAGATGTCGAACTGCTCGGGGAGACCTTCAGGATCCGGTGGCCGGTTCGCCTTGTAGCCGTCGTACACGGCCACGCGGGGCGCGGGCCGCCAGTCGTCGTCGTAGACGTGGACGATCTCGTCGGGACTGCGCGAGCCGATGAGGCTCGCCGTCATGTCGAGATAACCGTGAACGGCGTTGATGGGTCGTCCGTCCGGAGCCTTCACCGTGGCGGGCATCGAGAAGAACGCTCGGAACATGAGGCTGGACGTGTCGAGCAGCAGTCGGTTGGCCATTACCGGACGAAGACTAACCCGCTGGGCTGGCACTGCCGACGAGAGGTGGATGTCGTAGCCTAGGGCCATGTCCCGGGTGGAGGACGCTCCGCTCGAGTTCAACCCTTTCCTCCCCGAGATGCGGGCGGATCCATACCCTCTCTATCATCGGTTGCGCTTTCAGGATCCGGTCCACCAGAGCTTCCCCGGGGTGTGGATCCTGACCCGATACGACGACTGCGTTGCAGTCCTGCGAGATCCGGGCCGATTCAGCAACGACTCCAGGAACTCGGACCTGTACCAGGCCTTCAGGGCGGCCCGGGGCCGGGAACCGACGATCATGGAAGACACGGCCGGCCGGACGATGCTGTTCATCGACCCGCCCGACCATACGCGTCTGCGGAACCTGGTGAACAGGGCGTTCACCGCTCGGAGGATCGAGGCTCTTCGGTCACACATCCGTGAGATCGTGAAGGGACTGTTGGACGACATCGAAGCCTCCGGGCGAGACACCTTCGACCTGGTGAACGAGGTGGCCTACCCGCTTCCGGTCACGGTCATCTGCGAGATGCTCGGAGTGCCCTGGCAAGACTGGGATCAGTTCCATCGGTGGTCGTCCGCCCTGGTGGTCACCCTGGATCCGGTCATGTCCGACGAGGTGCTGGGTCCGGCCAACGAAGCCGCTCTGGCCTTCGCCGATTACTTCACGGGATTGCTGGCCGACCGGCGCGCCCGTCCCAGGGACGACCTCCTCACCGCGATGATCGCCGCCGAGGATCGGGGCGAGCGGCTGACCGAGCAGGAGCTCCTGGCCATGTGCATCCTCCTGCTCATCGCGGGACACGAGACGACGGTCAACTTGATCGCCAACGGGATGATCGCGCTGCTCCATCACCGCGATCAGCTGGAGCGGCTCACCGCGAGCCCCTCGCTCATCAGGAGCGCCACGGAAGAATTTCTCCGCTATGACAGCCCCGTGCAGTTCCTCGGGCGAACGCTGATGGAGGACGTCGAGATCGGAGGCCGGCATATCCGAAGGGGCGAGCAGGTGGTGCCGGTGATCGGGGCGGCCAACCGAGATCCGGCGCAGTTCTCGGAGCCGCACATGTTGGACATCGGCCGGACCGACAACCGGCACCTGTCCTTCGGAGGCGGCATCCACTTCTGCCTGGGAGCTCCCCTGGCCAGAGCCGAAGGCCAGATCACCATCGCCGAGCTGGTCGCGCGGTTCCCAAAGCTGGAGCTCGCCACCGAGATCTTGGAGCGCAGGGAAACGGTCACCCTCCGCGGCCTGAGGTCCCTCCCGGTTGCGGTGGGTTGAGCCGTCGATGGGCGAAGGCTACTCCCCGCCTGCGGGACGGATCGGATCGCTGACGCGGATCACGCCGCCAACCAGGATGTCGGCCCGGAGGCCGCCTCGGTGGGTCAGGGCCTTCACCACTCCCTGCCTCGACAGGCTGGCGAGGTGAGCACACGGCTCGCAGAGACGCGTTCCTCGGAGCCGCACTCGGCCGACGAGGAACTCCTTCCCGACCAGGTGGTTCAGAGCGACACCGACCGTGACGATGTTGCGCCGGGCCCGCCCGGGCTCGAGCGAGATGCCGTAGTCGTGGGCCGCCGCCTCGACGGCCTCCTGCTCGATCAAGGTGATCTGGCGGCCGGTGCCGGGCGTGGCCGAGTACGTGCCCTTCTCCTCGAAGTACCGATCGCCTCGGAGGCCGCGACCCGCGACAGCCTCGACCTCCTGGAGCGAGATGATCGGGCCGCATGGCCGGGTTGCCCGACCAGGCGGGTCTGTTGGCGTGGATGCCTTCGCTTCGTCCGGAGGCCGGGGTGATGGGGATCAAGGTCATCAGCGTGTTCTCCGGCAACGAGGGGAGCGAACTCGAGTCCCATCAGGGGGCCGTTCTGCTGTTCGAGGCGGAGCGCGGGCGACTCCTGGCCATCGCTGACGCCTCCTCGGTAACGGCCATCCGAACCGCCGCCGTGAGTGGGCTGGCGACTCGGCTCCTGGCCGGAGAGGACGCGGACGACCTGGCCATCCTCGGGTCGGGGACCCAGGCTCGCACCAACCTGGAAGCCATGCTGGCCGTGCGGGACGTCAACCGGATCCGGTTGTGGAGCCGCAATCTGGAGCACGCGAAGAGCTTTGCCGAGAGCGAGTCCCGCCGGCACGGCATCTCGGTGGAAGTGTCGGCCACCGCGCAGGAGGCGGTGGAAGGCGCCGACATCGTGTGCACGACCACCTCCGCAACCGAGCCTGTGCTCCAGGGGCGGTGGCTCGATCAAGGAGTGCACGTGAACGCCGTGGGGTTCTCCGGCCCCACCGGCCGCGAACTGGACACCGAAGCGGTCCTCCGCGCCCGGCTGTTCGCCGATCGCCGGGAGTCCATCCTCAACGAGTCCGGCGACTTCCTCATCGCCAAGAGCGAGGGGGCGATCGGTGATGACCACGTGGTGGGCGAGCTGGGCGAGGTCATCCTGGGGAAGGTCGAAGGCCGGACCTTGCCGGAAGAGATCACCGTCTTCGAGTCACTGGGGCTGGCGATCGAGGACCTGGCCGCCGCGCACCACATCTACCGTCGGGCCATGGAGACTGGCAAGGGCACCAGGGTGGAGCTGGGGGGCGATCGCCACGTCGACGGCTGAACCGATCCCGCTCGAAGACGTTCTGGCCGCTCGAGACCGCATCGCAGGATCCGCCTTGCGCACACCGCTCGTTCGCCTGGACGTGGACGACGCCCCCGCCGAGATCTATCTCAAGCTGGAGAACCTCCAGCCCATCGGCTCGTTCAAGATCCGAGGCGCGGCGAACGCAATGGCTCAAGTGGACCCTGCTCATCTGGCACGAGGCGTCTACACGGCGAGTGCCGGCAACATGGCTCAGGGAGTGGCCTGGAACGCCAGACGCATCGGCATTCCCTGCACGTCCGTGGTGCCGGAGGCCGCTCCCGAGGCCAAGCTCTCCGCTATCCGTCGCCTGGGTGCCGACTACGTGAAGGTCCCCTTCGACGAGTGGTGGCAGGTCATGGTCGATCATCTCTATGAGCCGCTGGCGGATCGGGTCTTCATCCATCCGTTTATCGACCCCGCGGTGATGGCCGGGAACGGGACGATCGGGCTCGAGATCGTGGAGGATCTCCCCGAGGTTGACGCCGTGATAGTCCCCTACGGTGGCGGGGGGCTTTCATGCGGCATCGCCTCTGCACTCCGCGCGCTCCGACCGGAGGCCAAGGTCTTCGCCAGCGAGATCGAGACCGCCGCCCCCCTCTTCGGCTCGCTGTTGGCCGGACGGCCCGTGGAAGTTCCCTACGCCCCGAGCTTCGTCGACATCGGCTCGAAGCGACTGCTCGACGACATGTGGCCGCTGGCCAGTTCGCTGCTGGCAGGCTCCCTGCCGGTATCGCTGGAGGAAACGGCCGGAGCCGTTCGTCTGGTGGCGGAGCGAAACCGAGTGATCGCTGAAGGGGCAGGTGGCACGGCAGTGGCCGCCGCCCTGTCCGGGCGAGCCGGCTCCGGGGAGATCGTGTGCGTGGTCTCGGGTGGGAACATCGACTCGGCCAAGCTCGCCAAGATCCTGGTGGGCGAGCTGCCCTGACGGTCAGTCCCGGAGGATGGGGCGGGTCAAGCAGGTCGGCCCCCCGCCTCCGTTGATCCCAACTTCCCACGCGGGGAACTCGTGCACCTCGCAGCCCCGCTCGGCCAGCGCCGCAGCCGTTTTAGGGTTTCCCTCGGCCACGACCACCACCCCGGGTCGAACGGCCAGCACGTTGCAGCCGAGCGTGGGGTACTCCTCCGCTGGTACCGGGATCATCGAGATCCCCATTTCTTTCAGCAGCTCGTACAGGCCGGCCGGCAGGAGCGGCAGATACACGATGGCCAGATCCTCGGCGACAGGCGAGATCAGGCTGAGCAAATGCAGGCAGACCTCAGGCCCCTCCCCGTAGGGTACGTCGAAGGTCCGCACCTCTCCTCCGACGATGCCTGCGAGCTGTTCGGCTCCGACCGGGTTCGTCCGGAGTGACCGGCCGATGCAGAACAGATCGGGCCGGAGCCAGAAGGTATCGCCGCCGTCCACCGTGCCCGGGGGCTCGATCCGGCCGTCCGATGGGACCCCGTGCTCCGTCATCCACCGCTCCAGGACCAGCTCCTCACCCTGTCGGTTCGGCTTGCCCGATCGCAGCGAGATGGCCCCCCGATCCGACACGAGAGCCGGGTCGAACGTGTACACCAGGTCCGGGCTGTCTGTCTCTTCCCCTAGCTCGTGCACCCTCACCCCGAGGGCAGAGAGAAGCTCGCAGAGCGCGTCGTGCTCTCGTTGAGCGGCCGCCAGGTCGACGGGGTGCAGATAGCCGTGACGGGGGTCATCGTAGGCTCGCCCGAACGTGGGGCCGGGGCGCTTGACCAGCGTCTCGAGGAGAGGCGAGGTCATGCTCTGCGCGCCGAATCGCTTCCCGGTCACGGCCAGGGATTCTACGGCCGCCAACCGTATCGGCCGTTGGCACCTTCACCAGTCGTCGGATTGAATACCGGGTGAATTCTGGATCCGATGGAGCGGCGGAAGTTCGGACGCAGTGGTCTCGAGGTCCCGGCCGTCGGGGTCGGGACGTGGCAGACCTTCGACGTTCGCGGATCCAGCGAGGAACGCCGGGTCAGGGACCAGGTTTCAGAAGCCCTCCGGGCGGGCGCCGACCTCTTCGACTCCTCCCCGATGTACGGGCGGGCCGAGCGGGTGCTCGGTGCGGCTCTGGAAGGCCGGAGGGAACAGGCGATGGTCGCCATGAAGGTGTGGGCGCGATCGGCCGACGAGGGTCAGCGTCAGATCGATCGTGCGTTGGGGTTCTTCGGCGGCGTGGTGGAGCTGTACCAGGTCCACAACCTGGTCGCCTGGCGAGAGCACCTCCCCGCGCTGGAGAAGCTCCGAGACGAAGGCAAGGTGACATCGGTCGGGGCCACGCATTACAGCTCCTCGGCCTTCGACGATATGGCCGAGGTCATGAACACCGGACGGATCGACGCGATCCAGGTCCCCTACAACCCCGTGGAACGGGAGGTGGAGCGCGAGATCCTGCCGCTGGCCGGGGACCTGGAATTGGGCGTCGTGATCATGCGGCCTCTTGGGCAGGGAGCCCTGTTGCGCCGGCCACCCTCGCTCGAGCAGCTGCGGCCCTTGGAGTCGTTCGGTGTGAGGACATGGGCGCAAGCGCTCCTGAAGTGGGGCCTCTCCGACCGAAGGTGCCATGTGGCCATCCCGGCGACGTCGAAACCCGGACGGATCAGCGAAAACGCGGCCGCCGGGGACCCTCCTTGGTTCGGACCGGAGGAGCGAGAACTCGTGACCCGGCTCGCCAGGCGATAGTTACTCGGCCGGGCCGTCCAGCGGGTCTGTCGGCACCGCCTCACCAAGAGAATGTGGCGCGCGGGCGCCCGTCGCCAGTCGCGCTCGCTCGCTTCGCCTGATCGCGGACAGCCCACCGGCCCCCAGTACGGCCAGGGCGAGAAGGCACCCGGCTCCACCCGAGAGCGCGATCGCCTTGGCCGGCCCGAAACGTCCGACATCCCCGAGCCAGGCAAACCCGAGGCTTCCGACGGCGGAAGTCAGCGCATACAGGCTCTCCGTGGCGCTGTAGGCACGGCCCCGGACATGGTCGGGGAGAGTTTCGGCGATCGTCGCGCTCATCGGGATCCCGGCACCGGCGTCTGCCAGGCCAGACACGAGGGCGATGGGCAGCAGCCACAGAAACGAGGGGCTGAACCAGGCCAGCCCGAAGGCTCCAATTCCCAGGGCAGATGCCACCACCCAAGGGCTCCGTGCGTGATGCTCGTCTCG
>WNGA01023435.1_pt1 | contig 13182 bp, 12 predicted proteins | sample 5400061 | NCBI WGS metagenome assembly WNGA01 (sample SAMN13153366, study PRJNA577476) | soil metagenome | isolation source: 100 cm soil or saprolite under grassland replicate 2 | place: USA:California | collected 2016-06-15
ACTTCCGCGATCACCAAGCCCCCTCGAAGGCGATTGCGAGGAGCTGCCCCGCCGGCACTTCGCCCTCCTTCCTTTAATGACTCAGCCAGGTTGGGCTTCGACAGTTGCAGGGCCGGCGCAATGCCAAAGAACAAGCCTGTGATTACGGTTACGCCAAAAGTAAAGGCGAGACAGAGGGTATCTATTCGAATGTCTCTAAACATTGGGTTGATCTTTGCGCCTACAGTTTCGACGATTCCCGTTCCCCAGATGGCAACAACAATCCCATTCCGCCGCCCAAAAGGGCTAATAACATACTCTCGGTTAACAATTGTCTGATCAGTTGTACTCTGCCCGCCCCAATCGCCGCCCGAATAGTTATCTCCTTGTATCTGCTTGTGGCGCGGGCCAACAAAAGATTGGCAACATTCGCGCAAGCGACGAGCAGGACAAAGATCACCGACCCAAAAACCAGCCACAATGTCCGGCGGGCCTTTCCAACAGTGTCTTCGGTTAGAGAAACGACGTTCGCACCTCGTCCTCTATTTGTTGTCGGATGCTCGCGCTCCAGGCGTTGAGCAAGAACACTTATCTCAGATCGGGCTTGTTCAACTGTTACGCCGGGTTTAAGGCGGGCAATGGCGCGCAAGTGACGCTCGTCGCGTTTTGGATCGCTGAACGATTCGGCAACAGGTCTGTAGAACTGGCCTTCCGGCAAAACTAAACTTGATGGGAGGGGACTAAAGTCTGGACCCATCACACCGACGATCGTGTAAGGGCGGCTGTTAAGTTGAACAGTCTTGCCGACAATATTCGAGTCGCTACCAAACCTTCTTTGCCATAAGCCAAAGCCCAGGACGATGACAAAGTCCTTACCATCCTCCTGTTCTTCGGGAGTAAAGACTCGGCCAAGGATTGGCGTGCCTTTCATGATCTTAAAGAAGCCGTCGCCGACCTGAGTTGCGGGAATCCTTTCGGCCTGGCTATCTCCGGACATTATTGGATTCCAGCCGGTAAAGATCGCAATATCTTCAAAGACAGTGGCTTGGCTGCGGAAATCCGCGACGTCAGTCGCTGAGACTTGATTGCGACCTCGCAAGCTGGATTCTGTCCTTGTGTCGCCCCACACAAGCACAAGGCTTTGCGGGTCCTTGTAGGGCAGGGCTCTTAGGAGCACAGCGTTAATAACGCTGAAGACGGTCGTGTTCGCGCCAATTCCGAGCGCAATTGATAACACCGCGACAACGGTAAACGCGGGACTCTTGATTAGCATGCGAACCGAATAGCGTAGATCACGAAAGAAGGTGTCCATATATTTATTTCCGATTTCCGATTGCCAATTGCCAAGTTTGAATTTCGGATTGCGGATTGCGGATTTCTCTTTTCAAACTTTTCAAACCTCAAATTGGATAGGTCCTAATTTAAGATTTTTCTCATTGCCAACCTCTATGTTCTCGGGTGCCTCAGTGGTGATCAAAGCGCCTAAAACCACCACAGAGACACCGAGTTCACAGAGCGTCTCCGGCCGCAACCAAACTGACTCAAAACATGATCCACGCGCATCACACGAAGTGAAATCACACGAAGTAACACTAAGAACATTTCGTGTCAGTTCGTGTCTTGGGTTCGTGTAGATTCGTGGATCGATCTGTACTCAAAAACAACCTGCTCAAGAAAATACAAAGCTGACGGTTTGCTTGACAGAGGGTGCACTGAGAAAAATCTCTGACTAGGACTCTATCAACAGGTACTCACACTCGATGATCAAACATACACGGTGATCGGCGTGATGCCCCCGGGTTTTCAGTTTCCGCACCCAAACTTGCCCTCAGCCCAGCCCGCTGAAGTTTGGATGCCGCTGGCTTATAACTCCGAGCAGGTTTTACAGCGTCGAGGTCCCTACTACCTCAACGTGCTCGCGCGGCTCAAACCCGGAGTGACACTCGTCGCGGCGCGCACGGAGATGAACAATCTGGCCCAGCGGTTCGAGCGAGAGCAGCGAGGCTATCGTGGTCCAAACGGCGAGGATGGCGGTTGGCGAATCACCGTTATTTCACTCCAGGATGAGATTGTCGGGGGTAGTCGACGCGCCCTGTTTGTGTTGTTCGGCGCGGTCGCCCTGGTGCTGTTGATTGCTTGCGCCAACGTGTCACATCTGCTTCTTCTGCGGGCGACCAGGCGTCGCAAGGATCTGGCAATTCAATCCGCCCTCGGAGCCAGCAGCTGGCGAATAGTGCACCAGTTGTTGACTGAAGGGCTGGTCTTATCAACGCTCGGTGGCGTTCTAGGTCTGTTCATGGCGCGCTGGAGCATTGATCTACTGACTGCGCTAGGTTCCGGCAATCTCCCACGAACGGAGGAGATTGGTATTGACGCGCGGGTCCTGGCGTTTACGGCTCTAACGTCAATACTCAGCAGCATCCTGTTGGTCTCGTGGTTTGCGTTCCGGGCTATAGACATCTCACTCCTACGGAGTGAAGAACCTGACAATCCCTAACGGGTCGAAAAACCGAGGCTCTTGTCGATCGTTTCTTCGGCCAAAGGCCAAAGGCCAAAGACCGCAACGTAAAAAGGAGCTAAAGTTTCTAGGAGTAAGAATATGCAGACGCTATTACAAGACATTCGTTACGGAGCAAGAATGTTGACGAAGAATCCTGCGTTCACCTTTGTCGCGCTTGTGACGTTAGCATTGGGCATTGGCGCAAACACTGCCATCTTCTCCATCGTGAACGCTATAGTGTTTCGTCCGTTGCCGTATACGGCTCCGCAGCAACTGGTGGGTGTGTGGAACCGAGACCTGAAACGGCCGGGCAGTCAATATCCATCCTCATTGCCGATTGTTCGCGACTGGCAGCAACAGGGACATGTCTTTAGCGGGGTCGCGGCATATGCTTTTAATCGTTTTCACGTTTCCGGAAACGAAGGACCCGACGAGACGCGAGGTGTGTTTACTACTCCGAATTTCTTCGATGTGATGGGGGTGACGCCCGTCCTGGGCCGCGCGTTGCAACCGGCCGACGATCGTCAACTCGTAGTTGTGCTGGGCGACGCTCTTTGGCGACGACGTTTCAACGCCGATCGAAATGTGATTGGCAAAAGAATCACTCTCAACTCCGAGACGTTCACGATCATCGGCGTCATGCCGCCGTCGTTTCGCTTTCCCACCCCGGATATCGAACTCTGGACAAGCCTGGCCCCAATATACAACCTACCTACTGGCGCGCGTTCATCCGTCGGAGATTGGATTAACAACCGGTCCCTGAGGGGCTACCGCGTTGTCGGTCGTCTACAAAATGGCATTTCCCACGAGCGGGCTCAGGTTGAAATGAATGCCATCGCCGAGCGTCTCGCACAGGCTTATCCCGATTCAGATGCAGGCACGGGTGTGGTCCTCGTGCCGCTGCGGGAACAGATGGTGGGCACCTATCGCCGTCCGCTCGTGGTGTTGCTGGTCGCCGTAGGTTTCATTCTGCTAATTGCCTGCGCCAACGTGGCGAATCTACTGATGACGCGAACTGCCTCCCGCGATCGCGAAATTGCAATTCGCCGGGCTATGGGGGCAGGGCAGGTGCGATTGATTCGCCAGATGCTCACAGAGAGCATTCTGCTTGCTGGATTCGGCGGAGCTCTCGGCCTGCTGTTGGCAACGTGGGGTGTGCAGATATTGCTGGGACTTACACCAAAGGATATTCCCAGGTTGGAAGGCGTGAGCGTCGACGGCTGGGCACTGCTGTTTACATTTGCGGTCTCGATCGGGACCGGCGTGTTGTTTGGCCTCGCTCCGGCGTGGCATGCACGCACGCTTAGCTTGAATGAATCGTTGCGTGAAGGCGGCCGGAGTATTGCCGGTCTGCCGCGAATTAAGCGCGTGCGCGGACTGCTGGTGATGAGCGAGATCGCCCTGGCCGTGATGCTGTTGATTGGCTCGGGCTTGATGCTCAAGAGTTTCCAGCGTCTCACCGACGTTAATCCGGGGTTTAATCCTGAACGCTTGTTGACGATGGCTGTCTCGCTACAGTTCGTGAGGTACCAGGATCCGGTGAAGCAGGTCGCCTTTTTCGATCAGGCTCTCCAGCGTATTCGCTCGTTGCCTGGTGTTGTCGCAGCGGGCGCCTGCACGAGTCTGCCTCCGACCTATATTCAGCAGGGAACTGGCTTTGCGATCGAAGGGCGTCCGGTGGATGCCGGGAGCCAACCGCCGAGTGCGCTTTACATGCCGGCCACCCCTGGGTATCTCGAGGCGCTTGGCGTTCCTCTCACTCGCGGCAGAAGTGTCGCGGAGAGCGACTCAGCACAGGCACCTGGTGTTGTGGTGATTAATCAAAGTCTCGCCAGGCAATTCTTTCCCAACGAAGATCCCTTGGGACATCGTCTTACTATCGGTGGCGATGAATCAGCTGATCTCCGAATCCCTGGCGCAACCTCGCTTCAATACTTTCCTGATCGGGTTATTCGCCGCGCTGGCTTTTATTCTTGCCGCAATAGGCATCTATGGAGTTATCAGTTACGACGTAAGTCAGCGCACCGGCGAGATAGGGATCCGTATGGCGCTTGGCGCCCAAGCGCGCGACATCGTTAAGCTGATTCTGAGACAAGGAGCATTGCTAACGCTTGGTGGTCTCGGTTTAGGGATTGCTGGAGCGTTCGCTTTGACACGATTCCTGGCTGGGTTGCTTTTCGAAGTCACGCCAACCGACCCGGCCACGTATGTTACTGTCTCAGTCTTGCTGACAGTAGTCGCAATAGCGGCGTGCCTGATCCCGTCCCGTCGCGCCACCAAAATCGATCCGCTGGTGGCGCTGCGGTACGAATGAAGTCATTTCCGATTGCCAATTGTCGATTGCCGATTGGCGTCTTAGGCACGGAACGCGTTGTATGGTGGCTGCGAAAGCCACGCACGAAATTGAGAATCGTACAGATGGCTAATCGGCAATCGGCAATTGGCAATCGGAAATAGTTTATGCCTCGAATTCTTATTGCAGACGATCAAGCCGACGTATTGGCCGCGCTGCGTCTACTGTTAAAAGGGGAAAGATTTACCATCGAAACCGCTTCATCTCCTGCCGGCGTTCTTAAGACCGTTGGCACTCAGGATCTCGACGTTGTCCTTATTGATCTCAACTACGCTCGTGACACCACATCCGGCAGCGAGGGTCTGGATCTGTTGACGAAGATCCACGCGAAGGACCCGACCCTCCCGGTGGTTGTAATGACTGCCTGGGGTAGCGTTGACCTTGCCGTTGAGGCAATGCGTCGAGGGGCGCGCGACTTTATTCAGAAGCCCTGGGACAATGCGCGGTTGCTAACCGTGCTGCGGACACAAGTGGAGCTGGCCCAGGCCCTGCGGCGTGGAGAGCGGCTGGAGGCCGAAAACCTCGCGCTGCGCGATAGTGTTGATAGTGGCGGCACCAAGGGCATCAGGTTAATCGCTGAATCACCGGCGATGAAGACAGTCGTAAATCTCATGGCCCGCTTTGGACCAGCGGACGCGAATGTACTGATCACAGGCGAGAACGGCACCGGCAAGGAAGTTGTGGCGCGCACTCTTCATTCGCTTTCATCGCGCTCCGGTAAGCCAATGGTCTCGGTTAACGCCGGAGCTCTCGCCGAAGGCGTATTTGAAAGCGAACTGTTTGGCCACGTGCGCGGTGCCTTTACCGATGCCAAGGCCGACCGAGTAGGACGCTTTGAGTTGGCAGATGGTGGCATTTTGTTTCTTGACGAGATAGCGAACGTTCCCCTGAACTTACAAGCCAAACTGCTACGCGTTCTGGAAACTGGTGAATTTGAGCGGGTGGGTTCATCGAAAACGCACAAGGTTGATGCGCGTGTTTTATCGGCAACCAATGCCGACTTACCCGGTGAAGTTGCAGCCGGGAAGTTTCGCCAGGATTTACTCTTTCGTCTCAATACCGTCGAGATCAACATACCGCCGTTGCGCGAGCGCCGCGAAGACATTCAGCCGCTGGCGGAGTATTTCCTGCGGCAACACGCCGAACGTTACCGTCGGAAGCTTGACGGATTTACGTCTGGGGCGATCGAGACGCTGCTGCAGCATTCCTGGCCCGGGAACGTCCGCGACGTTGAACGATCTGCTCTGATGTCGTCGGGTGGCGTTGTTACTGCGTTTGATTTGGCGTTGCAACAGGGGCGCGATGCCGGTGTCTCGTCGCGCATCGATGAGATGAGCCTGGAAGAGGTTGAACGCTTGCTTATTAAGAAGGCTTTGGCGCGATTTGGAGGGAATGCGAATCGCGCCGCAGAGGCATTGGGCCTGAGCCGCAGTGCGTTGTACCGTCGGCTGCAGAAGTATGGTTTGCCGTAGCAGATTTAATAGCGCATCAAGTGTCGAAACGACGCAGTAGACATTGTAGGGGTGGCACTCCGCGGCCACCCTTGTTTAGTTTCATGCGTCTATCAGTATGCCAAGCTGCGCGCCAGGTTTACTCGCGAGGTGTCAGTTCGGAAAGGAGGGGTGGCCACAGAGTGCCACCCCTACAATCACTTCTTTTTTGATGACGACTTGCTGGGCACCTTCGCCCCCTCGCGTCGAGCCTCAGATAAGCCGATTGCGATCGCCTGCTTTTTGCTTGTCACCTTTTTCCCCGATCGTCCGCTCTTAAGCTCGCCCCTTTTCCGCTCGTGCATCGCCTTCTCAACTTTTTTCGATGCTTTCTTACTGTATTTAGCCATTCCTGTTGCTCCTTAAATAACAACACTGGACCATCATGACATTCCTCGCCCTATCGTCCGTGCTATACCAATTCATCGCCAAGCTGCTGGCCGGCTCCTTCATTCAGCGCTTCCGAACGATTGGCGCCATTGCCCTGCCGTGCAGTTCTTTCGTTGCCGGGAAAAATTGATCTAGCTTCATGCAGCAAGCCTTGGGCCCGATTGCGAAGATCCCGGGCTTTTGATTCGACTGCATCACCAAGTGTATTTGCCTTGCTGGTCATCTGATCGCTCAAACGGGCTCGCCTGCCGCGGCCTCGATCAGGATCGAACAGGTACATAAGAGCGGCACCCAAGCCGAGACCGCTCAGAAGTGCTCCCATCCAACATGCCGTGCTTGCTCCATTCGCGGAACGGAGATTTTCACTGATATTCATTTCTGACTCCTTTCACATCTGCTCCGGTACGCTGGAGGCGCAGTTCATCATCTTTCTCGTCGCATTGATTTAGGTCGCGAAACCGCTCTTAAAAAATACACTTGCAATCAACGAAACGCCGCCAACGTTTGCGATTTCCAGCGACGCACCTATCTCTGTTATCTAAATAAGCAAGTGAGCGGCCACAGTTGGTTCGTGGCTGTTAGCCGTGGTGTGAAAGGTTCGTGCTGACGCCGTCCACCAGCCCCCAAACAACGGAGCCGATCCACGAAATGACACGAAATCCTAATTACACGAACCAACACGAAATGTTATTAATGGCTTAGTGTGATTTCGTAGATCGTTTTGTTTTATATAAATCCGCGCCATTCTTTCTGCCGCGATGTCCAAACTTGCGGTGACGTCCCTTCATTTGTCGTCGTGCAGAGGTTTAGACATATCGATGAAATGCACTGGCAGCTTTGTCTCGAGGTCGGTCGGAAAGGGAGAAGTCCCGGTCTCGATGTACCCTCGTCTGTGATAATAAGCAGGTAGTTCCTTGCGGAGGTTGACGACTTTGATATCCATGAAGCGAGCCCCTTGCCTACGGCAGTAGTCTTCGGCTGCATCCATCAGGACAGATCCCAGACCGGTCTGCTGATGCCCAGGATCGACCGCCAGCAGTCCGAGATAGGCGCGCTCTTCTCCGTGGGTTTGTGGGCGGCCGTCATGGAGGGGCCGCGACTCGACGTATACGCAGCCCAGGAGCGTGCCTTCGCTTTCAGCCAGGAGGAACTCTCCGGTATCGAGGAAGTGCAGGACGGTTTCTACGTTGATACGATCTCCATCAATAAAAAACTCTTCAGCGCGACGAAAGGCGGAGTTGATAACGGTTGTGATCCTTTCCGCTTCCTCTCGGTTGGCGATTCGCACTTGTACAGACCGGCTCGAGCGTGCATTGAGATTACCCATCTAGACTCCATCCCAGAAATCGAGACTCCGACTTCATTAAATATAAGGAGAGCCAGCGAACTGGAGGCATGGTGAGGCACTTCGCATGTGATTAGAATTGTAAAGCCTTTGTTAATGTTATGATCGAGTTGAACACGTTCATGCTCATATAGTAGGCATCGGGCCAGACACCCAGGTGCGGGTAGTCGAAAAAGTTCGTGCCCAGGTGAAAGCCATAGCGGTTATAACTGCCGCCAGCATCGCTGGTTGTGGACACCGCAACGCACTCGTCAGTTGGGACCCCTGGGCCTGCGAACTGGCTGATGACCCAGCGGTTGGCAAGCTGATCGTAGATCGCGACAGGGTCGCCATCCCCGGCGTTTTCACATGGGCCACCGAAGCCAGTCCAGAGTGTCGTAATACCAACAGGACCTAACACCGACGCCCCAGTGGTCTTGTTAAAGACCTGGAAACCTTCGCTGACTATTTGAACGTACTGCGTCGCGCCCACCTCACCATTGGTGTCGGGCGGCGGGCAGTTGCACGCAACACCCGGAAAGAGTATGCCGTATCTTGTGCTTTGAGGAAACGAGAAGTAGAGTACCGAATCAAGCAACAGCCAACGAAAGGAGTTTCGCTATGCCCGTTGGTAAACCATGGCCACCATCAAACCCACAGTCTCATCACTCCGTACAGCGGCTCGTCATGGAGCTGACCCCGCTTGGCGTTTCAATTCAGGGCGCTCAGCAATTAGTTAGCGGAGAAATTATCACAAGCCTGGGGGACCGCCTGAAGCTCGCGAAGATCTTGGGACAGCGTGACCAGTCGGCGGGACAGCGCGCAGACCTACGGGGCACTGCCGTAGATCCGTCAGACCCGTCGGGCAACACGATCTATGTCGGAGGGGCGAGCGGAGGGATCTGGAGAGACAAGCCCTCCCTCCTGGGTACGCAACAGTTCTTTGCCGGCTTGCCAGTGACTGATGCGCTGGATCGCCAGCGGCTGGCGCAGACCTTCGCTGACATCTTTGCGCCAGGTGCGAGCCGAACCCGATTACCCTGGACACCATATTGACCAGTAGCTGGAAGCTAGTTTCGAGACCTCCAATGCTGTCTAATCAGCGCATGCAGCGGCGTAGGGCCGATGGATCGAATCGGCTGGGTTTGACAGGAGACCTGTATGAGATCAGCTGCCACTTTAGCTGTGCTCTTTGGCCTTCTCTTCAACATCGGAGTTGCCCAGGTCAAACCAACACCTTCTCTTCCTACAAAACTGGAAGCATTCGCAACGCAGCCCAGTGCCAGGGTTGTATGGGCTAAGGAGGTCGGGCGCATCGACAGCGACGAGGCTCGGGTAGTTATCACCGCCTTGATCGTTGAAGATGCGGTTCCCCTTCCTGCTCGAATGCGTGGCATCCGGATCGATCTTGTTAACCAGAAGGCGAAAGATGAAGTCTATCTTGAAGAGGCCAAACTTGAAGCGGTCACGAAAGCGCTAGAGGAGATTGAAAGTGGCATAGAGAGTTTTCGGAAAGAACCAGAAAGTGCTCCATACCGTTATCTCGGCGCGGCCGAATTCTGGCATCCTCGACTGAGTATCCACACCCTTAACGCTGCATATTACATTGCGCCCGATTCGTTGGGACTCTCACTGTCTGCCTACAAGGAACAACAATTTAGGTTTCCTAACCACAGACCAGCAGAGTTGGCCCAAGCAATAGCTCGGGCAATTGACGAACTCAAGCAGCAACCGACCGACCGAAAATATACGGCGCTGATGGATTCAGGGGCGGTATTACTCAAGCTTTATGGAGGTATTTAGCATGATTAGATTCAGGCGACACCGTTGCTCATTCTGCCGAAAGAATGAAGCCCAATGCGCAAAGCTCGTTGCCGGCCCCGCGGGTTTACATCTGCGATGAATGCGTCGCGGTTGCGAGCCGAATGATGGAAGGTGATTCGCATGATGATCGCGAATCGCCCAGAGTTCAGGCATCGCATTGGCGAAAAGTGTTGTCTCGCTTCCGATGGGTTTACTCATTGTCAACGTGCGCCCCCTCTAGTCTCTCAGCTATGGTGGTCACACGTCAGTGACGCAATCTGCGGAGGAAACCTCCACGACTAAAGCTGGCCAAAGCGCTGGCCAGGCCAGCGCACTGCAAATCAGTAGCGCACATCATCAGCTTTATCTCGCCTAGATTACCAGCTTCTTCACTCCGTGGGAGTGAGTGAGATGTTTATTTACATCATAGGGAAGAGCATTTTGTAGCGTGATGAACCTATTTGAAGTCATGAGGAGACAATGATGAAAGCAGTATTCAACAGGGCAGCGCCTTATAAGAAGGATGAGATGTTACATGCTCGGCCAGCGTCAAGCAGAAATCTCGATTGCTGAGTTGTGACTTCGAGGTCCTTGTGGTATCAGATGAAAACGATTTAATGATTAATGTGGAAGTACATGTCTCTAAAGCGAGCCGCACAGCAGCCAAAAAAGTTTTCCTGGGCTGCCATGTTTTTGCGGTTTCGGATCCTGCTGAAATCGCGCGACTGATTAACGAAGCTGCGGAGTCGGTAAGGTAGACAACCAACCAACAACCGTCCGGTTCCCGCCGCTTTCGTGGGATGCTGTGCGAGTCGACGCTGCGAGCGTCATCCAAGGAGATTCGATGCCCAAGACTACGAAGAAATCAGCAACAAAGAGTACGAAGAAATCGACAACCAAGAGCACGAAGAAAAAGCCCGCCCGGAAAGCCAATGCCGCCTTCATGAGACCGGTAACGCCCAGCCCCGCGCTGGCAGAAGTCGTTGGCACGAAGCCCATCCCACGAACTGAGGTTACGAAGCGGCTGTGGGCATACATCAAAAAGAACAAACTTCAGGACCCGAAGAGCAAACGGATGATCAGAGCTGACGCAACGCTGAAGGCGGTCTTCGGCGGCAAGTCGACAGTGGACATGTTTGAGATGACGAAGCTGGTCGGGCAGCACCTGAAGTAGCCGTGCGGCCGCTGATCCTGGCGAGGAGCTGAACGTCAGTCATTCATCACGTGCAGCGAGACTCATACTACTCAGCTTCTTAGATTCTTCCCCGGCACGGTTCTCATGTTTTAAGATCTTGTCGGGCTCACAGCGAGTCAATCCCGGCGTTAAACCGCATCCTCGTTACGTCGCGACGCTTGATTTGACTCCGCACTTTTCACACGCGGACGTGGCAGAACCATTCCGTCAACCTCAACTAAAAATGCAGGGAGGTAAATCATGGCTGATCGAAAGGTATTTCAGGACAGCGTAACTCCGCTCCCCGAACAATCGGGGCTCACTCACAACGGCCTGATGATCAAGGCGGCGGAGCCCGAACATCGCGACGAGCAGATGACAGTTCTCTTTTCCCTTGAGCTTCCCCAGGGAGCGCAGGCGGACCTGGAAGATAGAGTAGCAAGAGGGGAGGTCGTGCCACTCACAGAACTGAATAAGAAGTATTCCCCTGACCCAGCAGATCGTAAGGCACTCGTGGCCTGGCTGAAGAAACAAGGGTTTAAGATCACAGAGGTATCGGACGACGGCACCAGCGTCTACGCGCGAGGCACCGTTGGTCGGATCGAGAAAAGTCTCGCCGTTAAAATGACTCGTGTGACCAAAGACGGCATTACCTACAATGCCGCGCAAAACGCGCCAAGCCTGCCTGCTGATGTTGGAAAGGGCGTGCACGCGATCATCGGATTGCAGCCGTTCCGGCAAGCGCACAAGAATTCCAGGAAGTGTGCCCCATCGGGCGGCAATCGTGTGTCTTTGGGCGCAAACGGGGCTGCTGCGAAAAAAGGCACCACCAAGAAGGGTGCCACCAAGAAAGGTGCCGCCAAAGGACAAGGCGCTGGCCCCTCACCCAACATCCAGAATGCTCCGCCATATCTCGTGAGCGAAGTCCTCAAGGCGTACAACGCGGATGGCCTATCTGTAACCGGAAAAGGACAGACGATAGCAATTCTGATCGACACTTTCCCAACAGATGCAGATCTGAAAACGTTCTGGAAGCGGAATAACCTTACGACGAAGTTGAATCAGATCGAAAAAATCAACGTAAAGGCCGGCCCGCTCCCGCCTCCGGAAGGCGAGGAAACCCTTGACGTCGAATGGGCCAGTGGGATTGCGCCCGGAGCGAAGATCAGAGTCTATGCCACGGGGTCGCTCAGGTTCGTAGACCTCGATCGGGCTCTTGACCGCATTATCGCCGACCTCCCTGGCCAGCCTGGGATGCGTCAACTATCCATCAGTTTGGGTCTGGGCGAGACCTTTATGGGTGGGCCGCAGGGCGAGGTTAAGACGCAACACCAGAAGTTTCTGCGTCTCGCCGCAGCGGGCGTTAATGTCTTCGTTTCCAGCGGCGACGCCGGGTCGAACCCTGACGATTCTGGACACGGTTCAACTGGTCCAACACAGGCAGAGTATGAGTCGTCAGATTCGAGCGTAATCGGAATAGGCGGTACGACTTTGAGTCTCAAAACAAGCGGTGCTGTTGCGGGTGAGACCGGTTGGACGGGCAGCGGCGGAGGCAAGAGTATCTTCTTCACTCGACCTTCGTGGCAGAACGGAGTCGGTATACCTGCTGGTAATCAGCGGCTCGTGCCAGACGTGAGCCTCGCAGCCGACCCCAACAAAGGTGCCTTCCTAATATTCCAGGGGAAGGTAGTGCAAATTGGTGGAACGAGTTGGAGCGCGCCGGTTTGGGCTGGTTTTTGCGCCTTGATCAACGAAGCTCGAGCAAAGGCCAATAAGCCACTTCTACCATTTCTCAATCCGTTAATTTACCCGCTGCTGGGCAGCTCATCCTTCCGAGACATAAAAACGGGAAGTAACGGAGCTTTCTCAGCCAACGCAGGCCATGACCTGGTAACCGGCATTGGCGTACCAAGCGTCAAGGAGTTGATTAAGGCTCTAACGAAGTAAGGGTCATTAAGCTTCAAAACTAGAAAGATCCTCGCTTCCATCCAACAGCGGGTGAGGCTCGCTCCGCATAACTCGGCGTAGCCAAAGCGGCTCGTCGAACATTTGCTCGAGACCGCGGACGATGGCATATCGGGGCTCGTCCGCGATCCGGACCGGTAGTTTGGTTTGGTCACGCAAGTAATCGTCCAGGCCGCCGAACTGCGCTCCGCCACCGGTAAGGAT
>WNGA01009403.1_pt1 | contig 13181 bp, 14 predicted proteins | sample 5400061 | NCBI WGS metagenome assembly WNGA01 (sample SAMN13153366, study PRJNA577476) | soil metagenome | isolation source: 100 cm soil or saprolite under grassland replicate 2 | place: USA:California | collected 2016-06-15
CCCCTACAAACGCATAGACGGCGCCCACCTCTCACCCGACCTCACCGGCCGCGTCATCCCCCTCCCCGCCGTACCCCAAGACCTAGCCGCCGCCTCCGACCACCTCCCCATCCTGATCGAACTGACCGCCTGACCGCCGTATCGCAGCTCGCCGCCGTTTCGTCCGCCCGCGCACAACCGCCGCCGGGAGCGTGGTGAGGCGCCACTTTGTGCACCAGATCCGCATCGACACGCCGTCGCCGTACTGATCTCGTGCACAAAGTCGAACCTGAGGCGGGCATCGGGCGGCCTGATGCAGTTGGTGCCGCTCCAGTACGGCGTACGACCGACTGGCCCTAATGCCCAGCCTCCCCGCCGAGTATCGCGACCGGGGACAGGAAATGGTGGGCGGGGACATGGAACTTCATGTCCCAGGGCCCGAGAAGGTGTCCCAGGTCCGACAACGCGACCGCGGCCCCACGCCGACGGTGGTCGCCACTGGTTCAGGGCCGGAATTCGAGGAGCGGGTTGGTGACCGCCTCACGCCAGCGGGTTCGGTGGTCGGTGGCGTGCAGGCGGTAGTAGAGGGTTTCGCGGCGCTCGGTGCCGGTGTGGCCGCCGATGTTGTGGCCCAGGAGGTAGTGGGCGAAGAGGATGCTGCTGGCCGCGCCGGTGACCTGGATGGGGGAGCCAAGGTCGATCTTCGGGTAGGGGCCGGGGTTCATCTCCTCGACGCGGGCGAGGGCGTCGGCGCCGCGTTCGGCGAGGTAGGCGCCAAGGCGGAGGTGAGTGCTGGGCCAGACATAGAGGTTGCCGTGGTCGAGTTCGTCATGTCCGGTCAGCCACAGGCCCGCGAGCAGCGTGAACGTACCCGGCCTGCCGTCCGGGGCGATCGGCGTGATCCCGTCGACATGCGGTCCACCGGGTCGATGCGGCCACGGCGGGATCGTCGTCGCGACCTGCGCGAAGTCCGGTTCCTCGATCCCGAGGTCGGTCCGGACCAACTGCCCGGCCACCTCGTCGATCCCCGCGGCGCGATACAGGTCGAGCAACGGATGGGAACCGTCGAACCTCGGCCAGAGAAAATGGTAGCCGACCGCCGCGGGTGGTTCGCGTTCCAGCATTTCCGCGACAGTACGACGTCCCACCGCGACCTGCTCGTCCGTCAGTACACCGGGCACGACGACGTACCCCTGCTCCCGAAAGTGCGCCCGTTGTGCGTCGGTGATCATGCCCTCAGTGCATCAGCCGCAGAAATCACCGGCAAACGAATTAGCTCTTCTTGCGGTTGAGGAACGTCAGCATCGCCTCCTGGGCGGCGGGGGAGGCGAAGAGGCTGGCGGAGAGTTCGGCGAGTTCCTTGCCTCGGGCATCGATGTCGGCGAGGCGCTCGCGGTTGAGGAGCTTCTTGGATTCGCGCAGGCCTTGCGGAACGCCCTTCAGGAGCGACTTCAGTACGGCGTCAACCGCAGCGTCGACCTCGTCGTCGGGGACCGCGCGGGTGACGAGTCCGAGGCGCGCGGCTTCGGCGCCGTCGAAGCCGTCGCCGGTGAGGAAGGTGAGGGACGCCGCTCGGTCGGTGAGGCGGGGGATGACGGTGAGCGAGATGGTCGCGGCAGCGAGCCCGAGGCGAACCTCGGTGAGCGCGAAGGTCGAGCTGTCGCCCGCGATGCTGATGTCCGCGGCGGCGACGATGCCGATCCCGCCGGCACGGACGGGCCCGGCAACCCGGGCGACCACCGGCTTGGGGTTGGCGACGATGGCGCGCTGTACGTCGACCATCCGCTGAGCACCGACCCCCATGCCGACGGTGGTCGCCTCGGACAGGTCGGCACCGGAGCAGAACACGTCCAAGGCCGACCGGAGCACGATCACCCGGACCGCATCGTCGGCGCCCGCGCTCTCCAGTCGCTCGAGCAGTTCACCGGTCAGCTGCTGCGAGAGCGCGTTCTTGTTGTGCGGCGAGTCCAGCGTGAGCGTCGCCACGCCGTCGTTCACGGTCAGGTGTACGAGTTCCGTCATGTGCACATCCAACACCGCATCGCTGCTGCCGTGCCGTAACTTCCCGCACACCGCCGCCGTGGGCCCACGCACTCCGCGGGCGTTGACAGGCAAGTAGATGCTTGCCTATTGTCGGGCTGTGGGCGACGTGTTCAAGGCACTTGCGGATCCCACCCGGCGCAAGATCCTCGACGAGCTGACCGAGCGCGACGGGCAGACGTTGTTCGAGCTCTGCGCGCGGCTGGCGACGAAGTACCAGCTGGCTTCGTCGAGGCAGGCGATCTCGCAGCATCTCGAGCTGCTCGAGGCGGCCGGTCTGGTCGAGACGCGCCGCGAGGGCCGGTACAAGTTCCACCACCTCAACACCGCCCCGCTCGAGCCGATCGTCGAGCGGTGGCTCAGACCCAGGCAGGAGTGAACGATGAGAATCAACCTGACCAGCGTGCTGGTCGACGACCAGGACAAGGCGCTGCGTTTCTACACCGACGTGCTCGGTTTCCGGAAGAAGACCGAGGTGCCGCTCGGCGAACACCGCTGGCTCACTGTGGTCTCCGCGGAGGACCCGGACGGCGTCGAGTTGGTGCTCGAGCCAGACAGTCACCCCGCGGTGAAGCCGTTCAAGGAGGCGCTGGTCCGCGACGGGATCCCCTACACCTCGTTCGCCGTCGACGACGTGGCCAAGGAGTACGAGCGCCTCACCGCGCTCGGCGTCACCTTCACCCAGGCGCCGCTCACGATGGGACCGGTCACCACAGTTGTCCTCGACGACACCTGTGGCAACCTGATCCAGCTCGCCCAGCACACAGGCGCGTAGCTACTTGATCTCGGCGTACGTCGGGGAGAGCTCGCGGGCGAGGTGCTCGACGAACAGACCCACGTCCGTCACGATGCCGCGGGCCTGGGACGAGCCGCGGTCGGCGAGCTTGGTCACCGTCGCCGGGTTGATGTCCACGCAGGTGAGCGGTATCGACGCCGGCAGGATGTTGCCGGTGGCAACGGAGTGCAGCATGGTCGCGGCCATCAGGCAGTAGCCGACCCCGGGCAGCTCAGCCCGCATCGCCCGCTGGCCTTCGAGTACGTCGGTGTAGACGTCCGGCAGCGGCCCGTCGTCACGCACCGACCCGACCAGGACGAACTTCTTCCCGTTCTTCACCAGCGCGTGCATGACGCCGGACGTGAGTACGCCCTGCTCGACGGCCGCCGCGATCGAGCCCGCCTTGCGGATCGTGTTGATCGCGCGGATGTGGTGCTCGTGCCCGTGCTCGACCCCGCGACCCCGGGCGAGGTCGACGCCGAGCGACGTACCGTAGAGGGACGACTCGATGTCGTGCGTGGCCAGCGCGTTCCCGGCGAACATGACGTCGACGAAACCGGCCTCGACCAGCGCGACCATGGCCGGTGCGGCGCCGGTGTGGACGATGCCCGGGCCGCCGACCCAGAGCACCTTCAGGCCGTTCGCCTTCGCCTCGCGCATGCCGTCGGCGACCTGCTTCACCAGCACCCGCTGCGGCTTCTCGCTGGACACCTCGGAGTCCATGAACCCGAACGCGTCCTCGACCGTTTCGACCAGCGGCGGCGTCACCTTGACACCCTGGGCGCTGGTGATGATCCGCATCCCGACCTTCACCTCGGACATCGGGATGGTCCGTACGCTCTCGCCCTCGACCAGCAGGCCGCAGTCCATCTCCGGGTTGCGGACCTGGACCCAGTGACCGCCGAGCCGGACGCTGGTCGGCAGGTTGGTGGTGGAGTAGAAGCCGTCCGGGAAGACGCCGTCCTGGGTGACCTCGGAGATCTCCGGCTCGCCTGGGTTGACCAGGTTCGCGCCCTTGGTCTGGATCCGCATCAGCAGTCGCTGCAGGGATTCCTCGTCCTCCGCGCCGACCGTCATCCGGACGGTGGACGGGTCGTCCTTGTCGTAGCCGAGGTCGAACTTGTCCAGCGTGTACTCACCGCCGTACCCGCGGATGTCGTCCAGGACGCGGGACAGCAGCCCGGTGTCCATCAGGTGGCCGGTGATCTCGACGGTCTCGCTGACCTGCACGGGTACCTCCCTCGGCGTTCGTCGGATTGTCCGACGATCCGAACTCTAGACCACAGCGCCGTCGTCCGGTGTGTCGTCCGGGGGCAGTCGGTCCTTCATCCGGATCACGAGCGTGAGGAAGCCGCCGATGAAGCCGACGACGGCGAGCGTGGTGATCCGGCCGGTGCCGAAGTCGAACACGGCCGCGGCGATCAGCAGCAGCGGGCCGCCGATCAGGCCGAGCCAGGCGATCCGGCTGATCCAGTCCAGCCGCGGGCCGCGCTCAGGCTCCGGCGGGACGAAGTGGTCGTGCGGGTCGTCAGCCTTCTTGGCGGGCTGGTCCTCGTCCTCGTCGTCGTCCGACGTGTCGTCGATGGTCATCGAGGCCGGTACGTCGATCAGCGGTTCGTACTTCTCGTCGACGTCCTCACTGGCCGGCCACCGCGGCACCGGGCTCTCGCCACCGTCGTGTCCAGGTGCGGACGGCGCGTTGAACTGCTCGATCAGCGACTTCCACTCCGCGTCCTCGGTGCTCCGCTCGATCACCGGCCGCGCCCGCTCGACCGCCTCGCTGTCGACGAAGATCTCCTCGAAGCCCGCCGGCACCTTACCGACCTCGTCGGCCTTCGCGGGTGCGTCGGGCTTGTCGGTCGTTTCGGTTGCGGTGCCCGCCTGGTCCGCGGATTCCGACGTCCCGCTGTCGGAGGCTTCCGTCGTACGGGACTCGCCAGGGATGGCGGAGTACGCCGCGATGCCGGCCTCGGCGAGGGCGGTCAGGACCGGGTCGGCGACCAGGGGATCGATGCCGCCGAGCGACGTGTACGCCGCGGCGGTCAGTCCGTTGTCACGCATCCGTCGCGACCCGTCGGATGAAAGCTACGGAGTCCGCGAAGATCCGCGGTGCGTCGTTGTCCAGAGTTGCCACGTGATAGCTGTCCTCGAGCAGGGTCTCGGTCACGTCGCGGGACGAGATCGAGGCCAGCACGGTGCGCCCCGAACTCGGTTCCACCACGTGATCGACAGTACTGCGGAACAACAGCACCGGCTGCGTGACCTTCGCCAAATCCTCCCGCGTGACCCGCCAGAGCTGCGACAGCGAGTGCAGCGCGCGCAGCGGCATCCGGTCGTACGCGCCCTCGTCGACACCCGGCTTCTTGATGTCGTTCGAGATGCCCGGGAACGACGGGACCACCCGCGACAGCACCGGCAGCAGCACCGAACGCTTGTCGTCGGTCCGCACCGACGGGTTGATCAGGACCAGGCCGGAGATGTCGGTGCCGTGCTCCTCGGCCAGCCGCAGCGCCAGGCAGCCGCCCATCGACAGCCCGATCAGGAAGACGTGGTCGTGTTCCTTCCGCAGCCGCTCCAGCTCGTTGTCCAGTACGGCGTACCAGTCCGGCCAGGCAGTCTTGTTCATCTCCTGCCAGCTGGTGCCGTGCCCGGGCAGCCGCGGTACGGCGACGCCGTACCCCTCGGCGGACAGATGCTCGGCGAACGGGCGCATCGACTTCGGTGAACCGGTGAAGCCGTGGCTCAGCAGTATCCCGACCGCGGCGTTCTCCCCGGTCCCGGGACTGCGGAACTCCTCCGCGTGGGCTTGCACTGGCACGGTCGACTCCTCACCGGTCGCCATCCTTCACAGATGGTGCGGTCCTCACGCCAGGTTCACCCGACCAGACGTGAGGCCAATGGTCGCATCTGGGCTGCATTCAGTCTGCATCCAGATGACAACACGGTGAGCAACACCCGCATTCCTGGCCGTGACATTGCCTGATGGGGAAGCGGGAACGTAGTGTCCTGAACCGACGGTGGGCGCCGGAGTTGTCGCGACCGTCGCCACCCGCGGGCACTGGTGCCGGACGAGGTGCGGGCCGAGGATGGTCGGTGGTGGGCGTGTCGGGCGAGTGACGGAGGCGAGACGATGCTGTACCTGTTCCTCAGACGGTTCTTCGTCGGTCCCTTGGTGAAACTGCTCTTCCGTCCGAAGGTCACCGGGCTGGAGAACATCCCGGCCACCGGCCCGGCGCTGCTCGTCAGCAACCACCTCGCGTTCTGCGACTCGATCTTCCTTCCGGTCGCCGTACCCCGGCAGATCGTCTTCCCGGCCAAGTCGGAGTACTTCACCGCGCCGGGGCTGAAGGGGAAGCTGGTGGCGACGTTCTTCCGGTCCGTCGGCCAGATCCCGATCGACAGGTCCGGCGGGCGGGCCTCGCTGGCCGCGCTGAACACCGGGCTGGAGATCCTGGAGAAGGGCGAGCTGTTCGGGATCTACCCCGAAGGCACCCGCTCACCGGACGGCCGGCTCTACAAGGGCAAGACCGGTGTCGCCCGGATGGCGATCGTGGCCGGCGTCCCGGTCATCCCGGTCGCGATGATCGACACCGAGAAGCTGCAGCCGCCGGGCACGGTCTGGCCGACCTGGCTCTACAAGGACAAGGGCCGTCGGCTGCCGCGGCTGATCCGCCCGGGTGTCGCGTTCGGCAAGCCGCTGGACTTCTCCCGGTACGAGGGGATGGAGCGCGACCGCTTCGTCCTGCGCTCGGTCACCGACGAGATCATGTACGCGCTGATGGAGCTGTCCGGCCAGGAGTACGTCGACATGTACGCCGACAAGGCCAAGGAGCTCATCAAGGCCGGCGGCAACGTCGACGAACACCTCCGCCTCCGCGACACCAAGGCCAGCTGAGGTTCCTCCGCAGGTGAGCGACCTGAACGTGCTCGGTGAACCGCTCGAGGAGTGCGGCACCGACCCGGTCACCGGCTTCTACCGAGACGGCTGCTGCACGAGCGGACCGGAGGACCTCGGCAGCCACACCGTCTGCGCCGTGATGACGTCCGAGTTCCTCGCCCACCAGCAGTCGATCGGGAACGACCTCGTCACGCCCCGCCCCGAGCTGAGTTTCCCCGGCCTGAAACCGGGCGATCGCTGGTGCGTCGTCGCCGTCCGCTGGCTCCAGGCCTACCACGCCGGCGCCCCGGCCCCCGTCGTACTGGCCTCAACCCACGCGCGCTCCCTGGACACCATCCCCCTGTCCGTCCTGCGCGACCACGCAGTCGACGTACCCCCCGATCCGAGCTCCCTCACCTGAGACGATCGCGGTCCGTCGGGACTCCTGGCCTAAAGTTGGGGCCATGCAATTCGCGACGTTGAGTGCGGGGGAAGTTCCTGGGGTGCCGGGGCTGGACGAGCTGCGGGCGTTGAAGCCGCTGCAGCAGCCGGAGTGGCCGGATCCGGCCACGCTGGACCAAGTGATCGCCGAGCTGCGGACGCTGCCGCCGCTGGTGTTCGCCGGTGAGTGCGACGACCTCACGACGAAGATCGGTGCGGTCGCGCGCGGCGAGGCCTTCATCCTGCAGGGCGGCGACTGCGCGGAGACGTTCGCCGGGGTCACCGCGGAGAACATCCGGGCCAAGCTGCGGGTGCTGCTGCAGATGGCCGTCGTACTCCAGTACGCCGCGAGTGTGCCGGTCGTGAAGATCGGCCGGATCGCCGGGCAGTACGCCAAGCCGCGAAGCTCCGGCGAGGAGACGCGCAATGGTGTGACGCTGCCGTCGTACCGGGGTGACGCGGTCAACGGGCTGGAGTTCACCGCCGAGGCCCGGATCCCGGACCCGCACCGGCTGCGCGGGGTCTACAACGCGGCCGCGGCGACGCTGAACCTGACCCGCGCGTTCACCACCGGTGGGTACGCCGACCTGCACCAGGTGCACACCTGGAACACCGACTTCGTGAAGTCGTCGCCGGTCGGGCAGGAGTACGAGCAGCTCGCCACCGAGATCGAGCGCGCGCTCGCCTTCATGCGGACCTGCGGCGCCACCTCGGACGAGTTCCGGACGGTCGACTTCTACGCCTCGCACGAGGCGCTGATCCTGGAGTACGAACACGCGCTGACCCGGATCGACTCGCGCACCGAGCAGCCGTACGACGTATCCGGGCACCTGCTGTGGGTAGGGGAGCGGACCCGGCAGCTCGACGGCGCGCATGTCGAGTTCTTGGCGTCACTGACCAACCCGCTCGGCGTGAAGATCGGTCCGACGACGACTCCGGAGTACATCCGCGCGCTGATCGACAAGCTGAACCCGAAGGGCATCGAGGGCCGGCTCACGTTCATCACGCGGATGGGCGCGGGCAAGATCCGGGACGCGCTGCCGCCGCTGCTGGAGGCGGTCCGCGACCACGGTTCGCCGATCGCGTGGGTGTGCGACCCGATGCACGGCAACACGTTCGAGACGCCGAACGGGTACAAGACCCGCAACTTCGAGGACGTCATGCACGAGGTGCAAGGCTTCTTCGACGCGCACCAGCAGGTCGGGACCTGGCCGGGCGGCATGCACATCGAGCTCACCGGCGACGACGTCACCGAGTGCCTGGGCGGCGGTGAGGAGTTGGTCGCGGAGGATCTGGTCAACCGCTACGAGACCGCCTGCGACCCGCGCCTGAACCGGCACCAGTCCCTCGAACTCGCCTTCCTCGTCGCCGAGCGCCTCCGCGGCGCGCAGGCGTGATCGACCTCAGGTCCGACACCGTCACCCGGCCGTCCGCCGGGATGCTGGCGGCGATGACTTCTGCGCCCGTGGGCGACGACGTGTACGGCGAGGATCCGACCGTCAATCGGCTCGAGGAGACCGTGGCCGGGCTACTCGGTCACGAGGCCGGCTTGTTCACGGTCACCGGCTCGCTCGCGAACATCCTCGGCGTACGGGCGCTCGCTGCGCCAGGCACCGAGGTTCTCTGCGAGGCCAGCGCCCACATCACGCGAGCTGAACTCGGCGCGCACGCGGCCCTCAGCGGCATCACAACCCGCACCTGGAGCGCCCCGGCCGGGCAGATCGACCTGGAGCAGATCCGCGCGCTGATCTCCGCGGACCTCGGCCCGTACTTTGTCGGTACGGCGGCCGTCTCGGTCGAGAACACCCACAACTTCGGCGGCGGCACGATCCAGCACGCGTACGACGCCCTGGCCGACGAACTCGACTCTCGAGGGCTCCCGCTCCACCTCGACGGTGCTCGCCTGTGGAACGCGTCCGTGGCGTCAGGTCTGCCGCTGGCGTCGTACGCCTCTCGTGCAACGGCTGCCAGCGTGTGCCTCTCGAAAGGCCTTGGTGCGCCGGTAGGGTCCGTGCTCGTCGGCTCGGCCGAACTGATTCGCGAAGCTCGCATCTGGCGGAAGCGTCTCGGCGCCGGCTGGCGGCAGGCCGGCGTACTGGCCGCGGCCGGTCTCTACGCGCTGGAGCACAACATCGACCGCCTCGCCGAGGACCACGCCAACGCCCGCCTCATCGCCGAGATCCTCGCCGACGCCGCCCCCGGCTCGGTCAAACCCGACCAGGTCGAAACCAACATCGTCATAGCCGACCTCTCCGCCACCACGCACTCGGCCGCCGGAATCGTCGCAGCCGCCAAGTCCGAAGGCATCCTGATCAGTACCGTAGGCCCCACCCACCTCCGCCTGGTAACCCACCTGGACGCCCCCACCGCCGCCTGCCGAACCGCCGCCCAAACCCTCGCCCACCTACTCAGCGTTTGAGTTCTCCACAGGTGTTGGTACGTGCTTGTGGTGCGGGGAGATAGGGTGCGGGTGTTGGGTCGGAGCGTTCGGGGAGTGCTGTGCGAGAGATCGTCGTGTTCAGCGGGAGTGCCCATACCGGTTTGGCGGAGCGGATCTGTGCCGATCTCGGCGTCGCGCTCTCACCGGTCGAGATCCATCGGTTCAGCAACGACTGCCTGCAGGTGCAGTTGCAGGTGAACTGCCGGCAGCGGGACGTGTACATCGTCCAGCCGCTGGTGCCGCCGACGCAGGAGCACCTGATGGAGTTGCTGCTGATGATCGACGCCGCCCGGGGTGCCTCGGCGCAGCAGATCACCGCGGTGATGCCGCACTACGCGTACGCGCGGTCCGACAAGAAGGACTCGTCCCGGATCTCGATCGGCGGTCGCCTGGTGGCGGACCTGCTGGTCGCGGCCGGTGTCGACCGGGTGCTGACGATGGCGCTGCATGCGCCGCAGGTGCACGGGTTCTTCTCCGTCCCGGTCGACCATCTGACCGCGATCGGCGTACTCGCGGACCACTTCCGCGGCCGCGATCTCACCGACACGGTCGTGGTCAGCCCGGACTTGGGCAACGCGAAGACGGCGACCCAGTTCGCGCGGCTGCTCGGCCTGCCGGTTGCGGCGGGCAGCAAGCAACGACTGGCCGACGACCGCGTAGTGATCGATGCGATCGTCGGCGACGTCGTCGGCAAGCGGGCGATCGTCCTCGACGACGAGATCGCGACCGGCGGCTCCATCATCGAGCTGCTCGACCGGCTGAAGGACCTCGGCTGCACGCAGGCCGCCGTCGCCTGTACCCACGGCCTGTTCGCCGGCCGGGCCGTCGAGCGGCTGCGGTCGCACCCGTCCATCACCGAGGTGATCAGCACCGACACCGTGCCGCGCCCGGACGGCTTCCCCGAACTCCAGGTCAGCTCCGTCGCCGGCCTGTTCGCCGAAGCCATCAAGCGCATCCACGAAGGCGAGTCGGTCAGCAGCCTCTTCGACGGCGTCGACCCGACCCACGCGCCGCCGCAGCCCAAGCTTCCGTTCTAACCCTCACAACAGCCCCGGTGCAGCCACTCCGGCTCGTGCCACGTGGGTTCGACGGGCTGTGAGCTGCGGCGAACGGCGTACGTCTATCGTCTGCGGCATGCAATCCGTGTCACCCCGGGTCCGTGCGCTCGTCGCCGCCGTACTGTGCGTCGTGATCGCCCTCGCCGCGGCGCTGGCGGTGGACAGCCGGCTCGATCGTCACTGGATCGTGCGCGGACTCACGCTGTTCCTCGCCCTGTGCTGCGCCGCGCTCCTCGCCGCCGATCGGAGCCGCCGCTTCCGCCAGGTCATCACGGTGATCGGCCTGCTGATGTTCGGCTTGGTCTTCCCGGTCACGACGACCACCTGGGCGAGGCCGCCGGAGATCAACTTTGCCCTCGCGGTCGCTACCGATGCGGAGAACGCGGCCACGAAGCAGGCCCGCAGCTCCGTCACTGTCGCGGACGTCAAGGCCGCCGCCGAAGCACGCGGAGGTGCCGTCGGCTCGCTCAAGACCGAGCGCAGCCCGCAGGTGCGCGGCGCCAACGCCTTCCCGCTCATCGTCCGCGCCCACCACACCCAAGGCCGCCCGTGGGCTTGCATCACCTTCGACCACGGCCTCGCCGCCAAGGTCCGCCCCTGCTGACCGCCCTACGACGCCGCCGCGACACCAGCTGACCGTCGTACGCCGACTGATCGCCGTACGACGCCTGCCCCGCCACCACCTCGTGCACGGCTCAACCACACAATCGGCCTGACAGTGGGTGAACGGTGCTCAAGGTCGGCGGCCCACTGTGTGAGCAATCGATTTCCGATCCCGGCGCCGGCGCCCTAAGGTCGCGGGTATGACTCTTGGGAAGCTGCCCGGAATCAGCGCGATCCTCGATGTCGAGACGCGCTCCATCAGTGCGGAGAACCCCACCGGTGAGCCCGGCCAGGGCGGCCGGCTGACCGAGGGGACCGGGGCGAACGCGGCCCGGGACCTCGGGCGGGGGTGGAAGGTGTCTCCGTCGATCGAGATCGGCCCGGGGGAGACCGCGACCCTCGCGGACATCGCCGGGCCCGGCTGCATCACCCACATCTGGCTCACGACGCACGTCGACCACTGGCGGCGGCTGGTGCTGCGGGCGCACTGGGACGGCGACGAGGCGCCTGCGATCGAGACGCCGGTCGGCGACTTCTTCTGTTCCGGCTGGGGCAAGTTCGCGCAGGTCAACGCGTTGCCGGTCACGGTCAATCCGAACGGCGGCTTCAACAGCTACTGGGAGATGCCGTTCCAGTCGCAGGCCAACCTGACGCTGCAGAACACGCACGACGAGCCCGTCATCGTGTACTTCCAGATCGACTACTGGCTGGGCGCCGTACCGGAGGAATCGGCGTACCTGCATGCACAGTGGCGGCGAAGCAACCCGCTGCCGGCCAAGACCGTGCACACGCTGTTGGACAGCGTGGAAGGGCCGGGCCACTACGTCGGCACGTATCTCGCGTGGGGCGTCAACAGCAGCGGCTGGTGGGGCGAGGGCGAGGTGAAGTTCTACCGCGACAAGGACGAGGAGTTCCCGACCATCTGCGGCACCGGGACCGAGGACTACTTCGGCGGCGCGTGGAACTTCGACGTACCCCACCTTGGCGGTTACACCGAGTTCAGTACGCCGTACCTCGGGCTGCCGCAGGTGATCCGGCCGGACGGGCTGTACGCGAGCCAGCAACGGTTCGGCATGTACCGCTTCCACCTGCCCGACCCGATCCGCTTCCGCGAGAAGCTACGCGTCGACGTGCAGGCACTCGGCTGGCGGTCGGGCGGGCGCTACCTTCCGCTCCAGGACGACATCGCGTCGACCGCGTTCTTCTACTCGGCCAAGACCAGTACGACGCGCCCTGCCGCACCGACCAACGAAGTGATGGAGATCTGCTGACGATCCCACGCTGGCTCCACCGGCGTTGTCGACGAAGAGTCCAGGCCGGACATTGCGCGTGCCAAGTGCGTCGACTGAAAGGACATTGCTCGCGGAAAGCGCCTACCGGCGACTAGGTGGCCACACTCGATCGCACACTCGCCGAGTGCGCGGTGGCTTCGGTCGCGGGTGCAGGGTGGGGTTGATGGGCCGGTGAGAGCTAGGGGATGGGTAGAGGCTTTTGAAGGGCAGTGGCGGTGAGGACGGTTAGGGCTGAGGTCCAGCCGAGGGGGGCCTCGCCGGCCGGCTGCAGGTCGCGATTGACCTTTTCCGGCAGCGATCCGCTGCTGGTGCGGTAGTGGTTCAGCCAGTTCAGCAGCTTGTCAGCGGTCGCGCGATCGCCGCGCGCGGCCGCGCTCAACGCGAAGAGGGCGGTCTGCGGAGTCCAGGAGACCCCGTCGGTGCGCCAGTCCTCGCCGGGCGTGACGCCGCCGTTCGGTTGGGTCAGGACGCCGCGCGCTCGGTCGATTGCCTGTGAGACGTCGTCGCGAGCCGGCGCGAAGGGCGGACCGAGCACGGTGACGAACGCGTCGGCACCGCCGCCCAACCCGATCGGTTCAAGACCCGGTTCCAGGAAGCTCACCGCCCGCGCCGGGATACGTGGATAGTTCGGGCCGAACCGCCGATCCGTTGCCGCCGACAACTTATCCAGCGCAGT
>WNGA01016407.1_pt1 | contig 13176 bp, 7 predicted proteins | sample 5400061 | NCBI WGS metagenome assembly WNGA01 (sample SAMN13153366, study PRJNA577476) | soil metagenome | isolation source: 100 cm soil or saprolite under grassland replicate 2 | place: USA:California | collected 2016-06-15
GGCTTGCGCTCGCTATCCCGCTCTGGCTTGTGAGTATTATCACGCCGTCGGTCGCGCAAGAGCCTGGCGCCGCGACCTCCGCCGCTCAGCATCGCCAGGAAGGGGTTCGTTATCTTCAGAAACGTGAAGCCCAGAAAGCGCTCGAACATTTCCGCGCCGCCGCGCAGATCGAACCGCAGGACGCCGAATCCCGCTTCTTCATCGGCGCCATCTTGTGCGATTCAGGGCAGGCGGAGGCCGCCATCCCGGAGTTACAAAAAGCCATCGAGCTGAACCGCAAGCTCCACCTTGGTCATTATTATCTGGCGCTGGCCTTCGACCGCACGGGACGGACTGCCGAAGCGATTGTCGAATATCAGGAAGCGCTGCGGCTGAAGCCGGAATTCCAGGACGCCCGCTACGCCTTGAGCGCCGCCTGCTGGAAGCAGGGCGATCTGGATGGCGCGATCCGGCTGCTCCAAGAGATCATTTCAGTCAACCCGGGTTTCGCCGAGGCCCGTTTCAACCTCGCGCTCGGCTTGAAGCAGAAAGGCGCTTTGGACGAAGCGATCAACGAGTTGCAGGTCGTCATTCGGTCGCAGCCCACTCTGGCCCGGTCCTATCTCGCTCTCGGTCAGGCGTTGGCGGAGAAGAGCAAAATGGCGGAGGCGGTAGAAGCGCTTCAGAGAGCTGTTGAACTCGCGCCCGGCGACCCGGAATACCGATATAACCTGGGGATCGCGCTCAAACAGAAGGACGATTTGCCTGCCGCCGAAAAAGAGTTTCGCGAAGCGCTCAAACAAAATCCCGGATTCACGCCGGCCCGCCGCGCGCTGGGCCTCGCGCTTCGTCAGAAAGGAGAGCTTCCGGCGGCGATCGTAGAACTGCGCGCCGCCGTAGCCGATCGTCCCGACGACGCTGAAGCCCGGCATAACTTGGGAACGGCTCTTTTTAAGTTGAACGATCTGGACGCCGCCATCAGCGAGTTGAGTCAAGCCACACGCCTGGACCCGCGCCTCTCCGAAGCCCGCGTCAATCTCGCTCAAGCTTTGCGCAAGGCCGGACGGGCGGAAGAGGCTCGCAAAGAGATGGAGGAGTCGCAGAGGATTATGGCTCAGAAGGCGAACGCCGGCCGGGCATTGGTTCTGTCCGAATCGGCGGTCCATCGCTTGAAGGCCGGCGATCTGAAAACGGCCATCGCCGAACTCCGCGAGGCTGTCTCGCTCGATCCGGAATCGCCGGGAGCTTACTTCCTGCTGGCTTCGACGCTGCGGCAGTCTTCAGCAGATCCGGTCGAGGTGACAAAAACGCTCAGGCGAGTCCTGGAATTGAATCCCAGGCACGCTCCCGCGCATCATCAGTTGGGGATAGCGCTCGAGAGCCAGGGGAAGAGGCTTGAAGCGATGGCCGAATTTCGAATCGCCGTCGAGCTGGCGCCGGGTTTCATTGAAGCCCGCCACGCATTGGGCAAAGCGGCGATGGAGATCAAAGATTGGGAGACGGCGGCGGCGCAGTTTCGCGGCGTCATCGCCTGGGAGCCTAAAGACGCTGCGGCGCATCATCAATTGAGCCGAGCCTTGAGAGCTTTGGGCCAGACCGAGGAAGCCGAAGGCGAATTGCGCGCGGCTCAACAACTCAACCCCTCGCTCAAGGCGCCCTGAATACGAAACGGGCGGTTCGGATTTTTCGCCGCGTTGGCGGCGTTTGAATGTAGTCGTGGGTTTATAGCCTTTGAAAGTAGATACAACAACGTAGGGGCGGGTTTTCCCCGCCCATCTCCGTGATCAAGGCGATGGGGCGGGGAAAACCCGCCCCTACGTCAGGTTACTATGAATCGCTTGCGCTGGACTATCTGTTTTCTTTTGTTCATTGTCTTGAGTAGGCAAATATCCGTTGAGGTGTTCAGTCAGGGAGTGGCTGTCCCCAAACGGCCCGCCAAGCCTCAACCCGACGTCAAGCTCAACGCTTCGCCGACGAAGGTCGAGTTTCAGGATATCGCGGCCAAAGCAGGTCTGACTGCGCGGCACGTGACGGGCGCTCAGTCCGAGAAGAAATACATCATCGAGACCACGGGGAGCGGCGTCGCCTTGTTCGATTACGACAACGACGGCTGGCTCGACATTTTCCTCGTCAACGGAACCACGCTTGAAGGATTTCCCAAGGGCCAGGAGCCTACCAATCATCTCTACCGCAACAACAAGAACGGAACATTTACCGATGTTACTGAAAAGACCAATCTGGCGCGGAGCGGTTGGGGGCAAGGCGCGTGCGTGGGCGATTTCGATAATGACGGCTACGATGACCTGTTCGTGACCTATTGGGGACAGAACGCGCTCTATCGCAATGCCGGCAAATCCGGCTTCACCGACGTCACCGAAAAAGCAGGTCTCCTACACAAAACGGCGAGATGGAGCACGGGGTGTTCATTCCTGGATTATGACAAGGACGGCGACCTCGACCTGTTCGTCGCCAATTACGTGGATTTCGACATCAGCAAGACGCCCGCCAAAGGGAGCAACCAATATTGCCTGTGGAAAGGCGTTCCGGTGATGTGCGGGCCGCGCGGATTGCCGGCAGGCAGAAATATCCTCTATCAGAATAACGGAGACGGGACCTTCACCGACGTCTCCGAAAAGAGCGGCGTCGCCAAGCCCGATGGGCGTTACGCTTTCACCTCGATCGTTTCGGATTACGACAACGACGGTTGGCCGGACATCTACGTGGCCTGTGATTCCACGCCAAACATCCTATACCACAACGAAGGGAACGGAACTTTCACCGACATCGGATTCATCTCCGGAACAGCGGTGAATGAAGACGGACAAGAGCAGGCCGGGATGGGAGTCTCGGCCGCCGATTATGACCTGGACGGTTTCTTCGACCTGGTCAAGACCAACTTCGCCGACGACACTCCGACGCTCTATCGCAACAGCGGGGACGGGGCGTTTACGGACGTGACCTACACCGCGCAGTTGGGCGTCAATACGCGATTTCTGGGATGGGGGACGGGTTTCTTCGACTTTGACCATGACGGATGGAAAGACATATACATGGTCAACGGTCACGTCTATCCGGAAGTTGAGGCGCAAAACGCAAACAGCCCTTACAAGCAGCAGCGGCTGCTCTTCTGGAACCTGCGCAACGGAACTTTTCTGGACGTCTCGTCTCGGGCGGGCGCGGGGATCGCTGATCGGAGATCATCACGAGGTTCGGCCCTCGGCGACCTAGACAATGACGGCAGTCTGGAGATCGTCGTCAACAATATGAACGATACGCCGAGCCTGTTGAAGAACTACGGGGAGAAGCAGAACTGGATTCTGATCAAGACCGTCGGAAGAAAATCGAACCGCGACGGCGTCGGCGCCCGCGTCACCGTGGTGGCCGCCGGGTTGAAGCAAATGAACGAGGTGCGCAGCGGCGACAGTTACATCTCCCAAAATGATATGCGCCTGCATTTCGGAATCGGCGCCGCGACGAAAGTCGAGCGTGTCGAAGTCCTCTGGCCGAGCGGGAGAAAGGAAGCCTTCGAAAATCTGAAAGCCAACCAGATCGTCACGCTGGATGAAGGCCGTGGCGTCTTAATACGGCAGCAAACCCGGCCCTAATCCAATACAAGCCATCCTAAACTTCTCCTAGACGGATTGCCGCATCCGGTGCTCAACTCGACGCCGATGTTTGTTTCCAGCCGAAACGAGTGATTTCAATGATTGAAATCGGCGATTGTAACCACAGCAAGGAGCGCCTTATGAAGCCAAGCCTAGTAAAATTGCTATCGAGGTCAGCCGGCTTGATGTTTGCGCTGACCGCCGTCTGCTCGGTGGCGCTGGCCCAGTTCACCAGCGCTATCGAGGGGACGGTCACCGACCCGAACGGGGCCGTCGTGAATAAAGCCGTAGTGACGATCAAGAGCTCGAGCACCGGCATCGAGCGAACGGTCGAAACATCCGACTCCGGCTATTTCCGAATTTCGTCGCTGCCGGCGGCGACCTTCACCATCACCATCAGGGCCGGCGGTTTTAAGACCACACAGAAGGAGGTCACACTGGAAGTTGCCCAGATCAAGACCTTGAATCTCGCGCTGGAGTTGGGAGCGCAAACGGCGGAAGTTATCGTGACGACCGAAGCGCCTCAGATCGAATCCGCCCAGGCGTCGGTCTCCAACCAGATTGATAAGAGGCGGGTGGCCGATCTGCCACTGGTGGGGAGAAACTTTTATACGCTGGTGGTGCTCAGGCGGCGGACAGGCTTACGCGCAGGCGACCGGCGACATCTTCTCCGCTGAATATGGCGTGAATCTCAATGGCAACGGGCAGCGCGCGGAGTCGAACGGGTTCCTGGTGGATTCGGCCAACGTCGGCGCCACTCCGCGCGGAGGCGTCACCAACGTCAACCCGGCCGCCGACACGGTGCAGGAACTGCGCGTCTCGGTCAACAATTACTCCGCTGAAAACGGGCGCAACAGCTCGGTGCTGGTCAATGTCGTTACCAAGAACGGGACCAACGACTATCACGGAACCCTCGGCTGGTTCCACACCAACAATCGTCTGCAATCCCGCACCTTCACGCAAACCCAAGTTCCTGTGTTCCGTCGCAATGAAGTGAATTGGACGTTCGGGGGGCCGATCGTCAAGAACAAGACCCACTTCTTCGCCGGGATGGACATTCTGCGCTCAGGCGTCGCCACAGGTAACCAGAACAGGGTGGTGACCCAGGATTTCATAAACTTTATGAAGCAGAGGTTTCCCAACAACATTTCGACCTTCGTCATGTCGACCTTCCGGGATCAGTTGCAAGCCACCACGGTGGAGCAAACGGCGGGTGATGTGCTGGCCGGGAGGGATATCAATTGCGGCAGCGAGCCGGTCACTACACGATTGGGTCAGATGCCCTGCAATTTCCCGATCACCAAGGTAGGGTCGTTTGAACAGACATTGCCTCGCGACGGAATACAATGGAACGCCCGCGTTGATCATCAGTTCAACGACGGCAAAGATCGAATCTACGGGAACTTCTACCGCACGACCAATCAACTGGTGACCTTCGGAACGCCTTCGGTCTATCCGGACTTCACCACGATTCAACCTCAATACACCAACTACGGGAACCTGAGCCACACGCACATCTTCAGCCCGAACCTGCTAAACGAGATGGCCTTCGGCGCGACACGCGCCTATGGAGAAGCGCCGCTCGCCCACGGAGAGATTCCGCTGCTCAATGTTCCGGGCATCGCGGCATACGGCACGGGCTTTTCAGACGCGACCTTCATCCAGAACAACTTCGAGTGGCGCGATATGATGAGCTACAACCGTGGCAGCCACAGCTTCAAATTCGGGTTCCGCTACGCAAAAGATGACGCCTGGAAGGGAGGGGCGAAATTCGCCAACGTCTTCACGCGCCCCCAGTTCAATTTCAACAACCTCTTCGATTTCGCGGCCGACGATCCGTTCCAGGAATCCAACATCGGCTTCAATCCGCAGACCGGCGAGAATAAGGGCGTGGACTTCCGCCCCTACTTCCCTAGCCTGGGAATCTTCTTCAACGACGACTGGAAAGCTCGCCCGAACCTGACGATCACCTTGGGACTGCGATGGGAGGCGTTCTACGCGCCAGGCGATTACGACAATTTCTTCACCAAGATGGAATTTCGGGGTGGCAATACTTTCCAGGAGCGTATCGCCAACGCCGCCAGTATTAACGCGCCCCCGCTCAACGGCACGGACCTCAACAACTTCGCCCCCCGCGTCGGCATCGCCTGGGACCCGACTCGCAAAGGAAAGATGTCGATCCGCGCCGGAGTGGGCGTATTCTACGATCGTTTTGCGGGGCAGTTCTTTCACGACGCGCAAACCTTCGCTCCGGTATTCGGACTGGCGACGGCCCGCAAGGACACCCCTCCCGTCGTGCCCGTCTACGGTTTGAGCGCGACCAAACAAAGCCCATGGAAGTTCCCGGTCATCCCGAATTTGCGAGTCGGATTGGACCCGAAGGGCGGACTGCTCGGCGTCCCCGACGAACTCTCGAACGCGGACCCCGATATGAAGACGCAGTACTCGATCAACTGGTCGTTGGCGATTCAGTATGCGTTCGCCAGAGACTACGTGATTGAGACGGCTTACATCGGATCGGTCGGTCGCAAACTTTATCAGGAGTACGATGTGAATCGTTTCAACGGCGATCTGCTCGACGGTAAACTGGATCGTCTGAATCCGAACTTCGGCGTGATCGGTTACGCGCAAGCCAACGGAAGTTCGTCCTATCACGGCGGAACGGTGAGCGTGAAGAAGCGATTCACTCATGGGCTGGATTTCCAGGTGGGCTACACTTTCGGCAAAGCGATTGATACCGCCAGCAGTTTCGGCCGGGGGCTGAATATCTTCGATCCCTTGCGCCTCCACCTGAATCGCGGTCGGGCCGACTTCGACGTTCGGCACAAGATCGCTTCGAGCATCGTCTACGACATTCCGGCGCCGAGGTTCCTGGACAGGCTGTTGGGAGGATGGCAACTCGGGGCCATCACGATTCTACAATCAGGGCCTCCCTTCTCGGTTTTCTGCAGCCGGTCCTTCCAGGGCGGATGTGATTTCAACGCCGACGGGCGCACCGGCGACCCACTGGATACGCCGGCTTTCGGCAATACCTTGAGCGGACTTAAACGGTCGGACTACATGTCCCCCAATCGTATCTTCAAGAAGTTAGATTTTCCCACACCAGCGCTTGGGCAAGTCGGGAACGTGGGTCGCAACACCTTCCCGAGTCCAGGCTACGCCAACACAGATTTCACCCTCGCGAAGAAGACCAAGATTCCCTGGTTCCTCGGCAAGGAAGGCGCAAACCTCCTCTTCCGAGCGGAATTCTTCAACCTCTTCAACCGAGTGAACCTGGACCGGCCTGTGGGCGACTGGTCTAACACCGCCTTCGGAACTTCTACTCAAGCCTTCGGCGCGAGGAACATTCAATTCGGATTGAAGATAGAATTCTGAAGGCGGTACAGTATGGGGGGCGTGAGCGACCTCCGGCACAGTACGGGGAGCGTGAGCGCGGCGGCATTAAGTTAAGAGGATGATGAAGACAGGGAACGCAAAAAGCTCAAAGGAAGAGACGCAAAAAGCACAAATCTATCAGTAGTTTTCTTTGCGCCATGAACTGGCGTCAGCCTTTGGAGCGCCTTGCCTCGGCGCCGCTTTGGTAGTCATCTCTGGATTCTACAGACTCCCGGGGCGAAAGACCCGAGTAGGCTCCTTTCAATCATTGCCCACGTATCGAAATGGACTACCAAAGCGGCGCCGAGGCGCCGCACTCCAAAGGCTACGCCGGTCTGATTTATGCACAGTCTTCAGTTAACTTAATGCCATTGCGCTCACGCTCCCCGTACTGTGAAGTATCCTGAGTCTGTGAGATCACTACTCCTCAAAACTTGCTTCATTATTGCGATTCTTTCATCGCTCGAATTCTCTGCGGCTGCGCAGCCTACCGCCTCGCAGTCTTCATACGAGGAAGCGCTGTCATTGATCCGGCGCCAACAGATCGAGCCGGGCATTGCCTTGCTGCGAAAAATCCTGGAGCAGTCGCCGAATGACGTCAAGGCGCATAACCTGTTGGGCATTGCCCTCACGACCGCCGAAAAGATCGAAGAGGCCAACACCCATTTTAGGAAAGCGATCGAGCTGAACCCGCGGTTTTATCCTGCCCTGAAAAATCTCGCGATCAACGAGATGAAGCTAAATCGGACGGAAGAAGCCAAGTCTCACTTCATCCGGGCGCTAGAAGTCGGGCCGGATGATCCGGTGGCTCATCTGGCGCTGGGTGAGATTCACTGGCAGGGAAAGCAGTTCGCGGAAGCGGTGAAACACTACGACAAGAGCGGCGATCTGCCATTCCGCGATCCCCGCGTGGTGTTGAACTACGCCACGAGCCTCCTCGAATCGAACCAGACGGAAAGGGCGGTTGGCTTGCTGGAAAAACTTCCGCCCGAAACCGACGCGGTTAATCGCTTCGAGGCCGGGATCATCCTGGCTCGCCTGGAGAAATATGACGGCGCCGCGCGCCAATTTGAGCTGGCGCGTAAGGATCATCCCGACCCTTACGAAGTCGCCTTCAATCTGACTTTGGCCTACGTCAAGAGCCGGCGCTACGCCGAGGCCGTCCGCGCCGCGCGGGAATACCTGTCACAAGGCCACAAAAAAGCCGAGCTTTATAATCTGCTCTCCCAGGCTTACGAAGGGAACGGACAGACCGTCGAAGCCTACGACGCCCTGCGCGCGGCCACACAGATAGACCCGAAGGACGAGAACAACTATCTGGATCTGGCGACGTTGTGTGTTGACCATGCCAATTACGATCTCGGCTTGGAGATCGTCGGCATCGGCATCAGCAATGTCTCCCAATCAGATCGCCTCTATTTTCAACGCGGCGCGCTCCTGGCGATGAAAGGGCAGTCGGCACAGGCCGTGGGGGATTTCGAGGCCGCGAGTAAACTTGCGCCGAACAAGAGCCTGCCTTACGCGGCAAGGGGAATTGTGTTGCTGGAATTGGGAGAGACGTCCAAAGCGATCGCTCTCCTTCGTCAGAGGGCGTCCGCCAGCCCTGACGACTACATGGTTCAATACGTTCTTGGCGAGGCGTTGAATCGCAGCGGGCCTGCGATCAAAAGTCCCGAAGAGAACGAAGCGATTCAGTCGCTGGAGAAATCGGTTCGCCTCAATCCCGACTTCGCCGCTTCGCGCGCCGTCTTAGGCAAACTGCTCCTTCGCCGCAACGAAGTCGACCGCGCGATCACAGAGCTTGAAAAGGCTCTCGAACTCGACCCTCAGGAGACTTCTTCTCTCTATCAACTCGCGCAGGCCCACCGTAAGAAAGGCAACCTGGAGCGCGCCAAGGAACTGTTCGCCAAAGTTGACCAGGTCAAGAGTGAGGAAAGGGACAAGTTCATGAGCCGGACGCTGATTCGCCTCGTGCGTGAGGGATCGAAATAGTCTCCAGAGGGAGAAGGTCATACAGAAAAATGTGGGACAGAAAAATAAAGCTTTTCATTACCAATATTTTTACACAAACTGGGGATGTTGTATCTTAGCCCGCGAATGCGGGCGTCAGAGTAGAGCCTTGTCATTACCTACATTTTGACGCGTTCTTAGCCCGCGGATGCGGGCGGCAGCATAGAGCCTGGGGTGGAGCGTTAGCGGAACCCCAGGAATATGGCGTAAGTACACATCGAGCCCGCGGATGCGGGCGGCAGCTTTTTGTTATTCGCCATTTCGTCATCATTGAGATTGAGCCAATGGCTGTCGCCCGCATCCGCGGGCTTGCGCGATAAATGCTGGACGTACCTGGGGTTCCGCTAACGCTCCACCCCAGGCTCTATTCTGCCGCCTGCTCCGCAGGCTGAGAATGTGAGTATTCATTTCACGCAAAATGTGGGTAATGACAAGAAAAATAAAGACCTGCCGGACCACGCTCTTATTTTTCTGTCCCACATTTTTCTGTATGACCCTCTTGTTATTCCCATCTTCAAAAGCCAACAACACAGATCGCGGAATCATTTTTCGTGACATCGCAAAGACAGCCGGGATTCATTTCGTTCATGACAACGCGGCGACGGCGGAGAAGTACTTGATTGAGACGATGGGGTCGGGTTGCGGATGGATTGATTACGACGCCGACGGGCTGCTCGATCTCTATCTTGTCAACAGCGCGGCCACCCGGCTTTACAAACCGAAGAAGCCGTTGCGCGGCGCGCTTTATCGCAACAACGGCGACGGGACGTTCACTGACGTGACCGATAAGGCCGGCGTGGGCGCCGAAGGCTTATTCGGGATGGGCGTCGCCGTGGGAGATTACGACAATGACGGTTACCCAGATTTGATGGTACTCGGTTACGACCGTTCTATCCTCTACCATAACAACCGCAACGGAACCTTCTCGGATGTTACCGAGCGGGCCGGGGTCGCGAACAAAGGCAAATGGGCGTCGAGCGCCGCCTGGTTCGATTATGACAGGGACGGCAAACTCGATCTCGCGATCGCCAATTACGTAGCATGGTCGCCGGATAACAACATCTGGTGCGGCGACGAGAAGCCGGGGTACCGGGGATACTGCCACCCGAATAAGTTTCGCGGGCAGAAGCCGACGCTTTACCATAACAAGGGCGACGGCGCCTTTACCGATGTTACCGAAACTTCCGGGATCGGGGCGCACGCCAGCAGCGGTCTGGGCATAGTTACATTCGACTTCGACAACGACGGCTGGCAAGACGTCTTCATCGCTAACGACGCGAACCCGAATTTCCTTTTCCGTAACGATCACGACGGTCGCTTCAGCGAAATGGCTCTCCAGGCCGGCGTCGCCGTCAGCGAAGACGGCAAGGCCGAAGCGGGCATGGGAACTGACGCCGCCGACATTGATGGCGACGGCTGGTCGGACGTTTTTATCACGCACCTCGATCTTGAGCACGCCCGTCTCTATCGGAATCTGAGCGGCGGGTCTTTTGAAGACGCCACGTTCGCGGCCAAGCTCGGCTATGCGACTTTCCGGTACAGCGGCTTCGGCGCGCTCTTCACCGATTACGACAACGACGGGGCGCGTGACATCTTCATGGCTAACGGGCACATTCTGGACAACATCGAGCTATACCACGCGGAGACGCGCTACGCGGAGCCGAAACTTCTCTACCGCAATAACGGCCGCGGCGCCTTCGATAACTTGAGCGACAAGCTCGGACCCGATCTTCAACTCCCGCGCGTGAGCCGTGGGGCGGCTATGGCCGATGTTGATAACGACGGAGACCTCGACGTTCTTGTGAGCAACAATGGTCAGGAGCCGCAGTTGCTTTTGAACGAGGGCGGCGCCGGCAATCATTGGCTTGAGGTCGCTCTGATCGGGGTCCGCTCCAACCGTGACGGCGTCGGCGCGCGCGTCAAGGTTGTCTCCGGCGATCTGGTTTCGTATGATCAGCGGAAAGGCGGGAGGAGCTACCAATCAGCTCACGACTCCCGATTGAGCTTCGGTCTGGGCGCCAGAAGCAAAATTGATTTGGTCGAGGTTCGGTGGCCGAGCGGGGCAGTAGACACTTTGAAGAACATCGAAGCCGACCGGGTCATCACCGTTAAGGAGAGCTTGGGGCTCATTCCTCAATCTTATCCCCGTTGGGGCATCGATCGAAAACGGTAACAATCTCGAACCAATGAGGACAAACGCTATGGAAAGACCGAGACTTCTGATAATCCTGGTCGAGCATGGCCATCTCGTCATTCAACCCTAGATACTCCCACCGCAGCAGCGCGATCGGAATGTTTCCGTTCTTCCAAACGTAATCGTGAAACTCGCGCAGGCTGAAATTATCTCCCATCGCCTGCCGCGCGTCGGCCAGAAACTTCGTAATTTGCAGCTTGCCGATTTGATATGTGATGGCCTGTCCGGGCAGGGAAGCGAAGAAGATGGCTTCGGCCCGCGCGGTTTCATAATCCATCGGCGTTTTAGTCTGCAAGTACTCCGTCGCCTCATCAATACTGAAGATCCCCAGCGCCAACTTGACGTCAACTTCGACCCGCAGAGCGCGCAGCCGCATGAAGTTGTAGATGGTCTCGCGCGTACGCGGGCTGTCGTCAAACAACCCGGCCTGGAGCGTCATTTCTTCGGCGTAAAAGCCGATGCCCTCGTTAGGCCCCGAATCGTAGTAGTGGCGACGAATAGGATTTTCATGCGCCCACGAGATCGCCATTTAAAGGTAATGGCCCGGGACGCCCTCATGCACGATGAGCGGGCGCGGGTCGCGCGCCGATGAAAGCTCGAAATAACCCAGATTCTGCGCAGGCTGAGGGATATAACGCACGCCATGTTCGTCGAGGCGCGTCGGAGACGTCAGGTCATCAACCACGCCGAGCGCCGCGAGCGGCTCAATGTATGCGGGCAGCGGCAGATTGCGATAATGCCGCATCCAGTCGGGCACGGTCAGAATGTTTCTCTCTTCGAGGAATCGCCGGATCTTTTTTTCGTCTTCCTCCTCGCGCGCCATCTGCGTCGCCTGATCGGGAAAGAGCGGGAGTTCAGGCATGCCTTTCGCTCGTTCTTGCGCGACGGCTTCAGAAGCGATGGAGCGCTCCCATTCCTGCCTGCCCATCGCCAGCAATTGCTCCGGCGTAAACGGCATCAAGGCGACGTGGCGAAGAAAATAGACATAACCGTCACGCCCGACCGCAAGCTCTTCCGACATCGCGGGCAATCGCACTTCCAGCCAAGCGCGCCAGTCTTCCAGCGCCGTGATCGCTTCTTCCGTGACTTGCTCAATCTGCCCGGCGCTCTGGCTTGCGAGCAGCGGCTTGAGTTCACGGGCGACTTGCGAAAGCCGCGGACGCATGTCACGCAAGATCTCGAGCGTCACCACTGCGAACGGCTTCACGGCGGCCCGCGCCAGATTTACCTTCCCGTCCGCGAGCAGTTTCGGAATGCGCCGAAGGCAGTTGACGATCTCCGCGCTGCGGTCGTGATCGAAAGGCCGGTTCTTGAGCAGTTCTTCAAAGAGCGCTCCGAGCGTTTGATAAACATAAAACCTCGGATTGCGTTCCCAGGAGCTCAAAACATCCAGTTCCCAGCGCACGCGCGCTAAAGCCGACCCGATCAATCGGTAGTCCACCTGCCGTGGAATCGGCCAGGCCGAGACGTCCATGCTCTTCCACCGCTCGGTGAATGCGGCCAGAGCCCCGCGCTGCCGCTCGACGGCAGCCTGCGACCAATCGGGCTCCCAACCGCGCGGGCGTTCGATGCGCGGGATGTCGTCGCTTGAGTTTGGTTGATGAAATGCGCGCCACTGCCAGAAGTCGCTCGCAAGTTGATCGAACTGATCGAAATTGTGCTCAGTCATCGTCAATCCAATTATTACTACAACGAGAAATCAGCGATGTACCGTAGGTTGTCCAACCTGCGGAGTCCCTAGTCTTCCGAACATTGAGAGAAACCAGAAGCATTTACGAAAGGCGCTTGTTTTTTCCGATATTGGAGTAACCAGGGGCTCCGCAGGTTGGACAACCTACGGTACATTTCTCGTTGTAGTGTTATGCCGGTTTTCAAATGTAAGAAGATCGTTAGCCACAGAGCACACAGAGGGCACAGAGTGCGAGAAGGGGATTATTGATTTCTCTGTGTTCTCTGTGTTCTCTGTGGCTATTCATCCACTGACCCTATGCCCCGACCGCAGCCAGGCTTCTA
>WNGA01018290.1_pt1 | contig 13176 bp, 12 predicted proteins | sample 5400061 | NCBI WGS metagenome assembly WNGA01 (sample SAMN13153366, study PRJNA577476) | soil metagenome | isolation source: 100 cm soil or saprolite under grassland replicate 2 | place: USA:California | collected 2016-06-15
TGCTTGTGCGACGCCCGTTGACGGTAATAGATACGTTCGGAAGGGGCTGGCCGCGTAGCGTCAGTACCTGCCCGGACAAGGCAGTCTCACCGGGATTGGCCTGCAACGATGGCTGATCCTGCCAGCTTGATCTTTCGCCGTTAGTTCGCCAGTTGCCTCGCAGGTTCTCCGCTTTCGGCACCCAATCAACATCACTCATCGATTGGTTTGGCAGTACTTCCTTGCTTTCATCCTTTTTGTCGCCCGTCGTCGTGAAAGAGAAAACAGCAGGAGTAACCTTAACGGTGCCGTCGGTCCCATTGCTACAAGTAACGGTGTATGTAGTGCCTTTTTGTAAAGGCTGAATCGACAAGAGAAAAGCAAGCCTGCCACCCTCGGCTAAGGTTATGTTCGCGCTTATCGTTTTTCCTTCGCCGGTTAACTTCAGCGTTTCCGATTGGAACGATTCGACCCTCAGCGGTTTTGAGAAGCGAAGCGCAATAATGCTATCGAGCTCAACCCCAGTGGCGCCGTCTTGAGGTATGGATCCAGCGAGAAAAGGAGTCTCCGGGCCCTCTTGCTCGGAAGTAATCGTTGTGAAATTGAAACTCTCAGCTTCCGAGTTAAAGAGCTCAGCATTGCCAACTTCTTTGCCGTTCTCATCAAAGCCACCTTCGATCAAAACATTGCCGTCCGACAGTAGCGTCGACCTGGCCTTCGCTCGTTGTGCCGAAGGCTTCCCCGCAGCGGTCCTGCTTATCTGAGTTTTGAAGCTCCAGAGTTCGGCTCTCGATAACCGGAGGCCCTTTGCTGAAACTCCTCCGACTATCAGCACTCGACCATCGGTCAGCAGTGTCGCGCTGTGATATGCGCGCGCTGTTACGGCTGGTTTCGGTAATTCCTGGAAGGCCTGCCTCTCTGGATCAAAGATTCCGGCACTTTCCAAAACCTGACCGTTCGCGCCAATGCCACCAACTATCAGCACGCGACCGTCAGGCAACATTGTTGCTGAGTGCCATGCGCGTGCCAGGGACTTGTCAGCCAATAAAATACTTTCGCCGTTGCGAGGATCGGCAATACTGCTCGAGGCAACCTTCCCATCTGGTCCAACTCCACCAATCACTAACAAGCGTCCGTCAAGCAATGGAGTCGTCGTTTGGCCCAGCGGCCCTGAGTCCTGGAGAGGCTTCCGCGGGGTCCGCCCCGCCGGGACGCGCGCGGGGAATGAGCGGTCACTTTTCGGAGACACTGTCACCCTTGTCAAATTCTTTCCGGATGCGAATGTGAGAACAGGACCCGCTCCCAAGACTAGGCTTAGAGCCAAAGCGATTGTGAAATTAACGTGCCGCCTCATAATTTCTTCTCCAATTTCCGTTTCTGAGAGTGTTATAGACCTCTAGATTGGTTCCTTACGGATCTGTCACAGTGATGCTTATGCCACCGGTATTAGTGCCACTGGGATCGATGGTTATCTCATAGGCGCCTGTGGTCGGCAGATTTTGACTTGCAAGATTGAAACTACTGCTGTTGGAAGTAGAGGAAGTGAGTTGGGTCCCGTCCGGTTTAAGTAGCTTCACCGTGACCGTACCCATCGCGTTATTCGTTATTCGAACTGTCACCTGTTGGCCGGATGTGCCGCTGAAGGTCACGTTCGCATTCTGGCCTGGGACGGTTGTGGTGACGTTCACAGCGGGACCTCCGATAGTGACGGTCCCCACGACATCCGCTGGCACGTCGTTAAGCACCAGAGTCTGGCTTCCCGTCGTTGTTCCCTGCGGGTCGATCAAGATCGTGTAAGTTCCCGTCGCCGGCAGCACCACCGTGTCAATGTATCCCGTGGCGCCACAGAGATCGGTCGAAGCTAGATTTGTGCCATCAGGGTTCTTGATCGTGTCAGAGACAGTAAGGCAGCCCGTGAAGGTTGAACTGCTGATCTGCAAACTCACTCGCTGCCCAGCAACGCCGTCGAAGAGAATCAGACCTATTTTGTTAGCCGTACCGATTGCCACCGTCTTACTTTCGCCTAAGTTCATTCTGCCGGTGACTTCAATATCAGTGGCCGCAAAAGGAGCCGGGGGCACAAAGAAATCGGCGACACTGGTTGCCTTGCCAAATGGCGTTGCCACAGAGATCCGGCCGGATGTGCCCAAGTCGGGAACGCTGGTGGAGATCGCCGTGCCAGTCGCAGAACTGACCAGAGCATAGCGGTTGTTAAGTGTTACCCAGTCGTTAGAGACAGTGGTATCGAAATTGGTTCCGGTAATTGTTAGAGCCGTACCCTGAGTTCCAATGGTCGGAGTAAAGCTCGTGATAGTGGGTGCCGTGGAAGCACTAACGGTAAACGGAGTGCTGCTTGTGGCTGAACCAATGGGAGTGGTAATCGCAATCGGTCCCGTTGTAGCTCCGGCTGGGACGGTGGTAAGGATCTGGTTAGCGGTAGCAGAAGTAACTGTTGCCGCGACCCCATTGAAGGTAACCGTGTTCTGATTGCTCGTCGCGCTAAAGCCGGTGCCGCTAAGGGTGACGGACGTTCCGACTTGACCACTGCTCGGACTGAACTGAATGATCGATACTTAACGTTTTGCCGGGAGCCTAATTCGCAAACCTACGACGCGGTTGGCAATCTCCTCTCGATCTCGCGGCAGAGTTCAATTTCTACCCTTCTTGCTGTGTCTCTTGCGGCGCGCCTCTTTGAATTTTCTTCAGGAATTAAGACCGCCTCATGGGATTCAAACTTTGTTTCCGATGCGGATCAAGTATTTCGACGAGAAGTTGAGCCAACAATCCTTGATATCGAAGAGGAGATCCGGAGCAACAACTTTATAGCGCAACTTACTCGGAAAGCCGTTGATGTACCCGTCGTTGTGTCGGCAGGCTCTGCCCTGGCATTGGCTGTAACAACGTTAGGTCTTTCCGGCGTGGCAGCTTTGGCTGTGGGTGCTGTAGTCGGAGGCGGAAAAGCGGCTTATGACGCCTATACAGAGTGGAATGAGAAGAAGCGCGAAACGGAGCAAAATCAACTGTTCTTCTACTATCGCGCCGGTCATCTATTGTCCGAGGGCACACATGCCTACCTCAGTGATGCTACTAACGTCGGTGAGCGGAACCAATAAATGACTAAGCTGAGGGAACATTCTCAAAAGCCGATAGGATTTGGTTATTTCTGTTGGGGATCGTCGTGTAGTTACGAGATCGAACGCAACTGGATTAAGAAATACTAACGAATCGTAGTTGACCCAATTCTCTAATGCTGATTTCTTTCCTGACGCGACTCCCATCAAACGCCAGAGCGAGTTCATTTACATACATGGAAACTTGTTCCAAGTGGCTTCCACAGACCTGTGCATACCGAAATTTCAAGCTGATACGCGACGGCCTTATTTGGATCATCCTTACAGTTCCCGGCCCGAGCTATTAGCTCGAGTGTTCGGTTCTGTTCTCAAATCACGACAGACGTGCCTGCTCCGAGCCGCTCAGTTAAGTCAGACCGACCACTCCGTGCTCTATATTTACGCAATTACTTTATGCTGCCCGCAAATATCGATGATGCAATCCGCCGACTTTCGGCAGAGAAACAATCTTGCCTTTTGCTGGCAGCTCGACTTCTCGAGCAACCGGCGCATTTCTTTCCAACGATTGATGCGGCCGCACTTCGTTATAGTAGGCAACGTACTCTCGAATGATCCGTCGTAGCTGCCTTTCATTAAACACGATCAGATGGTCCAAACATTCGCGCCGAATACTGCCGATCAACCGCTCCGCATATGCATTCTGCCAGGGTGACCGCGCAGTCGTGAGCACTTCCTCGATTCCCATTCTTGCAACTTGACACCGAAACTCTTCTCCATAAATTGAATCGCGATCTCTCAGCAAGAATCGTGGTGCTGTCTCTTCCGGGAAGGCTTCAATGATCTGCTGCGCCGTCCACAGCGCAGTCGGATGGGCCGTCGCATTGAAGTGAACTACTTGTCTCCTGTGGTGGAGCAGTACAACGAAGCCGTACAAAATATTGAAAGTAACTGTAGGTACGATGAAGAAATCAATGGCCACTATGTCCTTTGAATGATTCCGCAGAAAGCTCTTCCATGTTTGTGAAGGCGGCTTCCGAATTCTGACCCGATATTTTGCCACCGTTGATTCTGCCACCTTGTAACCAAGCAAATGAAGTTCTGCCTGGATACGCGGCACCCCCCAAGTCGGATTCTCAGATGATATCCGTCTGATCAAGTCACGAATCTCCAGATCAATCCTCGGGCGTCCGACACGACCAGCTCTGGACTTCCAGCGCCAATAGCACTTGAAGCCTTGTCGATGCCACTTAATAACTGTCTCTGGTTTTACGAATGATCAGGATTGAGCGCCAGTCGTGCCACAGATGCGACAGGACGACCCAAAAGAGGCGGTCTCGCTCACGAAGCCCAAGTCGACTCGTGTTGCCTCGCAGGATGACTAATTGTTGGCGCAAAGCGAGATTTTCAGTCACCAGTGAAAGCCGAGACTTAAGCAGCGCGCGGAGCAGTTCATAGAGGACGGAGCAAAGAGACATAGGTACGTCGCAAGCAGCCAGAAAATGGAATCTAGGAAGCAGCTGCAGCGTATCTTAGGTCTGGCTCTAAGTGTAGGGATTTAGACGCCGGATGAGATTTCGGTATAGACAACGGTGAGAATGTATGACGTGCGATGGCCAGCTCAACCTTTGGAGCTCTTTGCGTCTTTCTTTCGAGGATACGTTCTCTCTTCCTGATAACCGCCTCCCTGTCGTTCAATCTTCACTTAACCCCCTTGCTTTGCTCGGAAGCGGTGCACGACTTGGCCGCTGCCATCTCTTTTAAGCGTCCATCCGGGACCCTTCTTGTTCTCAGTCAGCGTAAGTTTTGGTAATTTACTCATCGCGAAATCCTCCTTAAGCGACGGCAACTAAAGAATCAAACCTCAACTTGAATATATCTTGATTCAGGAACACCTGGTGTTGTCAAGGTCTCGATTCCAAAATACTAGGGAATTGGATTACTGCTTATCCAGTCTGCTACCGCCCATGAGAAGTCCGAAAAAGGTAAGTTGTGGACATCCCAATTAAGGTTTGCGCAAATGGAAGGCAGGGCGAGCTTAAACTGCTGGTACCTCTTAAAAACGAGTGCGCCGCTGGGAGTCTTTACTAAACTGGGGTCAAGCTCAAGTCGCAACCAGTCCCTCACGTTGTTAATAACCTCTTGCTCACTGTCGTGATGAGCGGCAGGATCTCGACCGGCTAAGTCCGAAATGTACTTTTGGTAGCGGTACTGTTCAGTATCCAAGACCAAAAAGACCTTCTCCTGCTGGTACGGCTTTCCGTATTGCTTGCAGCCCAAGTCTAGACCTAACTCCAGCGGCATATTAAAGCGAGGTAGATTATTTACGGCATCAAGGTCGACTCGAGATATATCGTGAATGCTGTACTTACATTCTGCTACTAGATCCTGAATCTTTTCGATTCTGCCCCTACCGGCATTGCTCTCGTCCTTTGCACACCTGGGCCTGAAGCCCATGTCGTTTACAGCGAAGACAATAGCGTAGAAGAGTGGCTGGTATTCATCATCGAAAGGGCAGTTGATAAAAACGTTTCGCTCGTAGTTTGGTGGGAGTCGAGTCGCTTTTGGCATGCTTGCGCCTTAAGCAGCTTCGCCATTGCACCTATTTCCGATAGAGCCGGCTTTTAAAAGGGTGGTCGCTAGAAGACTTAGCGAAGCTGCGCTGTCAAGATTGCTTGTTGGCCGTTTCTCTTATGGCTTCACTAACCGCTTTCTTAATGGCGTTCCTGCTGGCGGTGCGAGGCTTCGCTATCGGGTATAAGACCTCACGTGGCTCTCTCGGTGGTATCGGGTCGCGACGGTATGAATCCCACGTTTTGACACGGCCATCGCGGCTGTGAATGACGAGAGTAGTCGCATTCTTCTTGGCGATCATTCGGCCGACTTCAACTGCTTCACGCTGTGTTTCGTGCCGAGAACTCGCGCGGCTGCTTCCTTCGCTGCGAATCGCCCAGCCCTGATTATTAGGGACGACGTGGACGTTCTTAACCACAGGCTTCTTTTTATCGCCGGCTCTTGCAATGCTTCTCTTGGTCGCTGCCGAATTCCTTGCCATAAAGGCTGTTCTCCTAGTACTCATCCAAAGCTGTATCTTACTCTAAGTGTATTGAAAATGTATCGGTCGGTGGGTATATGCGCTATACCTCAGATTTGAAAGACCTTTAACAGTCGCTCAACCTTTGCCGAAGCCTATGCTCAACCAGCGACACAAGTATCTTTTCTCCGCCACATATTGTCACCCCAGAAATGTTGGTCTGGCGCTAATATCTACACCCGGATTTTGCCGGTACTGCTTGACTACACAGAGTAGGCGAGCTACTAGCGTCGCGTTTACTCGCCAACTTCTTTACAGTTCGCGCATATGGCATCCATCTTTTTTTGAAGTTACTTAAGACGCTTGGGGTCGCGCGCGCCGAAGCGCGCGCAAAAAGGCAGTTGCGTTGATGGATTTTCCATGACGGTCCAGCAGGGGTCCGTTTCGTAACAGTCGCCATCCGTTGCGTGTTTCGCTCTGATGAAGAATGCCGCACCGAATGTGCTTGTAGAACCAATCATTTTCGCCGGCCAACACGCTTAACTCGGGATCTCGCACGAAGAAATCCCGAAACATCTGACCACTACAGTTTCTTGTATTCGAGCGGCCTTGTTAGAAGGACTCAAGCGTCTCAATAACGAGGCAGCCAAGTGCCAAAAGGGCGAAGCCATGTTTGCTTCGAGATTCCTCGAGCGGTTGGAAGTATCGTTCTATAAAGCGTTCTGTGAGGAACTCCGGAAGAGCCTTCCGATCATCCCAGCTACGAGCTTTTTGTATTGAGCAACCGTTGTAGATGACGAGAGCTTAGTATGATCCGCTGCTTTTGGTGCCATCCATGTATTGGCTCGAAAGCCACCATTACTCAGAGATAACATCTAATGATCTAGGCAATTCGGCGCTGGGTCATAGTAGCTGTCATGTCGGATGATCGGCTGCACTATCGTATGAAACCCCGGCGGCCCACGTTACTGCCGCTGAAACGAATTAGGGTTGCCGATTATTCAATATCTCTGCGGCGGCTCAACGTTCTGAAGAATGATCCTTGACGGTCAGCAAAGACAGCCACCAAAAAGCGATTGGGCCGCCGGCATCACACGTTACACCGCGCCAAAAGACTGTAGCTCTTCAGGATCGATTTGCCAGGTCCAATAGCATACATCCAACGTTTAGGTGGCAGCTAATTGTAGACAACGCGTAACCTGGCGGCGAACCTGTTACAAAGCTCTGATGCAGTCTCGTCAGAACCCTGAGGACAACCACTGAAAAGCACTCAGGTATTTTTGCTATACTCGACTTCAATGAATTATTGGTTACTATCAGCTCCGATTCACGGAACAGAAATCCAACCAAGTTATGTCGGCCGTCCTTGGCCGTACGAGAAAGTGACTTTAGACGAAAGACTCAAAGGAGGAGATGTTGTCTACCTAAGCTTCGGTGGTAGCGGGTTGTATGCCTGGGGACATGTTGTTAAGAAGGAGAAGTACAAGGATGAACAATTAGGAGAAGCGTACAGAGTTACGGTAACACGTTCTGTTATTCGTTATGATCTGGTCCCTCCGGAACGGATTAAGAACACGAGAGAATTGGACGGTTCATTCTCATTTCCTCACGGCAATCTTGAATTCCTAACGGTTAGCCAAATAAACGCGCTTAACAACCTTATTCGGATGTCCGGCGAAGACGGCCCGCCCGATCCCTCTGATCTTGATGATGAATCGTTATACAGAATTCTTCACGCGGGTAGGCCCAAGAGCGTACCGCTCTTCACCCGAAATCAACCCGTCGTTCTTGAAGAGACACGTTACGTTGAATTCAAGGAGATTATTGGCGCAAGTGCGATAAACAGTATCAAGGCCAATGCGGATGAGTACGCCGTGGCCCTGCTGAACCGTGACGGGGGAAGAGTTTTTTGGGGTGTTCGCAACGATAGGGTAGTGGTTGGGATAAACCTCAACTATTCTCAGCGCGATGAAATCAGAACAGAAGTCACAGCGAAGCTGAGCAGAATTCGGCCGGCTGTCTCGATGCAAGAAGTTTCGCTGGAGTTTTATTCCGTACACGATGACAACGGCCAAGACATTGGGGATCTCTACGTCTTTGAGCTTGATGTCCCACGTGGATTACCCACGCAGCTCTATGCTGATGGAAGTCATGCTGTCTGGATTAAGACTGATGCTGGTAAGCAGAGACTTACTCACGAGCAAGTGACCGCTGAGATTTTGCGGCGGAAGGGCAGGTAAACGCGCCCAGTGCCTACTTGAATGGCCTTACTTAAAATTCTTGTTCCGCTTGTGTTTGCTGTTGATGCCAATTAGCCCACTGTTCACGTTCATCTTCAAAAAGGTCGCGACTGACCATTCGCGAACGGATGTCTTCCACGTCACGTTCAGGTTCGGCTGCAAGAATCATTCGCCAAGCGTGTTCGGCCGTGAAACGGCGAATCAACTCCGTTTCGGCTTTCGTCATTCTTTCTCCGCGTCGCCTTGCTCCTGGCGTTCCGATATGCGTAAAGAGTAAGTGTTCTGGATCTAACGGCAAGAAGATCTCTGTTCCAGCGCTCCCCCATCCACCTTTAAAGTTGTAGTCGTTCAAGCCGTTGAAATTTAACCTCACGACTGGATTGTCACTTGTGAACCAAGTCAATCCCTTCGCCGGAGCCAGAATAGTCCAACGATGCTGCAACAAGGCAGAGACATTACGTGTGAGATGACGTCGAATGATCCAAAGCCACAACTGTCGACCTCGAAGCATTTCTGCGCCCAACTGTCCACCGCCCGAAGGATCTCGTTTGACTGTTACTCTTAACGGGAGTCCTTCACGTTGTTCGGGAGGCAGCGAATTCAGCTCGGCTGTTTTCCCCGCCTTAGATGATTCCTGCAAAGATTGGATCGCGTTTTCCATCGTACTCTTCATCAAACTCGGTAACTGCTCATCAAGCCGTTTCGCTTGTTCCCAGAAGTAGGCTGGAGTACGAACGTCCTGAGCCGCTACGAATTTAACAAGATATTTCCATTCGTCCCGTGACATTTGCGCACCTGTTATTGCTTTCCTCAATGGCTCTTCTGCTGGCTTTTCAAAATCTCGGTCAAGCCAAGTTTCGAAATCGTCTTTCTCAACGCCTGAGGCAGTCTGCGTGTAAAGATGCGAGTGATATGCGAGCGCACCTGGCGAATAGCGACGCCACATTGGGAAGTTTGTGTGAGGGACGAGTAGCCTATAGGTTGCTACCTTTCCGTCAACTCCAGCCCAACCCTTCAGGTAGACGCAGGGGACAAAGTGGTTATCCCGGTGAAATTGAGCGGTGGTCATGTTTCTAATGCAACTCTAAAGGTCGAACGGTCGGAATGATTATAGTGAGTAGGAACGTCGGATGGGAGCCGCTCGCGGTATTCTTGGGGCGTGGTTCTAATTGATGTTCAGGTGCTCTTGGAAGGGGAGCACTTGTCAGAATTGCACCCAGAGACTACGCCGATTATTCCAACCGTGTACGGCGCTCGCGATCTAGCATTCGTAACAATTAGTGCTTGACGCAGAAACGGTTCGTAAATGAGTCCGTTACTCCGTCCGCGCTCGACCAAATATTTTAATGATCACGTCTCATCTGTTGAAATGAGTTTGTACAAATCGAGTGAGAATTGACACGTAGGGGTCTGGGTTCAAATCCTCACGCGCCTGAGCCTCATCGAATCAAGTATTTATACGCGATCATAAACGAGTCGGATTCGGGGCGTTTCCAGAGCGAGAGCGTGAGAGTATTGCTCCCATGGTCGCATTCTAGCTACAAGAATCTCAGAGTTTTCGGCGGTTAGAGGAGTAGTTGTGACGCCTGTTAGCGCCAGCCTATTTTCAATCTCGGCAAAAACAAAATCGGTCTCAGTCAACTCCTGCCCCTAATTCATTGAACAACAAGGGAATATTGGTAGCGGGGGTCGGACTTGAACCGACGGCCTTGGGGTTATGAATCCCACGCTCTAACCATCTGAGCTACCCCGCCTTTTTTAAGTCTCAGGTCCCAAGTCTCAGGTCCCAAGTGAAGAGAAATTCCATTATAAGGCGCAAGCTTGCGAGGTCAAGAAAGTAGTGGGAGGTGAGCAGTAGGTGATCGGCAGTAAGCTGATAGCGCAAAAGGATGTCCTCGAAACTTGCGTCTGCTGCCGCCCCACTGCTCACTGCCCACTGCCCACTGCCCACTGCTCATCCCTCACACTCGCGCGAAATCGATGAAGCCACGTTCCGGTTCGGTTGAGAGTAAGCGGACGCGCACTTTCTCGCCGACGCGTAGGCCATGCTCTCCACGCACTATGCGGCCATCCACCGGCGGTGTTAGCGTACGCGCGAATGTCCCTTTCGGCGTGACGCCGGTCACAATCGCCTTAAACTCGTCCCCAATCTTATCGTGCAACAACAGAGCGCCCGCAACCTTGCGCATCTTCCGTTCAACTTTGCGCGCTGCGCTATCGCGCTCAGTGCAATGTGCGGCGATTTGTTCCAGCTCTGCCGCTTCATAAGGTGTGGGCTCGCTTGCCAAAGCTGCCTTCACCAGTCGCTGCGTGACCACGTCGGCAAAGCGACGATTCGGTGCAGTCGAGTGAGTGTAGTCCTGTACGGCCAGACCAAAATGTCCTTCGTCTTCCTCGCCTGGCAGTTGCACCGTGTATTCGCCAGGACCCAGCGATTTAACAACGGCGAGCGAAAGATCGGGAAAGTGAACCGGATCAGCGCGCTTGCGCCGAGCAAGAAAATCAGCAAGAGCGCGGGAGTCAGGCTTAGCGGGCAGCTCTTCGCCGAGCTCGGCGGCAATCTCCACGATGCGCGACCAGTATTTCGGCGTTCGTACAACGCGCCGCAGCGATGGTCCACCTTTGCTTTCGAGAAACTCGGCCATCGCCACGTTGGCTGTGATCATAAAGTTTGCGATCAGATCTCGCGCGCTGTTTGGTTCTATCACGGCAAGATCGACGACCTTACCGCGATCATCCACCACCGGCGTCGTTTGAATAGTTCCCAGATCGATAGCGCCGCGTTTTCTCCTGAACTCTTCCAGGCGATTCGCAATTTCCGACTGCAACTTTATCTGCTCCTCCATTCCGGAAACGCTCTTAACGCGCTCGGGTATTGCAGACTTGCCGTCCAGCCAGGCGCCGACCGATTCATAAGAGAGCTTTGCATGATTTCTAATTATTGCTCTCTGAAAGTCGGTTCTTTTCATTGAGCCGTCGGCGGCCAAAAGCATTTCGGTCACTACAGCTATGCGGTCCTCGGCCTCAACAAGTGAAGTCAAATCAGTAGACAATTCTTCCGGAAGCATCGGAAACGTTTTGATTCCCGTGTAAACCGAAATGCAGTTTGTAGCAGCATGCTTGTCAATCGCCGATTCTTTCGGAACAACTGCGTCGACGTCAGCGATACCTACCAACAGTCTGACGTCGCCGCCACTGATCTTTTCTGCGTATTCAACTTGATCGAGATCGCGCGACCTTTTGTCGTCAATTGAAGACCACAACAGTTCACGAAGATCCTGCGCTGATGAATGGGCGGCGATGGCGACGCTTCCAGAGACGATTGAGTTGACTTCCTCTATTACCGCACCCGGAAAGTCAGGTACGAATCCGGCGTCAATCATTGTCTGACGCGCTATTCGAAAGAGATCGAGGGAGTTGGAATGAGATGTGTTCCTGGTCATAAGCAGCGAGGAAGTATAGCGGAAAGATTGTTCCACCGCTCAAGCTTCCGCTTAAGTAGTGAGTCAGTTTGAAATTCTCATTAACACCGTACTGTAGTGGTCTATCCGGCCGATTTTCAGACCAACCGTTTCAATTGTTTACCAGTGAAACCGTTAAAGCGGTTTGCGAATAGATGACTGCCTGTGACCACCTGACTGCAGTCCGGCGCTAATGAGAATTTCAAACTGACCCACTACCCTCCCCTACGGTCGCGCTTCCGCCCGAACAGGAGGTACGTTTTTGGACGAGTTTGACCTACCATGAAGACCTGTGAAGATTGAAGTAATTATCAATGCGACTTCTGGTGCCGGCAGTCGGCCAGAGGTGCAAAAACGCCTGGCAGAAGCTTTTAAAGCAACCGGCTCAGAATTGCGAATTTCAATAGTCAGCAACGGCGCAGACGTTGTAAAACTCGCGCAACGCGCAATACGGGGTGACGCTGAAATAATAGTTGCCGCAGGCGGCGACGGGACTGTCAACTCCGTAGCCGCGGCAATTATCGATTCCGACAAAATGCTGGGAGTTCTGCCGCTCGGCACTATGAATCATTTTGCTAAAGATCTGCACATCCCACTGGACCTGCAGGGCGCAGTCGAAACCATCGTGGCCGGCGAGACAACGAGGGTAGATGTTGCTGAAGTTAATGGCCGCGTCTTCATCAATAATTCGAGTCTGGGACTTTATCCCAGCATTGTGCACGAACGAAAGAAACAGCAACGGCTCGGTTGGGGCAAGTGGCCCGCATACATTTGGGCGGCGCTTGCGGTCTTGCGCCGTTATCCGTTTCTGAATATTCGTCTGGGTGTTGATGGAAAAGAGCTAACCAGCCGCACCCCTTTTGTTTTTATCGGCAACAACGAATACGAAATGGAGCGGCTCAACATCGGCAGCCGAGCATGTCTCGACAAAGGCGAGCTCAGTCTTTACATGACTAACCGCACCGGTCGGTGGGGGTTGCTGCGTCTGGCACTACGCGCGTTGCTGGGCGGTCTGCGTCAGGAAAAGGATTTTCTTGCCCTATACACTAAAGAAATTTGGATCGGAACGAAACATAAGCAGCTGCGTGTAGCTCTGGATGGCGAGGTGGCAACGATGGAGCCGCCGCTTCATTATCGCGTGCAGCCGCGGGCATTACGCGTGCTGGCACCTCGAGCACATTTGGGCACGGTCAGTCACACTGAAGTTCATAGTCGACCTTGATGTCTGATTGCAAATAGCAAGCTTCCCCCTAAAATCTACCCGAGACCTTGATGAGGCAGGTAATGCGCTCGATAGTTCATCTTTCCGACATCCATTTTGGTCGCATCAACGAGGAAGTCATCGCGCCATTAATTGAGACGGTCAAAAAGATCAATCCTGATCTGGTGGCCGT
>WNGA01010985.1_pt1 | contig 13173 bp, 14 predicted proteins | sample 5400061 | NCBI WGS metagenome assembly WNGA01 (sample SAMN13153366, study PRJNA577476) | soil metagenome | isolation source: 100 cm soil or saprolite under grassland replicate 2 | place: USA:California | collected 2016-06-15
CGGCCGAATTACTCGTAAAGCAGCTTAGCGTCGCCTTATAAATATTCTGAAAGATAATACGGCCTTCCTGAATGGTGCTGATGAGTGTATTGAAGCTATCGTCGAGCAGTATAACCTCGGCTGACTGCTTGGCTACGTCGGTACCCGTTTGTCCCATAGCAACCCCGATATCGGCCCGTTTCAGCGCTGGCGCATCATTTATCCCGTCGCCGGTAACGGCCACAATCCGACCGCTTCGCTGCACTAGCGAGACAATCCGAAGCTTATCTTCAGGCGCCACTCGGGAAAAAATCACACCGCCCCGAATGGCCAAGCTACGCAACTTGGAATCGCTCATACCAGCGAGCTGCTCACCCTGAACCACGACAATCTCACTTGGGTCGGCAGTTAACTTGGCGCGAACGGCAATCGCTTTGGCCGTAACGGCGTAGTCACCGGTAACTATCGAGACCTTTATGTGCGCCCGCCGGGCTGCTTCCATAGCATTTGGCACCTGCTCTCGCAGGGGATCGATCATCGACACCATACCCAACCAGATCAGTTCACTTTCAGCAGTGTCCATCTTCAGAGTTTTTACGGCAGTTTTAGCTGGCAGCACCCGATAGGCTAACCCCAAGTTACGCATAGCTCTGGTGGCCTGGACCTCGTTTTGTTTAAGAATCTTACTGCGGTCCTTGGCTGTCAATTTGCGCTTTTTGCCATCGTCTATGATAAAGCCGCAACGTTGCAGTACACTTTCCGGCGCCCCTTTTACAAAAAGGTGCGGTTGTTTTTTTGGCCCGTATTTACGCAGCGAGCTCATGCGCTTGCGCGCTGAGTCGAACGAAAATTCTTTAAGCTCCGGGTATTGCTCGTCGAGCTGATCAGCCTGTAAGTTTCCTTTCATGGCCAGCGTTATCAGTGCTCCCTCGGTTGGATCACCAACGGTGTACCACGTGCTATGCTGGCTGTCAGGTTTGCTGACTCGAGCGTTGCTGGCCATGGCACCGGTAGCAAGGAGCAACTCCAACGATTGCAGTGCAGACCTGGATAATGGCTGGTCTTGATCGTCGGTAATGACGCCCTCGGGCTCGTAGCCTTTACCGGTTATGTGGTAGGCCGTGTCGCCGACGAATATGTCCTCGACGGTCATCTGATTCTTGGTTAGGGTGCCGGTTTTATCGGTGCAGATAATGGTGGTTGCCCCTAAGCCCTCCACCGCCGAAAGCTTCTTTACCAGCGCCCGGGCCCTGGCCAATTTCTTGGCGGCTTGGGCTAGCGAGGTATTAATTTCGGCGGGTAGGCCTTGAGGAATGATTGAGCTGGCGATAGCGATAGCGAACAAGAAGGCTGCTTTTATAGCCAGCCCGGCGGCAATCGAAAGCGGAAGCAGCACTAGACACAAAATAATGGTGCCCTGCGTATACACCGTACGCCCGCCCGGTAGCGACCGTTGTACCCATGAAAACGGTATTATTCTGATTGCCTAACGGCACTGTTCCCTGGATAGCGTGCGTGAATTTACGGCTGGGGTTACTCTCTCCGGTTAGGGCGAAGTCATTGGTGCTCAGTTCGTCCTCTTCAACGATGCGCAGATCAGCCGGAACGGCATTTCCCTCCTCTATATATACAATATCGCCGACGGTTACTTCGGAAGAAGACAAGGCTATCTTCTTGCCACTTCGCACGACTGTGGCATCAGCTACCACCAACCGTGCCAGAGATTCCATGACCTTTTCCGCCTTGAATTCCTGTAAGAATCCAATCGTCGTATTGAAAAAAACCAGCACCAGAAGCACAATTGCGGTACGTGGATCTTCCAGGTAAAACGAAATTACACTGCTGCCAATAAGCAGCAAAATCATTAAGTCTTTGAACTGGCGCAGGTAGGTAAGAAGCGGCGGTTCTTTATGCCTAACAGCTAAGGCGTTAGGCCCATATTTGAGGCGGCGCTCATTATGCTCTGCATCAGTAAGGCCGTCACGGCGTGAGTCCAGCTTGGCGAGTGCTTCCTCCGGGGTAACTTGGTAGAGAGGGGTTTCAGGAGTACTCATTACATAAGCATTATACGATAAAGGGCCAGGGAATACGCCTAAGGAAAGTTGTCTTTAGGCAACCCATGACCGAGATACAAAGTAACCAAACCTATGAATGCTCCCAGCAGGCACCAGCTGAGAAGGTACCATACGAAACCTGCCTCCATGGAAAAACTTACTGTAAAACCATCCCTGATGGCGTGCTTGGTAACCTGGGTAAGGGCAAAGGGACCGCATTGAACAAGGTACTCACCCGAAGTAGAGACCTGTTTTAGGTGCTGGGCGCCTTGGATCAAAAGCAGCACCCACATACCTATACCGCTGATTAGCCCGAAGTTAATAAGTCGTAACAAGACTTTTCGATTATGAGAGAACATGTGTGCGTCCTTTCTTCCAGAGATATCGATTCCTTTTATATTCAAATATGTATGCATAACTAAGCAGTAAAAGCGCAAGACTTGCCCGCAGCAGACATTGTTCTGTTGTCTCGACTTTCGCCAACCAAGACACCTGCGGCAGCAGAATGACACCGAGCGCTGTCAGGGTAGCGCAGGTTTGGGCTGTAACACTGCGTGCTTGTCTAGAAAATATGGTGCCGCAAGAAATACCTGCGCTACAGCCCAGCAGCAAAAAGGACGCGAAAATAGCCGTATGCAAGTACTGCGAGCCGCTGGTAGCCCAAAGGCTGAACAGTAACAGGGGAGCGGTAATAACACCGCACAACAGTAGACTTGTACGTAGCTGTAAGCAGTAGAATCGCCATGTACCCTTATGCCCGACAATCTCCCAGGGTCGAAGCTGCCGGCTCGTTAGCCGTATATCAGATGCGAAAGCGGCAGCGAGAAGTGCAGTGATGCCACTGAGCAAACCGACATCTGTTATGCCCAAACTTCTACAAGCAGCAGCGATCACAACGCTCATACACGCCGTAATCCATAGCCCGGATTTTGTTACATGTGAACGGCAAATCTTTTTTGGAAACCAACACGAAGACTTAAGAAAGGTCGTTCTGAGTTTGGGCTGTGGCTTGCTCCTATTCGCATCCCCTAGCAGCACGCTTTTGCTGCGTCCTACAAGGAGGATAGTAACTGCCGTAAGGACTATGAGCGTCACTTCGGCAAGCGTAGCTTTGGTAGATGAGGCGCTTGCTTTCCGCATGAGCGTTAGAAGGTGGTATTCAACCCATACAATGCCACCGGTTAACATGATATGCAGGTACGCCCATCGTCTCGGCACGGAATACACGATACCAAATGCGCTCAACGTGCCCAGAATGATACACAGCAATCCTAGCCAGTAAGGCACACCGCTGTGGACTAGCATACTCAAAGGCAGCGGCCCCACAAGCAACAAAGCTGCAATGGCAAGCACAAATCCAGGGCTCATTAGCAGGCTTACCAGGATGCTGCCTTGCAGCGGCAGTGTACATAAGATACGTGCAAAAGTGTCGTTGCGGGGTCGGATAAGATTAAAAGCTCCGAGCAGGGCAATCAGTACTGCAACCTGTGCAATATATGTACCGGTGCCGATGAGCACTTTATGCGGTAGATCCAGTAATCCGGCTGGTACATATCGAATTAACAACTGGCCAAACGCAGCAGCTAGTATCCAGACTGTGCCAATGCGGAAAAAAGCCTTTCTGTAGGCTTTTTTAGGGCCTTTGCCTAACATGCTTCCCAGCAGTATCTTATATGTTTGAATGGTCATAGGCTCCCTGAGTGACTTGCATGAATAATCTCTCCAAACTCCCATATTTTTTTAATAGCTCCCCGGTATCGCTGTGAATTACTATCGCCCCGTCAAGTAAAAGCATGGTCTCGTGAGCGATGCGCTCGGCCCACCATAGATCATGCGTTGCGGCTATCACACAGGCGCCTCTTGCGGCTTCGTCGTGGATAATGCGCTCAGCGGCTACTATCGCCATTGGATCCAGACCGTTCCGCAGCTCGTCGATAACGATAACTCCTGGTTCATGGAGCAACCCGGCGATAAGCTGAACCTTTTTCTTGTTACCATGGCTGAGTGACTCAATTGACTGCTCAAATGCAGTAAAGCGCAGTGTATGAGCAAGCTGGCGTACTCTATACTCCATCCTTTCTTTAGGCACGCCGAACTCACCGTATGTATTTATTAGCACACCGAAGTACTCTTTGGCGCAGAGCTCCTTAACGAACCAGTTTTCGTCGTCTGGTATGTAGCCGATTGTTGCCTTTACGGGCCGCATATTGCGCCCCGTAGGTTGACCATCTACTACGATTTTGACACCTGGGGCCGTTAGAACACCGGCGATACATTCGATCAGGGTACTCTTACCACTGCCATTAGGGCCGGCTACGCATAGGATGGTGCCTCCATTGAGCCGAATTCTACCTAGGTGTAGACGGAAAGTAGAGCTTCGGCGGAGGTCTATACCCTCGATGCGGAGTATATGTTTCATGTATGATCCTTTCTATGTAAGGCACTGATGAGACTGCTGCCATCACCGTAGAGTGGCAAAAGACTGCAGGCGTGTAGCAGCCCCAAGCAAACTCCGACGAGGCTAACCATCCGTTGGCCAAGTAACCAGGAAGCTATTGTTACTGCCAGGCACAATAGTGTGCCTGCTGCCGGTCCAGCCAAGGCAGACAGTATCTCTGCCTTGGCTGTTGGTCTTTTATGGATGACCCCCAGGTGCAGCCCGCGCTGAAGGATACTGGTTGGTACGCCGTATCTTAACAGCACCCAAACGTGTGCTTGCTCGTGTATTACGATGCTTGCCACAAAAAGTAGTTGGCTGCTAAAAGTTACGGCAATGACCAGGTGAAGTGATACTAGCCCTGCGGCCCAACCAGTGGCTGCTACAACCCCGATAGCCAAAAGGACCGGCGTTGTAGCACGCAGGGTAGATCGTGCAAGATTTGCGAAAGTAGGGAAGTATCGTGTACTAAGAGGAGAGTACCGGACGCTCAGGAACAAATGACTTGCGGTTGCAAGGAGCGCTTGCGGCTGCTGCGCCAAGGTGCGCTTGCGATGCAGCCCACCAACCAAGTTGAGGAATCCCAGCAGCGTACAAACATCTGACTCAGAAACGTCTTTGCCCCGGGCCATATTGACCAAGTCGGCGTATGTTGTGCCATTGCCTAGGGCTACGGCCAGCATCGTACCCTCTCCGTGCAGAGGATGCGAGGCGTCAACTACGTTGTCGTGCAGAGCATGGTCTTTTTGCTCGAAGAATGGCGAAAGGGAGAGCACATCCTGTTGAAGCAGTAGCGGACAGTGCTGCACGAGGGGTAGTTTTAGCGACACACGATTTCAACGCGTCTTTCGGCAAGGTTCATACCCATGCTCTTGGCACCACGCCAACCGCACATGACAATTGCTGCCGCGGTCATGCCGCCAAGGGCGATTACAAACGCGAGGGCCAGTATGATAGGGCCAAACTCTTTGGTGCTATAGTCTGCCAGATTATTAGCAGTAATTAAGCTTGTTTGCATTCTTTTCTCCTTTTTTAAGTTGATGACGCTCAAAGTCTACGGATAGTTCGTATTAAATGTCAAAACAATATTACCTCTGTTAGCCGTAGTACAAAGATCAACATCAGGCGCAAAATTGCCACACGCAACATCGCAAAATGAGATCAAAAGTGATATTGTATACATCGTGAAAAAAGGATGTGGTGAATACTCGGCTAGCAATGACAGCGGTAACCCTGTAGCCATCCAGTACTCGCTGGGGCGATAAAGTCCGCCGCAGCGTAGCGGTAGCCAGCACGCTTGCAGCCGTAGCGGTACTGGGAACGGGCAGCCGCAACCCCGATATCCATGCTCCCGGGAATCTAAACTACCCCCTTGCACGGCAATACGCCCACGAGGTTGCTAACGCCTTTGATACCTGCCGGATTGCCACTGAATCCACTGTCGCTAAGACGTACCGTGGCAACCATGGTGAGCCTCGCACCAAGATCAAGTTTGATATTGAAACGACACGCAACTTTACTGGACAGCAAGTAGAACGACTCTTTGACAAGGATGATCGAGTTATGTGGGACTCCTCCATTCTCAGTTTTGCAGTCACCAAATGCTGCTGGCCAGCCTAAGCTAGGTAAAAACATTGATAATGTTGGCGGTGGCTTTTTGCCAAGTCGGGTGCTCGATCCAACGAGTCATGTACCCCTGTACCCCCGAGCCGATTACAAACCAGGCGACCAGATCGCTGTCTTTGCCGAAATATCACTCACTACGGCCTCCCCGATATGGGGAAGGCCGCAGACTGCTCAATGACCCCCGACGGACACGCTCCAGGTTCATACAAGACAACCTGTTAGTAGCGTATACTGTACTCTATGCCCAAGAGACTCGTAATTATTGACGGCAAGTCCGTGTTTTACCGCGGATATTATGCTATGCCCAACCTTAGTACTAAAGATGGCACGCCCACCGGCGGCGTGTACGGCTTCGCGGTTTTAGCCCTCGAGGTCGTTAAGCGGCTCCAGCCGGATTACGTGTGCGTTGCCTGGGACAGTAAAACCAATATTCGATCCCGTCTGGCAATCTATCCGCAGTACAAGGCTGGACGCAAACCGCCACCCCCCGATTTTTATGAACAAATTCCTGTACTACATGAACTTCTGGAGAGTTTGGGCTGGCCGCTCTACGAAGCCGATGACTATGAGGCCGACGACCTTATGGGTGCCTTCGCCAAACAGGCCGGGGAGAAAGGCATCGAAAGTTATCTGGTTACCTCCGACCTCGACGTGCTGCAGCTGGTTAATGCGCATACCCATATTTTTACGCTCAAGAAGGGACTGACAAATATTGAGTTGTTCAATGAAGCCAGCTTCCGCGAAAAATATGATGTAGACGCCCATCAATGGGTTGACGTCAAAGCCCTGAAGGGTGATGCTTCCGACAATATTCCTGGTGTGGCCGGTATCGGTGAAAAGACCGCTCTGGATCTTATCGCGCAATATAAAACGCTCGATGGCGTGTACGAGAACATTGATTTACTCAAGCCCGCCGTTAAAACTAAATTAGAAAAAGATAAGGATATGGCTTATCTGAGCCAAAAGCTGGTTACCCTGATGGTCGACGCGCCGGTGTATATCGACCTCGATAAGGCTAAGCTCCACGGCAGCATCCCCCCCGAGTTTGTGGCCATGTTACGCAAACTTGAGTTCCGGGCGCTGCTTCGCCAGGTCGAGTCCCAGTTGTCACGAAGCGAGGTTGCCCAAGCCGAGTCATCTGCCGAACAAGTGACTGCCAGCCAGCAAATCGACTACGATCCAGTGCAGTTTGAAGGTAATAAACCTCGCCTCATCCAGTTGAATCCCGAAGCTACCGAATTGTGGGTCAGTATCGATCCCAAAAGCTACGCGGCGATTCCTTTCGAGTCCTTAACCAGTGACACCATCACAGCCCTGTACAAGGGGGACCTGATCGGTCACGACCTAAAAACGACCTTTCGCGGCTTGTTGGCTCGTAATTTGCAGTGGCCGGGGGAGGTGCACCACGACACCCGCATCGGGGCCTTCTTATTAAACAGCCTGGAACGCTCCCGCGAGCTGAGCGATTTACTCGGCCAAACAATCGATACCGATGATGGCGGGCAGGTTATCGCCGCCATTTGGACGCTCTATCCCGGTCAGCGCGAGCAATTCAAGGAACTGCCAACCATCGCTAAGCTGGCTGCCGACATCGAATTCCCCTCGATTTATTTACTGGCCTGCATTGAACACCGCGGCATTGTTCTGGACAGCGACTACTTGGCGATTATGAGTCAACAGTTCGAACAAAAAATTGGTATCCTGGAACGTAACATTTATGCGCACGCCGGTAAGGAGTTTAATATCGGTTCGCCTACACAGCTGGCTACTATTTTGTTTGGAGAATTGCAGCTTCCCACCGCTGGTGTAAAAAAAGGCAAAACCGGCTACTCTACTGGTGCCACCGAGCTGGCTAAGCTGCGCGCGCTGCATCCGGTCATTGATCTTATCACCCAGTACCGCGAATACACTAAACTAAAAAGTACCTACATCGACAGCTTGCCGAAGCTTGTCGACAAGAATGGCAAGCTTCACACCACCTTTGCTATGGACGTGGCTGCCACCGGACGCTTGAGCTCACACGATCCAAACCTCCAGAATATACCCACCCGCACCGAGCTGGGCCAGGCTATCCGCACAGCTTTTGTGCCAGCCGAAGGCAATGTCTTCGTGAGCGCCGACTATAGCCAGTTCGAACTGCGCTTGGCCGCGGTTATGGCTGGCGATCAGGAGCTAATCGAAGACTTCAATCAAGGTGTCGACATCCACACTAAAACCGCCGCAGAAGTTTACGGCGTGCCTATGGAGCAGGTGAACAAAGATATGCGCCGCCACGCCAAGGTGGTTAACTTTGGTATTTTATACGGCATGAGCCCTCATGGACTAAGTATTGCTGCAAATATGACGGTGGCCGAAGCAAAAGTGTTCATCGATCGCTACTTCGAGCTGCGCAAGCCAGTCCGTGAGTACATTGATACCACCATCAAAAATGCTCTTACCAACGGCTACGTGGAAACGATGTTTGGCCGCCGCCGGCCGACCCCGGACCTCAAATCCAGTAACTTCGTTGTTCGCGAGGCCGCCAAACGGGTCGCGGCTAACATGCCCATCCAGGGGACCGAAGCTGATTTAATGAAAATCGCTATGCTGGAAGTCGAAAAGCAGCTCGCCGGCATTGGCGAGCAGATATTACAGATACACGACTCTATCCTGGTAGAAACGCCCCAAGAAAACGCTCAAAAGGTTGCCGATATCCTTAAAGAAGCCATGGAGCAGGTTCATCCTACGCTTGGAATTAAGCTTAAAGTCGACATCAAGACCGGCAATAATTGGGGCGAGATTTAGCCTATCCGACCTAGCGGTCAGTAGATGTAAGCAAGTTCACGTTTTTAGGCGGCAGGTAGTGGTATGCTTAGGGCTATGCAACCAACTACCGATATGTATGAAGTTCTCGATGAGCATGGCCACAAAACTGGTCAGATTCTCGACCGGCCCACTATTCACAACCAACAACTTTGGCACGAAACGGTCAACGTGTGGATTATCAACAGCCAGGGCGAACTACTCATGCAGCTCCGCGCTCCAAACGTCGAAATCTCACCCGATGTGTGGGACGTAACCGTCGGCACCCATCTCCGGCCGAACGAAGCTCCCGACGAAGCCGCCTTACGTGCGCTCAAGAACACCTTTGCCCTAGAGGCCACCACCGATGAGCTGCGGCACCTTTTTAACCTTCAGTCAGCCAACCCCATGCCCGAGAACCACAAACACAATGTCTTTGAACATGTCTTCCTTCTGCAGGCAGACCCCGACATAACCAAGTTTGCTTACGATAAAGCTAAAATTGCTGATTTGGCTTGGGTACCTCTCAATAAGCTAATGATGGAAATCGGCAATGCCGAAACCAAAGACCACTACTTCCCCCGGTCAACCAACTACTATCCTCATCTCTTTGAAGCCTTTCAATCCTGGATGTAAACGTATTTCCATAAACAAGTTACAATGAAAGCATGAAAAGCTCTGTCCAGACACTTCACAGCCAATATACTGAAGTCTTTCCCCAGGAAGCAGCTCGGCTTGAGGCCTTGCATAAACAGCTCAAGGGGAAGGGCGAAGAGGGTATAACCGATCGCAAAACCTTCGACACCGGCCATGTCACCGCCGGCAGCATCGTTGTTAGTATGCCGAGTAAGAAGGTATTACTTATCGACCACGCCATGCTGCGCAAACAGATCCAACCTGGCGGCCACGTCGATCCGGAAGACGAAACTATTCTCGGTGCTGCTTATCGCGAGTGCCAGGAGGAGGCCGGTATTCCTCCCAACGCGCTGCACTATATCCCGCTCTCCGAGCAAAATACTGACTTGCCATTTGCCATTACTGTGCAGGATATTCCACCAAACTCCGCCAAAAACGAGCCCCGGCACTTTCACTACGACTTCTGGTATTTATTCACCGTGCCCGATGGTACCGAGGTTCAACACACCGGTGATGAGGGCGTATCCAACCCCCAGTGGACCAGCTTTGTAGCCTTTGCCGAAAACACTGACTTTAGCCGTCAGGCGGAAAAGATCAACAAGTTGCTAGCCACTTCTTAGCAAGTTCTACATGCACCAAATGCGTTTTTGCGTATAATAGAGCTTGTGAACATGCTAAACACCGTCTACGACCCGTCATTTCAGCGGGAAGCTCAAGAAGCCATTCTTGAGCACGTTAAAGAAATTAACGAAATTGATTATGTCGAACATGGCAGCGATAACATCGTCGTCATTGTCAACAAAGAACTGGTCTTTCGCTTCCCCCGAACCCAGGACAAAGCCCGGCGTATCGCCTACGAAACCGCCATTCTCCAAAAGACGAAAGGCAAAATAACCGCCGTGGCCGTCCCGGAGCTCGTAAAGGTGCATACTGCACCCCTCTATCTGGTGGCCAAGTACATCCACGGCGATCACTACACGGCGGAAGAAATTACGCAGCTGTCCGAGCCTGAACAGCAGGCTATCGGCGTCAAACTGGCCGAGTTTATTCACCAGTTCAATATCTCTATCAGTGGCCTGGAAGTCCGCCGCCTGCGCAACGAAGCCGGCGTCGAAGGCCTGGATGAGCCTTGGCCAAAATACTTTGTTCGTCTCTTTGAACAGGGCAGGCTACCTAACGACAAATTGCGCTCTGTCGTTAACGAATACTACAATCTCTGGAAAGATTACGCAGCTCACGAGCAGAACATTTTTGCTATCCATGACGACCTGCATTTAGCTAATCTCTTGTTTAACGGCTCAACGCTTACCGGCATCGTTGATTTCGGTGATGTGAACACTGGCAGTATCGAATCCGAATTACGCTGGATTTATAGCATGAGTGAGATAGTTTTACGAGCTGCCATCGATCACTACCAGTCGATAAGCGGCAACCACCTTAATGTTGACCACATCCGCGTGTGGGCAATCATGCACGAACTGTCTACATTTACCGATCGTTTAGCACGCCAGCAAACCAGCAGTTATCCCTTCCAGCGCGCTCAGCAAAATCTCCGCAGCTGGATCCCCAATTTCCCGTTGTAATCTCTACCACTAGCTTGAAAAAACATTGCTAATGTGATATATTATACTTATTCCTCAAGAGGTGAGGGAGCAAAACTATGCGATACTTTATTGGTTTCTTAGTCAGCATTGGTCTTATCGTTCTCGTGTTTATCCTTATCATGAGAGGCTTTAGTAGTGGTCCAAAACCGGCTATTCAGGCACCCCTTAGCGACTACTCCAACACCTCTTCTGTCGTAAAACTTTCGGTTTCCGGCCCTATCGTCGGTGATCAGCAGTTCCAATCCTACCAAATTACCGTTGGCCGCGACCAGACTACCATCGAAACCCGCAAGGGCTACCAAGGCACAACCATCGATCAGCGCAGCTACTCCAACAATCAGGAGAGTTACTACAACTTCCTCCGTGCCCTAGACTTCGCTGGTTTTACTAAGGGTGACACCAAGTCGGCAAACAAAGACGAACGCGGTACATGCTCTGATGGCGATCGCTTTGTCATGCAGATTCAAAATGGCAGTTCCGACGTGCAGCGTTTTTGGTCGGCGACTTGCCGCGGCCAGGGCAACTTTAAGGGCAGCACCGACCAAGTGCGCCGTCTTTTCAGCAACCAGATTCCCGTGATCGACTTTGCTAAGCTGATCAACACGCTTGATCTCTAGGCGCCGGCTAGCCGATCCGGAAAACAATTCTTTTCTGCAGATTGCAGACTTCTCGCATGGTCGTAATCTGCATACGCAAGGTGTTGGCTAGGGCGGCACTCGGCACGGTAACAACGATTGCTTCGCCGCTTATCGCTGTGCTCACAGGGGTGTGGTAGCGTTCATCAACGTACTGCTTGATGGCCTGTAACTCGGGCTGTTCCGGCTTTCCATAGCTGGCGATGATATCCTGTAAGCTATCCATACCAGAGACTATACCGCACTGTCGAACTCGGCCGCAAACATCATGTAGGCTATACGAAAGTGTTAAAAATCTCACAATCCACTGGCGATTTGCGGCTAAAGGGACTAATCTGGAAAGTAAGGATTGTATATGACAACTGCAATTGAATGTAGATACTCTCGCCATAAAATCTATTTGTTCACCCCTGAGAAAACTCAGGATACTACTGATTTGAGCCTGACGGCGGCAACCCTGGCAACAGCTCGGGCGGTAGATCGCGAGGAGAGTGGGCTGGTCGGGTTATACGGGCCGGTTGTGACTAAAAGCACCCATTTCATGCTCAGTGAGCTGTCCCGGCACGTGGCCGGACGAAGCATCACCGATCACAACGCCGAGGTTGCGGCCATGGGCATGCATACCATGCACGATGGCTTTCTGGCCGACCTTGTGTGTGGTCAGACCGAGGCGCGACAGTTGCCGTTTATGCGCGCCCGCGAGTTAGAGGTGGCCACCGTTGGCTTATATATGGCCGCAACACGAGAGAGTCTAGCGGGGACCGAGGCCGCCGATGTGCTCACCAGCACCTATTTTACCCAAGCTTGGACCAGCACCGGGCATGACCCCACCGAGGCTTACGACATGGTCTCTACAACCCTGGGAATCGATCCGGAGATAGCAATTGTACAAGGCATGGGGATACGGCGTACAATGGTCATGACCTATGCCGGAGCTGCCTGAAGTTGAAACTGTTCGTATAGGCCTGCAGCAATTTTTGCCAGGCAAACAAGTCGCCGCCGTAACATACGATTGGCCTAAAGGTTTTCCTAACGCCAAGTCCGATGTCCAGGCGTTTCTTATTGGTGCCAAAATCTTGCAAGTCCGCCGCCGTGCCAAGGTGCTGCTTATAGATCTGGATACCAAATATACGCTTGTCATCCACCTAAAAATGACCGGTCAGATGGTTTTTCGCGGACAGCAACAACGCTTCGGGGCCGGACATCCCAACGCCAGTTTAGTGGGCGCTTTGCCGGACAAGACTACGCGCGTTACCTTTACGTTCAGCGACCAGTCGCAACTCTTTTTTAACGACCAGCGCAAATTCGGTTGGGTACGATTGATGCCAACCACCGAAGTCCAGAATCTGGACTTTTTCCAAAAGGTAGGGCCCGAGCCGCTGGCTGCCGATTTTTCTGCCGAAGACCTCATCGCTCGTTTA
>WNGA01009418.1_pt1 | contig 13168 bp, 14 predicted proteins | sample 5400061 | NCBI WGS metagenome assembly WNGA01 (sample SAMN13153366, study PRJNA577476) | soil metagenome | isolation source: 100 cm soil or saprolite under grassland replicate 2 | place: USA:California | collected 2016-06-15
GTCCTCCTTCTTGATGGCGCGGAACGCGGTCGGCGCGGTGAACAGCGCGACCACGCCGTGGTCGGCGCAGACGCGCCAGAACGCGCCGGCGTCTGGCGTGCCGACCGGCTTGCCCTCGTACAGGACCGAGGTGCAGCCGTGGAACAGCGGCGCATAGACGATGTAGGAATGGCCGACCACCCAGCCGACGTCGGAGGCCGACCACCACACCTCGCCGGGATCGACGCCGGAGAGGTATTGCATCGACCATTTCAGCGCGACCAGGTGGCCGCCATTGTCGCGCACCACGCCCTTCGGAATACCGGTCGTGCCGGAGGTGTAGAGGATGTAGAGCGGATCGGTCGCCGCGACAGGGACGCAAGGCGCCGGCTCCGCGCCCGCGACGAGCTCCCTCCAGTCGACATCGCGGCTCTGGGCCAGCCGGGCAGTCGCCTCGTCCCGCTGCATGACGACGCAGTGCTGCGGCTTGTGCGTCGCGAGCTCGAGCGCCCGGTCGAGCAGCGGCTTGTACTCGATCACGACGTCGATCTCGATCCCGCAGGAGGCCGAAAGCACGACCTTCGGCCGCGCGTCGTCGACGCGGATCGCAAGCTCGTTGGCCGCGAAGCCGCCGAAGACGACGGAGTGCACCGCGCCCAGGCGCGCACAGGCGAGCATCGCGAAGACCGCCTCGGGCACCATCGGCATGTAGATCACGACCGTGTCGCCCTTGCCGACGCCGAGCCCACGCAGGGCGCCGGCCAGCGTCGCGACCTCGTCGAGCAGCTCCGCATAGGTGTAGACGCGCTTCGTACCCGTGACCGGACTGTCGTAGACGAGCGCCGGCTGCCTGGCTCGACCGCCGGCGACGTGACGGTCGAGCGCGTTGTGGCAGGTGTTGAGCTCCCCGCCAGTGAACCAGCGGTAGAACGGCGGCCGGGAGTCGTCGAGGATGCGCTCCGGGTCGTGATCCCAGTCGATTGCCGCCGACACGCCGCGCCAGAACTCGTCGGGTCTGTCGAGACTCCGACGGTAGGTCTCCTCGAGCGTGCTCATCGCCCTTCGAGACGATACGACTGCGTCGGGGCAAGCGCCAGCGTCGGGTCGTGCGCGAGGGCGCGGCACGAGTCCGCGGCGACACGGCGCCGGTTGGGCGACACTCTCGGGTGTGCTGACTCAGCTCGCCGCATTCGTCGGCGTCTCGGCCGTCGTGATCTGCACACCGGGCCCCGACACGGCGCTCACGATCCGGAACACGCTCGTCGGCGGGCGGCGGTGCGGCGTGACGACGGCGCTCGGGGTCGCCAGCGGTCTCGCGACGTGGTCGCTCGCGGCCAGCGCAGGCGTCGCCGCGGTGCTGCGCGCGTCGGAGCCCGCCTTCCTCGCGCTTCGCTTGGCCGGCGGCGCGTACCTCGTCTTCCTCGGGATACAGGCGCTGCGCGCGGCCGTCGTCGGTCGACCCGAACTCGTCGCGCATGCCACGAGGGGCGTACGAATGAGCTCGCGGACCGCGTACCGCCAAGGCCTGATCAGCAATCTCTCGAATCCGAAGATCGCCGTGTTCTTCACGAGCCTGTTACCTCAGCTAGCCCCGAGCGGGCCTGCGTCGTTCGCCGCACTGATGCTGCTCGGCGGGGTCTTTTGCCTTCTCACCCTGGCCTGGCTCAGCGCGTATGCGATCGCGGTCGCATGGGCTCGGCGGCTTCTGAACCGCCCGGGGGTGCGACGAGCGATGGACGGGATCACCGGCGCAGTGCTGATCGCGTTCGGCGCTCGGGTGGCAGCCGAGCACCGCTAGCCCAGCGGCCTCGAACTGTCCTTTTTGGCCACTGGTCAGCGGCTCACCAGTCGGCAAGGATCAGATCCGTGCGCTCTTCTGGCTCACTTTTGTTGCAGTTTTGTTGCAGAAATCGGCAACAGCCCGATCCTCGACGCGCTACGCTCCAGCACAAGCTCTCCAGTCGGATCGAATGCATAGCCGCCCGTCGGGCTCGTCTCGAGATCAGAGAACACCCCCGACGACCGGCGGCTCACCGAGGGCAGGAACGAGAGCTCCGGGTGAAGCCGGGCGACAGCATCGTGGCGCCGGTCCGCACCCGTGCGAGACGGTCGTCTGCCATCTCGACAAGAGAGGAGAGAGACATGCGCGAGACCTTCGCCGAGTTCACCGAGGAGCTTCTGGACTTGACGGTCGTGGAGAAGGGCGTAGGCAACGCCATCTACGCGAACGAGGACTCTGGCGGCGCCGGCTGCGGCTCTTCCTGCACCTACTGCTCGAGCCTCAGCTGCTTCCACATCTGCTGGTAGTGACGACGTGCTGCTGCGCAGCGGTCCTGATCCGCTGCGCAGCAAGCACCCGACGAAAGGAGACGCTTGTGGCGCTATCGACCTCCGCGCCTGAACTGCCGACGCGCCCCTATCTGAAACCGTGGTATCGCCTCGGCCGTGGCGAGGGCAAGCTCGTGCTCGAGTACGGTCATAGCTCGATCGTCCTCGAGGGACGCGCCACTGAGCGGTTGCTCCCGTCGCTGCTCGCAGCGCTCGACGGCACGCGGACGGTCGCGGAGATCGAAACGATGTTCGGCGAGGCCGCGGCACCTGCGGTGTGCAATGCCCTCCGGCTTCTCTGCGAACGGCGCCTTCTGAGCGACGGGCCGCCTCTCGACGACGGCGAGGCTCGCCCGGTGGCCGACACGGTGCATTTCTCGCGGCATCTCTCCACGGCTCCTCGGTCGCGACTCTGCGAGCGGCACTGGAGCAGCGCGTCGTCGACGTCGTCGGAACGGGGTCGGTCGCCCTGGAGGTCGGCCGAACACTGCAACTCGCCGGAGTCCAAACGCAGCGCAGGGACTGGGAGGACGAGCACGAGGCCGCGTGCGATCTCGTGATCGTCGCTCCGAGCGGCAACGAGCTCACTCAGCTCGGGCCGTGGAACCGCCGCGCGCTCGACAGCGGTACCGAGTGGCTACAACTGCTCCCGTTCGACGGCCGGATCGCAGCGATCGGTCCGCTCTTCGTCCCCTTCGAGACCTGCTGCTGGGAGTGCTATCGACTTCGGCGGCTCTCGACGAGCGAGTACCCGGACGAGCTCGAGCTCCTCGAGGGCGCGCCCAACCCAGCTCGCTCCGCCCCGCCGCTGGACGCAGTAATCGCAGGACTCGGCGGGACAATCGCCCTCCGATGGCTGGTCACGCGGGATCACTTCGCGCCCGGCACGCTCTACGCCCTCGAGGCAGTTCCTTTCCTTTCGCTTGCTGCGCACACGGTCTACCGCGTTCCGCGCTGCCAAGCGTGCTCGCCAATGCGCAGCTCGGCCCAGCCGCTGCCCTGGCACAAGGAGGTCGCAGCGTGAGAGTGGTGCTCCAGCCCGTCCAACCTGTCCCGGCCTCGAAGACACTCCCCTTGCTGAAGACGTTCCTCTCGCCGTACACCGGGATCATCCGCGCCGTCGTCGAGCATGTGAGAGCCCCGGACGAGCCGACGTACGTCAGCTACGCCGGGGCGATGGCACAAGGGGCCCACGTGATCGGCCAGTCCATGGCGAAGTACACGACTGGCATGCACGACGATCGCGACTGCGCGCTGGCCGCGGTCCTCGCGGAGGCGGTCGAGCGTTACTCGGTCGGCTATATCCCGAGGGACCTGCTGGTTCTCGCAGCCGCGAGCGAGCTCGACGGAGAGACGCCGTCTCCGGAGCGCTTCGCCCTCTTCCACTCGAGTCAGTACGCAGCCGAGGCTTTCCCGTTCGTGCCGTTCACCGCGAGCACGCCGGTCCACTGGATTCAGGGGTTCTCGTTGCCTTCGGGGTGCCAGGCCTTCCTCCCTGCCCAGTTCGTGTTCCTCCTGGCCGATGTGCTCGCTCTCGACGAGCAGATGGTCGGCTACCCGACGAGCAGTGGCGTCGCGTGTGGGGCAACTCGGGAGGAGGCGATCCTGCGTGGGCTGCTGGAGCTCGTCGAGCGCGATGCCTTCATGATCGTCTGGAACAACAGGCTGTCGCTTCCGACGCTGGACAGCCGGGGCGACCGCCGGCTCGCCTCGATCGACGCGCGCTTCGCAGCCGCAGGACTCAGGTACAGCGCCGTCGATCTCAGTGGGTTCTTCGGCATCCCGACCGTCCTGGGCGTCGTCCACGGCACACCCGGAGAGCTTGGCGCGCTGGGCATCGGCGCCGCAAGCGCCCTGACGATCCAGGACGCGTATCACAAGGCATTGACCGAGGCTTTCTCGGTCCGCACGCACGTACGTGATGCGGTCTACGAGGACGCTGGCCTGGTCCCAAACAGTCCCGACGCCGTCAACTCATTCGACGACCACATCTTCTTCTACGCGTACGAGCACCGCGCTGCACTCGCCGAGTTCCTCGACGGCTCATCGGAACGACGGGCGACGCTGGACGTCCCAGCATTGGCGGGCAGAGATCTCAAAGAGCGGATCGAGACGGTGACCGCCCTGCTTGCGGAGCGCGATGTATCTGCGTACGCGGTCGAGGTGACCTCTCCGGACGTCAGCCCGACCGGCCTCGTCGTGATGCGAGTCGTATGCCCCGAGCTGTGCCCTCTCGACGTGGTTGACCGCGCGCGTTTTCTCGGCGGGACGCGACTGTATCGGGCTGCTTTCGAGGCGGGCCTGGCCGACAGACCGCTCGACCTCGAGGACATGAACCCCTACCCGCATCCATTCCCATGAGCACACAGCCGAAGGACGCGCGCGAACGGATCCAGACGGTCAAGTGGGCGCCGTCGGTCTACGGCGAGGCCGGCGTCGATCTGGACGATCCGGCGGAGCTCTACCACGAGGCCTCGAAGATCTACCCGAGCTTCGTCGGCCGCCAGACTCGAGGCGCCCGCAGGCTCGAGGCGAGCAAGGAGCTGCAGTACTCGTCGACGCGCGCGGTGAAGCGAAACGCGCACGTTCCCGCCGTCGAGCTGCCGCAGCCGAACCTCCCCGCGACGCCGTTACCGGACGCGATTCGCGCGCGTCACTCGCGACGGACCTTCGGCAGTCGTCCGCTCTCGCTTACGCAGCTCGCGACACTCCTGCACACCGCTTACGGCATAACGCACACCTCCGCCGGCGAGCACGGGGAGGGGCTTCCGCTCCGCGCGACTCCATCGGGCGGCGCCCTCTATCCACTCGACATCTATGTACTTGCACTACGCGTCGAGGGACTCGAGCACGACGTCTACCACTACGACCCGATCCGGCACGCGCTCGAGCTCCTCCACCGCGACGGCGTAGGCGATCAGCTCCGAGGTCTGAGCGTCTATCCCGAGCTCGTCGAGCCAGCGGGAGCGATCCTCCTACTGGCCGCCATGTTCTGGCGGACACGATTCAAGTACGGCCTTCGCGGCTATCGCTTCGCGCTGCTGGAAGCGGGCCATCTCGGACAGAACCTCCTACTGGCAGCCGCCGCATTCGATCTCGCCGCGGTTCCGGTCGGCGGCTTCTACGACGCACGCGTCGACGAGCTCCTGCAGATCGACGGCGTCAACGAATCAGTCGTCTATGGCTTCTCGATCGGGCATCCGAACGACGACCCAACGTGACCACCGGACGCGCCTCGCCGTTCTCCTTCCTGCTGGCCGCGCCCGCGATCATCGCGGGTGCATGGCTCATCGGTATCCCTCGGCTGCGGGAGGATGTCGCGCCAGCCCCACTCGCAGCGGGTATCGGCGTGACGGGTGGGGCCGTGCTCTATCGAGCTCTAGCAGGGCGGTGGCCTGAGCTCTCGAAGCTTCGCCGTCGGCGCACGCGGCCCGTCGCCGTGGCGACGACCTATCTCGCCGCTCGCTCGACTCTCGAGGAACTCGCGTGGCGAGGATTCGTGCTCGGCCTGCTCGCGCGAGCCCTGTCGCCGTTGCCTGCGCTCGTCCTCAGCACGCTCTGCTTCGCGGCCGCGCACGCCGCGATTCTTGGCCGCAGGAGGCTTGTGCACGTGGCAACTGGAGGTCTCTTCGGAAGCCTCTACCTGCTGACAGGACGGCTCGCTGGACCCATCGGCGCGCACGTCGCGTACAACGCCCTGATCGTCCTCGCGATCGAGACCGATCGAGGCGACGGCCACGTCAGGAGCGGTCCAGAAAGGACGCCCGGCCCAACGCTAACCAACCCTCGAGCTCGCCCCTTTACGAAGGTGCGAGACGCGCCCGTCGCCGAGCTGCACGATGTCTCGAAGGAGTACGGGAAGGCCCGCGCCCTCGACCGGGTCAGCATGGCGGTCGACGCCGGCGAAGTCGTGGCTCTGCTCGGCCCCAATGGGGCCGGCAAGACAACCGCCGTCTCGATCCTTCTCGGGATCAAGCGACCAACCGCAGGCCGATCGACCCTATTCGGCGTCGATCCCAGGAGCAAGGCTGCGCGGCGCAATATCGGCGTGACACCCCAGGACGTGGCATTTCCAGCAGGCCTCCGCGTTTCAGAGGTGGTCGACCTCGTTCGGGCCCATTTCGACGACCCGGAGGGGCGGCGCGAGCTCCTAGAGCGCCTCGAGCTAGCCGATCTCGAACGACGGCAGACAGGGGGACTGTCCGGTGGCCAGAAACGACGTCTCGCCCTCGCCCTTGCGTTTGCGGGCCGCCCGAAAGCAGTGTTCCTCGACGAGCCGACCGCCGGCCTCGACGTCGAAGCTAGGCGATCCCTTTGGACAGTTCTCCGGGCTCATGCCGCGGGCGGCGGCACGATCTTCATGACGACCCATCGGCTCGACGAGGCCGAGGCCCTCGCGAGCCGGATCATCGTGCTCGATCATGGCCGGGTTCTCGCAAGCGGCTCGGTCGAGTCGATCAAGCAGGCTGCCGGCGTCACGTGCGTCCGGCTACGGGCATCCGTGCTGCCGAAGTTACGGAACGTCGAGCGGGAGGAGCACGCCGGGGGCGTCGTCACGTTGTACACACGCGACGCGCCTGCGCTCGTCGCGGAGCTCGTCGGCCGTGGAGTAGCGCTCACAGGACTGGAAGTTCGACCGCTGAGCCTCGAGGAGGCATTCCTGTCGTTGACCGGTCGAGATAGGCCGTGAAGCTGACGCTCACCTATATGCGGGCGAGCACCCTCGAGCTCCTCCGTTATCCGGCGTACAGCCTCCCGGCCCTGAGCTTCCCCACGCTGCTATTTCTCCTCTTTGCGGCCCCGCGCTCCGCCTACGCCGACCACGTGATGGCCGGATTCGCTGCCGTCGCGGTGCTCGGGGTCGTCTTCTTCCAGTTTGGGGTCGGGATCGCCGCCGAGAGGGTGTCGCCATGGGAGATCTTCTTGCGGACGCTGCCGGTCTCGCCGCGCGTCCGCATCGGTTCACGCGTCGCGTCGGCACTTCTGTTTGCGGCGGCTGCGGCGTCGCTCGTGGTCGGCGCAGCGCTGACGTCGACATCGGCTGGACTCGCGCTCTCTCGCTGGCCGCTGTTCGCTGCGGCGCTGCTCGTCGGCGCAGTCCCGTTCGCACTACTCGGCATCGCGCTCGGCTACCTCGTCTGGCCAAAGGCGGCGCTTCCTGTAGCGAACCTTATCTACTTACCCCTCTCGTATTTGGGCGGACTATGGACAGGCCCCCGCGATCTGCCCGAGTTCGCAGCGGCGCTCTCGCCGCTTGTGCCCACGAGGGCTTGGGGCGATGTTTTGTCGGCCGCAATCGGGTCGGAGCGCTGGGACTGGCGACCCCCGCTGCTGTTGGTGGGCTACGGCGCCGCATTCGGGGCGCTCGCTGTCTGGGGCTATCGGCGCGACGAGGGCGAGCGCTTTTCCTGAGCCTCGCTCGCGTGGACACGACTGACAGATCACCCAAGCTCAGGGAGCCGGAGGTCGCAACTCGAGCCAGCGCGGCGGGTGCCAGTTCCAGCCACCGAGCAGCTTCCGGTGTCTGAGCTACGCGGAGCGGAGAAAAGCGAGCACGGCGAGCACGCGCCTGTGATCTTCGCCCGTCGCGGAGAGTCTCAGCTTTCCGAAGATGCTCGTCACGTGCTTCTCGACGGCCCGCTCGGTGACGACCAGCTTGTCGGCGATCGCCTTGTTCGATTTGCCTTCGGCCATCAGCTCGAGCACCTCACGCTCGCGCGGGGTCAGATCGTCGATCGGGTCGTCGCGGCGGCGCCGGCCGACGAGCTGCGACACGATCGCCGGGTCGAGCGCCGAGCCGCCCTCGCCGACCCGCCGTACTGCGCTCGAGAACTCGGTTACGTCCGAGATGCGATCCTTGAGCAGGTAGCCCACGCCCTCGGCGCTCTCCGAGAGCAACTCGAGCGCATACTCGGCCTCGAGGTACTGCGAAAGGACGAGGACGCCCGTATCGGGGTGCTTCGCGCGGATCTCCTGGGCGGCGCGAAGTCCCTCGTCCGTGTGGGTCGGCGGCATCCGGATGTCGACGACAGCGACTTGGGGCTTGTAGCTACGCACCTTGAGCATCAGGTCGTCTGGATCCCCGGACCGGCCGACGACCTCGAAGCCGGCCTCTTCGAGGAGCCGCGCGATCCCCTCCCGAAGAAGCACCGAGTCGTCCGCGATCACGACCCTCATCGAGAGCGACTCTCGCACCTCGGGAGCCGAGCGGAAGTCGGCGCCTGCTTCGCGACGCCCCGGGACGCCGCCGATCCGAGCTTCGCCGCCCGGCTCATCCGAGGAGCGCCGCGAGCGCCGCGCCCGACAGCTCGGCTTTCGGCACGAAGCCGCGCGCCCCGGACTCGGCCACCAGCGAGCCGAACTCGCTCGAGTCGCGACTGGACGTGAGCACGATCGCCGCCGAGCTGCCGTTCCGCAGCAGGCGCTCGGCGACCTCGAAGCCGTCGATGTCCGGAAGCTGGATGTCGAGCAGGATGAAGTCGGGTCCGAGCGCCGTAGTGGCCTCGATCGCCGCGAACCCGTCCTCGGCCTCGCCCACGACCTCGTAGCCCTCGGCCTCGAGGAGAGTACGGGCGGTGGCGCGGAAGCTTGGATGATCGTCGACGATCAGCACGGTCGTCATGGGGCTAGCGTGGCAAGCGGGTCGACGATCCGCCATACGGCTACCACCACCATTTCGCCGAGCCGCCAACGGTCTTTCTCGCCGCCTCGCGGATGAGTAGTGTGCTCCGAAGACCATGCGCGCGAAGTCGCTCGCCCTCTTCGGGACGCTTCTCGTCCTCGCAGCTCTCGGCGTGACGGTGACAGCCGCGGGGCCCGCTTTCCCGTACGGCGTCGCGGCCGGCGAGATCACGGCTCGCTCAGCCAAGCTCTGGACCAGGGCCGATCACGCGGGCGCCGTGACGCTGGAGATCGCTCGAGACGTCCGCTTCACCCGGATGGTTGCGCGGCGGAAGCTCGTCGCCGCGGCCGCAAACGACTTCACCGTTCAGGCCGTCGTCACGAGCCTGCAGGCGGACAGCGCCTACGTCTATCGCTTCCGTCAGGGCAAGCCAGTGAGTCGGGTGGGACGGTTCCGCACGGCGCCTGAGGCGACCCAGGACACACGCGTGAAGTTCGCGATCTCGGGTGACGCCGACGCGACGCCTGCAGCGGGCGCGACGGGGCCGTTCTTCAATCACTTCGAGGTGTACGCGCGCATGGCGGCGGAGGGCAACGCCTTCAACATCAATCTCGGTGACACGATCTACTCGGACAGTGGAGTCGGTGGCACGCCTGCGCTCACCGTCGAGCAGAAGTGGGCGAAGTACCGCCTGAACCTCTCGCTCCCGGCCCTCATGCAGCTGCGTGCAGCCGCCGGCCTCTACAGCCACTGGGACGACCACGAGTTCGTCAACGACTTCACCCGAGCCGAGCATGGTGATGAGCTCTACCGCGCCGGCGTGAAAGCGTTCAGCGACTACGCACCCGTGACCTACAGGTCGGACGACGGCCTCTACCGAAGCTTCCGATGGGGCAAGAACCTGGAGCTCTTCTTCCTCGACGAACGGTCGTTCCGCTCCGCGAAGGCTTCGGCCGGAGGCGGCTGCAATGTCCCGGGCGGCGGCCCGGACCTCGCGCCAACGGCACCTCAGGCCGTGCGCAACGCGTTTGCCAGCCTCGTGCCGGCGCTCGCGCAGCCGGTAGCGCCCGCCTGTCTGGCCGCCGTCGCCGATCCGCAGCGAACGATGCTCGGGGCGCGTCAGTACGACCGTTTCACGGCTGCGATCGCGCAGTCGGCCGCGACGTTCAAGGTGATCGTGAACGAGGTCCCGGTCCAGCAGTTCTACGCGCTGCCGTATGACCGCTGGGAGGGCTACGCCGCTGAACGGACCCGACTGATCGAGTTCCTGCGGACGAACGTCAAGAACGTTGTCTTCCTCGCTACGGACACGCACGCGAACTTCGTCAACGACGTTCGCCTCCAGACACTGGAACCCCCCGGCCCGGTAAACAGCGGCATCCTCGAGGTCGTGACGGGACCCGTTGCAACGAACACGTTTGCAAAGGAGATCGACGCAACCCTGCGCGCACCTGGAACGGGGATCGTGATCACCTCGCTCTTCTTCAAACCGGGGCCGGCGCGTGGAGTCGGGATGCAGTGCGCCGCGCCCGATGTCTACAGCTACGCCGAGGTCGAGGCGACGAGCACGACGCTGACCATCACCCCGAAGGACGCAGCCGGCAAGCGTGTCCTCGATGTGACCGGAGCCGACTGCGGAGTGTTCGTCGTTCATACACGCTGACGGTCACCAGATCGACCTGAGCAGATCGGCGATCTCCGCCGGCGAGGCCGGCCGGGGGTTCGCGAGCGCCCCGGCGCGAGTCGCGACGGCTGCGGCGACCTGATCGAGCTCGTCGCCGGGGACACCCGCGTCGCGCAGCCGCGTGAACCCTCCGAGGCGGGCGAGCTCCTCGGCACGTCCGACCGGGTCGCCGGTTCCCATGGCATCGCCGAACCGGGCGATCGCGGCCGCCGCGACCGGCTCGTTGAAGCGGAGCGCGGCGGGCAGCGAGAGGGCGTTCATCGCGCCGTGCGGGAGGCCATATCGACCCCCGAGCGCCTGCGCCATCGCATGACCGAGAGCGAGGCCCGCCCCGGCCAGTGCGGCCCCCGCGTGCATCGCGCCTTCCAGAAGCCGTGTCCGCGCTTCGCGATCGGAACCGTCCTCGAGCACGCGCGGCAACGAGTCGGAGATGAGGGCGGCGCCGGCGAGCGCCTCTCGATCGGCGGCTTCGTTGCGCCCGGCGGCATAGAGAGCCTCCGCGCAGTGCGCGAGCGCGTTCAGAGCCGTGCCCGCAGTCTCCTCACGCGGGAGCCCGAGCGTGAGCTCGACGTCGTACACGATCCCCTCCGCCCGAGCGCCGCCGCCGCCGCCGACCATGCGTTTGCTGGGGTCGCGCGCACCGAAGAAGGTCGTCCATTCCGCACCCGAGTAGGTGGTCGGTATCGAGACAAGTGGGAGCCCGCTCGCAGCCGAGGCGGCCTTGGCAGTGTCGATCGCGCTCCCGCCGCCGACCGCGACAACGCCGTCGACGCCCTCCGGAACCTCGATGCGGTGAGACGGGATCTCGCGCCAGCGTGCCGCCGCCGGAAGCTCCAGATCGTCCCAGCGCTCGCTTGCCACGACGAACGGTCGCTCGATCCCGAGCTCGCCGAGGATGCGCGGCAGCTCACCCGAGCCCCAACGGACGATCACCGCAGTCGCTCGCGCGCGAACTCGAGGAATGCGGCCGCGGGGCGCGAGTCCGGTCGCCCGGTCGCGCGCACGAGCGAGATCTCCCGCCGCGGATCGAGCCCGTCCACTCGCGCCGCCGCGAGCGTTCCGGCGGCGAGCTCCGACTCGACCGACGAGCGGGAGATGAACGTGACGCCGAATCCGGCCTGGACGGCGGTCTTGGCCGACTCCTGCAGGCCGAGCTCGAGGCGGATGTCGAGGTCGCGCAGCCTCCGGCCGACGCGGCGCAGCTCGTCCTCGATCACCTGGCGGACACCTGCGCCTTCCTGCATCACGATCACCCGCTCGGCCGCGAGCTCGTCGAGGGTCACGGTGCGCCCTGCAAATGGGTGGCCTGGTGGGCAGATCAGGATCACCTCGTCCTCGAGGAAGCGCTCGAACACCACGCCTCGGTGCCGCCGGGCGGCGCCGACGACACCGAGCTCGAGCTCACGCTCGGCCACGAGCTCGACGACCCGCTGCGTATCGAAGACCGATAGCTCCACGTGAACCTCGGGATTGCGCTGCTGGAACTCGCAGAGCAGCAACGCGAGAACCGTGCTCCCCGGCCCCGTCGACGCGCCGATCTCGAGCGTCCCACGGAGAGCGCCCCCATCCTCGTCCGCCAGTTCGGTGACGATCTGCTCCTCGAGCGCAAGCAGACGCTGAGCGCTGCGATAGAGCTTCATGCCGGCCTCGGTTGGCTCGACACGCCGGCCGGACCGATCGAGCAGCTGCCGGCCCAAGCGCCGCTCGAGCGAGCGCACTTGCAAGCTCACTGCGGGTTGCGTCACACCGAGCCGCTCAGCAGCCTGCGAGAAGCTCCGCCGCTCGACCACGGCGCAAAACGCCGCGAGTTGCCGCGTGTCCATATAAGCGAAGCTTATAGCGAGGCCCGGCCCGATCGGCTCAACTGCCGCCGATGTCGACAAGCTCGATCCGATTGCCCCACGGGTCGTCCAAGTAGAGGCGGCGGACACCGGGAATCGCGTCGTCGTCCCGGACCTCGAGCCCGGCGGCAGTCAACCGTGCCCGGACCGCTTCGTAGTCGCCGACACGGAAGGCAGGATGCGCCTTCTCGGCGGGGCGGAAGGCCTCGTCGACGCCGATGTGCAGTTGCTGGGCTCCACACCTGAACCAGACCCCGCCGCGGCCTCGAAGTGAGTCGGGCTTCGGAAGCTCCTCCAGCCCCAGAACGTGGCCGAAGAATCTGCGCGCCGCCTCCACGCATTGGGCCGGCGCCGCGAGCTGGACATGATCGATTCCGACAATCGCCATAGGCCAGATCTACCACACGGACTGAACTCAACCGCCTCGCTGCCGAGTACGGGATCGAGCAGTTTGCGGATGCGTCGACTCAGCCTTCTCGTCACGTACGGGCTGATGAGCCTCGTCCCAACAGTGCTGCTCGCGCTTGCGCTCAGCCACAGCCTCGCAAGCGTCATCCGCGCGCGTAGCCTCGAAGGCGCCCGCGAAGAGGCGACGTTCGTCGCGAACATCGGTCTTGGCGCGTATCTCGACGAGAACGATCTGGAGGAACCCCTGCCACCACTCCAGTGGAAGGCGCTCGAGATCGGATATCGCGGCATCGTGCCGCGGCTCGA